>Ga0137418_10004329_pt2 | contig 10442 bp, 2 predicted proteins | sample CZODoug3_1_2_16f_FD_122242 | JGI IMG/M metagenome (GOLD analysis project Ga0137418, IMG submission 122242) | Vadose zone soil fungal communities from Angelo Coast Range Reserve, California, USA - CZODoug3_1_2_16fungal (Hybrid Assembly) | ecosystem: Environmental > Terrestrial > Soil > Vadose... | reverse complement strand
CTCCGTCACCGAATTTGCGGTACTGCTGCAATCTATTTCCCAAAGGGCGCCCAAATACGATGTAATATTCAAGAACTGCTACTGGTACGCAGGTGCCGTCTGTGATTGTGTATCCAGGGAATACCCGTATATGCTCAAACGGGATAGCAGAAGATCGACGATCCATGGTTTCCCCCTTGGTGCGAAGTTGACACCTAACTCGGCCTTTGATGAGCTGTGTCGAGCATGGCGCGCTGAAGCCTCTACTCTCAAAAGCTTGAGGACGAAGCAGGAGGTGAGTTCTTAGTATTTTCCGAATGCCTATTCAGACCCACTAATGGCACCGGCCAGATTGACGACGAAAGGGAGAAAGAGGCGATGAAGAAACTCGATGCAGCAGTTGATGCGGCGGTGAAGGAGGAGAGGAGGAAGCGGGACGAGGCGGTGGAGGCAGAGAGGAGGAAGCGAGACGAGGCAGAACGTAAACGAATCGAGGCAGAACATAGGTTGAAGAATCTTGAAGAGCAGTTGAAGAGACTACAAGCAATCCCACAAGTATCCTGTAACTAACTATTGATCCTCATTCATTCTGGCACTTTTCTCATTATTTATTTTCTAGCTTGATGGTCGAGAACTGTACATATCTCCAAGACTAGAGATGCCACAGAAGCACCTCACCGCTGTGGAGTGAAATTCCTACCATTTTGTTGCCCGCTTTACATTATTGCTTTGCATTCCAATCCTTAGCTCTCGTGTCCCGGTTATTATTTTTGTACTCTTGTTATCCCGACTGTCACTTACTTACGCAACCAGTACCAATTAACATGTTGATTATCATGCCTAACTCGTGTTATCCACCACTCGTGCTTTATGTCACTTTAGGTAACGAAGTCTCTCAACTTTCTCCCGCTGTCGAAACGAGTTATTCCCAAGATTATTATATTTGACTTTAATGGGCGTCACGGTGACCGACAAGGAACCAAAGATACATAGAATTCCGAAACAGATCGCACTGTACGTGCCTCCTAGATATTTCAAACCTCGAGTCAACCCCTTGACTCGAAGAATGAAAATTATAGTTTTTCACGAATTTGTTGCATGGTGGCTTCTGAGCAGAGAGAAGCGATATCCGAACCAACGTAACCATGAGTTTCCGACGCAATCTAGAACATGTTCATGTTAGATATGTCAAAATAAAACGATGAGATTTAATTTACCTGTTCGAGATCAACATTGTCGGCCAACTTCATGTTCTTTGCGTGGATGCGGAGGATCTCGAGACGGCCAGTGGGGTCAGAAATACCGATGTCGACTTCGCGATCGAAACTGCCAAACCGTCTCAGTGCAGGGTTGATGGAGTTAGGGCGGTTGGTAGCTGCCATGACCACAACATTAGAACGGGCCTTCATGCCGCCCATGAGTGTCAGCAATTGCGATATAACACAACGTTCGACTTCTCCATTGGTCTGTCATGCGAACTTTAGTGTTCAGTCTCTGCAAAATGTGTATTCGCACACACATTTTCACGTTTGGGAGCGATCAAATCTATCTCATCGATGAAGATGATTGCGGGCGAGTTCTTCTCAACCTCCTCAAACGCCTTCCTCAGATTGCTCTCACGAGCACCCGCCATCTTACTCATGATCTCGGGACCGTTGATCAAGGAGAAGAATGCTCCCGTCTAGTTTGCCACTGCTTGTGCCATGAGTAGTGATGTGCATGGCTTGGCCTCAGGCCAAAAGCCAAGCCAAGCCAGGCCAAAAAAGCCAGGGCCAAGCCAAGCCAAATAGGTTGGCCTGGGACTGGCTTTGGCCTGGCCTGGACTTTATGAAAGCCAAAAGCCATGGCCTGGGCCATGGCTTTTGACTCAATTATTTGAAACTATTTCTGGCCACCATTGTCACTCCATTGGTGATCCTGCATGTCTCAGGATCAAACTTATCTATTACCCCCCAAACTACCCCATAAAATGTCCATTTATAAACATATCTAACACAATGTAGTGCTGCTGAAGTCCAGCTCAGTCCAGTTCTTGGGCAAAATTTGTGAACGCAGAACTGAACGCAGGTTCAGGTTCAGCCATATTGTTGAACCTTGGACTGAATGTGCCTGAACATGTTCGGGAGGTACAGTTCACCTTAGAACCAGGTTCAAACGCTGGACCTATCCCAAAATGGATGAGGATCATAAATATATTAGTTTGGGCAACTATGGTTACATCCAAGAGCATGCCGCCACACAACATGAGAGATAGACACTGTCAAATAAAATGTCAGATCAGTAAACATGAACTCTGGCGGCCAATTAAGATACCCACTAAAGAATCTGGCCCAACAACTGGGTGCCATAGGCTAAAAGGTGAACAGTACGAAATCCACTGGATAAAATACACAAAGGTTGGTGATGCCAATTTAAATGGATAGAATGTGTTATATACATACCAGAAGCTATGTCCACTTCCGTTGATGATAACAAATCTTCGTTGTTGAGATACTAGAGCTGCAGAGGCAAATGGGTTGAAAAAACACAAAACGCACTGGATAAAATGAACCAAGGCAAGCAATGTGAGTGTAAGCGGATATAGTGTATTAAATGCATACCAGACACCACTTCCTACCGGCGTTAATGACAGCACATGCTCATTGTGGAGACACTGGTGATGCAACAGCCCAAGGGTCAAAACCTCGAAATGTGCTGGATACCATCAACAAAGGTCAGCTGTGCAAATATAATGAGATTGAATGTGTTACATATTTACCGTCAACCACTTTCAATCATCAATAATGACAAGGCATCCTCGTTGTTGAGATGCCAGTGATACAGGGAGCCAAGGGGATGAAAAGGTTGGTGGCTCTAAGAGATAATGAGCAAAGGTCAATAATGCCAGAGTAAGGCAATAAAATTTGTGCTGCACATACCTAGAATCACATCACAATCCCATGAATGAGCCCTGATTGTGGTTGTATTGAAGGTCCAGAGAGGTTGGAAAAAAACAAAAAAAAAGTCGAAAACTGCAGGACAAATCCAATGAATGTCAATGATGGGAGGTTAATGCAACAAAACACGACCAATACATACCTATCATCGCTTCAGAATGCCGTTAATGAGTCATGTTTATGGTTGCTAGAATAATGAAGGAACACAACTACAAAGACATTTGGCATTTGATCAGGGCATGTGGGAAATATTCTTTTTTGGTAATTTGATAACCAAAACAATAATATAATTGCCCATATTGGCAGTGTTATTATTGTAAACCATAAAATTTGAAGTTAAGGTTTTTTCATTGGTTTGGGCACGTTCAAACCCATTCAAATGGGTTCAGTAAAGTACATCCATGCCTGAACCTGGAACCAAACGTCATGTTCAGTTCTAGCTGTAGCCTGGACATTGAACCAAACTTCAGAACTGAACTACAGCAGCACTAATGCAATGTGGAAGTCCATGAGACCACACATTAAAATATTGGCATTAACAGTTCATAATCACATGTTAAGTATAATAATACAATTATTGCCTTAGCTCTCAAAAATATGAAATGACAAAGTAAGGCATAATACATGTATTGCTCATTACATATTCATTTGCTGTGCATCTACAGGTAGGCTGAGGTAGCTCAACCACACCAAATCTAGTCAGTGTTGTGTTACAATATTTTTCTGCCATAGTTATACTTGGGGGAGTGGGCCATTGCTGCGCATGGCATGTACGAGTCCCATGAAGTTTCATTGGTTCTTATGTAAAATGACACAAAGAAATTAGTGTTTCCACAGGGATGTCAGCTTTTGTGAGTAGCTGACATCCCTAACAGAACACTAGTCTTCCAATACTATTTTCAACTTTAAAAATACAGGAGAATTTACATATGCCAATTGAATAGCACTTGAAAGTAAATACAAAATAATGCCACCCACCCACCCATTTCCATTTTCCCCTCTGACTAAACCCTTGCATACACCACTAATATCAGCTTTTTACCTTTGCACTTCAACAAATTTCTGGAAGACAACTTGTCAATATCTCCCTCATTTTCACAGCCACTCCCAGTGGTCATACCATCATGGTACCATACAATACCATCAGTTCCAATAATACGAGATGTAAAATGGAAATCTCCATGGTATATTAACCCTCTGACATCCAAAACTACAGTTTCACCTTCCTGTTCAAATTTCAAAGTTTTATTAAGTTTGATATTTCTTGAGTTGATTTCAAAAATCAAGACATTTGGGGCAGACTTGAAACTGATGGGCTGCATCATTGCAGAAAAACATTGAGGACATCTTTCATGTGTTTCATGCTCTAAAGACCTCAGCCAATGACTAGTTGATTTTGGTGTATCCTCTTTCTCATATAGCACAAAATTTAGTCTGTCGTCAATGGATGCTTCAGAATATTCACAATTGGTACATTCAGGACTTGAGATGGCCACAAAATTCTGAGGGGCAAGAATTGCTGATGCCAAAGCTGAAACACTTGTCCCTCTGGTCCCATAGGGAAATTGTGCAGGACTCTGAGAGTGAATTTCATGTCTGATAGTATCTCTGGCAGTTTCAAAGCTTGCCTGACCATTCATATATTTTTTGAAACAGGAAGACATTGACTTGAGATGATGTTGGTTGATTTCCTTGAATTTTCTTGTCCAACCCTTTGTGTCAATGGACCAGATTTCATATGATATTGTAAGGAGTGCATCATATGCACAGCTATAATTATCTCCATCCCATATAAGTCCATCAGGTGAGGAGGGATTATCAGAGGCTACTATCATTTGAGCTGCCTTTGTTTTTTTAACACTTGCACTCAGATTCTCAGCTTCTTCAAGTTTTCTCTTTTTTCCTGACTTGACAGGTATACTGCCTTCAGCTGCAACAAATCCAGACTGAATACTTGTAGTCTCAATTAGAACTTCCTTCTTCTTTTTCTTGTCAATGATTTGCCAGGGTGCATCTGTTACCACAGACAGAAGTGGCATTGGATCTCTAACAGACCATTTCAAGGCAGGATGAGTTAGTGGAGGTACATAGTCTGTACCCTTCCATTTCTGATATGCTCTGATCAAAGGGTTTCTGAAGTTCCCTTGAATGTGATCTGGAAGTTTCCCTTCATATCTGAGCTTGCTAATCTCATCCAATAGCTCAAGTTCACGAAATTCCTGTCTCAAATACCCTGAAGCTCCACATGTGATGAGTCGAGGGGAAAATGACTGCACAATAACAGTTCCATTTGCAGTTGCACTTCTTGACAAACAGGTATAATAAGATTGATGGCTTCTGCAATTGCTCAAGTCAACTGGATTCTTTGGTCTGGTCTTCCCTTGTGATGTGTAGTCAGTCATAGAAAAATTAAGCAATACCCATACTTGACTTCTGTGTATGTATTCTTTCAAGTCACTTGAAAAGGTGCACTCTATATTTTTTGAACCTCTAGTGATAGGTACCACATTTTCAGGAAGTCCATCAATTTTAACTGTTTTTGCAGGTTTGTCCAGTTTGATAAAAAGTGTGTCTAAAACACATTGTCCATGTATGCCTCTACCTGCTTGCCATCCCACAACATGTCCTTCCTGCCCTTTGGTAATGCAAAGCTCTGTGGCATCATTATTTCTGATTATAACAGGCATACCAATACAAAGGGAGAGTTTTCCTGGAAAATGATTTGTAGCAGAGGGGGGTAGATTCCAAATGACTTTTTGGAGAGTAGGGCTTATTTCATTGGACACATGTTTACCAGATGCCTTTGATTTTCTACCTCTGGATCGCTTCTCAGCAGCATCAGGAGAACTTCCAAACCTATCAATAGAATAAAAATCTGTTAAAGTCTGGCCTGTTTCTGCAGCAAAACGTACACTCCCAAGCTCATTGATTCTGTCTTTCTGAGCATTCAAGGCAGTAATGATGGAAACATTTCTAAATTCTTTGTCTGAAAGTTTGGGTTGGTCTGATCGTCTTCCAGCAATGCGAGTTTTCAAAAACTTAATATCTTCAGGGGTGCAAGCAGCATATCTCATATTTTCAAGAGCAGTTCTCAGTTTAGCATCTTTTTCAGATTGTGTCCTTTGTCTCATATTTTTTCTCAGTATCACAACAGTAGTCACTTGATGCCAGAGTGCCTTTCCAATGGCAGCTTCTTGACCTTGGACAGTCATACGTGACATCAACTGGGTGCCCACAGTACCACTGTACAGAGGTGATCCAAATACAGGAGGCATCTGAGCAAAGTCTCCTGAAAATATCATATTTATTCCACCATATGGCAAATCAAATACATTTAATGCCTTTGCAAGTTGAGAGCTGATCTTGTAATTATCATTACATGCAACCATAGAGACTTCATCCAGAAAAATATATTCAACTCCATCAAGCCTTGTCTTGACTTGTGCATTATTTGTGGTCTCATTCCTAAAGGCTGTCTGACCATCAATAGGGACACCTAAAAATGAGTGGTAGGTTGAGCCATGCAAAAGAGCTGCTGCAGTTCCTGTGGGTGCTAAGACAACAAATCTGTGGGATTCATTTCTGGATTCATAAAATTCCATGAGAGCCTTGATGACTTGTGATTTTCCAGTACCTCCCATGCCACCTACATACATCATTAACTGTTCAGACCCAGGACTGACTGCATGATTTGCTACAATCCTGAATGCTCTTTCTTGATCAGAGGTAAGTTCAAATTTCTCAACAACATCTTCAATCAATTTTTGAGCTGATTCTGACTGAGCTTTGAAGTTCTGTTGAAGATATGATCGGTCTACAATTCGAACATCATTTTTATTTGGGTCTTTGCCAGTTTGCTTCCCAGACTGTGTAGGAAGTGCTTTATTCCTTTCAGCCAAGACCTGTTGACGCTTTTCCTGCACAGCTGCATCCCATTGTGAAGGTGGTAACTCTTCAGGTTCAATTTGTGTAAAGCCCATTGATGGGGGTCCATCTGGGCACTGATCCAGCCAGCCAGCTGAAGTTACAATCTTCTGAATTTCTGCCATTTGCTCTAACCTTTGTTGACCTTTTTTTCCAACAGAAGTGTATTGATCTGCCTCATACTCTTCATGAACCATAATGTCACCACTATCATCATAGTTATCACCATCAAAGTTATCATTGTCATCAGCTCTGAACCAGTGAGGAAAGACACCATCAGTTGCATTCTGCTGCTTCAAAAGTTTAGAATAATCATCTCTAGCATCATTGCACTCATAATGTATGTTAAAGAATCTCATCAGTTCAGTTTGGCGTGGTGTGAACTTGTAATTTGTGAAGGCTTCATCCCAAGACTGGTCATCTTCTTTGAGGTTTTTACCATGCCTCCATGGCTTGAACAGTGTCAACATTGTAGCACAGTAGTACTCTCTATCTCCTCTGTCACATCTAGGCAGTGATCCTCCTGCAAAATTGGGAATCAGACTTTTGGAATTAGAGATACTGACTTGATGAGTCTCATAAAGTGGATGATTTTGCAAAAATGGATATTTTCCTTGAGTCTCTTTTTTCTTTAATACTTGATCAGATTCTGAATAATCTGAGTCACTTTCAAAATCTGTATCAGTTTCTTCATCAGACTGAAAGACAGCTGGTGGCTTCACATCTTCATGTTTTTGACTCTGAAATTTTTTCTGTTCTGCTTTGGTGCGCTTCAGTCTGTTATAAATTCGAATCCATTCATACAAGGACTTGTCACTCAGCTCATATGGCCTGTACATGTAGTCATCTACCATTGATAATCCAATAAATTCACCATCAACATTTTTCAGAAGAATAACCTTGTCTGACTGTACATCACTCTCTTGTCTCCAAGCTTTCAAAACTTCTGTAACATAACTCTTCCAGTAAAATACAACAAAATTCTGGTCAGTATAATGATCTGGATTCCCTAGAAGGTACAAAGATGCCATAGGACCTCCAATTTCCAGCTTGGCAGTAAGAGCATTGACAATTTTTGTTATAAGACTTCTGGCCTTGTCTTTCCTTTTCTGTGTACCACCCAGCATTTCAGAACTCTTATCAAATACACTTCTGATGGTGTCAAAGATAGTGTAAGTCTTCAAACCAGGTTTTGTGACATAGTCTGATATATAAGCAACAATGGCCTTGATTGCAGTTCCAGATAACAGACTGGTAACATCTGAGTTACATCTTAGTAGGAATGTCACAATTGGGGTCAGAGTGTTGATCCACTTTTCACCTTTTTTGATATTGAGTGCTCCAGTCTTAGGATCAACCTCAGTCTTCTCAAAAGTCTGTCTGGGGAAACGTGCCTTGCAATTTCCATGCTTGTTAATACAACCTCTTCTCTCTTTCTTTTGCTTTTTCTCATCAGCTGGAATTGAAGTGCGACACTTGTGAACATTTGATCTCAGAATCAAATCATCCACAGTATTTTTGAAATTTTGCCACCAGTTAGCTGTAGTTTCACAAGATTCACATTTGTCACAGTCACAGTCTGTAGGTTTTGGAGGTGCATCAGGTAAAGTCTGAGTGGGATCTTTATATTCTTTGGCTTTCATATTTTCCTGAACTTGTTCTTTAACTTCATCCATGGTTCCTGTCATAAATTCACCTACATGCACACTCTCCAGGTACTCTACTATTTTCTTCTGGAAATCAGAATTTGGGTCCATAATTCGATCTCTAATTTCTTGTGGGGATAATGAGTTCAGAATCCAAAGAAGCATGTGTAGATGTAAAGTCAGTCTTCCTTGTTGTTCAACAGTAGCATAGTATGCAGCTGTCTTGCCATATAACCCAGGATGATCTTGATTCACTCCTAGCACATGTTTAATAAACAGTTCTACAATAAAATGGAAGAATCGAGCACCAGCAACTGGATTCTCAGCTATAAGTCTGTAGCGTTCATTCTCAGGTCTCAGTTCTGGACTAAATGTTTCCTGAGTGTCAGCAAAATACAAACTGATTGGATGCATGTTATCAGCAGGGGAAAATGTTATAAACCATGATGGTGCACCAAAATATGAGATCAATGACCAGATTTCATTTCTCATATATTTTTTCTGAGTGATTGACCCAGGCACATGACCATTGACATGATCTAAGTCATTGATCAGTTTAAAGCACAATTTTTCTTCTTCTGTTTCTGGTTTGACTCTCTCTCCCTCTGTCATTCGTTTTGTCAAGTCTGACAGAACCTCTAAGTTAACATTCATCAACCTGTCTGTTATATCATGAAATGACTTTCTTTCAGCTGTTAAATATCCAGCAGTGGTACTTTCCTTCATTTGCTCATGGTTAAAAGCAATAAGTGGAAAATGAGGATCTTTCTGAAATCGTTTGTCATAATACATCAGCAAGTGTCTCTTATGCATCATGCTGGACAACTTGTGCTTGTGCTCAGTTTGGCCTATACCTCCTAAACCATAAGGGAACAGCCAAGGTAACATAGAAGGGAATAATTGAAGATTCCCATATATTGACTCTGGTGTTTCTGCATGTCCAATAGCAAGCATTTTTCCCTCACTTGTCAAATGTTGAAGTGCTATAGCTTTAATAGTCTTCATGGTCTTGGTTGAAAATTCTTCACCTGTAAGGCCATGGACTATAAATGGACAGGGACCTTCTGATGTACCATCTTCCTCATCCATATCATTTACACTTGTGGACTCTGGATTTTTATTTGAACTTGATGGATAATAGTCTACAACTACTGGAGGTCCATCCTCTGGATATGATGCCAAGTTCTTTTCTGAAATTTCACAGTCATAATAGTCGATGTGATTGAGTTTCAACCAATACAGTGCTTTAGACACATTCAAACGTCTAACCAGCATTGGTGTTCGTTTAAAATCAACTTTGGTTGGCTTGCATGGACCTGTATAAATAAATGCCAGGACTTCATCCATTTCTTCTATAGGAGGAGGTAAGACATTATAAATCTTAGGCATTGGATTTGAAAATGATATTGCATTTGCACGCATCTTATACATTCCAGATGAGACTTTGACTATACACCTATTATGGCGAACTCTGGCAATCAGTAGCTGTTCTGCATAAGTCAATTCTTGTAGTTCATTTGGGATCTCTCCAACCCAAAGGCCATTTGCAAGAGCAAGAATTGGTATTTTTCCTTTTTGTAGAAAGTCTACACATGTGAAACAGACACTACTACAGCCAGGTGCTAAGATTGGACCCCTCAACTCTTTTACTAGATCAGAGCTGTTGGATCTGGCCTTTCTTGTGACCCCATCCACTTTGAGCAAACTTATGTTCTCAACATCAGACAGTTCCTCCATTTCACAAACTGGAGTCAATTTTCCACAAACTGCACAACCAGTTTCTTCAAACACCTCAGGAGAAGTATCAGCACAGAAATCTGACACAATCTTTTGACATAAATTTGCAGAAGGTGGAGCTGGAGGAAACTTGACTTCTTTCCTGGCCCAATAATCAGCTTTATGCTTCTCAGAATCTCTTTCTTGATACTTTGATGATGCATGGTACTTTGCCTTTTCA
>Ga0137418_10006884_pt1 | contig 10446 bp, 4 predicted proteins | sample CZODoug3_1_2_16f_FD_122242 | JGI IMG/M metagenome (GOLD analysis project Ga0137418, IMG submission 122242) | Vadose zone soil fungal communities from Angelo Coast Range Reserve, California, USA - CZODoug3_1_2_16fungal (Hybrid Assembly) | ecosystem: Environmental > Terrestrial > Soil > Vadose... | reverse complement strand
CGGATGAGTTGATCGGCGTCTTTGAGAAGATCAAGCGGATGAAGCAGCGGAGCGGCTTTCCGGTGGTAAATCCGACCGAGTCGCTCACGGAAATGCAACGCCATCTGCGAAAGGAGCCGGAGAAATTCGGTTGTCTCGGCGGACACAAATATTTTTATCTCGACTGGAAGCTGAATCTTTACCGTTGTCACTTCTGGGAGACGCCGATGTGCACCATTTATGAGTTTGACCAGACGAAGCTCATCCGGGATGGTTGCACCCGTTGCATGATCGACTGTTACCGCGACCCCAGCGTGCTGCAATTTGTGGCGATCAGCGCCAGCGACGCGCAGCTCAGAACCGCATCTTCTTCGATTTCACTAACGGTGAACCCGGGTCCGACACCACTTTCCGTCACGGGTTCGGCAACACCTTCGTCGGTCGTCGTCGGCACGTCAACCTTGATAACTGCCGCGGTAACGCCTGCTACCTTGCCAGGCAGCACTGGAATCACAGCCACGGCAGATCTGAGTTCGATCGGTGGATCAAGCACCCAGCAACTCTTTGACGATGGCACGAATGGCGACGCGACCATTGGCGATAACATCTTCTCCTTCAATGCGACCGTCGCCCCGGCCACCCCACTGGGCGCTACAAGTATTCCAATTTCGGTTGCGGATACACAGACACGCACTGCCACCGGCTCCGCCAGTTTGACCGTCAAGGCCCCGATCGTACCGAGCAGCGTTGTTGTAAATAAGTTCTTCAATTCCGGTTCTGCCGCTGACGTGGTCGAACTTCTGGTGATTCAAAACAACCTCGACATGAGAGGAATGATCATCAAGGATTTCTCAGGCAGCAGCGTAAATGACGGTGGAGGCAAGTATCAATTCTCGAATGATTCTCTCTGGGCCAGTGTTCCATCGGGAACTCTGATAATCCTGCGAAACGACACAACAGCGGCCGATACTTCTTTTTGTGATTTCGTACTTGATGTCGGTCTGAAAAACACGACCTATTTCACCAATTTGGGGGGCACTTTTGATATCGCCCAGACTGAAATGGTGATGATCAAAACCGCGTTTAGCGGCGCCGCTGGTGTTGATGGCAACATTCACACGCTGGCCAGCGGTACCACGACTGGCCTTTACACCTCAATCACAACCGGGGAAAAGGTCGCAACTTCGACGACTTCAGCACCCGCCAACCCGTACATCTATGTAAAGAACAGCACCTCAAGCATCAACGACTACGACGGTAATGACGCGGCGGGGATTGCTTCGTTGACATTTGGCGTCGGCAACACTCCCTCGAATACCACCTATATCAACTCGCTTCGTGGGGCACTTCCCCCCGTCGCCGAACCAACGGTACAGGCATCCAATGTCTTCTTCAGTAACGTGACGTCAAGCGCGTTGTTACTGAACTGGACAAATGGTAACGGCAGTGGCCGGCTGGTCCTTGCGAAAGCTGGCTCTCCTGTCGACGCTGTGCCCGTTGACGGAACTACATACACACCCAACGATGCGTTCGGGACAGGTTCACAAATTGGCACCGGAAACTTTGTCGTTTCTGCCAATTCTCCAAATTCTGTAAATGTCACGGGATTACCCCCCGGAACCACCTACTACTTTGCAGTATTTGAATACAACGGATGCAGTACGCCTGACTATTTGACGACTTCGCCGGCGACCGGCAGTCAGGCAACATTTGGTACCTATACAGTATCCGGTCACGTTCAAACCACTGGAGCAGCTAACGTTCAGGGAGTTACGATATCGATTAGCGGTGGTCCATCAACGCTTACCGCGACGACCGACGCCGGCGGTAACTACTCGTTCCTGAACGTACCGGGTGGCGTTGACTATGCGGTGACACCATCGTCTGCCGGTTTCAACTTCACGCCCCTTAGTGTTGCGCTGGATAACCTGAGCGCAGACCAGGCAAATGTGAATTTCACCTCTGCTTCGAATGTCCTGATCAGCGAATTTCGATTCAGAGGTGTCGATCCGGATGGTGGAGGCCCGCTGACCTCCACGGCCAATGAATTTGTCGAGCTTTACAACAACTCAAACTTTTCGACCGACATTTCAGGGGCAGTTCTGACAATGTCGACGGGCGCTGTCATATACACGGTACCTGCTTCAACCACGATTCCGGCTGGTGGGCACTATCTGATCGGTGGCCTCAGCTATGGGTTGACGGGCTATGCTTCGCCAAACGGTACGTTTGTCGCAGGCACAGATATTCCGGATGGTGGCGGTGTGGCGCTGTTCACAAACAGCAACCTGACGATTGGCAATCGTCTTGATGCTGCCGGCTTTAGCGGCGCTCCTGCACTGTATATCGAGGGTACCGGCTTGCTGCCTGCCGGTGGGATCACCACCGATGGCGAGATCACTTTCGTACGTAAACTGGCGACGGGCCGTCCAACCAACACCGACAATAACAATGCCGACTTCGATTTTGTTGCGACTGACGCCGGCACCTATAGCGGTCGTGTTGCTATCCTCGGCGCTCCGAATCCCGAGAACCTGACCAGTCCTGTGACCAACGGGTCAATCGGTAGCTATCTGCTGGATGGAAGCCAGCCCGCTACCTCAGCTCCTAATCGAGTCCGGAGCTTTCCGCCGGTCACGAATGGCCCACTTGGAACATTGGCCATTCGTCGATCGTTCTTGAACAGCACTGGAAAGAACGTTAATACCCTTCGGTTCCAGGTAATTGATATTACGACTCTCAATAGCTGTCCGGCCTGTGTGCAGGCAGATCTGCGAGTGCTTTCATCTTCGCCCAGCTCGGTGGTCGTAAACGGGAATACCATTCCGATCCTTGGTCTAACTCTTGACACTCCGCCCACACAATCGCTTGGCGGCGGAATGTATAGCACTGTCAGTGCAGGGACCATCACCACAGGAACCCCATTGGCTGACGGCCAGGTCGCGACTGTCGAGTTCCTGCTCGGCGTCCAGAGCGGTGGAAACTTCCGCTTCTTTGTAAACGTCCAGGCTGTTACATCGGCCCCACTGTCAGCAAGCGAGCATCTCGTGATGGGAAATCCGAGCAATGCGACGGTTGACGTAAACCAACCCGCTAATTACCTCTTGTCGAAAGCGCAGTACGCGGTCTCGTACAACCGTGACGCGGGACGGCCCAACTGGGTTAGCTGGCATCTTGACTCCACGTGGATCGGTGGAGCGCAACGCCAGAATGATTTCCGCAACGACCCCTCGCTTCCTGCGGGCTGGTATCAGGTTCAGGGTACGGATTACTCCGGTTCCGGATTTGACCGTGGACACCATTGCCCATCGGCCGATCGCACCAGCTCCATTCCGGACAATTCGGCTACGTTCTTTATGACCAACATGATGCCGCAGGCGCCGGACAATAATCAGGGACCATGGGAGCAGTTGGAAAGCTATTCGCGTACGCTGGTAGCCGCAGGTAACGAACTATATATAATTGCCGGTGGCGCAGGATCCGGAGGCACTGGATCAAACGGTGGGGTCACGACAACAGTTGCCGGCGGCCACGTTACGGTCCCGAACTACACATGGAAGGTAATCATCGTGCTGCCGGCCCAGGGTGGAAACGATGTAAACCGAGTTACCAATTCAACCCGTGTCATTGCAGTGAACATGCCAAATGCGCAGGGCATCCGGAATAACGACTGGAAAACCTATCGCGTAAGCGCACGTTCAATTGAAACTCTAACCGGTTACAACTTCTTTTCGAACGTTCCTCAGGCGATTCAGGACGTTATCGAAACTCAGGTTGACAACCAATAACATTTGTTAACAACCCCTGGCAGCCTGCACTCAAAAGGGGCAGGCTGCTTTTTTCCGGAGGATCATTTCATGGCAGATACGGATTTTCTTGATCGATTTAAGACTGCGACAAGCGGTCTGCTTTTTATGAGCGAATCGGATTATCCATTTGACATCAGGTCGTGGCCAGGAGTTGAACAACTAACACCGGAACAACTGAAGTCCGATGCGGGAGTACCGGCGGATGCACCTGTCCAAAAACTGAGCGTCAATGATTTTTTCCACGCCGCGACAAAAGAGCATGAAGGACAATCGGACGTTGGGAGGGAATTGGTCGCGAGATACAAACAACTTGTTCGGACTATCGAAGAAAACTTGACCGACACTGCAGTCTATAAATTCGGGACAATCAATATGCCCGTGTTTATCGTCGGAAAAGCGCCTTCAGGAGACTGGGTCGGACTCTCGACAAGAGTCGTGGAAACATGATGTGAACTCGGAGCGTCCCTGGGACTATTTCTGCTGCAACTTTTCAAGCACGGATGCCGCCACCGCTGGAATAATCTCGCGTTCGTTAGCGTGACCAACAGTATAGGTGACCAGTATAAAGTGTTTTCCGTTCGGCAGTTCTATGTAAGCCGCATCATGCCTTGTCTCGCTCGTCCAACCTGCCTTAGACCAAAGTCTCATTCCGGGTGACAATGCTATACTCGTAAATCCATGCGCCTGATCATCCGCATCCTTCGATGTACCCGAGAAATCACGTTTTAACAGATCCATCATCTGGGAACTGCGCGCCGCGGTCACTGTCCTGCCGGTCGCTATATCGCTAAGCAAACGGGCAGTGGAATCTGTCGTCAGCCTGTTTCTGTTCTCGCCATTGTGGCCGCGAAAAGCATGTTCCCTTCCAAAGGCGTCTTCGCAGAAGGTTTTCTGAACGGTGTTTGTGTCGTTGTACCCAAGCGAAGCAAAATAGCGGTTGACGGCATTGCGCTTCCATTCCCAATCCTTCAACTCTTTTCCGGAAAGTTCTATACCGCTGGAGGTTCCGCTCAACACGTCTACAACATATCCCGTTGCATCGTTTGACGATACTTCGATCATACTTTTTAACGCCCGGCGCAATTCGGGTGTATCCTCCAGCTTCCCATCCTCAAGCCATCTATGAGTTGCGACCAGATAGAATAACTTGACTACACTGGCCGGATAGATTCCCACATTGCCGCGATAACTCCCTGACAACAGCTCTTCTTTGTCGGTGATGTCAATCAGTGTAATCGCAAGTTGGTCCTGCTGAAGCCTCTTATCCGCAAAGCGCTTTAGGGTTTTCTGAGCCGCTTCGTCAACGATTGCCTGAAGTTGCTGGCTTGGCTTAGGCCTAGTAACGGCAGGTTTTTGAGCGACGACACTTCTCATCGGAAAAGTTAGGATTAACAGGCAGTACAAAGCCCACAGCGACGGTTTACTTTTTCGTTTCATCGATCTGATTTGTCCTTCACGAAAGCGGTTTTTTGAGGAATCGACGTTAGCGTCAAATCAAAAATACTCTGTTCTGTAGCGGTTTGAAAGGATTACAATATCTTAGTGTATCATTGTATGGAAATTCTCTGAATCCAACCCGATCGCACAAATATGAGGAGAACATGAATCACCCGATCCGGCAATCAAAATATCTACTTTGCGTCGTTTTACTTTCTATCGTCGCCTTGCTGTTTGCTCCACAGGGTTCTGTCGGCTCGTTTTCGATTATCGAAGTTACAAGGGCTGCATCCAGAGAGCCGATTAGAGCGCGGCACGGAATGGTCGCCTCGACCAATCGCATCGCATCAGAGGTCGGGGTGGACGTCCTGAAACGCGGAGGAAATGCCGTCGATGCGGCCATTGCGGTCGCATTTGCGCTTGCGGTGACATATCCCGCGGCCGGAAACATTGGCGGCGGTGGATTTATGATGATTCGATTAAAAGACGGAAGAGCGTCGGCGATTGATTACAGAGAGATGGCCCCGGCCGCGGCAAATCACAATATTTATCTCGACAAGAATGGCAATCTTATCGAAGGCGAGGGCTCGTCCACGATAGGTTATCGGGCGGCGGGCGTCCCGGGAACTGTCGCAGGGATGGATTTGGCACTCCGGAAATACGGCAGTGGAAAATTATCATGGGCACAACTTGTTGAACCCGCGCGGCGCCTTGCGAATGATGGATATGAAATAACTCACTCATTTGCAAGATCGCTGAAAGGCAGCGATGACCTGCTAGGTCCATACGAAGACAGTAAAAGGATCTTCCTGAACAACGGTAAGTACTTCACGGAGGGGCAGACATTGCGTCAGCCGGAATTGGCGGCGACACTATCGCGCCTGCAGAAAACCGGACCCTCAGAATTCTACCAGGGCCAGACAGCTCGAATGATCGTCGAAGACATGAAGAAGCACAATGGTCTTATCACGCTTGACGACCTCCACAATTACGTTGCGAAAGAGCGGGTTCCATTACGATCCACGTACCGCGGCTATGAAGTTATTTCGATGCCGCCTCCGTCTTCGGGAGGAGCGGTACTAATCGAGATGCTGAATATCCTTGAGGGATACGACCTTGGCTCGCTGGGCTGGTCATCGTCTGCTCGCTACCATCTGATGACGGAAGCAATGCGTCGAGCATTTGCCGACCGGGCAGAATTTATGGGCGACACCGACTTCGTAAAAGTACCGATTGCCGGTATTGTTGCCAAGGATTATGCCGTGAAACAACGCGGCACAATTAACCTGCAACATGCTTCGACCAGCGTCGCAATTCGCGCCGGCCAACCCCTTGGTCATGAGTCGGAGGAGACAACTCATTTCACGGTAGTTGATGCTGAAGGAAACGCAGTTTCCAACACCTATACATTGAACGGAGGCTTTGGTTCGGGCGTAGTGGCAAAGGGTACGGGAGTTCTGCTTAACAACGAGATGGACGATTTCGCAGCCAAGCCCGGCGTGGCCAATGCCTATGGATTGATACAGGGCGAGAACAACGCAGTTGCTCCTGGGAAAAGACCACTTTCCGCAATGACCCCAACTTTCGTTATGCGAAAAGATGGCACGCTTTGGTTTGCGGTCGGAAGTCCAGGGGGACCGACGATCATAAATACGGTATTACAGGTCGTTTCAAATATCGTTGATAGCGGCATGTCGATCCAGCAGGCGATCGATGCTCCTCGAATACATCACCAGTGGCTGCCCGACGAATTGACGTACGAACCTTTCGGACTGTCAGCGGATACGCAAAATGCACTTGAAGCAATGGGCCACAAGTTCGCATCCAGACCGAGGTACATGGGAGATGCACAAGGCATAATGATCGAAGATAAGACCGGTGTTCGGCTCGGTGCAAGCGATCCCAGGAACGACGGAGCGGCCGTCGGCTATTAATACAACTCAAGATCATCAATCGAATTTGCTGAAGAACTACGGATAGAGCAAAACCTCTTCCCGCGCTTTCTTGAAGCTATTCAATCCGTTCGACCAGGATTGTATGATCGCTTCAGCGGATTCGCCCTGTTTGATCCGGGTGAGAGTATCGGCATTCACAAGAAGCCGTGAATAATCGTCAACTTTCCATTGAGCTGTGAAAAGGCGACGAAGTGTAACGGCAATCTCGATCCCAGTAGTTACAGGATGAAATTTAAGACGGTCAGTAACGATAATATTGACGCCGTTACAGAGTTGGTCCTTGAACACCGAACTTTTGGGCGTGAATTGCACGGGCACAAATTTGACTCCTTCAATATTCCGCTCGTTCAGAGACGAAGCGAGTTTCTGCGCATCGATCCACGGTGCTCCTATAACTTCGAAGGGGGTATCAGTCCCTCTGCCGACTGATACATTTGTAGTTTCAAGCAATCCGATTCCGGGGTAGAGAGTTGCCTCGGCTAAACTGCGCATATTTGGCGAGGGGTTGACCCATATCAGATTTGTCGAATCGAACCACATTGATCGATTGTAATTCTCCATCTTCACGATATGTAAATCGCATCCGATATTTCGTTGCTTGTTAAATAATTGAGCTAACTCGCCGATCGTCATCCCGTGCCGCACTGGAATAGTGTGGAAGGCGGTAAAGCCAAGTTTGTCAGCGTCCGCAACAGGTCCTTCAACATCCAACGCACCGATCGGGTTTGGGCGGTCCAGCACATAAAGCGGGATATGCGAGGCCGCCGCCGATTCCATCACGTTTCCAAGAGTCGAAATGTAAGTGTAAAAACGAGCCCCCACGTCTTGAATGTCGAAAACCAGCGCGTCCAACTCCTTGAGTTGTTCAGGTGAAGGACGGCGTCTTTCGCCATAAAGTGAAAACACCGGAAGACCCGTTTGTTCGTCTTTTGTGTCGGAAACCTTTTCGTCGAGAGCGCCGCGAATGCCATGTTCCGGCGAGAACAATGATTGAAGCTTAACTCCTGCCGCATCTTTTAGAATGTCAATTGTCGGTTTTCCACTCTTATCACGCCCCGTGTGGTTTGTAACCAACCCAACTCTCTTGCCCTGTAACGGTTTGAAGCCATCTTTGGCCAGGACGTCGATCCCTGTTAGTACACCGGAACCAGATCTGGCAGGTGCAAGTGCGACTGCGTCCTGAGTCAGAATCGAGTGCTCCTGCAGTTCACTTAGCATTACCTCCGCGGCATATCTCCCCGAGAATTCCTCAGCCTCGATTGGCGAAGTGTCCTCAACTGCCGAGGCAACCACGGAAGCAATGCGGCCCCGCACTGAGCCAACGTCGCCTTTACCATCAGGATGAACGCGGTTACTTAGAAAGATCACAAAGGTATGGCTTGATGGATCTATCCACACAGACGTACCCGTGAATCCGGTGTGGCCAAACGATCCGTTGGGAAACACCTCGCCCTTGTTACTTGAAAAGCTTGTCGAGATGTCCCATCCAAGACCCCTTGTTGCACCACTTCCGGATACCGCTCTGGGTCTGGTCATCATAGCGATGCCCATCGGGCTTAGGATCCGAACGCCTTTATAAATGCCGCCATTCAATAGCATTTGACAAAAGATCGCCAGATCGTCCGCCGTTGAAAACAGGCCGGCGTGCCCCGCTACCCCACCCATTCTAAAGGCAGTTGGATCATGGACCTCGCCGCGCAGCCACCTGTCACTTACAGGGCCCTTACCGTCCCCACCAAGATAGTTTGAGGCAGCACTCAAACGTTCAGTTGGCGCGATTCGTGGGGTCAAATTCGATCCGGGTTTGAATTGCGTGTCTTTCATGCCAAGTGGCTTAAATATGTTCTGCGCCGCAAAAAGATTCAGGCTCTGCCCACTTACGCGGCGGACTACTTCCCCGAGAGTGATAAACCCGATGTCGCTATAAACGAAACGGACGCCCGGCCTGTTTCTCAACGACTCTCGGTACAAGTGGTTCATCGCCTCTTCATAAGACGACCATCGCTCGCCCAAATTGAAGTCCGGAGCAAAGCCTGCGCGGTGTGTCAATAGCAGCTCTATAGTCACCCGTTCGCGCCCCTGTCCTTTTAGTTCCGGAATGTATTTCGAAACAGGATCAGACAACCGGAGCTGGCCACGTTCGACAAGAATCATGATGCTTGTGGTCGTGGCAATTACCTTCGTGAGACTGGCAAGATCGAATACCGTGTCGGCGGTCATCTCTTCACGCGCCGGTTGCAGGGCCCTGGCTCCATATGCCTTTCGCCAAACCGTTTTCCCTTTATGAGAAACCAGCACCACTGCACCCGGCATTTCATGTTTCGAAATCGACTCGAAGACTAAAGGGTCGATCAATGCCAGGTGCCGAGTGGAAATACCTGCCTCTGCGGCGATCCTGCTTTGCCGTTGCCGACCGGCTACGAAGAGATTATTCAGAAGGAGAAAACAAACGAGGGGTGCTATAAAGCTCCGCATGGTTTTTCGTTTCACAGTTTTACTTCCGGTGATTTTGATCTCACGGCTGGTCTTTAAGATGCGACATTTCGCAAAGAATTGGAAACAGCAGGCCTGTGGTTCTCTTTCGAACCAGATCACATTCGGCGGATAATTGGTTTTCTGTATTTGGTACAGAACTGAGAGAAACGGTATGTCGACGCCATCCGCTCAAGCTGTCCGTTGTCTGCGGCAGACCGCATCCAGCCTTCAAACCCGGCCTCATCTTAGCAGGTTATTACCTGTCGATTCAGCTGAGTTTAAAGGCTCGATTAAGGCGCAAGCGACAATTTTAAAAAGGATGGATTTACATCCCGATGTCCTTCAAATGATAACGCTCGGTGTCATAATACCGCTCAACGTCGACGGTGTTTAGTTTTCCCAAAACATCAGTGATGTTGATCAACGACAAGTCACAAGCGGGCGCAATTCCTCTCGCAGATACCAACTTGCCAAAGTTGCCACTTGCAACGGCATCGGCTGCACGCGCCCCAAACAGTGTACCCATGATCCTGTCGATCGCGCTGGGCGACCCGCCGCGTTGAGGATGGCCCAGCATTACTGAACGAGCCTCATATGGTGTTTCGTTCATGATTCTTCTCGCCAACACCTCACCGATACCACCCAGTTTGGCGTGGCCAAAAGCGTCCATCTTACTATCAACTGTAACCAGCCCGGCAGACTCTTCGTAAGCACCCTCGGCCACCACGATAACCGAATAACGCGGATGGTGAGGGTCACGCGGGAACCCCGTAACATCACCTAAACGAGCA
>Ga0137418_10006883_pt1 | contig 10446 bp, 9 predicted proteins | sample CZODoug3_1_2_16f_FD_122242 | JGI IMG/M metagenome (GOLD analysis project Ga0137418, IMG submission 122242) | Vadose zone soil fungal communities from Angelo Coast Range Reserve, California, USA - CZODoug3_1_2_16fungal (Hybrid Assembly) | ecosystem: Environmental > Terrestrial > Soil > Vadose... | reverse complement strand
CGCGCCCACCACGTGCACGCGTGGATGCTGCGGATCGAGCACGATCACGTCGGGGCGCGGCGGCTGCGCGACGCGGCGCTGGAAGAAGACCGGCGATTTGTCGGCCTCGTCGTAATAGATGAGCGAGACATCCCAGCCCCGACGCAGGAGCGACAGGCGGAACCCGCCCTCGCTGCGCGCCAGGCTGAACTCGTCGGCGTCGTCGGGCAGGTGGACGACCGGGTTGCGGAAGCGGTAGGGCAGGCGCGCGAACTGGAACTCGGCGCCCAGCTTGGGCAGGCGGTTGTGCATCGTGTCCGGCGTCCACACGCCCTCGAAGCTCACGCCCTCGGTCAGCCGATACGTGAAGTCGAGCGCCCAGATCGGAATGCGCAGCTCGCTGAAGTCGGGCAGGACGAACTCGCGGAAGTCCTTCGGGTTCACGATGTCGGTGATGAACACGCTGATCGCCTCGCCCCAGACGATCTGCTGGCGGCCGAGCCTGACGTCGAAGTCGCCGTGGCCGGCGGTCAGCAGCGCCTCGCGCAGGGAGATGTCCGTCTTCTGGTCGCGCTCGACGTTGGCGGGGTAGCGGTCGGTGGCGTCGAAGACAGCGTCATACCAGCCGCGCACGGCGGCCCGCACGGCGACCGCGTCCGAGAACGCGTACTTGCCCTCGAGCCAGCCGAGCGTCTTGAGCTTGCTGATGTCGCCGGGATCGTGCAGGCGGTACGCGAATTCCTCGGCGAGGCGGCCTCGCAGCCGGAGCGCTTTCAGCCACTCGGGCGGCTCCCCCTCGTCGGCGCACGCCGATGCGGCGAAGCCGAGCAGTAGGATCGCCGCGGCCACGACCCGACGCATCTCAGTCGAGCGTCTTCATATAGTTCTTGTCGAAGTACTTGTCGGGCAGCTCGCGGACGCTCACCTCGCCGTAGTCGAGGACGGAGCGCTTGTCCTTTCGGATCGCGTCGGTGAGCGTCAGCCGCGTGGCCAGCAGGTGGCCGCTGACGTTCTTGAAGTTGTCGAAGATGCCTGTCTTGAGCAGGGTGCCCGTGCCCGCGTAGAACTCCGCCTTCACGGGCCGCCGACCCTCCTTCGACACCCAGTACTTGATGGCGGAGTAGGTGACGTCCTTGGTCTTCGCCTTGAGATCGAGGACGTGGCAGGCGACACCGTCGAGCGCGTCCTCGCCGGTCAGGGTGGCGTCGTAGTCGCCGGCATAGTCGGCGCGCGCGATGTCGCCGTTGGCGACCTGGCCGACCAGCCGCTGCGACAGCGGAATGCGCACGGGTTTGCCGGCGTCCGGCAAGTAGATCCAGAGGTCGCGCCCGAGCGCGAGCAGCGAGCGCCCGACACTGCGCGGCGGCGCCACGAACCTGACGAACACCCGCCCGCCGCCCTTGACGAACACCTCGAAGCCGTCCACCGACGGCGTCTTCTTCGCCTCCTGGCTGGTGATGTTGATCTTCCACGCGAAGCTGTCGGCCGGCCGCCGCGCGCGGTCGGCGTCGGCGACAATAGTCGCCGCCTCGTCCGCGCGCGCCGGCGAGGCGACGCCCAGCACCAGCACGGCGAGGAGCCCGAGCCGGAGCGCCGAGCCCCACTCCTCGCTGCGGCGGAAGCCGCGGACGCCGTACCAGATCGACCACGCCGTGAGCGCCGCGGTGAACGGCACGCCGGTCGCCACGTTGACGGCCACGATGACATCGACGTCACGCCACGAGAGCGTAAGCAGGCGAAGGGCGCTGCGCAGCAGCAGGTAGGCGCCCCAGGCGAGCGAGACCTTCGAGAAGACTCGCCGGAACGTGGCCGACGCCTTCACGACCGGCGGAAACGCATAGGTCTCCTGTGCAAATACCCCGGCCAAGGGGCGGCCGATCGCGACCGAGACGATGAAGGCGATGCCGTACAGGGCGTTGGCGGCGATTCCGGGTGCGAAATAGGCGACGGCGCTGCCGGTAGCGAACGCGGCGGCCGCCTGCGTGAGGGCAATGGCGAGACCGATAGCTGCGCCCAGCCCCGCGCGAGCGTGCTGACGCTCCCACGCGAAGATCACCAGTCCGAGCGTGGTGGCGCCAGCGATCGCGGCCGTCAGGCCGAGCAGTTTCCAGCCCACGTAGAACACGAGGACGGGCCCGAGGGCGTCGCGCGCAAACCGCGGCCCGCTGCCGAGCAGCAGCCCCAGCACCGTGACCTTCGGCGTTTCGAGGGGGGCCCCGGCTTGGCCGGGGCGGCCCGAGCGTTGGGGGGTTTGGGGGGCCATCTCGGGGCCCCCCATGTAATCAGACATGGCGCAGCGCCTCCACGACGTCGAGGCGCGCGGCGCGCCAGGCCGGGTAGAGCGAGGCGAGGGTGGCGGCGACGATGGAGAGCTCGAACGCCTGCGCCAGCACGGCGGGGACGACGAAGATCTGGACCATGAAGCCGCGCGTGGACCCGGGTGGCGGCGGCAGCTGGATGCCGACGGCGGAGATGGCCTTGGCCAGCGCCACGCCGAGCACGACGCCGGCGACGGCGCCCAGCACGCCGAGCACGAAGCCCTCCAGCACGAACATCGACACCACGCCGCGCCGCCGCGTGCCGAGCGCCATGACGGTGCCGATCTCCCGCGTCCGCTCGAAGATGGCCATGGTCATGGTGTTGGTGATGCCGAACACGACCATGATGGACACGATCAGCGTGAGCACCGCGAAGATGCGGCCGAAGAGCTCGCGCACCTGGTGGTAGCGCAGCGCCAGGTCCTCCCACGTCTTGATCTCGAGGTCGAGGCCCCGGTCACGGATCAGCCGCTCGAGGCGCTCGCGGACGGCGGCGGTGTTGTCCGTGGCGTCCAGGAGCAGGACGATCGACTGCACCTCGCCGCCCTCGAGGTCGAGGACGCGCTGGGTCTCGGGCAGGCCGATTCTCAAAAACCGATCGTCGTACGCCTTTTCGCCCGATTCCCACACGCCCCGCACCTTGACGGCCAGCGCGTTGATCGCCCCCGCCTTGGTGGTGGTGAGCAGGGTGAGGTCGTCACCCGGCTTCACGCCGAAGGCCCGGGCGAGCCCGACGCCGAGGGTGACGCCGCGCGGATCGCGCGTCGCCAGCTCCTTGCCCTCGACGATCACCGCCAGCGCCGAGAGATCCATCTCGCCCTCGGGCACGACGCCGGCGCCGACGAACGCGGTCGTGGTGTCGCCGGTGGAGACGAGCCCGGAGAAGCCGAGGCGCGCGGTGACCATCTTGACGTGCTCGATTCGCCGCAGCTCCTCGCGCAGCGCCGGGTAGTCGGCGATCAGGTAGTCGAACGGCGCGAGGCTGCCCTTCTCGGAGTAGCCCCTGCGATAGATCTGGATGTGGCCGACCTGGCTGCGGATGGTGGACTCGCGGACGCCGTAGTAGATGGAGTGCACGAAGCCGCCGAACACGATGATGGCGGCGGCCCCGAAGCCCATCGCGGCCAGCGTGATCAGCGTGCGGCGCCGGTTGCGGAAGACGTTGCGGAGGGCCAGCTTCGCGTAGAGCGCCACGGCCTAGAGACTCCTCAGTTCCTTGTCGATGGCCGCCGCCTCGGGCGCCGCCGGGTAGAGGGTCTTCGCCTTCTCCCAGGCCGCGCGCGCGGCGGCCGGCTGGCCGGTCTTCTTGTAGGCGAGCCCGAGGTTGAGATAGACGGCGGGCATGACGGCGTCGGGAACCGCCTGCGGCTGCGTGTCCTTCAGCGCCACGACGTGGCCGAGATCCTTCACCGCCGTCTCGGCCTTCCGGAACAGGTCGGGCACGCGAGCCGCGGTGATGCCGCGGACCACGTACACGACGACGGCGTCGGGGAACCGCTCGGCGGCCTCGTCGAGCGTGTCGAAGCCGCGCTTCACCCAGCCGGCGGCCTCCATGCCGCCGACGCGCGCGGCCTTGCGGACCTGCGCGCTGCCGAGCCAGGCGAGGGCGGCGGGACTCTTCGGGTCCGCGGCGACGGCCTTCTCGAACAGCGCGATGGCGTCGTCGGGACGGTCGGCGTCGAGCGCCTGGCGTCCCTGGACCACGAGGTCCGCCGTCTGGGGCTCGACGTGGTCGGGGCGCAGGACGGCGAGAAAGCAAAGAAGGGCGATGGCCTGGTATTTCATCGTAGCCTCCCGTCGGAGATCTCCAGCACGCGGTCGGCGGCCGACATGATCCGCGGATCGTGGGTCGAGAACACGAAGGTGACCTCGCGCTCGCGATTGAGGCGGCGCATCAGCTCGACGATGTCGCGCCCGGTGGCGCTGTCGAGGTTGGCGGTGGGCTCGTCGGCCAGCACGAGCGCCGGCTCGCCGACGAGCGCGCGGGCGATGGCCACGCGCTGCTGCTGGCCGCCCGAGAGCTCCGGCGGCCGGTGGCGCGCGCGGTCGCCGAGGCCGACCTGCTCGAGGGCCGCGCTCACGCGGGCGCGGCGGTCGCCGTCACGCGGCCGGATCAGCAGCGGGTACTCGACGTTCTCCCAGGCGGTGAGGACGGGGATGAGGTTGAAGGTCTGGAAGACGAAGCCGAGCTTGCGCGCGCGCAGGTCCGCGCGCCCACCCGCGGAGAGCGCGCTGACGGGCTCGCCGTCGATGAGGATCTCGCCGGTGGTGGGCGTGTCGAGGCAGCCGATGAGGTTGAGCAGCGTGGTCTTGCCGCTGCCCGACGGGCCCGCGATGGCCACGAACTCTGCGGTGGCCACGCTGAACGAGACGTCGTCGAGCGCGGTGACACCGACCTTGCCCAGTCGGTAGGTCTTGCTGACGTGGTCGACGGCGACCCGATAGTCCATCGGCGACCCCTCCCGGCCGGCAGGTGTCCGGCTCGCGCTCACCATGCGTGGCTCCGCGCGCGCCGTCCACGCCAATCGGACGACCGGTCGAAATCAAGGCACGAACGGTCGAAACGCGGGAACGAGCGATGCTCGCGGGAGGTCAAGGAACGGCACGGGTTTCCCGGGCCGCTCCGAGCGTTGGGGGTTTGGGGGGCCATTTCGGGGCCCCCATCACCTGCGACGGTGATCAAGGCGCGCCACGGCTTTGCCGGGGCGCGACGAGCGCTGGGGGGTTTGGGGGGCCATTTCGGGGCCCCCCATCTCAATCGGCCAGATCGGACGGCAGGCGCGGGCGCTCGGAGACGGTCAGCGTCATCTCGCGCGGCTGCCCCTCGCGCACGAGGGTGACCTTCACGCGCTGCCCGACGCGGAGCGTCTTCACGCGCGCGATGTAATCCGAATGGCTGCGGATCGGCGTGCCGCTGATCTCGGTGAGGATGTCGCCGCCGAGCAGGTACTCTTCCCCCTGGACGACGATCGAGAGGTTGCCGCCGCGCACGCCGGCGCGATCGGCGGGCGAACCGTCGTAGACGACCTCGACGAGGTATCCCGGCGTCACCGGCATGCGCACGATGCCGCCGAGCTTGTTGTCCACGGCCCGTCCCTGCATGCCGAGCCACGGCCGCACGACGCGGCCCACCTCGCGCAGGTCGCGCAGGATCGACTTGGCGGCGTTGATCGGCACCGCGAAGCCGATCGACTGGGCGTCCTCCGAGATCAGCGTGTTGATGCCGACCACGACGCCGCAGCGGTCCACGAGCGGTCCGCCGGAGTTCCCCGGGTTGATCGGCGCGTCGGTCTGGATCATGGGCTCGTCGGAGACGCCGGGCAGCAGCCGGTTGAGCCCGCTCACGATCCCGCGCGTCATCGTCTGGTCGAGGCCGATCGGGTTGCCGATGGCGACGACCTCGTCGCCGACCTTGACGGCCGCCGAGTCGCCGAGCCGCGCCGCCGGCAGCGCGGCCCCGCTGTCCACGCGCAGCAGCGCGACGTCGAGCACGGGATCCATCCCGAGGATCCGCGCGGCCGTTTTGTTTCCGGAGTCGAGCGTGACCGTCAGCGACGCCGCGCCGTCGACCACGTGGGCGTTCGTGAGGATCTGGCCGTCCTTGTCGATGATCACGCCGGAGCCGACGATGGTCTCGAAGCGCCGCTGCGGCTTGGCCTTGTTGATCTTCATCGCCTGGATGGAGACGACGGCGGGGGAGACGCGCTCGAACACCGAGGCGAGCGAATCGACGCACGGCTGCGCGGCGGCCACGGTCGGAACGACGAGCGTGGCGAGTACCGCGATGCCGAGCCGCATAGGACCCGGATCATACACTAGCCGGTATAATCGAAGCGATGCGTACGCTCCTCGTCACCGCGCTCCTCCTGGTCCTCGTCGCCGGCGGCGCCGCCGCGCAGTCCGGCGAGCGCGTGCTCGCGTCCACGTTGGACAACGGCCTGCGCGTGCTGCTGCAGGAAGACCACCGGAGTCCCATCGTGTCGTTCCAGATGTGGTACCGCGTCGGCTCGCGCAACGAGGCGCGCGGGGCCACCGGCATCGCGCACTTCCTCGAGCACCTGATGTTCAAGGGCACGCCGACGCACGGGCAGGGGGAGTTCGCCCGCCTCGTCGAGCAGAACGGCGGCCAGGACAACGCGTTCACCTCGCAGGACGTGACCTCCTACTACGTGAACATCGCCGCCGACCGCATCGACCTCGTGATCGACCTCGAGTCCGACCGCATGCACAATCTGAGGCTCGACGCCAAGGACATCGCCTCCGAGCGCGAGGTCGTCATCGAGGAGCGCCGCACGCGCACCGAGGACGATCCCGGCGGGTTCCTCGGCGAGGAAGTCTCGGCGATCGCCTTCAAGAGCCATCCCTACGGCGCGCCGATCATCGGCTTCATGGAGGACATCAAGCGGATCACGCCCGAGGAGATCCGCGCCTTCTACAAGACGTACTACATGCCGAACAACGCGGTCCTCGTCGCCGTCGGCGACTTCAAGGCCGCGGACGTCCTCGCCAAGATCCGTGCGAAGTTCGGCCGCATCCCGAAGGGCCCGCCGCCGCCGCCGGTGCTGGCGGTGGAGCCGCCGCAGAACGGCGAGCGGCGGGTGGTCGTCGGCAAGCAGGCGCAGCTGCCGATCGTCTATGTCGGCTACCACGTGCCGAACCAGAAGTCGCCCGACGCGTTCCCGCTCGAGATGCTCTCGACGATCCTGTCCGAGGGCCGCGCCTCGCGCCTGTACAAGCGGCTCGTCTACGAGCGCCAGCTCGCGCTGGAGGCGGGCGGCGACTACAACTACTTCGCGCAGGACCCGAATCTCTTCTGGTTCTGGGGCACGCCGATGCCCGGCCAGACACCCGAGGCGATGGAGAAGGCGCTGCTGGCCGAGATGGAGACGCTCAAGACGGAGCCGGTGACCGACGAGGAGCTGCAGCGCGCGAAGAACCAGGTCGAGGCCACCTTCGTCTTCCAGGAGGACTCCATCCACCGTCGCGCGAGCCTGCTCGCCCGGTTCGAGCTGATCGGCGGCTACGCCGACAAGGACCGCTTCCTCGAGCGCCTGCGCGCGGTGACCGCCGCCGACGTCCAGCGCGTGGCGCGCGCGTACTTCCCCGACGACAAGAAGAACGTCGGCGTGCTCCTGCCGCGACCCTGATGCGCGGGCGCGCCGTCCGTTTCCGGAAGCAGTTAGACTGGCTCATGCGCCTGCGTCGCCTGTCCGCGGGACTCGTCGTGCTCGCCGTGCTGCTCGCGCTGCCCGCCGGCGCCGCCAAGCCCATCGCGCACCGCGAGGTGCTGCCCAACGGCATCGTGCTCCTCGTCGCCGAGCGGCCCGCCGTGCCCATCGTCATCGTGCGCACGTTCGCCCACGCGGGCGCCGTCCTCGACCCGCCCGACCGCGCCGGGCTGGCGAATCTCACCGGCGCGCTGCTCACGCGCGGCACCGCCAAGCACACGGGGCCCGAGCTCGACAGCGCGATCGAGTTCGTCGGCGGCAGCCTCTCCGCCGGCGCCGGGCGCGACGGCCTCAGCGCGTCGCTGGCGGTGCTCAAGAAGGACCTCGGGCTCGGGCTGGATCTGTTGGCCGAGGTGCTGCTGACGCCGACCTTTCCGCCCGATGAGGTGAAGCGAAAGGTGGCGCAGATCCAGGCGGCCATCAAGCGCTCGGAGGAGGATCCGGGCACGGTGGCGAACCGCGCGCTGGCGCGCCTCGTCTTCCCGAACCACCCGTACGGCAGGCCGGTGGAGGGGACGATCGAGTCCGTCGGCAAGCTCACGCGCGACGACGTGGCGCGCTTCCACGGCGCGAACGTCCGGCCCGACACGACCATCATCACGGTCGTCGGCGCCATCACCGTCGACGACGCGCGCCGCGAGGTGCTGGCGCGCTTCGGTGGCTGGAAGCCCCCGACGGAGCCGCCCGCGAGCGTGCCGCCGGCCGCCGCGGGAGGGCCGCCGCAGAGCGAGACGATCGAGAAGGACCTCACACAGGCGACGATCCTCCTCGGTCGCCAGGCCATCCGACAGACCGATCCCGACTACTTTCCACTCGCGGTCGCCTCGTACGTGCTGGGCGGCGGCTCGGCCTCGCGGCTCTACTCGCGCGTGCGCGAGGAGGGTGGGCTCGCCTACGCCGTCTATGCCTACGTCAGCCCCGGCAAGTACGGCGCCTCGTTCAACGTCTCCGCGCAGACGCGGACGGCGGAGATCCCCAAGGTCCTCGACATCATGCGCGAGGAGCTGGTGCGGATGACCCGCGAGCCGGTCACCGAGCGCGAGCTCAAGCTGGCCAAGGAATACCTGATCGGCAGCTTCCCGCTGCGCCTGGACACCTCCTCGAAGGTCGCCGACTTCGTCGTGGCCATCGAGGAGCAGGGGCTGGGTCTCGACTATGCCGACCGCTACAAGGAGCGCGTGGCGAAGGTGACCGCCACCGACGTGCAGCGCGTGGCGGCGAAGTTCTTCGCGCCGGACGGCTTCAACCGCGTGGTGGTCGGCGCGCCCAAGCCGTGAGGCGCGCGCTGGCCGCGCTGGCTTTTCTCCTCCCCCTGGGAGGGCTGGCCCTGTGGCCGGCCGTGGCCGCGGGCGCCGCGCTGACGCTCGACGAGAAGGGGCGGCAGGACGCCGTGCGCGTGGGCGAGAGGAGCGTCAACGACGAGGCCTTCGACGCCGAGTGGCACGTGAAGAACGGCAACGGCGACTCGCTGAGCGTGGTGACGCCGTTCCACCGCCTCGTGGTCGCCGCGCGGCACGCGACGTTCAATGGCAAGCCGCTCAAGCCCGGCGAACCCGAGAAGATCCTCAAGGAGAACCGGGACCGGCTCGTCGTGTGGGTGGAGCTGCACGGCGGAACGGAGGGCTTTGCGCGTCTCTACACGCCGCGGCTCGTCGTGGGTGATCGCGAGATCAAGGCGAGCTTCGTGCAGAACGAGCGCACGGCCCATCGCCAGGAGAACGGCCGGTACCTCGCGCGCTGCGCGTACGGCTTTCCGACGGCGGATCTCGACGGCCGCGCCAAGGCCTCGCTGATCGTCGCCGACGGCGACGGCCGCGCCGTGAGCACCTTCGCCCTCGACCTTGCCCAGATGCGTTGACTCATTGGAACTTCACGGCGATTCCCTTCACCGTCGTACAGGTAAAGCTCAGAATGTTGTAGACGGGAATGAAGCCGTACAGGCTGCTCGATGTCGTCACATTGATCAACGCGTCGCCGCCTTTTTCTGCCAACGCCCTCTCGACGGCGGTCGAGAACGTGGAGTCTCCGAAGGGAACGACCGCGATGATGAAGAAGCGACAGGCCTGGCCTTCGGCGGGCCCGAGTTCCTGATAGGTGCGGCCGGACCTGAGAATAGAGGCGGGATCGGCCGTGCTCTTCGTGACGATGCCCAGGCTGCCCACCGACGAGCATGCCGCCAGGAGGAAGAGGACGCCAACCAGCACCGGGGCCGCGGAAGACCTCATCGGCCTTAGCGCGCCGTCCGTCGAATGCGCTTGAGCAGTTCGTCACGAAGCGCGATCAGCGCCTCGCGCCTCGCACGGGCGATTGCCTCGTCGTCGTCGATGAACAAGAGCGGCCGTACGAGCGTGCCGCGACCCTCCGCCTCGGCGCTCGCGTAGAGGTAGCCGGTGGCGACGTCCCACAGTGTCGCGTTCGCCGCGAACAACGCGTCCCGATGCGAGCCGGGCACAATCCACATTCCGACGATCGTCAGGTAGAGCAGGCTCAGCGGGTTCGAGTAGGCGTCGACGTCCGCGGCACCGGTGACGATCATCACGGCGTCGGCTCCGTGGCGCGCGGCGGCCAGGCGCGCGCCCTTCACGTCGTCATAGTCCACCGTCGGATCGACGATCGGAAACATGGACGCGATGAGCTCGCTCGACGTGATGTCGGCCTCGAGCAGCACGTCTTTGTCTTCGCCACGCCAGCTCCACGCGGGGGCGGGCGCTCGCCATGCCGGGGAGCCAGTGCGAGGCCGCGCCGGGCGGAAATAGACGCCCACCGCCAGGGGCGGGATCGCCGTCGGCCGCACGGCGAGGGCGGCGCGGATGTCCTCGTCGGCGACCGGGGCTTGCCGAAGCTGCTCGCTGATCTTCAGTCGATCGAATCCCCGACTGCCGCATCCCGAGACGACGAGCGTGAGCAACGCCGCGATGATG
>Ga0137418_10006882_pt1 | contig 10447 bp, 13 predicted proteins | sample CZODoug3_1_2_16f_FD_122242 | JGI IMG/M metagenome (GOLD analysis project Ga0137418, IMG submission 122242) | Vadose zone soil fungal communities from Angelo Coast Range Reserve, California, USA - CZODoug3_1_2_16fungal (Hybrid Assembly) | ecosystem: Environmental > Terrestrial > Soil > Vadose... | reverse complement strand
AAGGTGGTCGTCAACGATCTGAAGGACGATACGTTTTACGCGCTGATTTGGGTGGAGCGCGACGGGCAGATGATGACCATTGATTCGCGGCCCAGCGATGCGCTGGCACTGGCGCTGCGGATGGATTGCCCGATTTTTGTTGAGGATGAAGTGCTGAAGAACTCGAAGATTTCGAGCGCTATTTCTGAGCGCACTACTAACGAGCAACTCCGCTCGTGGCTTGAGGGCTTGTCGGACGACGACCTCGGCCGCTACAAGATGTAACTGCATTTTCTCTCACTTAGAATCCTTCACGTTTAGAGTTGCAGGGTACAAATCATGCGGACGCGAATAAGCGTTGAAATTGACGATCATCTGATGCGGCAGGCGATGCGTGTCGGGAAAGGCCAAACGAAGCGCGACATCGTAGAAGCGGGTTTGCGCTTGCTGGTTCAGGTTCATGGACAAGCCGGGGTACGTCGGTTAAGAGGCAGAGTTCGGTGGGAAGGTAATCTGGAAGAATCTCGCTGAATTGGATGAACAGGCTCAGGTCAAAAGGCTAATCCTTCGTCCCTCCGAGTGAACTTAAGCTACAGATTTGCGGGCTGCAGATCGGGCATTGTGCTTTTCGTCGTCATCTTTTTTACTGTGCGGCGCCAGGCGAATAGTAGAACGATTCCGATCAATATTAGCGCGAGGCTCAGGCCAGCCCAGAGGCCGAAAGCGCCCCATCCCCTGCGGAAACAGAGCCATGCGCCCAGGGGCAATCCGATAATCCAATAGGCGGTGAAGTGGCAGAACATGGCCGTGCGAGTGTCTCCAGCGCCGCGCAACGCGCCCGTGGCTACGGTTTGCAGGCCGTCGAAAAGTTGGAAGGCGGCACCGGCGGCGAGCAGGATTATTGTGGTGTGAATTACGGCCTCGTCGGGGGTATACATGCGAGCAATCGGGCGCGGAAAAATCAGCAGAGCTATGCTGCAGAGACCCATGAACAATGCGCCGACAAAAATCGCCGTGTCGCCGGCATTGGCCGCGGCTGTCGGATCCTTGCGACCGAGGGCTTGACCGACTCGTACGGCCGCGGCAGACGAGATGCCCAGTGGCACCATGTAGGTGAAGGCCACGGTGTTGAGCGCAATCTGATGGGCGGCCAGGGGGACCGCGCCGAGGCGGCCGATTAGCGCGGCGGTCAGCGCGAACACGCTGATCTCTAGTGTGATCTGGGTTGCGGCGGGCAGGCCTAGAATGATGAGGCGGCGGATGCGGGTGAAGTCGATATTCACTGGCGTCTTGAGCAATTCAGTGCGATGGCGGCGGTCGTACCAGAGCAGGTAGCCAACGAGGACCAGCGCCATATAGAGGCGCGCGAGCGCGGTGGACCATCCAGAACCGACCACGCCCATCGCCGGAGCGCCCCACTTCCCGTAGATGAGCACCCAATTGAAAAGAAGATTGATGAGATTGGCGGTGACCAGTGCGAACGCGACCGGCCGCACCATGTTCATAGCTTGAATACAGCGGCGGACTGCGAAGTAGAGCATCAGGGGAAACAAGCCGATGGCTAACGCTTTCATGTAGGGAACGGCGAGGCGCGATACTGAAGGATCGATGTGAAGGAATTGCAGGAGCGGGCCGAAGAACCAGACTGGCGCCATCAGGAACGGCGTCATAACCAGGCTGAGGTAGATGCCATTTAGCAAGGAGCGATGGCAATCTTCGCGCTTGCCGGCGCCGAAAGCTTGCGCGACCAGCGTGTCCAATCCGATTAAGAGGCCGCCGCCGAAAAATGCCAGGACGTTGAAAATGCTCGAGCTGATGCTTACCGCGCCTATCGCGTTAGCGCTGTCGGGCAAATGGCCGACCATAACCGTGTCTACGATGCCCATGGTCATCCAGCCGATTTCGGCGAGCACCAGCGGCAGGGCTAGCTGGAGGGTCGGGCGCATTTCGGCGCGAAGTGTTTGCAGGCGAAGCATAGTTTTTGTGAGGCTTGGGAAGTGTAATCGGGCGGAGCAAAAGTGAATAGGGGAAGATCCGACCGGCGATCGTGCGGCCCGGACGAACCATCCTGCGAGATCAATTGCAAAACTGCGGTTTGTGATAGTGCGTGAAGGTGGCGCCCAAAAGACCTTCTTCGGGGAAGCGGATAAGGGAACATAGGGGTTTAGGTGTATTGCCTGCCAGACGTAAGGCTATGTAGGGTATCGGTGCGGCGGAAAAGTTTAGCGAGGCAACCGGAATGGCAGACAAGCCTAGTGTGACCCTGCCCGGAACTGTGGAGAAAGTCATTGAGTCTCCACATCGAGGCATGCCGGAAAAGGCGGAGATTGCAGTGGAAGGGGCGGACGACTTGTACCGAGAGATTCGGATCGAGAATAAACTTGTCGATGAGAATGGCAATGAGGTGAAGCTGAAGGAAGGCGCGTCCGTAGAGGTAACCGTGGAGGCCGAATCGGCGGCGACCACGATCAAGGGAAATAAGAAGAATTAAACGTTGGATGTGGGCCTGAGTACGGCGCGAGCGCGTGTGATAATTGGATCCAGGCCTCGATATTTGGAAAAAACTGCACAAATGCCGACGTCGAGAGCCGCTTGCTCTGTTGCTGCCGTATAGTGAGCCGTTAACAGGAAAACTGGGACGTCGGGCAAAATTTGTCGAAGAGTCTTCGCTGCGTCAAGACCATTCATCAAGGGCATAGAGAGGTCGAGAATAACGAGATCGGGCTTGAGTTCTCGAGCCTTGACAATGGCCTGGACACCATTTTCCGCTTCGCCACAGACGTCGAATCCGGAATGCGATTCAAACAGCTCACGTACTGCCGCGCGTACGACAGCTTGGTCATCTACGATCAGCACAGTAGACAAGGGAGCGCTCCTAGAGTGAGCCGGAGCGCAGCGCGTTCGGGGCAGAAGCGCCTTTGGGATGAAAGCCCCGCTGTGGGCAGTTCACAGACTTTACGCAGTATGACTATTGTCCTGAATCGTGACAATCCGGTAGAAGCCTTACGCGCAGTTGCTTTACCGTGGGCGTTAGGCGGCGATTTAGATTTCCAATTCTGTGCCTGCGAAACGCTTTTGAAGTCGCTTTGCGCCGGTGGAAAGACAAAAACAGAAAAGGAAAAAGCCGGGGATCCCGGCTTCACCTTTACTCCGCCGTTGGATTGCTAGCTACTTCTTTTCGATTTGCTCTTTCAAGTGCTTCGCGCAGGCCTCTGCGGTGGTCTGCTGACCGTGAAGAGTGTTCTTCTTATTGACGGAATAGGCGAACACGATGGCGCCACTCTTTCGGTCGATCATCTGCACGCTGGCCGCATTGTCTGAGTGGATTTGCTTCATCATAACCATTTTTGCCCAGCCAGGTTTTTTCTCTTCCGACGTCCCTTTCAGAACGTACCGGGCTTGCTGCTCGCTGGCTACAGGCACGAGCGGCACGGTTTTCTTCTGAAGGGCTGCCGCGAGGTAATTCTCAAAACCTTCCATGGGTACTATGAAGACGGTCGAGCCCGCGAGAATGCGGGTGTCGACAGGGGCTGGCCCCGAAAAATCCTCGGACTGGGCTGGCTCGACGGGAGTACGGCTTGCTGACTGGGGAGCGACGCTATCGACAGACTTGGCTGCTGCATCTTGTTTGGCTCCCACCACGTGACAAGCCATTCCATTCATGAGTGATTCATTCGGGGCAAGAGCATTTCCCGTAGGGAGATCACGGCATTCCATCCTGACCGGAGCGGCTTGTTGGGCGGCCGCGGCGCCAGCGAAACACACAAACACGAGGACACTGATAGTAGTTTTCAAAGATTGACCCTCCTTATAAGCAGCTTGGAGGACAGAAATGCGGGCGACTAACGTACCTTGGTACTCCTGCGAATAAAGAATTACATGGCCTAAAGGACAGGCTGGCTGTGATGAAGTGGCAACTCCACCGCCTTTGGCTTTGGTGTGCCTTCACCCGTCGGGTTTCAGTTCGGAGGCGGGGCATTGCTTGGTTGGACACCAACTGCGACGCCCGCCCGTCGTCCGTTTATGATGAGTGGCTTCGGGGGAACCGGGTCGTCGCGGGCGGAAGTTTTCCACCGATGACTGAGCTGTGAATGTACTTTTTCCTTGCGTTGTAAAGGGCTGCGAACGTAAAGTGGCCTAGGTCTAGGGGGTTTTCTGGAGACGGCACCTATATATAGCAATCGGGTTGCCGGAGCGCATGAGCGCTATCCTGCTCGCTTGGGTGGAGGCGGAAGCCTATGACTGCCATCATCACGATAGCGAATCAAAAAGGCGGCGTGGGGAAGACGACCACGGCGATTAATTTATCCGCCGCGATTGCCAATCGTGGGAAGCGCACGCTGCTGATCGATCTTGACCCGCAGGCCAACTCGACGATCGCATTTTACGATACGGGCGAGATTGCCAGCTCAATGTTTGAAGTACTGAGCGAAACGCGCACGCCGATGGCGACGATGATTAAGCCGACCAAAGATCCCATGCTGTTTCTGGGACCGGGGCGTTTGGCTTTGGCGAAGCTTGAGCAGGTGCTGGCAGGGCAATTCGACGCACCGTACCGATTGAAGGACGCGCTGGCGCCGATTTTGAAAGATTACGAGTACGTGGTGCTGGATACGCCGCCGTCGTTGGGAATTTTGACGGTGAATGCGCTGGTGGCATCGACACACTTGATGGTGCCCATTCAAGCCGCATATTTCGCAATCGAAGGTACCGACGATTTGCTGGAGACCTACGAGCGCATTCGCGCGCGTCCCAATCCCGGATTGAAAGTGCTGGGCGTGGTGATCACGCTGTTCGATAAGCGGACCAATATTTCGCGTGACACGCACGGGCAGATTCGCACCGTGTTTGGCGAAGTGCTGTTCAAGACCAAAATCAGCAAGAACGTGCGGTTGGAAGAGAGCCCCGCATACAAAGAAACGATTTTGACCTTCGCGCCGAAATCACCCGGCGCCGTCGAATACAAGAAATTAGCTGGGGAGGTTATCCAACGTGTTGAAGAGAGCCGGGTTACCCGTCACGCTGAAGATGCGGCATGACTCGCACTACGTCGAGTCACTAACAAGCTATAGCGGAGCGGCCATCGGGCGGATGATTCCGGTGGAGCAGATCCGCCCCAATCCGGACCAGCCGCGCAAGGCCATCGGCGATTTGCGGGAGCTTACCGATTCGGTGCGCGAGAAGGGCGTGCTGGAGCCGCTGCTGGTGCGGTTTGTGCCGCGCGAGGATTGCTACTACTTAATCTCAGGCGAGCGGCGCTATCACGCGGCGCGCGCTGCCGGATTGCGGGAAGTGCCCTGCATCGAAAAAACGGCCGACGACGCAGAGACTCTTGAAATTGGATTGATCGAGAATATTCAGCGAAAAGATTTGACTGCGTTTGAAGAGGCAGACGGTTTGCACCGCTTGGCCACGCAATTCGAATACACCCACGAGGATGTGGCTCGGAAGATTGGCCGGGCGCGCTCATCGGTTACGGAGACACTTTCCCTTCGTAATATTCCAGACAGCTTGCGCAAGAAATGCGTGGAGCAGGGAATTGTCTCCAAATCGCTGCTGCTGCAGATCGCGCGGCAGCCCACCGAAAAGAAAATGGTGGAGATGCTGCGGCGAATTCTGCAAGGCGGATTGACACGTGATGAAGCGCGGCGGGAGCGGCGGGAAGAGCAATCCGGTCCGCAGCGGCCACAGCCGTTTATTTTTCAGTTCGAGCCGGAGACTGAGACGTTCAAGTTTCGCATTCAATTTAAGAAGAGCCATGTTTCGCGCGATGAGCTGATCGGAACGTTGCGCGAAATTTTGGCGCAGCTGGAAGGCTCCTCGTCTGCTTCGGATTCCGAAGCGGATTCGACCGCCGCATAAATTTCAAAGTGCTCCTGAGACGGGCACGGGTGTCCCGTGCCCCTACATTACATGCCCGAATTGACTTCGCAGCAGATGAAGACACTGGAGCGGCTGTTCGCGGCAGGATTTCGCCCCATTGCGATTCCTCCTTACGAGAGCGCGCTTTGCGTGCGGCGTGGTGAGTGCGCGGCGCTGCTGGCGCCGGTTGCCAACGCGGGATTGCGGTTGCTGGCTGCGCCTACTTATATTGTCGATGGCAATCTCAGCGTGAAACTTAGGCGCGGCCAAGGCGAAGTGTTTGTCTGGAAGAAGAAAGAAATCGAAGCGACTGCGGAGCGTTTGAACGAGCTGGCGATATTCCGGCAAGAGCTGACTGCCATTTTGGAAGAAACCCCAACCCAATAGTTGCGTCGCCCTCGAATTGCAATCCCACGGAACTCCCGGCACACTGAAATTCTATGAGCGAATACGACGTAATTTGCATTGGCGCGGGGCCGACGGGTTTGGCCACGGCAATCGAGGCCAAGCGGGCAGGGATGCGCGCATTGGTCATCGACAAGGGCTGCTTGTGCAATTCGATTTTCCACTATCCCGTCAACATGGTGTTCTTCACCACGCCGGAGTTGCTGGAGATTGGCGATTTGCCGTTGACCAGCCCGAATGAGAAGCCCACGCGTGTGGAGGCGCTGAAATATTACCGCAAGGCCGCCGAGCACTATGAATTGGAGTTGCGGTTATTCGAGTTGGTGCTTCGCGTGGAGGGAAGCGACGGAAACTTTACTGTGCTCACCAAGGCAGAGAACGGGGCGGCGGGTAAATATCACAGCAGGAAGATCGCGGTGGCGACCGGTTACTACGACCTGCCTAACAAGCTCAATGTGCCGGGTGAGGATTTGCCGCATGTTTCGCATTACTACACGGAGCCGCACTCGTTTTGGAAGGAAAATGTAGTCGTGGTCGGGGGAAAAAACTCGGCCGCGGAGGCGGCGCTGGACTTATACCGCAATGGGGCCAAAGTGACGCTGGTGCATCGCGATGCGCACCTGGGTCAGACAATCAAATATTGGGTGAAACCGGATATCGAGAATAGGATCAAAGCGGGGCAGATCCAGGCGCTTTTTGAAACGCAAGTGAAGGACATTACGCCGCAGGAAATAGTCGTTAGCAATGCTGCTGGCGAAAAGCGGCTCCCGGCGAAGCAGGTTTTTGCGCTCACCGGTTACCATCCCGATTTCTCCTTTATCCAGAGCTTGGGCGTGCATCTCGATCCGGTAACATGCAAGCCATCGCTTGATCCCAACACATTAGAGAGCAACATTCCGGGGATTTATTTGGGCGGCGTTGTGATTGGCGGACGCCATACCGGAGAAATCTTCATCGAGAACGGGCGGTTCCACGGCAAACAAATAATCCAGGCACTCAGTTCACAGCGCACGAGCCGGAAGTCTGCCTGACCTTTACAGCAACGACCGATACATCACGAGAGCGTCCACGAAGCCCTGCTTCGGATGCCGAAAGGCGCCGGGAAGACGGCCAACAATTTCAAATCCGAAGCTACGCCATAAGTGAACGGCAGTTTCGTTGGTGCTAACCACAAAATTGAACTGCATTGCCCGGAAGCCACGCTGTCGGGCTCTATCCAGCGAGTGTGCGCACATCGCGCGGCCTACGCCGCGGCCTGTCGCCCACGGGGCGGTGACATAACCGCAGTTGGCTACGTGGGAACCGCCGCCTTGCTGGTTAGGCTGCAGAAAATAGGTGCCAAGCACCTGAGCGTTGTCAATCGCGGCGTAGACTTCGTGCTGAGGACCAAACCAATATGCAAGGGCTTCGTCGCACGGCATACCTGACGGCAGAGTGTACGTCTCCGCCGCCCGAATCGTGGGCTCCAGAATCGCCCAAACAGGATCGGCATCGGCGGGTAGCGAGGCGGGACGGATTTGCATAGTAAATTTGCGGAAACGACCAGGCACTTACCTCTGCTGTCCCCGAAGGAGCCAACCCACCGCGATTGCGTTGAGGATAGCAAAAGCAAACGGTCCGTAGGTCTTCGAAGGATCGTGTACGAGCGCGCCTATGACACCATCAAACGCTTGCATAACCGTCGCGGTGATTCCCAGGAACGCGATTCCCGAGTAGGAACGAACACAAATCGCGATGAGGACCGTCAGCAACAACGCGACACTTCGCGAAGCTGCATAGCGGGCGAAGCTGTCGCTGTGGCCTGAGGCAAGTAGACCATTAAGGGAAAAACCTGCGCTTACGCTCGCGCTGAGGAGCGTCATGAGGGCGCAGCTCCAAAATCGCTTCGTCATTGGGTCATCTTTCGTATAGGTTCGGGCCTATCAAATACAGTTTGCGAATGCGCCGGAGCATCTCCACTGAACTGGCGATGCAGCAGTTCCGCCTGCATAGCTCACTTTCGCGCTGCCACAGATATTACGTCAATTTGACGCAATCCATCGCCAACCGCGTGACAGCGCAGTTTGCCGCATCTAGCTTCGTTTGCTAGACTTCTGGCATGGCCAACATCATCCGCGAGGTTGCCGAGACGTTCAGCACGCTCGCGCAAGGGTTCAGCGTGACGTTCCGGAATATGTTTCGGAAGACGGTCACCGAGAATTATCCGTACGAGCCGGTCCATTTTCAGCCGCGCTATCGGGGAATTCACGTGCTGCATCGCGATGAAGGCGGTCTGGAAAAGTGCGTAGGGTGTTTTTTGTGCGCGGCGGCCTGCCCGGCGAATTGCATTTACATCGAAGCCGCGGAAAATACGGATGCCAATCGTATTTCGGCAGGTGAGCGTTACGCCAGCGTATACAATATTGATTATTCGCGGTGTATTTTCTGCGGGTATTGCGTGGAGGCCTGCCCCACGGACGCGATCACGCATGGCCACGGGTTCGAGCTGGCCACCTACGACATCAATTCTCTGGTCTATCGCAAAGAGCAACTGCTCGAAAAAGGGCCGGTGGCAACTCCTGCTGCCCGCTAAGTTCTAGTAAAAATAATCCACGAAAATAAAGTGAGTTAGTGATAGCTGACTGGTCGCACCGGTGCGTCTGCTCGCCTGATTTTTTTCCATTCCCTGCGTCTTCTAAAAAATATAAGGCTGCTTAGACGTAACGCTTTGGTTATGGGGTGGGGGCGATGCGGGAGATGGCGGGTTGTGGGGGCGGCGTGGCGCAGTGGGTCGGCAGGGTCGCGGGTGGTGTGGTGGCGCGGCTTGAGGGCTTGCGGCGCGGCACGGGTCCGGGCACACCTCTGGGCGATCCTGGCGATGTGGAGTTGCTTGCGAAAAGCGGCCTGGAAAGTGGGCGGCTCCGCGATGTAGTGGGTTGCCGCTCACGGGCGGGAGCGAAAATCGGGCGGCGAACCCGTTTGATCCGCGAAAAAGTTATCGGACACGACTTGCGCCGTTTTGCTCCTGGCATCGGGCGCCGGACTGCGGTCGCCATTCGATGTGGCCGCTATGGACGGGTCGCCTTGCTCGCGCGTGGCGGGGCGTTCGCGCTGCTCCATCAACCAACGCGCCAACATGGCCGCGGTGTTCTCTTCGAGCCAGGAATCAAGCAGTTGCGTGATCTCCTTGCGGAGATTGGCAGCATGGCTCAGACGAGAAAGTTCGTAGCTTTGCAGGGAATTGCGGGACGCCGACAAAAGAAACTCCCAGGGCGGCTGGGTTTTGTAATTCAAGGGGACCTCCAGGGTGAAAAGCCTATTGAGATTACAAGTATAGTTACTTTAGTCAAGAGTGCTCAGATACGTACGTATTGTGGAAAAGTGTGCAAATCGGAGGTTTGCGACCAGGAGCGGAAGAGCTTCGCAAGCACCGGGTCGACGGCTCTGTGAACTCGAAGGGCATTCAGCAAATGAATTCGGTTCGTGCGTGCAGCGCGTGTTCGGGCGACTACGAAGATCCGGAAGAGACGGCTTGGACCGAAGAGGGCGAAGAAGACGCTGGAGAAGCCGACGCCGAAAACGTTGAGCAGCCTGAAGCGCGCGAGAGATTTCCTGTTCGGTAGAAATGAGAGCAGGGAAGGAGGCGAAAGGATGGGGAGAAATCGGGGGACGAGCAAGGCGCGAACGGTGGTGCCGACGCAGCGCGAAGTATTGCGCGACGTCATGCTAGCGGCGGGGAAGTACGGCGCTTGGATGACGCTGCGCGAGCTGGGGAGGTTGACGAGATACGGGGAGACCAGCATCTCGGCGCAGTTGCGGCACTTGCGCAAAGCGAACTGCGGCGGGTACGTGCTGGAAAAGCGCGTGCGACTGGCGGACGTCATCGGCGCCGAAGAACACTTTGTGGTGTGGGAATACCGGTTGACGCCACGGCGCGCGACAAGATTGCGCGCCAGCACAAGTAAAACGCGAGCGGCAAGACGCTGAATTTGGAGTGCGGGAGGCTTGCCTGCTCTCGCAGGCGAGCTCCCGCTTTAACGGTGCCGTCGTTGCGGCGCCGTCAACTTAGGCAGAGGCGGTGCGAGTGTGGGACAGCTATTGCCAGCGCATCGGCCTAAAAAGCGGCGGCCTACCTGCAGCAGGCAGGCAAGACCGCCGCACTCCAAAGGGGGAGCGATGGGCGTTAAGGCGGAGTTGGCGTTTGACGTTTGCTGGGAAGTGT
>Ga0137418_10006881_pt1 | contig 10447 bp, 11 predicted proteins | sample CZODoug3_1_2_16f_FD_122242 | JGI IMG/M metagenome (GOLD analysis project Ga0137418, IMG submission 122242) | Vadose zone soil fungal communities from Angelo Coast Range Reserve, California, USA - CZODoug3_1_2_16fungal (Hybrid Assembly) | ecosystem: Environmental > Terrestrial > Soil > Vadose... | reverse complement strand
CTTTACTTACATAGTTACATTCAGTACTGCACACTCTAGAGCAAAAAAGCTGAAAACAAGCCAAAGCCAGTTGAGATGGCTCAGGAATGGTTTATTCATTCTGGATATCAATGATCATGGTATTGTACTGGAAAGAGAACTACTGTATGATGTTAAATGTGTGATTACTAGTGTATATTATGTGATGGTGTCCGTTGCAAGAATCTGGGATGACAAGAATACAGGTATGAATAAGAGGCTGGGATACAATTTGAAGTGTAAGTAACAGAGCAAGACAATTCAGTAATAGTGGGACAGCAGAGCAATCGGCAAAGGATAAAAATTAAAGTAATACATACTGCCTAGACAGTGGATGAGTCCACATCCCAGACACTCTTACTGACATCTGCAAGAAACTCCTTGTGCTTCCGCAAGACATGATCCCATGCAAGCTTTGTGAAACCTGCATCACCCTGCCAGTCCTCTCAATCCAACTTTTCAATCCCTCTATCACCAGGAACAAACTCAAGCTTGTCCAATTTGACTTCGTCACCAGGCGATACTTCATATCTATCACAGAAATCATGACATGAAACCGCTTGGGAAAGTCTGATCGGTTTTGCAGGAGAAGGTGGAGCAGTGTTAGGTGCTGAACAACTCAGAACTAAGATACCGGCTGCTGCAGGTAATGACACTATGTTTGGCATTGCCGCGACTGCTACTCGGGGTTGAATTTGAAGTTGCAGCTGTAAGAATGGTTGCAGCAGCAGTAGTTGTTGCTGTGGAAGTTGTGGTTGTTGCAGGAAAAACTGGGCAAGTGCAGGATTGGTGAGAGCAAGCTGGAGAAGGAGACCTTGCCAGTTGATGGCAGGAGACTGGGCAAGAACTGGTGCTGGAGCAGGGAGGAGTGGCACAGCAGGTGCTACAACTGACAGGTGGATTCATTGTTTTTCTGAAAAATGTGTTGATACTGGTGGTTGTTCAGCCATTGCTACTCCTCAAGTCTGTTTGCACAAGTAAAAGTTTAGATGAAGACGTAACTGAAGAGCTGTAGGACATACCATACCAACAGCCCACACGCGCAGACGTAGATCATTCAACTCAAAGTGACGATCACCATCACTGTAGATGCGCTTATTTGGGAAAAGGGGTGAATTGCCAATTGTGTAGCGGTCGAGGAGGGTATTCATGTGTGGGGCGGAGCTTTGGTCAATACCGGACTGAGGTAGGAACCACAAGTCAGTTTTACAATACTTGAAATGAGATGTGTAACAGACAATTTGTTCACGTATACTCAAACTAGCTGGGGTCTGCGTGAGGTCATCATATGTATGCTCGTAATCAATAGGTTGCCCATCATTGCCATCATCTTCAAATGCTGACCGGGGCTATGTTATTGACAATAAGTATGTTTCAGGTTGACAAACAAGAGGACATACAATGTCGTCTACGTGCTTGTTAGGAGGAGGCATGGAGACTGTGATCGTCCAGTCTTTTTTCCGCTCCAGAAGGCTCGTTATCATGACTTTGAACCCCGTTTCGTTCGTGACAGGCTTTTTAGTCGCATTAGCCAGCCTATAAAATTTCCATTGCATACCGGAGCAAATGAGGCAGTCGGGATGGCCTGCACGGGCGCCAGTTGCGATGACAGATAGAAATTGGATGTAATTGTTTTTGGAATCAAAGATAGCCATGGGGTGTAACTTTGATGGCAGGTTGCCTTATGGCTCGGTTGCCAACACGAATCTGAGGAGGGGGCGGCGTTTCAACATTGAGATATATCTGGATTTTTGTTGACTCTTCTTGTTCCTCGTCTCCCTCTTTCTCGGATTCTTCCTCTGTGTCATTGTGCTTCGCCTTCTTGCAGGGGGGTATGGAGTCAATAATCTCGATATCGGAATCATCGTCAGGTTCAGTTGGCTCAGTCTTGATATTGGAGGAGCTCTCGGCTGCATTTTTTCTCTTCTTCGGTTGCGATTTCGATTTCGATTGTGGTTTTGACTTGGCCTTGGCCTGGAATTTGGGCTTAGACATCAACTTGGATGGGTGTTTCTCCAAATTCGCGTCCCTTGTCTGCGTGGGGATTATAGCCGAACCAATTTCGTTGGACTGATGGCAAAAGTGTGTGAGGAATGTCGAGGTTTGGTAATAGATACCACTCACTTTCAGGAGAAAAGTTGGGAATAATGTCTTCATGAATCTCTTGGTCAAACATCTTGTTGGGCATTATAACAGAGTTACAGCGACGCAGCAGAGCGAGGACGCGTTCAAGAGATGCGTTCCTATTTGGGCTGACCGAATTGGGAACTCCAGAAAATCAATGACGCGCTTGTGTGTGTCATTAACGCTTCATTTTGTCTTGGCACCGATCACGCACGGCACCAATATGAATTTGACTAGTACACGGACCAATTCATCCCGCCAAGGGATGATGACATGGCAGGCTTCCCACTCCCCATCGCCGACTCCCACTCGACAACACAATGGCACGGCACCTCCAAAATAACAGGCCCGCACGCTATGCGCCTCCCCATCATCACCATCGGCTTCTTTGGCGTTTCTGTCCTCTGGTCTGTCGAGATTTCGTATGGTGAGTTCTATGTAGCAAGTAGTAGTGGGATAATTGGATGGATGAACGGGAATGGAAATACTTAGCATCGCCATACCTCCTCTCGCTGGGCCTATCAAAGTCATACATGTCCCTCGTCTTCCTCGCTGGTCCACTCGCAGGATTACTCGTTCAACCAATAATAGGTAGGTAACTCCCCTACCCTCTGCCTTGATATAATCTAATCCTCACCTCAAATAGGCGTCCTAACAGATGTCTCCACCTCCCGCTTCGGCCGCCGAAGACCATACATGATCATCGGTTCCCTCCTTTGTGTTTTCGCTCTGCTGCTGTTTGGGTACACACGCCCCGTGGCAAGCTTATTCGTTAAGCTTGGGACGAGCGCCGTATGTTATATTCTGTTTCTATTCTGTTCTGTCTTTACACTTCATTGATTGGTCTACGCGGATATAGAATGACGTACTAACGATCTGGCTCGCGGTGCTTTCTATATACTGTATCGATTTCTCTGTTAACGCAGGTCCGTCCCCCTTCCTTCTCCTTCCCTCCCTACCACATATCACCTCACCCCCCAAACAGTAATGGCAGTCGACCGCGCCCTAATGGTCGACGTGCTCCCCTCCTCCGAGCAGGCCTCCGGCACAGCCTGGGCAGCGCGGATGGTTTTCATAGGCGCCATTGCAGCCTTTTATATGTACGTCTCTCCTTCCCCTGTCCCACCCTATCCTTCCATCCGGCACTTTACTGACCCATTTTACATTGCGGCACATACGCAGAGGCATCCTAGACCTCCCAACCCTCCCTCTCCTCTCCCTTTTCGGCTCTGAGCAACTCGAGGTCCTCACGGTCGTTGCTTCTTTCCTCTTATTTTCCACACATGTGCTAACAGCATATTTCGTCTGGGAGAAAGTACTGTTGCCTATTTCGTCATCTATTTCTACGTGTGTTTGTCCTCTTTCCCTACCCGTTGTCCACCTGCCCTTTGTAGGGATGACAAATTAATGACCATTACAGAAAATCAGAAAATGGCATCAAGAAGCAATTCATGAAGCTATTCGCGAACATGCTCACACTTCCGCGGGTGATTCGGCAGATCGTACGTCTCCTCTCCCTCCCTTCGCCTTCACTAACCACTCCCCATCTCGGCAGTACATCGTCCAATTTTTGTAAGCCCACCCTCCGTTCGTACAATAAACCAACCTCGTCCTAACCAACCGCCTTCCCCTTTCCCACCGCGTCCAAAAAGCGCATGGATAGGCTGGTTCCCGCTCCTCTTCTATACCTCCGTCTACATCGGTGAACTACACATCCGCTCCTCCTCCTCCCCATCCCTTTCCACAAAACAACTCCAACTCCTTGAAGCAGAAGCAACCCGCCTCGGTACCCGCGCCCTCCTATACCATTCCCTCCTCGCACTCTTGGCGAATTTCTTGTTACCCTATTTCGTTACAGAGTCTGCTGGGCGGGTAGGGAATACTAAAAAGGGTATGGAGAGGTTTCAGGTACATCTTGCGAGTCTGTGGGCTGCGAGTCATTTCATTTTTGCTTTGTGTATGGTTGCTACTTTGTAGGTGTTCCTCCATGCAACTTGTTGGCTTTTTTGTGAACGTTGAGCTGATTGAGCTGACGAGTTGCATTCTGGTTGGCTGCGTTTTTGGTTGGCAGGTTCGTCTCCAGTGTAGGCAGTGCAACGCTCGTCATCTCTATCACCGGCTTCTCATGGGCTGTCTCACAGTGGGCTCCGTTCTCCCTTGTACGTCCCTTCCCTCTCCCCTCCCTTCCCATACTCATTTCCCCTACCGCCTTCCATACATAGCTTGCAGAAGCCATCCTCTCCGACCCTGGGAACACGGACACTGACTTCGACTTGGAGGAGGTGGGGTTGATACCGATACGGGCAAGGGATTCAGGTAATGGGGAGTGTGGTATGAGTGAGGAGGAGCGGCCGTTTTTGGTTGGGGTTGGGGTTGATGAGGAAGAGGGAGAGGAAAGGCAAGGGGAAATGCCGAACGTGATGGGTAATGTTGGTGTCCCGCTGAGTAGGCTCGATCTGCATACTTCAAATTTCAACGAGGACGCGAGCGGGAGAGCACAATGTGACGATGTATCCAGTGGCGGGCTGAGCGGGAAAGCTGGTATTATACTCGTGGGTTTTTCCCTTCTCTAACCCATTCTATTTCTCACTCAATTAAACATTGACTCACTCAGGGCATCCACAACATCTTCGCAGTCATCCCCCAATTCCTCATAACTGGCATCGCGGCAATCATCTTCGCCATCTTCGAGCCGAACAAGTCAATTCTGCACTCTGGCAATGCCCTGCCACCACCACTTACGAATGGGACATCGGTGGATGAACCCGTCGTCGTCATGAAAGAGCTTATGAATCCCTTTGTTATTGTTTTCCAGTGAGCCTTTTGATTTAGTGGGTGGGGGTTGGGTTTGGTGCTCTGAACTAACACATGTTATTTTTAGAATAGGAGGGGTGGGCGCTGCGATTGCATGTGTCCTTTGTTGGAGACTTGCGAAAGAACTTAGACATAGATAAACGAATAGACAACACCGTAGCTGCTTTTGTCATGCTCAGCGTCTGTCCTTTCGTGTGGATAACCAAAAATACGGTGGATGAACTGATTTCACCGCTCTTCAAGGAAGTACTCGGTCAAGAGCTGCTTTCCGCGTTGGAGGAGGCTGTCGTGGGCTTTGTGGTCGGAGAGACATCTCGGATCTTGTTGACTTTGACCCAAGTGAGAGGAGATCTGCAGATCTGGTGTTGCAAAGCTCATCTTTACGTAAAGCGGTGCGATAGCCGGCGCTTATTTTCCTCACGCGAAACAGTTATGGAGCTGACCCACGTCTCCCCCACCCGACACGCCAAACATTTTCCTTTTTAGTCCTCCGTGCCTTGCCAGCGTATGATATTCTAATGACGTTGTCTAATATATGTGCCTCGATTGCTCAGTGGTCAGTGACACCTATATTAGTTTGGTTATGTAAGTATTGATCGAGGGTTCGATTCTCGGTCATAACATTTTATTTATTTTTAGCCCTGTGGTGATGCGGCGGTTTTAATTAGCCTCCGACAGCATGTAAAAATTAGGTGTGCCTATGGAACTTACTCATCAGGAGAAATTATTTTGTTCTAGCTTTGTAGGATATAATAAGACTATCCTTGGGCATGAGGCCTGAGGATTGGCCGAAATTCTGTCATGTGAAATGTTTTTTGATCTCCTTCTAGTCATTATGTCACTTTCAAATGTTGCATGGTCTGAATTCAATATTGACAATACTTCCATTATATTTCAGCTGCATGGGCATATTTAGCTGTGATTATTTCCCCTTATAGCATTCAAAAAGCTAAATTAAGCAACACTACAGAGTAAATCCAGATTTACTGTTGTTTGGAGCTCATCAGAGGTTCCTTGTGCTCCATATTGTGCTGTCAAGATGCCCTGAGGTTTTTAAAGATCACCCCTGAAATTTCTAAGATGTCTGAGTGACCATGAGAGCCATACATTCAACCCTCACCCCCCCAAAAAAATATATATATCATTGTTTTACCTCTATTAAAGAAGATTCAAATATCAATATTAACTCTGAGGAGTCCTGACTGTATGTGGTTTTTTGGTGCTTTAAACCATGAACAAGTCCACATATGTAGCTGAAAATTTGAAATCTGATTATTGGTGCTCAATTTGGTCATTTTTCTACTGATAACCTATCTACATATGTATGAGGTAAATAAGCATTATGGTATGTCTTATTTGTTTTTCAGATGCTCTAGATATGATACACATGGAGCCTGAGCCACCCACCACTGCAAATGACAGTTGCCACATGTCACATGACATTGTTTGGTTGTCAGGTGGGGGGGAGGGTGACTTCCAATTGTTGGCCGACTGTGCTGTAAATCAAGCAGAAAGGTTCCCATGGGTACTGTGCCTGATCAGGAAATGGGTCAACCAGCACACAATTCCCAGGGTTTGACCAATTGGGTGTGTGTTTGGGATGAAAACATCAGCCAAAAATTGGGTGAAATTACCCCTTTTGAAATTCCTGGAAATGATGAATTTTTCTTATAAACCCTCAAGATATGAACCAACAGGCTTCACATGACTCTTGCATGATTTCGTTGTTTATGCTGATTATAAGGAGGAAATTTTGCCTTTTTGGCTGATTTTATGGGCAAAAATGTGGAATCATCAAGGTTTTGAGACTCTAATAGTACAGATGGTGAAATTACATCAGACGGAGTGAATAACTCACAAGGTTAGAGATTGAATGGATTCAGAAGCACCAACAGAGAGAAAACCACATTTTAAGGCTGCAAATGTGGTGGGTTCCCTATAACCAATATCAAAGGTAATTGAGGTGCATATGAGAGTAACACAGCTGTCAAAAAGCTGAATGAAGAGTTGATCAGAACAAATAAGTAAACCTCACCTTGAGCACACCTGGGCAAAATTGCCAGATGACAGAGTAGTGAATATTTGGATATGATGAAAAAATGACAAAGGGGAATGTCAAGGGGGCTGGCCGGTCTGAGATGGGGCAAAGTCACTGAAAGGTGTGCATCATTAAGATTTGTGGCTCCAGAAGTTTCAATGTGCACTTGTGGATACATTTTAGATGCTTCGATCACCACCACAATGACTATTGCATATGGGAGATAATTTTTCTGATATTTTTGACATTCAGTAGGATCTTTATACGCATGCTGATTGGCTCAGCACTCTTGTGGCCGATCAATGGATGCTCTCCAGAGGCTTTGATTGCACATGAGGTTCAACTAATCAACAAACAGGCTCTTTTGTCTCTTACCTCCAACTTGTCCTCCACATCTTCAACTGAGCATCCACATTCCAACTCCAGCAACCTCTGACTCAAAAAAATTTAACTTGCCATGCACCAGCAACACCTGCCACAACCTGTCTACCTGGAATGATCAATGTCCTGTTCTTGGGAGGTTGATTGGAAGTATCTGAAATCATCAGCATGCAAAGGTGCTGAACGACCAGAGGATATATAGGTTGCTTTGTAAGTGACATATTATCAATAGGTCGCTTTTGGGTCGCTTCAGACAGCCGCATCATTGGACCAGCTATGCTGGTCACGGATCAGGTCTCGGAGGTTTCCGTATTAGTCACTCCATGTATTCGTAGTCTTCTGCATTGCGACCACCACGTTCTCCCCACCTGTACCACTCCATCATGCTAATTCCAATTGCTTCAATTGTATAGGTGCAGCAAGAGTACATGCATATATTTACCCAATTGGCCCACACCTCGGGGGAGTACAGCATGGACCGCGACCATTTCCACACCTTTAGGTCAGGGTCAAGGGTGGGATAAACCTCGATGAAGTGCTCAGCTTCATCATGAGCAAGTGGGTGCAGTGTGGGATGGGAGAACAGGGCGTAGATGCAGGTGGAGCCATGATGGTGGCAAGGGGAACAAGGACTATGAGGATGTGGAGAAAGAGGACTCCCTGTTCTTGTCATCCTCGCTCAATTTCAGGCCATTCTGTGCATACATGCATGACCATCACATCACTCCTGGCACCCCGTGGCGCTGTGCCCTCACCACCACCCTCCCTGCTCAACCTCCGATACACCAAAGCCACCCACACCCCCCACTCCCCCCCACCCCACACCTCACTACTTCCACGCACACAATAATCCCTGTGTTTGACCCACGCACGCCCCAGCTACTCTCGTTGATGGCGTCTGCTGTTCCTAGAGGACTCGGAGGCACGGGAGGCGATCCTAGTGCCGATGGGGGTCAGGAAGGTTTCAAGTCATAAAGGTTTCAAGTAACTATCAATGTACACAGATACCATGCAATATTACAGAAATGGGGGTAAAATATAAACAATCGAAATATTTACAGAGGCTCCCAAAAATAATGTAGACCTCTGTGAGGCACCTCCTTTGAAGCACTGATGAGAGGCATGGAGCCTCCTGCAGGAACCTCCATGGAGGAGGACCTGTTAGGTAGGTTCTACCATGCGAGAAAACCCACCTAAATGGTCTGGGAAGTTCGGACTGGGATGGTGAACCCCATTTCTTCCAATACGACCCATAGATGTGCCGTGGTGCAAAAAAACCGGAAAAAGGAAATTTCAACACATAAGGCATGAGCTCTCTCCAGAGGGGATGTTAATGATGACATATATACTTAGTAACAACAGTACAATAGCTTAATGGCTCATCGTCTTATAACAGAGTTTATAATATTAATGTTCATTTTCTGTGTATGAGGTCTGGTGTTCGAACCTTGCAATGTCTACTTTTTATTATTATTAATAATCATTTAATTTTTAAAAAAATTGCCTGAAGGCAGATCCCTGTTGGGTTTCTATTTAAATGAAGTAACTAGGAACTGTTACCGCTTGATCCTTGGTCTTTACTTTCAACAGTTTTGATTAGTTAATATTTATAGCAATGTTACCATTTTGGCAACTCACATATCCCAATATGGTAATATATTTACACTGCAGATTTAGTGCACAGGAGATCAAATTAGACTTAGAAAACAGTGTGCCAACACTTCAGAGGTCACCTTGCTTTACAAGGTCTCTCAAGTCCTGCCTTGCCAAACAGATTGATTTTTTTCAGGGCTAAATCAGTCACAGATTACAATAAATTACCCATCAAGTGTTCACAAATATGGCTTGTGACAAGATACCAGAATCACACAATTTCTTGCCTACCAAAGCTGTCTGTTCAGTGCTGTCACTGGTAGTGGCTCCTAGTCTATAAAGTCTAAGACTATGTATTAAAACATCCAAAAATGGCAAAACTTGAAAAACACTAATAAAAAAATACTCTCATAGATTATGTTCAGTTAGCAGTTAGTACCTGATAATAGTGGGTATGTCTTTCAAAAAAATAAGTACCTAGCACGAACTGCAAATTAAAATTGGGCCTTCGAGAGTGCATAGTAGGAGACTTAGGAAAACAAGTCATGTGCTAAAATTCCCTATTCCGGTTTGACATTTCCACGCCACGGCACATCTATGGGTGAGTTGCTACTCATAGCTCCTGCTCTTTCGCCAAACTTGAACGGAATGCAGCAGTCAAGCGCTCATGAGTTAGGTATATACTTACGCAAAAGCATATCTTAGTTGGCACATACAGTAATCGCGTCTTTCGACTTCAGAAATATGGTAAAGCCAAGCCAGGAACCAACCAGGAACATAATGTCGTGCCTGGCACATTCCTGACTCGAATACTCATCGGGATGGCGTCTTTTGGATTCTGTAGCACGACACTCGCTTAGGAGCGACACTATATAATATGGGTGGCCAAGGCGCCTTCTGCTATCCTGGATAGATTGTTTGGCCCTTGCCCCGATGGCACCATCCGACGTATCAATCGAACCCACGCCACGCATTGTCCCTGCGAATGAGGTCGAAGAGAAGTCGCCTTCGTCTCTGAGAGCGACTGATGTGGAAGCTGGACTTCCCACCCTCGATGAAAAATCGCCCAACCTGCCACAGCAGTTTGAAGACAATTCCAACGTCCCCAAACTGTCTATTATCCGAATATTTTGGCTGTTTCTGACCAAATTTGGCCTGTTCGCTTGGGGCGGTCCAGTTGCCCAGATTGCTCTCATAAAAGATTATCTTGTCCTACAAGAGGATTGGATCACACTTGCTAGATTTAATCGAGTATTTGCAGTGTACCAGATCCTTCCTGGACCTGAAGCGGCCGAACTTTGCATGTTCTTTGGTTGTCTAGCTGGGGGACGAGTTGGCGGGATAGCTGCTGGATTGGGCTTCATTCTTCCCGGTTTTTTTCTAACAGTGCTCGCTAGTTATCTCTATATCGTTTTGGGATTGGGCAACATTTATGTTGAAGCCTCCTTTCGCGCATTGCAGCCGATGGTTGCTGCGATG
>Ga0137418_10006879_pt1 | contig 10448 bp, 10 predicted proteins | sample CZODoug3_1_2_16f_FD_122242 | JGI IMG/M metagenome (GOLD analysis project Ga0137418, IMG submission 122242) | Vadose zone soil fungal communities from Angelo Coast Range Reserve, California, USA - CZODoug3_1_2_16fungal (Hybrid Assembly) | ecosystem: Environmental > Terrestrial > Soil > Vadose... | reverse complement strand
TCTGGGAGACCGGTGTCGGGAAGTTGGCCAGGTCGATGCCGAAGTTGAAGTGGAAGACGTCGTTCAAGTAGGTCACGTACTCCGACCAGAGCGACCCCTTTGACAGGCTGCCGCCGATCATCTGCCCGAGCGCCTTGTAGGCCTCGGGTGACAGGCCGGGAAATTTGGACAAGATGATCGCGACCGGGTCACCGGGCACCGCGCGCGGGATGAAGAAGTTAAGGGTGATCGCAACCCACGCCGCCACAACGTAGAAGGCCAGGCGGCGGAGGATGAACGGCATGCCTTCCACCTACCTTTCTGTGAACTCGTCGTTGGTCAGGTCACCGGCCACAGCGGCAGCCGGGTCGGGCCAGGGGTCCGGGCCGGCCGCGTGGAGCACGGGGTCGGCCGATGGCACCCGGGGCGGCGGGTAGGCCGGCCTGGCTGCCTGGCCGCCCTTCCGGCTGGTGATGGTGGCCACGTGGTGCCGCGTCACCGCGCCCGAGGGGTGTCTCCTCAATCCGCGCTTCCCGGCCGCCGTCGTGAGCCGCGCGGTCACCGGCCACTACGTGCCGGTGCTCCTCTTCGGCGCGCTCCACCAGGTCATCCCGGACCGCGTGATGGCGGGCGCCGGCTCACCGCTCTGGGCCGTTCAGCAGACGGGATTGCGGGCGGACGGGCGGCCCTACACGAACATCTTTTTCTTCAACGGCGGCATGGGCGCCACGCCGACCAAGGACGGCGAGCACGCGCTCTCCTGGCCGAGCAACATCTCGTCGACGCCGGTCGAGGTGGCCGAGCGCAACAGCCCGCTCTTCTTCCGCGAGAAGCGGCTGACTGCCGGCTCGGGCGGGGCCGGCCGCTTCCGCGGCGGGCTCGGGCAGGACATCGTGTTCGAGTGCGAGTCGGACGCGCCGATCGTCACCTCGTTCATGGCCGAGCGCACGAAGTTCGCCGCGCCCGGCTTCGACGGCGGCGGCGACGGCGGGCTCGGCGACGTACAGATCAACGGCGTCTCGATCGACAACCGCCGCCAGCACGTGCTCAAGCGCGGTGACGTCGTGCTGGTGCGCACGCCGGGCGCCGGCGGTTACGGCCCGGCCGCACAGCGCGACCCGGCAGCGGCCGAGCGCGATCGCGCGCTCGGCTATTGAGAGCGTGGCCCTTCACACGGGCCAGGGCAACAGCTGGAGCAATGACCGCTACAAGTCCATGAACTCCGATCAGCGCAAGGGCGCGCGCGACCTCTTCAACGAGGGCGAACCCGGCTTCGGCATCAGCGCGTGCGAGTACCTCGCCACGCGCGACATCGCGCTCACCATGTGCGATACGTCCGCGTGCGATGCCCAGCCGTCGGGCGAGCAGGGTCCCGACTACTCCGTGCCTTGCCACACCGAGATGCAGACCCGGCGCGGCATCTGGAACCTCGAGAACGTCGACACCAAGTCACTCATCGACAACAAGGTCCTCGAAGGCGCGTTCATCTGGGCGCCCCTCCGGATCATCGGGGCGACGGGCTCGCCCGCCAGCCCGATGGTGCTCTACTAGGCGGCGTGCGGACGGAGGCGATGGAGTCGGGTCGGCGCGCGGTCAGGCCTTGCGGAACCGGTGGACGCCGTCGGCGTCGACGAGGCGGACCGCGCGCCCTTCGTCCTCGAGGAAGCGCAGGTGCGCGAGCGCCTCGCCGAGGGCGAAGCTCAGCTGATGGCTGTCGAGCTCGCGGCGGAAGAGCACGGGCACCAGCTCGGCCGCGGTGCGGGGCTCGACCAGTGCATCGAGCGCCTCGCTCAGGCGCGCCGCATGATGGTCACGAAGCTGGCCGAGACGCGCGTGCAGGCCGCGAAACGGCAGGCCGTGCGACGGCAGCACGAGCGTGTCCGGCGCCATCGGCTGGAAACGATCGAGTGAGTCGAGGTAGAGCCGGAGCGGATCGAGCCAGGGCTGCTCGGACCACACGCTGACGTTGGTCGTGATCTTCGGGAGCACCTGATCGCCGGCGATCAGCACGCGGTTGGCCTCGTCCCACAGGCACGCGTGCTCGGGCGCGTGGCCGCGCACGATCAGCACGCGGAACGTCCGGCGCCCGATCGTGATCGAATCGCCCTCGCCGATGCGCCGGAACTCGCTCGCCACCTCGGGCACGAGGCTCGGATAGTGGTTGCCACGGCGCCCGAGCTGGACGAGCGCCTCGGGCCCGCAGCCGTGGCGCCGGAAATGCGCGAGGCGCGGCTCGAAGTCGGCCGCCCCGCGGCTACGCCAGGCGAACTGCGCGTAGAGCCACTCGGCCTGCGTGCACCAGAGCTCGGTCTTCCAGCGCGCGGTGAGCCAACCCGCGTTGCCCATGTGGTCCGGATGGAAGTGCGTGACGAGCACGCGACGCACGGGCCGGCCGCCGAGGCGCGTCGCGAAGATGCGCTCCCACAGGGCGCGCGTGTCGTCGAGCCCGACGCCCGTGTCCACGATGGTCCAGCCGCCGCCGTCCTCGAGCAGCCACAGGTTGATGTGGTTGAGCTGAAACGGCAGCGGCATGCGCAGCCAACCGATGCCGGGCGCGACGTCCACGACGTCGGCGGGCGCGGGCGCAGTGGTCCACGGATGGTCGAGAGTCATGCGGTGCAGTGTACCTTGCGTTCGTCGACGGAACCTGATCTTCTATGCGCCGCCGATCCACGACCGGGAGGACCCTCTATGAATCCGCCGCGGCTCGCCACCGTCGTCGTCATGTTCGCGGTGCTGGTCATCGTCCCCGTGACGCATGGGCAACTGCTCCTGTCGACCAACGACAACAAGGTGACGCTCGTCAACGGCGTCGCGACGGTCGTGAAGAGCCCGCCGCCCGACACGCTGACGGTCATCGACATCAAGAGCTGGCCGCCGAGGGTCGTGGCCGAGGTGAACGTGCCCGGCAGCGTGGTGGGCCCGCCCTTCAGCGTCGCGGTGACGCCCGACGAATCGCTGGCGCTCGTGACGGCCAACGAGAAGCTCGATCCGAGCGATCCGACCAGGCGGATCCCCAACAACACGATGTCGGTGGTCGATCTCAAGGCGGCGCCGCCGAAGATCATCGCGACGCTCGAGACCGGCAAGGCGCCGGCCGGGGTCTCGATCACCCGGCAGGGCACGCTCGCGCTCGTGGCCAATCGCGCCGAGGGGACGGTGTCGGTCTACACCATCCACGGCAAGACCGTGACGCCGGCCGGCAAGGTGACGGTCGCCGACGACAAGTCCGGCACGAGCCACGCGACGATCTCGCCCGACGGCAAGCTGGCGCTGGTGAGCCGCGACGGCGACGACCGGATCTCCGTGCTCTCGATCGACGGCACCAAGGTGGAATACACGAAGCGCGACATCTCCGCCGGGCTGCGACCCTACGGGATCGACATCGCGTCGAACGGCGCCTTCGCGGCCGTCGCCAACATCGGCCGGGGCGGCGGCGACGCCGACACCGTGAGCCTCATCGATCTGAAGTCCCAGCCGCCGCGTGTAGTCAGCACCGTGACCGTCGGCCAGACGCCCGAAGGTATCAAGATCTCGCCGGACGGGTCCGTGGTCGCGGTCGTCGTCATGAACGGCAGCAACAAACCCAAGGACTCGCCGTTCTTCAGCGACGCCGGCAAGCTCGTGCTGCTGCGCGTGAGCGGCATGGACCTCTCGCGCTTCGCCGAGGCGCCCATCGGCCACTGGTCGCAGGGCGCCGCGTTCTCGCCCGACGGCAAGCGCGTCTTCGTCGGCAACATGGTCGAGATGGACATCCAGGTGTTCAGCCTGGACGGCGGCACCTTGCGGGACACCGGCGTGCGCATCGCGGTCAAGGGAGGCCCGGCGGCGCTCCGCACCGCCGACAAGTAGACCTAGGGACGCTCCTGGCAGGACGCCGTCGGGAAGAGGAACTGACGCTTGCCGTCGAGCAGGTGTCCGCAGTGCTCGCGCCACCACGCGGCGGCGGTCGGGTCCTTGGTCTGAAGAAGATTGACCGCGTCCAGCGCGGTCACCATGTAACCGGTCTGCACCCCGTAGCGGCCGAGCAACAGGGCGGCGATGCGCGGCCACATCCCACGAGGGGTAGAGACCACGCCCGAGGTCATCGCGAGCTGACGGCTGGCACGGCCCGACGCGAGCGGGAGCTCGAGGCCGACCCACGCGAGCCGCACCGAAAGCGGCGCTTCGCCTGGTGGACACGCGATGATCCGGATTCGCGTCGCGGGCGCCACCCGACCACGATAGCTCGCGACGAGCGCGCACCTACCAGGTTTTCGGTGGCGCGAACGTTCTCGACGCCGCCGCTTCTACCGCGGCTTCACCCACGTCTCCGACCACGCCAGGCACGCGCTCGAGGCCTGCCGATCGCCGCGCGTCTCCGCCCACGGCTGGCCGGTCGCGAAGCGCCCGTTCCACTCGACCTGAGCCGAGCGCGCGGGGAAGAACGTGCTGAAGACGCCGATCGGGCGGTTGTTGAAGCCGGGCGGCGCGTTGAGCACGAAGGGCTCGATGCAGTCGTACCAGGTCAGGCGGATCCGGTCGGCGCCGGAGACCACGGTCTCCATCGCGGTCGAGCGCGGGTCGCCCGAGCGCCCGAACTCGGCGGTGATCACCGGCGCATTGGTGTCGGCGAACGCGGGGAACAGCAGCGTCTCGATCGTGCGCTGGAGCCAGCGCGCCACCGCGGCGTTGTCGCTGAAGATGCGCAGCTGGCCGGAGCTGAGCTCGCTCTGCGCGAACAGCACGTGGCCGGCGCCCGAGGGACACCACAGCACGCGCCAGTGGCTGAAGCGGTCCGACTGGGTCTTGCCGCCGTCGTGGCTCAGGCGGATGAAGGAGTTCTCGCCGGTCATCAGGACCGCATTCGGATCGACGGGTGGGGTCATAATCTCGTCCTCAGAGGGCCGCCACCTCGACGCGCGCGTCGTTGTAGCACGCGCCCTCGGAAATGTCGGCGTGGTCGGCCGGGCACAGCGCCGAGATGGTCTGGCCGTTGTCGCTCGTCGCCATCCACGCGCCCTTGAGCGTGCAGACGACGCCGCGCGGGATCACGTCGGTGACCAGGAGCGGCAGCCGGACCTCGCCGAGGTCGTTCCACACGCGCACCCGCATGCCGTCGCGCAGGTTCCGATCCCGCGCGTCGTCCGGGTGCATTTCGAGCGGCGGCGGCCCCTCGGCGACGTGGAGCCCGCCGAAGGTCGACGTGATGCGCTGGTCCGAAGCCGGTGAGATCAGGGTCAGCGGGTACGACGACGCGACCGGTCGCCAGCTCGGCAGGCGCGCGCCGTATTTCTTCTCGAGGTAGGGCGACGAGAGCTCGACCTTGCCCGACGCCGTCTTGGGGAACACGTTCTTGAACAGGACCGCTTCCGCGCCGCCGACGGTCATGGGCGTCGCGCGGTCGAGCGGGATCGCGCTCGGCCGCTTACCGCCCAGGCGTGCGTCGGCGCCGTCGAGCGCGTCGTCCATCAGCTCGGCGTCGCTGGCGCGGAACGCAGGGTCGTCGAATCCGAAGCGCGCCGCGAGGCGCCGGAAGATCTCGGTGTTGGCAAGGGCCTCGCCCTGCGGCGGGATCACCGGATCGGCGCGCTGGAGCCAGTGCGTGCCGTACGCCGCGAAGAGGTCCGCGTGCTCGAAGTGGCTGCAGGCCGGCAGCACGACGTCCGCGTAGGCGAGGCTGTCGGTCATCACCACGTCCGAGCCGACCACGAACAGATCCTCGCGCTCGAGGCCGCGCCGCAGGCGGTTCTGCTCGGGATGCACGACGACCGGATTGTGGTTGTAGATGAAGAGCGCCTGGAGCGGCGGCGACATGGTCGGGTCGTTCAGATGGCGGCCGACGTCGATGATGTTGATCAGGCGCGTGCCGTCCGGGACGAAGTCGGGACGCGCCAGGCGCGCCGGCGTCTTCGGGAACGCGAACCCCGCGCCGTTGATCAGCCCCCCGCCCGGCACGCCGAATTTCCCGGCGAGTGCGGGGAGCGCGAAGACCGCGCGGATGCCGCTGCCGCCGTTGCGATTGCGCTCGAGCCCGTTGCCGACGGTGATCACCGCCGGCGTGATGGTCCGGTACCACTCGGCGAACTCGCGCACGAGACGCTCGTCCACACCGCAGATGCGCGCCGCGTCCGCCAGGCTGTAGCGACGCGCGAGGGCCATGTAATCCTCGAAGCCGTCCACGTGGCGCGCGATGAACTCGCGGTCGAGGCCGCCCTGCCGCTCGAGGTCGGCCGCCATCGCCCACGCGAGGACGACGTCCGTCCCCGGCCGGAGCGCGATGTGAAGATCGGCCTGCTCGGCGATCTTCGTGCGCCGCGTGTCGACGATGACGAGCTTGGCGCCCGCGCGGCGCGCGCGGTTGATGATCGGGACGAGATGTAAGTTTGACCACGTCACGTTGCTTCCCCAGGCCACGATCAGCTTCGAGTGCTCGGCCTGCTCGGGTCGGATGCCCGGCGCCGACCCGAAGGTGCCGACCCAGGCCTCCGTGCGGATGCCGCCGCAGAGCGGGCGGCGGTCGAGCAGGCTGGCGCCGAGCCGGTGAAAGAACCGGAGATCCATCGAGCCGCCGGCGAGCATCCCGTGCGGGCCGGCGTAGTTCAGCGGCAGGATCGCCTGCGGTCCGTGCGCGGCGATGATGGCCGTGAAGCGTTCGTGGACGATGTCGAGCGCCTGGGACCAGGAGATGCGCTCGAAGCGTCCCTCGCCCTTGGCGCCCGTGCGCCGCAGCGGCGTCTTGAGGCGCCCCTCGCCGTGGACGAAGCCCGGATACGCCTGCGGCACTTTCGCGCAGAGGACGCCCGCCGTGTAGGGGTTCGCGCGCGAGCCTCGGATCGAGACGATCCGTTCGTCCTCGACGGTGACGGTCAGGCTGCAGGTGTCGGGACAATCGAGCGGGCAAACACTCGGATGCTCGACTCTCATTCGTTGCCTCCCGGCGGCGCCTTGCTATTTCGCTTGTGGGCCGCCGCGGCCGGCGGGGAAGCCCCGACGGCCTGCAGCGCGCACCACCGGCAGCGCCCACTTCTGATGTACACGGACTGGTCGACCGGGGGAAGAGCCATTGGACTCGGTCCGACAGAGCCAATCTTCGCTACGGCGAGGGCACCGGCGGCAAGGTCGCCATGTAGTGCGCCAGGTTCTCGATGTCCGACTCGCTGAGCGGCTGGGCCGCCGTGGTCATCGTGCCGTCGAGATCTCCCGCCGTCTGCGCCTTGAAACCCCGAAGAAGCTTCACGAGATAGGCGAGATCCTGACCGGCCAATCGGGGCACCTGCTCGTGACCGACGAGGCCGGGCCGATGGCAGGAGACGCAGTGATGCTGCTGGGCGAGCTCCCGGCCGGCGGCCACCTTCGTCGGATCGGTCGCGGCCGGACGCGGCGTCGGACGCTGCGTCGCGTAGAAGGCGGCCAGGTCCCCCATGTCGGTGTCGCTGAGGTTGGCGGCGAACGGCGTCATCTGGGGATCCTTTCGCCGGCCGTCGCGGAACTTGATGAGCTGCCAGTGCGTGAAGTAAACGGGTTGCCCGGCGAGCGACGGGGTGCCCGGAATCGACGCGTTGCCGTCGGCGCCGTGGCACGCCTTGCACGGCTCGGATTTTCGCCGCCCGGCTTCGGGGTCGGCGGCTCGCGCGGGCGCCGCGATCGTCGCCGCCAGGGCGGCGGCAACGACCGAGGCGCCGGCGAGGGCCTGAAGTCGCTTCAGCGCTGGTAGGTGACGCGGTAGATCGCGCCGGCGTAGTCGTCGGAGATCAGGAGCGAGCCATCCTTCATCAGTTGCGTGTAAACCGGGCGGCCCCAGACCTGGTCGCCCTGCAGCCAGCCCTCCGCGAACGGCTCGTACTTCGGCACGTCGCCCGGACGGATCGTGACCATCATCACGCGGAAGCCGATCTTCGCGGTACGGTTCCAGGAGCCGCGCTGGGCGAGGAACGCGCGGTTCTGATACTCGGACGGGAACATCGAGCCCGTGTAGAACTGCACGCCGTTGCCGGCCACGTGCGGCCCCGTCTTCAGGAGCGGCGGCGCGAACTCGCCGCACGAGCGCCCCTTGCCGAACTCGGGATCGAGGATGTCGCCCTGGTGGCAGTAGGGGAAGCCGAAGTGCAGGCCCTTCTTCTGGGCCACGTCGAAACGATCGCTCGGCACGTCCTCGCCCAGCCAGTCGCGGGCGTGCGTGGCGAAGTAGAGATCCTTCGTCACCGGATGCCAGTCGAAACCCACGCTGTTGCGCACGCCGTGCGCGACATATTCGAAGCCGGTGCCGTCCGGGTTCACGCGCGAGATGTTGGCGTGGGTGTCGGGCGGGATGCAGATGTTGCACGGCGCGCCGATGTTGAAGTAGAGCTTGCCGTCGGGGCCGAAGGCCAGATACTTCCAGCCGTGCGGCAAGTCGCGGGGCAGGATGTCGTAGACGACTTCCATCGCGGGCGGGTTGTCGAGCTTGTCCTCGATCCCGACCATCTTGGTGATCCGCGAGACCTCGGCGATGTAGAGCGTGCCGTTCTTGAACGCGACGCCGTTGGGCAAGTTGAGCCCCTTGGCGATCACCTTGACCTCACGGGTCGCACCCTTGTCGAGCACGGCGTAGACGTTGCCGGCGACACGGCTCGAGACGAACAAGGTGCCCTTGTCGCCCCAGGTCATCACGCGCGCGTTATTGATGCCGTGCGCCCAGAGCGAGACTTTGAATCCGGCCGGGACCTTGATCTTGTCGACGGGGATCTCGCCGGGCGCCTTCGGCGCGGGCGGCTGGGCGATGGGCGCCAGCGGGGAGTCCGCCATCGACGACGGCTGGCCTTGCTTCCAGGTCGGCGGCGGCTGCGCGGGCTGCTGAGCCTGGACGAGCGGCCCGAACGCGAGCATGAGGGCCACGGCGACCACGAGCAACGTCAGAGTGTTGCGCAGCATGACGGGCCTCCCCTTGGTCGGTGAACGGTCGGGAACGGATTCGACTTCGCGGCCGGACGATACGTCCCGCGCCGTGCCTTGTCAAGACCGCGCGGCGTGTGTAGCATGCTCGCCCGACGATGTCGACGACGCTTTCGACGCTCGTTCTCGGAGCCCGGTGACGCGGCGGGTCGCGGCGCTGCTCCTCGGCCTCGTTGCCGTCTCGCCGGCGGCGGCGCAGGCGCCCGATGACGCGACCCGACTCGAGCCGGTCGTGGTCACGGTGACCCGCATGGAACAGAAGGCGGACGAGGCGCCAGCGAGCGTGACGGTCCTCACGCGCGACGACATTCGTCAGAACCTGGACGGAATGTGGTCCCGGCGTTATGTGCGAGAGTCACTCCAACAGGCGGCTACCGGGGGCACGACAGACACGCCGGTTCCATTGCTTCGATCCCCAGAATGCTTGACCGAAAAATTGGCCGTGCAGTTCCATTTCAATAGTTGGGCCGCAATGTGGCCGGGCGACAAGGTTTTCATGTTATGGGGCGCGCAGCAGGATCTAGTACCCAATCCCGGCTGGCGCTGGCGCTTTTATGAGCGCTACTTGATGCGCTACGTCACCGCGCCAACGTCGCTCCTAAATCCGAAAATTCTGGAGTCCTACCGCCAGCTTCTGAATAACTTCCAGCCAAAAATCATTTACGCCTACCCCACGCCTTTAACCATCTTTTGCGAATATCTGCGTGACAGCGGTCGTTCTTACCACTGTCCACGGAGCGCAATATGTACAGCGGAGCCCCTTCTGCCGCAGCAGCGCCAAACCATCGAGCAAACGCTGGGTTGTGCTGTCTTTGAGCATTACGGATCGCGCGATTTTGGAATGGTAGCGGCCGAGTGCGAGGCCCATGCCGGGCTACACTTCAATCCGGCCGCAGTATACGTCGAGTTCTTGCCCATCGACCAGGCGGGCGAGGAGGGACTGCACGAAATTGTTGTTACGGACCTCCTTAATTACGGAATGCCAATGATCCGATATGCCATCAATGACTGCGCGATCGTTGCACCTAATACTTGTTCGTGTGGACGGGGATTCCCGCTCATCAAGAGCATCGTAGGACGGACCACGGACAATTTTTATTTGCCAAACGGAAGCGTCGTGCCGGGCGTTTCTCTGACGAACCGGGTGATTCAGGTTTGCCCCGGTTTGAAGAAACTCCAAGTGGTTCAAAATACTTTGCACGATTTTCATGTGCGCTATGTCCCCGGACCGAATTTCAATGTTTTCGATCTGGAGCTGCTGAAGTCAAAGCTGCGCGTTTTTTTCCCGGATCGGATTGAGTGGACTTTTGAGCAAGTCGCGGAAATTGACAGAGAGCGTTCGGGGAAGACCCGATTCTGCATCTCCCACGTCGGGAAAGATATTGCAACGCAGGGGCCCGAGGAAATTCGCGCGAACGAGACTGCCCGACCACAGGAGAGCTGCAGAGGGTAAGCCACAAATGAAAAATCAGAATGGTTTATGCCTGGTGGTTTCGTCAGAACTAAACCTGTCCAATGGGGTCACGAGGGCGAACAAGTGCGGGACGGAATGCGCG
>Ga0137418_10006876_pt1 | contig 10449 bp, 11 predicted proteins | sample CZODoug3_1_2_16f_FD_122242 | JGI IMG/M metagenome (GOLD analysis project Ga0137418, IMG submission 122242) | Vadose zone soil fungal communities from Angelo Coast Range Reserve, California, USA - CZODoug3_1_2_16fungal (Hybrid Assembly) | ecosystem: Environmental > Terrestrial > Soil > Vadose... | reverse complement strand
ACTACAGGCTGCAGACGGTGGACGTGCAGTCCTCGACCATCCGCTCGACGAAGGGGTATGACGCCGAGACGGGGGTCGGTAGCCCGGCCGGGTTGCCGTTCTTCGTCAGACTGGTCGCGGCGGCGCATCGCCGCTGAGCCGGGCCGTGTTCCGGTTTTGGCCGCCCAGCATCAAATAGATGCCCGGGCGGCCAAAACCGGGCTCAGTCCTGAGCGCGCAGGTATCTCGCGAAGTGCGGCACGGTGAATGCGATGCGGCCGCGCTGGCCGGAGTAGACCAGGCCCTTCTTGAGCAATGCGTCGCGGGCCGGTGACAGCGACTGCGGATTGCGTCCCAACGCCTCGGCGACCGACGCGGTCGGTACGGCGTCGTCCGCGCCGTCGTCGGACACATCAGCCATCGCCCGCAGGTATTCACGCTCGGCCGGGGTGGCTCGCTCGTAGCGCGATCCGAAGAAGCCCACCGCGAGCTCGGACTCCGCCTCGGGCGCGGCCACCGCGATGTCGGCCGCCGTGATGGGCGACGCCGGGGCGACGTCCCACGCGACCTTGCCGTACGCCTGGACGAAGTAGGGGTAGCCGGCTGTGCGCTCGTACAGGGCGTCGAGGGCGTCCTCGGCGAAGTCGGCGTCCTCGTCGCGGGCCGGCCGGGTCAGCGCGGCGTCGGCGGCCGGCCGGTCGAGGCGGTCGATGCGGGCGTAGCGGAACAGCCGCTCCGAGTACGACTTGCTCGCCGACAGCACCGCCGGCAGATGCGGCAGGCCGGCGCCGACCACGACGAGCGGCGAGCCCTGCTGGGACAGTTCGTGGCAGGCCGCGCACAGCGCCGAGACGTCGTCGGGCAGCAGGTCCTGCATCTCGTCGATGAAGACGGCGACGCCCTTGCCGGTATCGGCGGCTAGGCCGGCCACGTCGCTGAGCAGCTCGACCAGGTCGATCTCGATATCGCCGGAGTCGGCGCGGCCGCTCACGGCCGGGACGTCGATGCCGGGCTGCCAGCGGGTGGCCGCCGCCTTGCCGGCGCCACCCCCACCGCGCCGGGCGGCGGGCGCCTCGCGCTGTGCGAACGCTTTGAGCACGCCGAGGACGTGGCGCTCCTCGTCCTTGTTGGGGGCAGCCAGTTCGCGAATCGCGAGATGTAACGCCGCCGCCAGGGGATGGCGCAGTGGCTGGTCGGGCCGGGCCTCGAGCTTGCCGGTGCCCCAGCCGCGCCGCACCGCCGCACTGCGCAAGGCGTTGAGCAGGACGGTCTTGCCGACCCCGCGCAGCCCGGTGAGAACCACCGACCGTTCCGGACGGCCGCGCGCCACCCGTTCGAGCACCACGTCGAATGCCTTGAGCTCGACGTCGCGGCCAGCCAACTCGGGCGGACGCTGCCCCGCCCCGGGCGCGTACGGATTGCGTACCGGATCCACGATCGGACTGTATCGAGCTATCTAGCGAATCCCCGAGATTTGCCGAGATTTCGCAATCGTGTCGCGGGGTTGGGGGCCTCTGCGCGAGCTTTGCTCTGCTTACCAATTTGCTCTGCTTACCAATACGCATCGGGCCCGGGCCATTCGTGTGCCCTGACCCGGTTGCCGTGGTGATCAACAGCCGCTCAGCTAGCGAATTCGCATGCTCAGGGGCTGTTGATCACAGCGTGCGGGGACGCCCGCGCGGCGGGGTCGGGACGGCGGCGGGTCAGGATGTCGGCAGGGTCAGGATCTCGGCGCCATCGTCGGTGACGACCAGAGTGTGCTCCCACTGCGCCACCCAGGAGCCGTCGCTGGTCAGCACCGTCCAGCCGTCGTCCCACATGAACCAGTCGGTGCCGCCGAGGGTGAGCATCGGCTCGATGGTGAACGTCATGCCCGGCTCGAGCACGGTCGTCGCGCGGGGCTCGTCGTAGTGCAGGATCGTCGGCTTGGTATGGAACGACGGGCCGACGCCATGGCCGGTGTAGTCGCGCACCACGCCGTACTCGAACCGTTTCGCGTAGGACTCGATCACCCGCCCGATGACGCTCACCGGCCGTCCCGGGCGCACGGCGCGCACCCCGCGCAGCAACGCCTCGTGCGTCCGCTCGCCGAGGTCGCGCACTTCCGGCGCCGCGTTGCCCGCGTAGAAGGTGCCGCAGGTGTCGCCGTGCACGCCGCCGGCAAACGCGGTGATGTCGACCTTGACGACGTCGCCGTCCTCGAGCGGTCGCGAGTCGGGGATGCCGTGGCAGATGACCTCGTTCACCGATGTGCACAACGACTTGGGGAACCCTTTGTAGCCCAGGGTGGACGGGTAGGCGCCCCGCGACGTTACGAACTCGTGGCCGATCCGGTCGAGCTCGTCGGTCGTCACGCCCGGTGCGACGTGGCGACCGACCTCGGCCAGCGCCTCGGCGGCGATGCCTCCAGACACCCGCATCCGGGCGATCGTGTCGGCGTCCTTGACCATCGGATCGTCGTGATCGGCCGGCCCCGCGCCCTCGACGTAGTCCGGCCGCGGGATCGACGGCGGCACCGCCCGCCGGGGCGAGATGGTGCCTGGGCGCAACGAGGTTCCGGCGGTCATATCTCCATCATTCCTGACCGCCGACGCGGCAGGGCGTTGCGGCCGGAATGGGACAGCCTCTTCCGGACTGCGCCGTACGTGAGTAATGTGCGCGTTTGGTCCGAGCGGGGCTACGGGCTCGACATCGGGGAGTTCCAGTGCACATCACTGTCGATCATCGACGTCTGCTTCGAGCCGCCTGCGGGGTGGCGGGCCTGGCCGTCTCGGCGTTCCTGCTGATGGCCGGCACCCCGGCGGGTGCGACCACCGGCCAAGGTCAGGGCAGCGGCCACAGCCAGTCCCACCCGTCCGGCAAGGACCACGGCCACAAGCCGGGCGGGCATAAGCCGGGCGGCGACAAGCCGGGCGGCGACAAGCCGGGCTGCCGCACCAAGCCTCCGCACAAGCCACCGCCACCGCCGAGCACCCCGCCCAGCAAGCCACCGCACAAGCCACCGCACAAGCCGCCACCGAGCACCCCGCCCAGCACCCCGCCGCACAAGCCGGCGGCACCGCCGAGCACTCCGCCGTCGGCCGCTCCGGCCATCCACCTGCCGGCCACGCACCACCCGGCGGCTCCGGCCAAGCCGGCCACCTCGACGTCGCTGGCCAACACCGGAGCGTCGGACGTCCCGATGCTGCTCGGTATCGCCGGTGCGCTGCTGGTGGCGGGCTCCGGCGCGGTGGTGGTCGGTACCCGGAAGGTGCGCCGCAGCTAGGACACGTCCTAGCGTCGCTAGCTCACGGGGCGAGGCTGGCCGCGACCTCGACGAGGTCCGGCCAGCTCGCCGACTGCTGCACGCAGCGCGCGAACAGCCATAGGCGCACTCGGTCGGCGTCCAAGTCGAGCAGCGCCGCCATGCGGTGGGCCAGGCCGTGCGGATCGTTGGTCAGCCGATCCACGTTGAGCAGGTGCTGTACGACGTCGTAGGCCGGGTCGCCGACGTAGGGCTTCGGGTCGATCACCAGCCACGATTCCCGTTGTGCGGCAAGGACATTCTCGCTGTGCAGGTCGGTGCACAGCAGCACGTCATCGACGCTGTCACGGGGTAGCGACCGCAGCAGCGAGATACCGGCCCGGGCGATACCCGGATCGAGATCCGATGGCGCCGCTTCGAATGCCGTGGCCCACTGATCGCACATCTCCTGCAGCGGCCGGAACGGCTCGGCGGCCGGTCGCCACAGCCGGCGCAGCAGTCCGGCGATCACCACGTCCTGGTTCGGTTCGGGCATCGCCCCCGACAGCGGCGTGCCCGGGACGCAGCGCTCGAGCAGCAGCGCGCTGGTCTGATCGAAGGACTGCGCGGCGTGCAGGCGCACGGCGCCCTCGCCGCCCCAGAGCCGCAGGCCGTCGGCCTCGTGCTCGGCCTCGTAGTGCCGCCAGCCGACCTTGAGCACCTGGTCGGGGCCGGCGGGCGCCACCCACGAACACTGCCCGCCCGGCTCGAACGGTTCGCCGAGCGTCAGCGACCACCGATCAGTCAGCTCGGCGACGATCGCCGGCAGGCCGTCCACCCAGGACCGGAACTCGTCGTCGTCGACCGCCGCCCGAGCGAGGTTGCGCGGAATCCTCAGACTTCGACCACCATCGGCATGAGCATGGGGCGGCGCCGGTAGGTCTGGTCGACCCAGCGGCCCACGGTGCGCCGGACGATGTGCTGCAGCGCATCGGCGTCCCGCACGCCGTCGGCCAGCGCCTGCTCGACGACGGTGATCAGCTCCTTGCGGATCGGGTCGAGCGCCACCGGGTCGTCGGTGAAGCCGCGGGCGGTGATCTCCGGGCCGAACACGACCTTGCGGGTGGACATCTCGACGGCGACCAGGATCGAGATGAAGCCCTCCTCGCCGAGGATGCGCCGATCCTTCAGGGCGGCGTCGCCGATGTCGCCGACCGTCAGGCCGTCCACGTAGACGTAGCCGACCGGAATCTCGCCGACGATCGACGCCAGCCCGTCGACGAGGTCGACGACCGTGCCGTCCTCGGCGAGCATGATGCGCTCGTCGGGCAGTCCGGTCGAGCGGGCGATCGCCGCGTGGGCGCGCAGGTGGCGCCACTCGCCGTGCACCGGCAGGTGGTTCTTCGGCCGGACGGCGTTGAGCAGGTAGCGCAGCTCGCCGGCCGGCGCGTGCCCGGACACGTGCACCAGCGCCGTCGACTTGTGCACGACCGTGGCGCCCAGCCGCGACAAGCCGTTGATGACCTCGCCGACCGACGTCTCGTTGCCGGGGATGAGCGAGGAGGCCAGCAGGATCGTGTCGTCCGGGGCGATGCGTACGGTCTGGTGCTCGCGGTTGGCCATCCGCGACAGCGCCGACAGGGGCTCGCCCTGCGACCCCGTCGAGACGTAGAGCACCCGCCGGGACGGCAGTTCCTCGGCGTCCTTGAGATCGATCAGGACGCCGTCGGGCACCTGCAACAGCCCGAGGTCGCGGGCGATGCCCATGTTGCGCACCATCGAGCGTCCGACGAACGCGACGACCCGGTCGCACGCGACGGCGGCGTCGAGCACCTGCTGCACGCGATGCACGTGCGAGGCGAAGCAGGCGACGATCACGCGTCCGCGCGCCTTGGTGATCACGTCGGCGACGACGCGGCCGACGTCGCGCTCGGACGGGATGAACCCCGGCACCTCGGCGTTGGTCGAGTCCGACAGCAGCAGGTCGACGCCCTCGTCGCCGAGCCGGGCGAACCCGTTCAGGTCGGTGAGCCGCCCGTCGAGCGGGGTCTGGTCCATCTTGAAGTCGCCTGTATGCAACACGGTGTGCCCGCCGACCCGGATGGCGACGGCCAGCGCGTCCGGGATGGAGTGGTTGACGGCGAAGAACTCGAGCTCCCAGTCGCCGATCGTCTCGCTGTCGTTCTCGCGGACCTGGCGCAGATCCGGCTTGATCCGGTGCTGGTCGAGCTTCGCGGCGATGAGCGCCAGGGTCAGCCGGGACCCGATCAGCGGGATGTCGGCCCGCTCCCGCAGCAGGTAGGGCAGGGCGCCGATGTGGTCCTCGTGCCCGTGGGTCAGGACGACGGCGTCGATGTCGTCGAGCCGGTCGCGGTAGTGCGACCAGTCGGGCAGCGTGAGGTCGACGCCGGGCGAATTGGTCTTGCCGAGCAGCATCCCGCAGTCGACGACCAGCAATCGGCCCGGCCCACCCCCCGAGGAGTACTCGAACACCGTCATGTTGCGGCCGACCTCGCCGATGCCGCCCAGCGCGACGACACGCAACGCTTCGGGGGCGAGTGGCGGCGGCAGAGCTGGCGTTTGGGTCACCCTTCGAGGCTATCTGGCCCGAGCCGGGTCCGAGGCACTAGCGTGCCCGACCGTGAGCGAAGCGTTCAGCACGGACCAGGCCAAGACCGTCGGCATCTTCGTCATCGCCGTGATAGTGGTAGCCGGCGTGCTGCTGACCTTCGTCTTTCAGAAGCTGACTGCCCGGCTGATTCTCGGGGTGATCATCGTCGGGCTGGGCATCTTCGTCTGGACGCAGCGCGACTCTATCGACAGCGACGCCAAGAAGTGCGACGCGACGTTCGTCGGCATCCACCTCACGCCGAGCAATGCGACCCTGAAGAAGCACTGCCAGCAGGTCGCGAACCGTTAGACGTCCACGTTGCTGCGGTGGCGGCCGCTGCGGCGCGCGCGCAGCCAGTGGACCGTCACGGGCACCAGCGACAGGAGCACGACGCCGACCAGCACCGGGTCGATCAGCGGCTCGACGTGGTCGCGGACGAAGGCGATGTGGCCGAGCCAGTATCCGGCCAGGATCACCCCGGTCGTCCACAGGACCCCGCCGATGACCGAGTAGAGCGCGTAGGTCCGGAAGCGCATCTTGCTCACCCCGGCCATCACGGTGGCCACGGTGCGCACGACCGGCACGAACCGGGCCAGGATGATCGTCCACGACCCGAACCGTTCGAAGAAGGCGTGCGAGCGCTCGACGTATTCAGGTTTGAACAGCGCCGAGTCGGGACGGTCGAACACCCGGGGACCGGCGCGGTACCCGATCCAGTACCCGACCACGTTGCCGGCGACGGCCGCGATCGGCACCGTTACGAGGAACGCCCACAATGGGGTGTGCAGCTTGCCGATCGCGAGCAGCAACCCGGCCGCGAACAGCAGGGTGTCGCCGGGCAGGAAGAAGCCGATCAGCAGCCCGCACTCGGCGAAGATGATGATGATCAACCCGGCCAGCCCGAAGCTGTCGAGCAGGTGATGCGTGTTCAGCGGGCTCGATGCGAGCACGGTCCCGGCCAGCGATTGCATGACGCCGGAGGGTACGGGGCGACCCTGGTCGGGCCCGCCCCGCTCTCAGCTCATCGGGCGGCACGCCAGGCGGCGAGCAGCCGGGCCTCCTTGGCCGGGTCGAGCCCGGGGGTGCGATCGGCCGTCTGCCATCCGCCGGCGATGCCCTGCTGCCAGGCCCACGTGTCGGCGACGGTGTCGCGCAGCGGACGCCACCGCAGCCCGGCGGCGACCGCCGCGTCGGCGTCGTGCTGGAACGTGCTCGGGCCCGTCGACCAGAGCGGGATCTCGGTCCACTCCTCGACGTCCTGGGCGGCCAGCCACTCCGAATCGACCCAGGTGAACCGGGCGTTCGAGCCGGTGAGCTCTTGGCAGACGGCCATCAGCTGGGCCCGCTCGACGGGCGTGGCGGTGAGCTCGAACTCGCCGACCGGGCGGCCCAGCGCGAACCGCGCGATGTCGCGCGCGTCGATCAGCGATACCGGATCGGACGGCGTCCCGGGGCTGAGCACCTCGCCGCCGCGCGCCACCCGGTCGATCCACCAGGACAGCCGGCCGACGGCGCCGTCGTCCGGGCCGACGATGCACCCGGCGCGCAGCACCGACGAACGGTCCGCGCCGAACTCGCGCTGGACGGCCAGCTCGCAGCCCCGCTTGAGCCAGCCGTAGGCCACGGACTCGTCCTCCGGGCCGTCGGCCTGGGTGGCGTCCGGGTCGCCGTGGTGCAGCCCGTCGGCGCGGTAGTCGGGCTGCTCGGGCCATCCGGGAAAGACGTTGATGGTCGATACGAACGCGTAGTAGTCGCAGGTCGGGGCGAGCAGCTTCGCCGCCAGCGCCACGTCGGCGGGCACGTAGCCCGACGTGTCGACGACGACATCGAAGTGCCGGCCCGCGAGCTGCTCGAGGTCGGCGGCCACGGTGCGATCGCCGATCACCTGCTCGGCCCCGTCGGGTTTCGTCCCCGACTTTCCCCGATTGAACACCGTGACGTTCGCGCCGATCGCCTGTGCCTCGGCCACCACGGCCCGTCCCAGGAAGACCGTTCCGCCCAGCACCAGTACGTCCATGCCTGCCAGCTGATCAGGTGACGGCATCGCCCGTCCAGGATGTTCGCCCCTCGCGTAGCGCGGGCGCCTTCGCTCCTACACTGAGCTCCATGCCGATTGCCACGCCTGAGGTCTACGCCGAGATGCTCGACCGCGCCGCCGCGTCCGGCTTCGCGTATCCGGCTATCAACGTCACGTCCACGGAGACGATCAACGCCGCGCTGCGGGGCTTCGCCGACGCCGGCAGCGACGGCATCATCCAGGTATCCACGGGCGGCGCGGAGTTCGCGTCCGGCACCAAGGTCAAGGAGATGGTGATCGGCGCCGTCGGGCTCGCCGAGTTCGCCCATGTCGTCGCCGACAAGTACCCGATCAACGTCGCGCTGCACACCGATCATTGCCCGAAGGACAAGCTCGACAGCTACGTCCGTCCGCTGCTGGCCATTTCGGCCGAACGCGTCAATCGGGGCGAGAACCCGTTGTTCCAGTCGCACATGTGGGACGGCTCGGCGATCCCGCTCGAGGAGAACCTGCAGATCGCCGACGAGCTGCTGGCCAAGGCGGCGGCGGCGAAGATCATCCTCGAGCTCGAGATCGGCGTCGTCGGCGGCGAGGAGGACGGCGTCGTCGGCGAGATGAACGAGAAGCTCTACACCACCCCCGAGGACGCACTGCGCACCGCCGAGGTTCTCGGCACCGGCGAGAAGGGCCGCTACCTGCTGGCCGCGACGTTCGGCAACGTGCACGGCGTCTACAAGCCGGGCAACGTCAAGCTGCGTCCCGACATCCTCAAGGACCTGCAGGACGCCGTCGGTGAGAAGGTCGGCCAACCGCGTCCGTTCGAGCTGGTGTTCCACGGTGGTTCGGGTTCGGCCCTGGAGGAGATTCGCGAGGCCCTCTCGTACGGCGTGGTGAAGATGAACGTCGACACCGACACGCAGTACGCGTTCACCCGCGAGATCGCCGGACACATGTTCACCAGCTACGACGGCGTGCTGAAGGTCGACGGCGAGGTGGGCAACAAGAAGGCCTACGACCCGCGCTCGTACCTGAAGCTGGCCGAGACCGGCATGGCCGCCCGGATCGGGAAGGCCTGCGAGGATCTGCTGTCCGCGGGTACGTCACCGACGGCCTGAGTGCTGCCGGCGGGCACCTCGCCCGCTGTGACTGCCCTGGGTTGGGCCCTTTAGGGCATGACAATCCCGTCGTGACCGCTCACATTCATAGGCACAGGGCGCATCGGGCGCTCGCGGACTTAGGGGGTTCACATGCCTGACGAATCGATTCTCGGCGGTTTGGGCGAGGTGTTGCACGCCGGTGCCCACGCCGTCGAGCACGTCGCCGAAGGGGTCTTCCACGGCGCCGAAGGCGTCGTCGAAGGAGCTGAGGATGTCGGCGACAAGGTGGTGGCGGCAGGCGCGGAGCTCTTCAGTCAGAACGATGTGCGAGACAGCTTCGACGCTGCGGCCAGTCAGCACAAGAGTGCGTTGCTCGACGACTTCTCGCAGGCGGGCGACGACTTCAGCGCCGCCGGTCACGACGTGGTCGGCCAGTCGGCCACCATGCCGCACGTGCAACAGGACGTGCAATACGAACAGGGCATGGACTACCAGGAGGACCCGTACAACGGGGCGATCGACTGATCGCAACCGCGCACCGTTCGGGGGTACCAGACCGCCGAACGGTGCGCGATCTCGTTCAGCCGACTAGTTCGAGCTCGGTGATCGTGACCGGCTCCGGGTCCACCTTGCGCGCGCCTCGTAGGGCGACGAACGCGGCGACCCCGCCGAGGGCGACGAGCACGGCTGCGACGAGCAGGCCGGTGCGGTAGCCGGTGAGGAACGCGTCGGTGGCGTCGTGTCCGGCGTGCAGCGAGCTGGTCTGCCGGGCGGTGAGGATGGCACCGACGACGGTGATGCCGAGCAGTCCGGCGACCTCGCGGGACGCGTTGAAGATGCCCGACGCCACGCCCGCCTCGCCGGCCGGCATCGACTCGAGCACCGTCGAGGTGAGCGGCACGGTTCGATCGCTGCGTTTCGAGGGAGAATCCCAGAATTACTTGATTGATTTGGTCATGGGCAGCGAGCGCTTTGCGGTTTATTCCCGCGAACTGCCGACGACGAATATGGAGGCGATGGTCGAGAGCGTGCTGAAGGTGCGGGGAGTATGTTCGACCTTGTTTAACCGGCAGCGGCAACTATTCGGTTTGCGTCTCCTTGTCCCGCGGAAGGAGGACCTGGCTATCGAGAGGTCAGCCCCGGAAAATCCATTCGACGTTCCCACTCAGCCAATCAGCAGCTTGCTGCAGTTCACGGCGCAGGGTACGAGCGGACACCGTGTCAAAGTAAGCGGAAAGGTTATATATCAGGAGCCAGGCGCGGCGATTTTCATTCAGGACGAAAACGAGGGGCTTTATTGCCAGACGCGGCAGCGGTCACCTGTGGCCATTGGGGATCAGGTGGAGATTCTGGAACGGACGAAGCGCTCCGAGGTCGAAGATGGATCCGAGATCGACGTAGAACCCTTCGCCCCGCTGCCCCGCGAACGTCTTGACCCCGTCGCCGAGGTCGTTGACGGCGGCATTCGCGAGGGACGCGTAGTCCGGCGTGGAGCGCGGCCCGATCCGCACGGGTGGGGTGG
>Ga0137418_10006875_pt1 | contig 10450 bp, 8 predicted proteins | sample CZODoug3_1_2_16f_FD_122242 | JGI IMG/M metagenome (GOLD analysis project Ga0137418, IMG submission 122242) | Vadose zone soil fungal communities from Angelo Coast Range Reserve, California, USA - CZODoug3_1_2_16fungal (Hybrid Assembly) | ecosystem: Environmental > Terrestrial > Soil > Vadose... | reverse complement strand
CCGAAGCAGTTCAGTTTTTCGTGGCTCTTCGCATTCGGCTTTTTCTTCACCTTATGCGCGGGCTGTTTCTTCTGGACAATCGTGCATTACGCGACCGACGCGGAATGGACGGTGGTTGTCCGGCGTCAGCTCGAAAATATCGCCGTACTGTTCGCTGTCCTGGCGATCCTTTTCATCCCGATTCTGCTTTTGCGACACCATCTTTATGAATGGATGAATATCGCACCCGGAAAAGAGGCGACGCTCGATTCCAAGCGCGCCTACCTGAATCTCAACTTCTTCATCCTGCGCGCCGCTTTCTTCCTCGGATTCTTCATCATCGCGTCGCAGTTGTTGCGCCGATTTTCAGTGCGGCAGGACAAGGACGGCAATCCGCAATTCACGATTCGCCTTCGCAAAGTCGCCTTCGCCAGCCTTCCTCTCTTCGCGCTCTGTCTGACGTTTGGCGCGTTCGATTGGTTGATGAGTCTGAACTATCGCTGGTTCTCGACCATGTTCGGCGTCTACATTTTCGCGGGCGCGGCCGGCAGTTCGATGGCGCTTCTCGTCCTCGTGATCGCCGCACTCCAGCGCGCCGGTTATCTCAAGAACGTCGTCACGCTCGAGCATTATCACATCATGGGGAAGTGGATGTTCGCCTTCTGCGTGTTCTGGGCCTACATCGGGTTCGGTCAATACATGCTCATCTGGTACGCGAACATGCCAGAGGAGACGCAATATTATCTAACTCGGAATACGGAATCGTGGTGGAACTTGAGCATGCTGCTCGTGATCGGCCGCTTCTTCGGGCCGTTCGCCATTTTGCTTTTGCGCTCGATCAAAAAACATCCGCGTCAGCTTTGTTACGTGGCCGCCTGGATTTTATTAATGCAGATGCTCGACATCTATTTGGTTGTGCTGCCGGCGCTGCATGGAACCGGCGTCCATGTGAGCTTATGGGATTTCGCCGCGCTCATCGCTATCGGCGCGACCTTGGCCTTCGCTTACTTGCGCATCGTTGGAAAAACTTCGCTCTTTCCAGTCCGCGACCCGCGCCTGGTCGAGTCTTTGAAATTAGTGAACTGAAATGGCCAATACCGAACAATTTCAATCGCCCGCGCCGTTTTCGACCTGGGTCGGCGTTGTCCTTTTGTTTGCGCTTTTCGGCGTAATTGTCGTGGCCGTGATCGGCCCGGGACCGCGCGGCGATACTTACGAACGCATGCGGGCCGAGGATCGCGTGAAAAAACTAAAGGACTTGCGCGATGAAGAGGTCAAGGCGCTGACCAGTTACGCCTGGGTCGACAAAAACAAAGGCACGGTGCGATTGCCAATTGATCGCGCGATGGAATTAACGGTTGCCGATCTGGCGAACAAGAAACCCGCGCCGGCATACCCGATTGCGGCGCCGGAATCATCTGCTGCGCCGGGGGGTGTAGCCTCGGCATCGCCTGCGCCATCCGCTTCGCCGCAAGCAAGCGGAACGCCGAAGCCAACTTCAGTTGCAGGTCCAAATTCCCAAGCGCGCGGACAACCCGCCGCCGCCGTGAACCCGCCGGCGGTGCAGCCATCAACGCAACCCGGCGCATCCGCTTCGCCGAAAGCATCCGGCGCGGTGCCGGCCGCATCACCTTCAACAACTCCAGGACAACAGTGAACATGTCGATCTTGCCTAACGAATGACTCCAGCCGCTGACATCCCTTTAAAAGAACCGACCGTTTCCGCAGCCGCCGGCGACGCCGACCAGCTCGAGCGCGCGCGGATCGATGCGTCTACCCGCGTGCCGGTGCTGATGTTTTACGCATCGGCGATGGTTTGGTTGCTAATCGGAACGCTGCTGGCCGGATTCGTTTCGTTCAAACTGCATTCACCGGATTGGTTTTCGGACGTCAGCTTTCTGACCTGGGGCCGTCTCCGCCCGGTCCACATGAACGTGATGGTTTACGGGTGGGCGTCGATGGTCGCGATGGGAACGGCGATCTGGCTGATGGCGCGACTGTGCCGGACGACGTTGCGGCACCCGCTGATCATCGTCACTGGCATTTGGTTTTGGAACATCGGTGTAGTGATTGGCGTAATCGGAATTCTCATGGGCTACAGCACCGGCTACGACTGGCTCGAGTTTCCGCCTTATGCCGCGGTCGTCCTTTTTGTCGCTTATGCGCTGATTATTTCCTGGGCGGTGTTGATGTTCCGTTTTCGCCGCGGCGATCAGATTTATATCACACAATGGTATTTGCTCGCCGCGTTTCTCTGGTTTCCATGGCTCTACGCCGCCGCGCAAGCAATGCTCTTCGTGGTCCCGGTCCAGGGCGTGATGCAAGCGGCGGTCGGGTGGTGGTACGCGAATAATCTCCTCTTTCTTTGGCTCGGCGCGATCGCTCTCGGGACCGCTTACTACATGATCCCGAAAGTAATCGGTCGCCCGGTTTACAGTTATCATCTCGCCACCATTGGATTTTGGACCTACGCGCTTTTTTCGAGCTGGACCGGGATGCAGCGTCTGGTCGACGGGCCATTTCCGGCGTGGATGATTACCGCGAGCATCGCGGCCACGATCCTGACCATCATTCCGGTCGCAACCGTTGGACTCAATCACCACATGACGATGCAGGGATATTTTCCGGTGATGCGTTACAGCCCGACGCTGCGCTTCACTGTGTTCGGCGCGATGTCGTACACGGTATTCAGCGTTCTCGGGATCCTGATCTCGCTTCGCTCAACCGCGCGCTATCTGCATTTTACCGAAGCCAGCATCGCCTATTCGCACATGGGTCTGTACGCGTTTTTCACCATGATCATGTTCGGTTCGATGTATTACATCGTGCCCCGGCTGGTTGGTCGCGAATGGCGTTATGCCACACTGATCAAACTCCATTTTTGGGCGTCGGCTTACGGCGTTGGATTGATGTCGTTAATGCTGTTGGTCGGCGGCTTGACTCAGGGCGCTGATCAAAACGACACGTCGATGACGTTCATCGAAAGTGTGGCGAGCGTGTTGCCCTATGTGCGCGGTCGCACGGTTGCGGCGCTTTTGCTGACGGTTTCGCATTTTATTTTCGCATTCCATTTCGGGCTGATGCTGTTTGGTCTTGGCCGCACCTCGACGGTGCCGACCTTCTTGAATCCAGTCGAAGCCGAAGGATCGGAGGAGCACTTTTGAAAGGACTCGTCCCACTTTTCATCGGTCTGTTCGGAACATTCGCGTTCTCGTGGGTCGGACTAACAGTGATTCCGAATTGGCAAATTGGCGCGCTCAATCCGCAGACGGATGAAGAGGGAGCAGACGCTTACCCCACTCCGAAATCGGGCATGGCCGATCGCGGCCGCCAGATTTACGCGGCAAACGGGTGCATTTATTGCCACAGCCAGCAAATTCGTCCCGATTACGACTCCGCGGATATCGATCGTGTCCGCGACGCCGGGCCGTCGCCTGGTCCGAAATGGGCCGTACGCCGCAGCGCCCCGCGCGATTATATTTTTGATCGCCCGGTAGTGCTTGGACAGGAACGAATGGGTCCCGATGTGGCGAATATTGGCAACGCTGCGCCAACTGAAGAAGAAAAGCCGGCAGCGGCGCCGCCCGCAAACGCTCCTGCGAATTCGCCTGCGCAGTCACCGCCTGCGAATGCGAGCGCGCCTAAACCGTCAACCAGTGGTTCCCCGGCCGCACCGGCGACTTCTCCTGCGGCGCCCGCTGCCGCTGTGAATCCGTCACCGGCCGCCTCGGCTTCGCCGAATCCAACCGGCTTACCGCCGGCTTATTCCGAGGCCTGGCATCATCGACATCTTTATTCCCCGCGCAGCATGAGCCCGGACAATCGGGATTCAACCATGCCGGCTTACAAATTTCTTTACGAGAAACATCCGATCAGTGGCGAGCGCTCGGCCGACGCATTGCAACTCGAGGGCCGAGACGCGCCGCCGCCAGGCTGGGAAGTTGTTCCAACCTACGAGGCCAAATGTCTCGTTGCTTATTTGATGTCGCTCGATCAATCACATCCGCTCAAGGAAGTTAAGACAGCACCGGGCGGTGCGGCCCCGCCAGCGGGCTCGCCTCCGGCAGCGCCAGCCGGATCACCCGCGCCTGCGCCACCGAAGAAATGAACGATCAAACTCCAAATCCCACGTCGCTCACCCGTCAGGGAATGGATTATGGCGAAACGTCCGACGTCCAGGAAGTGCACGCCGCGATTCAGCGCGAGAAACGCGAGCCGCGCGTTGGACTCGAGCCGCTTTCGATTTGGTTGATCGCTGTTTACGGGATCGCGATTTTCACCGGCGGCGCTTACCTCGGGCGCTACTCCGGAAATTTTTCCGGCGATGGACTTGATCCGATGGGCGGACCGCCGCCAGCCAAAAAAGGTGGCGGACCGCAAGGACAACAACAGCAGGCTGAACTTTCGCCGCGCGACCGCGGCAAAAAGATTTTCGCGGCCAACTGTCAAACGTGTCATCAAGCCAATGGTCTCGGTGTTCCCGGTCAATATCCGCCGCTGGCCGGCTCGGAATTTACCACGGGCGGTTCGAAGCGACCGGCGATGATCGTTCTTAAGGGTTTGCAGGGACCGGTCATGGTGAAGGGCCAAAAATTTGGCAGCGCGGTCATGCAACCTTGGGACAAAACATTGACCGATCAAAGAATTGCCGACGTTCTGACTTACGAACGGAGCGAGTGGGGGAACAGCGCCAGTCCTGTGACTGCCGAACAAATCGCGGCCTTGCGCAAGGAATTGGCGAACCATCCTGATTCCTACACCGAGCCTGATGTGTTAGCGGTCCCAGAGAACGCCGAGCTTCCCGGCGGTGCACCCGCAGGAGCCGCTCCATCGAAACCGGGCGAAGCCGAGAAGCCTGGTGGCACCCCTCCGCCACCACCGCCGAAATCATAACGCGGGTCATCCCGAGCCCTTCGACAAGCTCAGGGCAGGGTCCGCTGCCCTGCAACAATAGCCGAAGCCCTGAGCGAAGCGCGCCACGCGCGAAGCCGAATGGGGAGGGATCTCACCCACAAAGTTTCGATCACGCTTCGGTGCCTTGCGTGATCAATCAACTTTTGAGAGATCCTTCTCCCGCGACTGCGGGATCTGGATAACAGATCACGTGAGTGCGTCCGCGAGCAGTTCGGCCATGTGCTTGGGGTGCAACTCGGTGAGATCAACAATTTGATGGCGGCAACTCGTGCCGGAAGCGATCACAACATCGGCTTGTTGATTGTCGATCTTGCGCAGTAAATCGGCCGCGACTTGACGCGAGAGTTCGTATTTCTCGGCTAGGGCGCCGAACGCGCCGGCCATTCCGCAGCATCCGGTATCGAGCAAAGCTGCTTTGCGTCCGGGTAATCGTTCTACGAGCCGCGCCATGAAAGCGGGATTCATCAGCGACTTGGCGTGACAATGGGGATGAATCGCGACGTTCGTTTCACGATGTTGAAACGAAACCACGTCTGGATTTTGTTCGAGCAAATCGTCCACGAATTTCTCGAAGAGGAAACAACGTTCCGCGATCTTCTCGGCATTGTCGATCTTCAGTTCGCGATAGTCTTCCACAAACATCGACCAGCACGATGGTTCGAGGAATAAGATTGGTGGGGTGGAGTCATGGAGTGATGAAAGAAGATCGACATTGTGGCGGCCGACTTCTGCTGCCGCGTCGAGATTTCCCTGACTGAACGCCGGCCGGCCGCAACATTTCCGGTTTTGCAGTAGCTCAACCTCGAAGCCGAGCGTGTTGAGCACTTTCACAGCTGCGATCCCAATATTCGGCTCGTGGTAACGAATAAAGGTGTCGTCCCAAAGAATCACTTTGCCGTTGGAGGGATGCGCTCCGTCGCGTCCCGGCCCTGACGGAGCAGGGCCCTCCATTTTTCGTCGTTCAAACCAACGATCGAATCTTTTGTGCGTGTAATGCGGCAAAGAACGCTTTGCTGAAATTCCGAGCGTTTTCTCCATCAACGCGCGGATAGGCGCATGATCGAGAGTTGCGTTTGCCAGCCATGGAATGGTGCAACCGATTCGGCCTAACAAATCGACATTGCTGAAAAAACGCTCCCGCAGCGGCAAACCGTCGCGACGGTGTCGCGCGTAAAGCATTTCTGCTTTGAGCAACGCAAGATTCACGTTCGATGGACATTCGGGCGTGCAGCCTTTGCAGGAGAGACAATTGCTGAGCGCGGCGTCCAGTTCCGCCGACTTCAACGGGTCGCGTCCGTTTCCACGCATCTCGAGCGCGCGTCGGATAATATTCGCGCGACCGCGCGTCGACATAACTTCGTCACCAGTCGCGATGAATGTCGGACACATGATCGGCGTATCTTTGCGGCAACCGCCACACCCGTTGCACTGCTCGAGATTGCCAATGAACGATCGATCCTTGAACGCGAAGGCGAGCCGCGGCTCGAATGGCAGCTCGATCGGTTTAACGAAGTTGTTGCGGAGGTGATTGTCGATCTTGTAGGCGAATCCAAAAATTTTTCCGGGATTGAAAATGTTTTTAGGGTCGAACGTGCGCTTGATCTCGCGCATGATATTCAGGAGCGAGTCGCCGAGTTGTTCTCGCATGTACTCCGCGCGCGCGATGCCGACTCCGTGCTCGGCTGAGAGCGAACCTTTGAATTGGCGCACCAGCGCGGAGGTTTGATCGGCGACGAGCCGGAATTTTCGCAAATCGTCCGCGCTGTGGAGATCGAGAACGGGACGGACATGAAGCAAACCGCTCGCGGCGTGTCCGTAGTAACTCGCTTCCAGTCCGAGCGATTTCATGATCGATTGCAGACCGCGGACGTAATCGGGTAATTGCGCGGGACGAACTGCGGCATCCTCAATGAACGCGACCGGTTTCGCGGGGCCGACACAGCCGGTCAAAAGTGAAAGGCCGGCCTTGCGCACCGACCAAACGAGATTCATCTCGTTCGCGTCGCGGCAAATTCTCGTCCGCAAACCGAGGTAGCGCGATTGCAACACCGACAATCGCTCGGCGACGTCTTCGTAGAATTCGACGATCAAAATTGCTTCGCACGGTTGAGTGTCGAGCTCGAGCAAATCTCGCGCGGCTTGGAAATGGAGTTGCCCTTTCGTTTGATCGAGCAACGGGCGATCGATGTGTTCGATCGCGGACGGCTGCAAATCAAGCAGCGCAACGGTTGCTTGCATCGCCTCGGCGACGGATGCGAAAAAGATGAGACCGAGCCCTTTTTCACTCGGCAGCGGCGAGATTTTGAGCTCCGCGGAAAAAATCGCGGCGAGTGTTCCTTCACTTCCGGCCAGAATCTCATTCAAGTTGTTTGGAGCGCGCGAAAATCGCTCGATGCCATAACCGGGCCAGCGCTTAAGTAATCCAGGAGGCCAGCGGTCAGACATTTCGGCGGCGTGCGCACGCACGAGATGGTCGACCTTGCTTTGTTCGTCGCGCAGGGATTCGTGTTGCGACCCAACAGTGACTACCCGTCCGTCCGCCAAAACAATTTCGGTCGAAAGAACATGATCGGCAGTCGTGCCGTAGACTGGAACGCGCGCACCGGAAGAATTGTTTGCGATCATGCCGCCGATGGTGGCGCGCGAGCTGGTCGCGACGTCGGGGCCGAAACAAAATCCGTGCGGATTGAGAAACGCATTCAGCTGATCGAGCACCACACCGGCGCCGACGCGGACGCTGCGATTGTCGATGTCGAGATTGTCGATCTTGCGATTGTGGCGTGAGAAATCGACGATCAGTCCTTCGCCAACCGCGTTCCCGACCAGGCTGGTGCCGGCGCCGCGCGGTGTGACGGAAATGTTATCCTCGGCGGCGGCTTTGATAACGGCGCTCGCTTCTTGCGCGCTGGTTGGGAAGGCGACACCGAGTGGCTCGATTTGGTAAATCGAAGCGTCGGTGGCGTAAAGCTGGCGGGTAAGATTGTCGAAGCGCACATCACAGCCGGAAGCGCGGATCCTTTCTTGAGCGGTGGCACTGATCACTGGGGCTAATTTACCACAAGAAACGATGGCCTGAGAGGGCGATGGCAAATGAAATGCTATGATTTTCGTCCGGCGGTGAGCATTACGCTGAAAAACAAGATTCGTTACAACGGGCAAGAATATTCCAGCCCGGCAGAATTGCCGCCTGAGGTCCGAATCGCTTACGAAAAAGCGCTGCACGACGGCGCGGTGAAGAAAAGGTTCGTGTTTAACGGGGAACAGTTCGCCAATGAAGACGCGATGCCGGCGGACATTCGAAAGCTGTGCGATGACGTCATCGGGGTAATCGAGAACAATGGCGAGGTGACAATTCCAAATGGGGAAAGATCCGAGCCGCTTCTAACCAAGCGAGAGATAGCGGTCGTCGCCGTGTTTGCCGGCGGAATCGTTGCGCTGATTCTGGCGCGGCTGGCAATGAGCTAGACCGGCCGCCTTCGGTCCGAGCCGGACTGGCATTAAAGCTACGGCGTGCCAGGGCGCCTTTGCCCTACAACAATGCCATCTGCAGTTCCGCTGCAGGAGTTTCGGCGAAACGCACCCCAACTCCGATCAGACGTACTTTTTTGCCGGTCCGCGCAAAAGCTTCCGCCAGCAAAGTGCGGAATCCAGCGAGAGAGGGCTCCAAACCGGCGCGTTCGGCCGTGGTCCGGCTGAAATCGGCGAATTTCAGTTTCACGAAAATCTTGCTCACGCGCCGACTGGTTTCTTTTTGGGCCAGATCGGCCATGAGCTCCTGAAAAAGTTCGGCCAGGCGCTCCTCGCATTGTTCCAGCGTCTCGAGATCGCTCGGAAAAGTCTCTTCGGTGCTGAGCGATTTCCGCGGCCGGTCCGGTTCGACCGGTCGATCGTCAATTCCGCGACACAGATCGAAGAGCTCGCTCCCAAATTTGCCGAAAAGATCGACCAGGTCCGGACGTGAGAAACGCTGAAGCTCTCCGCACGTTTTCACGCCCAGCTCCTCCAATCTCCGTTCGGTTTTTTCGCCGATCCCCCAGACCTCGCGCACCGGTAAATCTTGCATGAATCCCGGGACTTCCGCCGCGGTCACTTCCAACTGCCCATTCGGTTTTCGCATCGCGCTAGCGATTTTTGCGATCAACTTGTTTGGCCCGATGCCGGCCGACGAAGTCAGTTTCGTCTTTTGAAAAATCAAATCGCGAATCACCTCGGCAAGCGGTCCGGGCGCGCCCGGATGCGCGGTCACGTCGAGATAAGCTTCATCGAGTGAAAGTGGCTCCACCAATGGACTGAAGCGGTGCAGGATTTCCCGCACGACGGCGGCTTCGCGCCGATAAACATCGAAGCGCGTGGGCAACACAATTAGATTCGGGCAACGTTGCAGCGCCATAAAGGTCGGCATTGCCGAGTGCACGCCGAAATTGCGCGCTTCGTAATTGCATGTGGTCAGGACGCCGCGCCGATCGCGCGCGCCACCGACCCCAACCGGTTTTCCACGCAAAGCCGGCCGGTCGCGCACTTCGATCGCCGCGTAAAAGCAGTCCATGTCGAGATGAATGATCGCGCGGGGTGTGGCATCCGTGGTCACGCGGCAATGTAGCTTCAAAACGTGGCAATCTCATGTGGGCTGCCCGCAGGTTTGGATTGACGTGAAAAATTGGAATCGCTAAAAGATTTGTCTCCCACCTGCAGGCTATGTCTCTCATCCCGAGCGAATCGTACAGTTTTCCCGATCATTTCACGCGCACGGTTGTTCCTTCGCGTAAACCGAAGAACGAACAGCCTGAACCGGCCCCGCTTGAGACGCCGCGAAAAAGACCCGCGATTGTGCCGCTGCCTAGTCCGCAAGTGCGGCCTGCTCCAGTGGTTCGCCCGGAAAATCCAGAGCCAATTCGTAGCAAAGCACCGACTCCTGCGCCTAATCCAGCATTTCGTCGGGTGAGCGCTCCGCCGCCGCGCATTCCAGACGCGCCAGTCAGGAAAATGCCGCTTCCGCCCACTTTGAAACCAAAAGTCCGCTGGAACATGCGCGCACCGGCACTGGATCCTGCTCCCAACGGGGACAATGGTGGGGAACAAATTCTGCACGCCCCACCCACAGCGCCTGCGCGAAACGTGATTCCAATGAATCGCCCCAGAATCGCGCGTCCGCCGCGCGTCATGCCACCGCCTCAAGCAAGCGTGGTTCAGAATTTCGCTCTGGGGCGGCTGCCTGAACCGATTGCGCCGGCGCAGATGCAATCGGTGCCGGCAAAGCCGTGGAGCCAGAATTCGGAACGTTCGCCCCGCCAGACGAGTCCGCCGATGCCAGTCCCGGAATCCCGAGCCGGGGAATGCCCGGAATATAGCCTGCGCCGTCCACCCCCGCCGGGAAAGGGCCTCCAAGGCCCAAAACAGGGAAGCCAATACCGTGAACGATCTGGATTTTTTCGTCGGTCGTCATCTGGGCTACAAGCATCGCGGCCCGCTTGTCAGCAAGCGTGTCGAGATCGCTTGGCATACTGATGCCGCCACCACATGCCGCAACGACCACCGCGGCGATGCCGGCCTCGTTCAA
>Ga0137418_10006874_pt1 | contig 10450 bp, 14 predicted proteins | sample CZODoug3_1_2_16f_FD_122242 | JGI IMG/M metagenome (GOLD analysis project Ga0137418, IMG submission 122242) | Vadose zone soil fungal communities from Angelo Coast Range Reserve, California, USA - CZODoug3_1_2_16fungal (Hybrid Assembly) | ecosystem: Environmental > Terrestrial > Soil > Vadose... | reverse complement strand
CGCCGCCTTGAAGCCGTGGACCACGAAGCCCGTGACGATCACCGACGTCAGCCACAGGCAGAACGCGTTCAGCACGAGCAGGAAGAGCCCCAGGGTCACGAAGGTCAGTGGCAGCGTGATCAGCACCAGCAGCGGGCGCACCACCGAGTTGAGGATCGCCAGCACGAGTCCGGCCAGGAGCGCGGGCCAGATGACCTCGCCCCGCAGCTCGATGCCCGGCACCAGGCGGGCCGCGAGATAGATCGCGACCGCGTTGATGACGACCCGGACGACGATGCCCACTTAGTCGCCGAGCGGGAAGATGATCCGGTCGATCGAGTACACACCGGCGCCGCCGATGACGATCGACAGCGCCATCGCGAGCAACGCCAGGTTGAATTCGTAGCCGTGCCCCTTGCCCGGCGTCATCATCATGTTGAGGAAGAGCCCGTTCCGCCCGTGCACCTTCGCGATGGCCACCAGCATCACCGCGACGAGCCCCAGCCCCGACGGGCGGGCCAGGAAGCCGACGATCATCGCCAGCCCCCCGAAGCACTCGATGAACGCGGCGAGCACGGTCGCGGCCGGCGGAATGTTCATCTGCCGGAAGCCGGCGATCGTCGCCGACAGCCCGTGGCCGCCGAACCAGCCGAAGACTTTCTGCGCGCCGTGGGCGAAGAAGATGATGCCCACCGCCAGGCGCACCACCAGGTGGGACCACGAGGGATAGGTGGCGAACACGAGCCCGACCAGGTCTTCCATGGCACCCTCCTGCCCGTTGCGATGCGCCCGGCCCCATCGTATTCTCGATCCGTGAGGCGCGTGTCGCTCCACGGCCGTCGGCCGCCGCGAGTGTACTATAGATTCCTGCTCGTGATCCTCGCCCTCCTCGGCGTGTCGGTCACGCGACCGTCCGTCGCCGGCGCGCAGATCGAGCTCACGGTGTACGCGGCGATGGTCAAGGGCCCCCCCGACGCGCCGGTCACCATCATCGAGTTCTCGGACTACCAGTGACCCCACTGCCGAAACGTCCAGCGGTCGCTGGACGCGATCATGAAGGAATACGACGGGCGCGTCCGGCTGGTGTTCAAGGACCGTCCGCTGCCCATCCACACGCTGGCGCGCGGCGCGCACGAGGCCGCGCGCTGCGCCGCCGCCGCCGGCAAGTACTGGCCCTACCATGACCTGCTCTTCGAGGCCCAGCCGGCCTTTCGCCGCGACGATTTGCTGCGCTACGCCACCGAGCTCGGGCTCGACGCCGCCGATTTCACCCGCTGTCTCGACGAGCGGCGGTACGCCGCCCAGGTCGAGGCGGACGTCGTGCAGGCCCAGGCGCTCGGCATCAACGGAACGCCCACCTTCCTCATCAACGGCCGCAAGGTCGTCGGCGGGCTCCCGCTCGAGGAGCTTCGCGCGCTCGTCGAGGACGCGTTGAAGGCGCGCCGCTGATGGCCTTCGTCAAGGTCGCCGAGCTGGACGAGATCGCCGTCGGCGAGGGCGCGTTCATCGAGCGCGACGGCGTCTCGCTGGCGCTGTTCAACGCCGGCAACGGCCACTTCTACGCGTGCAGTCCCGTCTGCCCGCACGAGGACGGGCCGCTCGCCGAAGGCTGGCTCGAAGGCGACGCGGTCGTGTGCCCGTGGCACGGCTACGATTTCGACCTCACCAGCGGCGCCTGCCGCGTCGCTCCCGACTTCTCGGTGAAGATCTATCCCGTCCGCGTGAGCGGCACCGCCGTCGAAGTGGATCTGGCGTGACGTCGCTCGACGCCGCGCCGCCGGCCGCTCGCACGTCGAGGTGACGGCAGCACCCTCAATCGGTTGCGATTTCCGGGGAATGATGTTTACTGTAGAAACCACCAGGAGGTTCACAGTCCGGTGACAGAGCGCGCCGTCAAACACGTCAGGAAATTTCTCGGTCAGCGTCTTCGGGCACTCCGCAAGCAGCGCGCGCTCAGCCAGGAGCGACTCGGCAAGGGATCCGGGCTCAGCGGAAAATTCATCGGCGAAGTCGAGCGCGGCGAGAAGTCGATCTCCATCGACAGCCTCTATCGCGTCTCGGTCGCGCTCGAGGTTCCCCTGCGCGAGCTCACCGACGTCGGCGACAAGAACAGCAGCGTGCCGACCGAGGAAGCCGAGCGAATCTTCGCGCTCGTGTCGGGCCGCCGCCGTCCGGAGGACGTCCGCAAAGCCTACAACGTCCTCCGCGCGATGTTCGGCCGCGCCTCCTAAGATATTTCCCGCCACCGGTCTCGGCCGGCGCCCCGGCGCGCCTTCCACGATGGACCGCTCCGATGAGGCGAGGGTGTGATCATGACGACGGACCAGCTTTGGCTCGGCGTCGGCTTTCTCGGCCAGGCGCTCTTCTCCGCACGCTTCCTGATCCAGTGGATCGCCTCCGAGCGTGAGCGGAAGAGCGTGGTCCCGCGCCCGTTCTGGTACTTCTCGATCGGCGGCGGCATGACGCTGCTGGCCTACGCCATCTATCGCCTCGATCCGGTGTTCATCCTGGGCCAGGCCGCCGGCCTGGTCGTGTACAGCCGTAACCTCTACTTCATCCTCCGCCGTCCCGAACCCCCGCTCTCGCTGCCAGGGTGATAGAATCGCCGTCGAATTGCCAAAGGAGATCGCTGTGATCAATTGGGCCAAGTGCCACACCCGTCCGGTGCTCATGATCCCCGGGCCGACCGAGCTGCCGTTCCCGGTCATCCAGGCCATGAACCAGCCGCCGGCGATCCAGTACGACAAGAGCTTCGACGAAGGCGTGCTCGAGCCGACGACGCTCGCGCTGCGCGACGTGTTCCAGACCAAGAGCGAAGTCATCATCATGCCGGGTTCCGGCCGCACGGCGCTCGAGGCCGGTGCGCTCTCGGTGATCGAGCCCGGCGACCGCGTACTGATCGTCGGCGCCGGCCAGTTCGGGATCCTGATGCGCGAGATCATGAATCGCGTCGGCGCCGACTGGACCGAGTTCCCCGTCGAGTGGGGCGCGCGGCTCGATCTGGACCGCCTGGCCCGCGAGGCCGAGCGGATCCGGCCCAAGGCGATCAGCCTCGTCCACAACGAGACCTCCACCGGCACGACCTATCCGGCGGCCGAGGTCGGCCGAATCGCGCGATCGGTGAACGCGCTCTATCTGCTCGACACGGTGTCGTCGATCGCCGGCATCGACGTGCGCACCGACGAGTGGGGCGTCGACCTGAACATGACCGGGTCGCAGAAGTGCCTGGCGGCGCCGCTCGGGCTGTCCCTGGTCTCGGTGAGCCCGCGCGCCTTCGAGACGATGGAGCGCCGCAAGCGCAAGGCCGGCAGCTACGTGTACGACCTGCTCCGCTGGAAGGAATGGTGGATACCCGTCTCGCGTGGCGGCAACGTGCCGGACGGCGCGGCCCGGCGGCAGCCGGTCTCGATCCCGACGCATCTCACCAGCGCGATGAACGTCGCCGCGCGCCTCATCCTGGAGGAAGGACTGCCCGAGCGCTTCCGGCGTCACGCCGTTTCCGGCGCCGCGATGCGCCGCGGGATCGCCGCCATGGGGCTCGAGATGTTCCCCGACGCGTCGCTGCTGTCGAACACCGTGTCGTGTCTGAAGACGCCCAAGGCGATCGATCCGGCGGCGGTGGTCACGCGGATGCGCGAGCAGTACGGGATCCTGATCGGCACCGGCCTCGACAAGATCCGGACGACGACGCTCCGGATCGGGACGATGGGCATCACGGCGAGCCCGCTCTACGTGCTGCCGACGCTCTCGGCGCTCGAGCTGGCGCTACGCGACCTCGGGTACAAGTGCGAGCCGGGCGCGTGCGTCGCCGCCGCGCAGGCCGCGTTCGCCGACGCCGCGTAGGCCGTGGCCGCCGCGCCGTTCGTCGTCCCCGACGATTTTCCGTCGGTCTTCGAGGGCACGCCCGCCCACGACCGCTTGAAGAAGCTCGGCGAGACGCGCGTCTACACCCAGCGCGGCGCCGAGGACGACGGCGAGCTGATCAAGCGTATCGGCAGCGCCGAGTGCGTGATCAACATCCGCGCCCACGCGCGCTTCACCGACCAGGTGTTCGGCGCGTGCCGTGGGCTCAGGCTCGTCTCGATCTGGGGCACCGGCACCGACAACGTGGACCTCGAGGCCGCCGGCCGCCGCGGCATCACCGTCTGCAATACGCCCGGGGTCAACGCCTTCGCGGTCGCCGAGCACGCTCTGGCGCTCATGCTCGCGACGGCGCGCAAGATCCCGCGGATCGACCGCGAGATGCGGGGCGGCGCCTGGCCGCGTGAAATGCTCGGCCAGCTCCTCGGCAAGACGCTCGCGGTCTTCGGCACGGGGAAGATCGGCGCGCGCGTCGCCGAGCTCGCCCACGCCTTCGGCATGGACGTCCGCACGTGGAGCGCGCGGAGCGGGACGCCCGCCGCCAAGGACGGGCTGCTGCGGTCGGCCGACTTCGTCTCGCTCCACCTGCGCCTCGCCCCGGACACGCGCGGCTTCCTCGGCCGGCGCGAGCTCTCGCTGATGAAGAAGACCGCGATCCTCGTCAACACGGGCCGGGGCGCCCTCGTCGAGCGCGCGGCCCTCCAGGACGCGCTCGCGCAGGGCAGGCTCGCAGGCGCCGGGCTCGACGTCTTCCACGACGAGCCGATCAAGCCCGGCGACCCGATCCTCGGGCTCGCGAGCGTCGTCCTCTCGCCGCACAACGCCGGACAAACGCCCGAGGTGATCCGCGACGGCCTCCTGCGTGCGGTCGAGAACATCGAGAATTTCCTGAAGGGGCAGCCGACCGACGTGGTCGTGGCGCCGGTCAAACCCGGCGCCTGAGGGCCTGGGACGTGATCGAGTGCACGTTCGAAGACGGGCGACGTGCGGGCCTGCGACACGTCGTCGTCCATGCGGTCGTGGAGCAGCACGGGACCCTCCTGCTGGTCAAGCGCGCCGGGCACCTCCTGGAAGGTGGAAAGTGGGGCTTGCCGGGAGGATTCCTGGACAGGGGCGAGACGCTGGCCGAGGGTGTGCTACGCGAGCTTCGTGAGGAGACGGGCTGGGAGGGGCGCGTGATCGGTCTGCTCCGCATCAATTCGAGACCGGACCGACCCCACGAGAACCGTCAGAACGTCGCCTTCGACTTCGTCATCACGCCGCTCCGTAAGATCGGCGAGCCGGACGCAGAGTCGTCCGCGGTGGAGTGGGTGCCGATCGAGCGCCTGCCGTCCCTCGACGCCCTGGCATTCGATCACGGGGACACGGTCCGGGCCTATCTCGACTCGCGTCGCGCCCCGATGGCGGCGCCGACCCTCATTTAGTGACGCGAGCGGTGCGCCGCCCGCTCGTCTCCCGATACCACTCGTAGATTTCCTCGCCCGTCGTCAGCCAGACGCCCCTGTGCCTCCGGACGTAGTCGTAGACCGCCTCGAAGTATTTGATCCGGTGCGGAACGCCGTGGATGTACGGGTGGACGGCGATCGCCATGACGCGAGGGTTTCGGGCGCCTTCGAGGTAGAGCCGGTCGAACTGATCCTTGACGCGCTGGTACCAGTGCCCCGACTCGTGATGCTGCATGACCATCATCGGGATATCGTTCAGCTCGAGCGTGTAGGGCACCGAGACGAGGGGGCCCGCCGTCGTCCGGATCTCGTAGGGCTGGTCGTCGTTGACCCAGTCAGAGACATACTCGACCCCTTCTTCGGCGAGGACGTCGAGCGTCTCCCAGGTCTCGGTGAGACCGGGTCCGAGCCAGCCCTTCGGCTTCTTGCCCGTGAAGTCACGCAGCAGCTTGATGGAGTCGCGTACCGCCGCGCGCTGGTCTGGCAGGAGGTGCATCGCGCCCTGTCTGACGCCGTGGCCCATGAACTCCCAGCCCGCGTCCAGCATCGCGCGCGCCACCGGCTCGTAGGCGCGGCACACGTTGGCGTTGATCGCGGTCGTCGCGCGGATGTTGCGCTTGCCGAGCGCCTCGAGCATCCGCCAGAACCCGACGCGCATCCCGTAGTCGTGCCACGCCCAGTTCGGGACGTCGGGCACCGTTTGGACTCCCTGCGGCGCCGTGAGGTACTGGCGCGCCATCGGTTTTTCGATGTCCCACTCCTCGATGTTGACGATCGTCCACACGGCGATGCGAGCGCCCTTCGGGAGCTTCCAGGCTCGGCGGGCGGTGATCGGCGAGTAGTCGAAGCGCTCGGACGGAAGTCTCACGAAGTCCTCCTATGGTTTCGAGGTGCGAGCGTCGTGTGAGCCTATAGTACAATCACGAGCCGTGACCTCGCCCCCGGCCATTGATATCCACGCGCACTTTTACCCGGAAGCCTTTCTCAAGGTGATCGAAGACGAGGGCGCGGCGTTCGGCGCGCACCTGGATCGCTCGAATCCGAAGGGCCCCGCCATCGCCGTGGGCGGCGCCGTCGGGCCCCCGCTCGACGCGACCTATTGGGACCTCGACCGCCGCGTGCGGGCGATGGACAAGGCGGGTGTCCGGCTCCATGCGCTCTCGCTGACGGTTCCGATGGTCTACTGGGCCCGCGGCGAGGTCGCGACGCGCGCGGCGCGCGCCGTGAACGACGCGATGGCGGAGGCCTACGGTGCCTATCCCGAGCGGTTCGTCGGCTGCGCGACGCTGCCGATGCACGAGCCCGTCCTGGCGCTCGCCGAGCTGGAGCGCGCGGCGAAGCTTCCCGGGATCCGCGCCGTCTACCTCGGGACCAACGTGAACGGCCGCGAGCTCTCGGATCGCGGCTTCGAGCCGATCTACGCGCGCTGCGAGGCGCTCCGGCTTCCGGTGCTCCTCCATCCGATCGCGGTCGTGGGCGCCGAGCGTCTCCGACCCTTCTACCTCAACAACCTGCTCGGCAACCCCTTCGACAATGCGATCGCCGCGGCGCACCTGGTCTTCGGCGGGGTCCTCGACCGCCACCCGAGGCTCCAGGTGTGCCTGCCCCACGCGGGCGGTGCGCTCCCGTACCTCGTCGGGCGACTCGAGCACGGCCAGCGCGTCCGCCCGGAGGCGCAGAATCGCGCGCGGCGGCCGTTCGGCGCCTACCTCCGCCGCTTCACCTACGACACCATCACTCACTCCGGCGAGGCGCTGCGATACCTCATCGCCACGGTTGGCGCCGAGCGCGTCATGCTCGGCAGTGACTACTGCTTCGACATGGGCTACGACCGTCCGCGCGACATCATCGTGAAGCGCGCACGGCTCTCGAAAGCCGATCAGGCCCGCATCCTCGGCGGCAACGCCCTGCGATTCCTCGGGCTCCGGTGAGCGCGGAGTTCTGGATCACCCAGGCGTTCAACGGCATCTCGTACGGCGCGCTCCTGTTCCTGCTGGCCAGCGGGCTCTCGCTCATCTTCGGCGTCATGCGCATCGTGAACATGGCCCACGGATCCTACTTCATGCTCGGCGGCTATGTCGGTCTCTCCGTCGTCTGGCGGACCGGGAGCTTCGCGGCCGCGCTCCTCACGGGCGCCCTCGCGCTGGCGCTCGTGGGCGTCGGCATGGAGCGGTTCTTCCTGCGCCGTCTGCCCGGTCAGACCCTCGGCCAGGCGCTGATGACGATCGGGTTCGCGCTCATCTTCCAGGATCTCGCGCTGCTGATCTGGGGCGGTGACCCCTACTCGCTCCCGGTGCCTCCGATGCTCCAGGGTGTCCTGACCGCGGGCGCGCTCCGCTTCCCCGTCTACCGCATCTTCATCGTCGTGGTCGCGCTCGTCATCGGCGCTGCGCTCTGGCTCATCCTGGACCGGACGCGTGTCGGTGCCATGCTCCGCGCGGCGGTCGACGATCGCGAGATGGCCCAGGGTGTCGGGATCCACGTCCCCCGGATCTCGTTCGCGGTCTTCGCGGTCGGCGCGGCGCTCGCGGCCCTCGGCGGCGTGATCGGCGCGGGCTTTCTGGGCGTCTATCCCGGCGCCGACTTCGAGGTGCTCCCCTACGCGTTCGTGGTCGTGATCGTCGGCGGGCTGGGCAGCTTGCCCGGCGCGATGGTGGGGAGCCTCCTCGTCGGGCTCCTCGACAACTTCGGCAAGGCCCTCTTCCCCGAGCTCTCGTACTTCACGCTCTTCGCGCCGATGGCGCTCATCCTCGCCCTCAAGCCCACGGGGCTCTTCGGGCGCGCGTGAACGGAGCCGCCCGCACCTCGCCGACGCCACCCGCGGTGCGATCCGTGGCCGCGGCCCTCCACACGATCGATGGCAGGATCGCCGCCGGCGGGGTGGCCCTGGCGGCGGCGGCGGCCGTCGCGCCGTTTCTTCCGTCGTATCCGCTCACGCTCCTGACGCAGGCGGTGATCGTCGCAGTCCTCGCGATGAGCCTCGACGTGCTCCTCGGCTATACCGGGCTCCCCTCGCTCGGCCACGCCGCCTACTTCGGGATCGCCGCGTACACCGTCGGCATCCTCGCCACCGAGCACCAGGTGGGCCTCGCGGGGTGTCTCGGTTCAGCGCTCTTCCTCGCGACGGCGACGGCCGCCCTGTTCGGCTTCCTGGCGATCCGCGCGACGGGCACCTACTTCCTCATGATCACGCTCGCCCTCGGCATGGTCGTGTGGGGGCTCGCCTTCCGCTGGGTCTCGATGACCAAGGGCGACAACGGCATCGCCGGCGTGCCGAGGCCCGAGCTCGGGCTGCCGTGGAGCCTCTCGGCGCCGCTTCCGTTCTTCTACTTCGCGCTCGTCGCGGCCACGCTCGCCTGGGCCGCGATGGGCGTGCTCGTACGCTCGCCCTTCGGGCTCGGCCTCAAGGGCATCCGCGAGAGCGAGTCGCGCATGCGCGCCCTCGGCTACAGCGTGTGGCTCCACAAGTACCTGGCCTTCGTGATCTCGGGCTTCTTCGCGGGCTTCGCGGGAGTGCTGTGGGCCTACTACAACGGCTTCGTGGGGCCCGTCGACGTGCAGCTCGTGACGTCGGTCGAGACGCTCCTGATGGTCGCCCTGGGCGGTCCCGGCACGCTGGCCGGTCCGGCGCTGGGCGCCGCGCTCATCGTCTTCCTGAAGAACTTCGTCAGCGTGTACACGAAGCGCTGGCTCCTCATCCTGGGCGCCGTGTACATCGGCGTCATCCTGTGGGCCCCGCGCGGCGTGCTCGGCGCGTTCAGTCGGGACGCGCGGTAGCGGGAAGGGGACCGCGATGGGGCGCCGCGGGTTCAAGACGCTCACCGTCCTAGCCCCGGTGCCGGTCGGTGACTACGCGCTCGAGCTGCGGGGCGTCTCGAAAGCGTTCGGGGGGCTTCGCGCCGTGGACGGCGTGGAGCTCGCGGTCCGCCCCGGCGAGCGTCGCGCGCTGATCGGCCCGAACGGCGCGGGCAAGACGACCCTCTTCAACCTGATCTCGGGCGAGCTCCCGGTCAGCGCGGGCACGATCGCGCTCTTCGGCCGCGACGTCACGCGCGCCGCGGCCCACCGGCGGGCCGCGCTCGGCCTCGCACGGACCTTCCAGATCACGAACCTCTTTCCGAGCCTGACCGTGCTGGAGAACTGCCTCCTCGCCGTCCAGGCGCTCACCCCGCTGAAGCTGGCGATGCACCGGCCGCTCGCGCGCTACGTCGGGCTCCGGGCGCGCGCGGGTGCGGCACTCGAGGCCGTCGGCCTCGGAGACCGCGCCGGGGCGACCGTGAAGCGGCTCTCCCACGGCGAGCAGCGCCAGCTCGAGATCGCGCTGGCGCTCGCCGGGAGCCCGCGCCTCCTCCTCCTCGACGAGCCGACGGCGGGCCTCTCCCCCGGCGAGTCGAAGACGATGGCGGAGCTGATCAAGCGCCTCGATCCCGCGATCACCGTGCTGCTGATCGAGCACGACATGGACATCGCTCTCGAGATCGTCCAGCACGTGACCGTGCTCCACTACGGCCGTGTCATCGCGGACGGCACCCGCGAAGAGGTCCGCACGAGCCCGCTCGTGCGCGAAATCTACCTCGGTGCTTGAGCTCGAGGACCTCCACACCTACTACGGCGACAGCCACGTGCTCCAGGGCATCACGCTCGGCATGGGCCCGAGCGAGGTCGTGGCGATCCTCGGCCGGAACGGCATGGGGAAGACGACGCTCATGCGCTCGGTCATCGGGTTCACGCCGCCCCGCCGCGGCCGCGTGAGCTTCAAGGGCGACGACGTCACACGCTGGCCGTCCTTCCGCATGGTCGCCCGCGGCATGGCGCTCGTGCCTCAGGGGCGCCGGGTCTTTCCGTCGCTCACCGTCCGGGAGAATCTCGAAGTCGCCCGTCACGGCCGCGGCGGGCGCTGGACGCTCGACCGCGTGCTCGCGCTCTTCCCGCGCCTCGGCGAGCGAGCCCAGAACCGCGCCAACAAGCTCTCGGGCGGCGAGCAGCAGATGCTCGCGATCGGGCGCGCGCTCATGACGAACCCCGACCTGCTCCTGATGGACGAGCCCACCGAGGGGCTGGCCCCGCTGCTGGTGCGGGAGGTCGGGCGCGTGCTCGGTGACCTCAAGCGCGAGGGGCTCTCGATCCTGCTGGTCGAGCAGAATCTGCCGCTGGCCCTCGGCGTG
>Ga0137418_10006873_pt1 | contig 10451 bp, 8 predicted proteins | sample CZODoug3_1_2_16f_FD_122242 | JGI IMG/M metagenome (GOLD analysis project Ga0137418, IMG submission 122242) | Vadose zone soil fungal communities from Angelo Coast Range Reserve, California, USA - CZODoug3_1_2_16fungal (Hybrid Assembly) | ecosystem: Environmental > Terrestrial > Soil > Vadose... | reverse complement strand
TAAGTGCCTCCGGGCACGTTCTTCAGCTCGAACGTTCCGTCGCTGTTCAAACTGGACGTTGCCGGAAAGCCCATAGCGCCTTCATATACAAATTCTGCACCGTGTTCCTCGACAGGGAAGATACTTATGTTTAATTGTGTCCAATCAAATTTCTGGTCCGAATCCAGACGGAACTTTCCGCGAACCTGCCCAGAAGCCTCTGGTTGAAGTCGCAAACCCTCCACGTGAGCATTGCTGACTTCAATCGGTTGGCCCATGCGGAACATCTGCATGCGTGGTTGACCGCCCTCAAGAGTGACGATGATTAGCCTTGCCAGATAGGAGCCGGGTAAGACGTTCGTAAATTCGAAGCTGCCACCCTCTCCAAGTTGTTGCGGAGCCACCCCCGAAGGCACACCTCCCTTGGGTAGCAACATGAGTTGAGTCATGGCGCCCCCGCTCGGGACTCCCGTTACCTTGCCGCTAACGTGGAATGCGCGGCCCGTGAGGAGGCCAAAATTAATCCGGGTTTCGGCCCCAGGATGAATCTCCACCGCAACAGCTTGGACCTCATCCAAAACGCCCGGATAGTGAGTGGCCAGGTATACCGATTGATCTTTCCCATTGTTGCTCTCTTTCAGATTCGACGGGCCGGATCCTTGAGGTGGGAAGGCAGTAATCTTGTAGCGTCCCGCTCGCAGGTCGGAGATCCGAAATTCCCCAAGATCGTTCGTGGAACCACTGCCGGAGTTATGCGAATTCCGTCTTGCTGCCACAGACCCAGTCCTGCTTGCCGAAACGCCGACACTAGGCATCGGATCGCCATCCAAGTCTACGATCTTCCCGGTGATGACGGCGGTGGGCTGCATGTGAAAGATAAAGTCGTTCTTGCCGGCGCTCGGTTGCATGGAAATAGTCGTTAGGCGGCTGCCAGTGTTGGACTGGACAAATCCGGGGTGCTCGACGACGACAACGTACTTTCCGGGTTGGACGTCGTCGATCGTGAATTGACCTTCCGAATCGGTAATGGCGGAATATTGTGCGGCGGATGACCCTGTTCGTCCATTCAAGTGCACGTTTGCTTTTCTGATCGGTTGCTTGCCCGGCTCCTGCAGGACCTTACCTCGTATGCGTAGCGTAGGAGTTTGTTGTGGAAGGTTCGCTTGAAGTGCAAAGGCGGTTGAAACCAGGAAAAGAGAAAACGCAATGACCAAGAGTTTCAAGAAGGACCTCCGAGCAGGAAAACCCCCATCAAGCCAAGCTGATCGAAAGCCAGTTATACCACGATAATAGTTGATCCGGCGGTGACGAACGAACTGGCCGGAGAATGGTGTAATTCCAGAGAACAAGTAGCAATGGCGCTCCCCAGCAAACAATCGGACTCAATGCTTGGTAAACGCCGAAACCGTACAAGTGAAATCCGACAAAATCTGACATAGGATTGGTTAGCCATGTACAAGGTAAAGAGCAAACCCTGGCCAAGAATTATCCACTTCTACCGCTCGTTCGCGGAAACACCTCGGAATAGCTGGCTCCACCCATGTTGGAATTTGTGGAACAGATCGGGGCCGCTGATTTTGCGCAAAACCTGTACGGGTCGACTTCCCACTTGCGACTTCGCCTCTCCTATCTTCCGGAGTTTGACCCGGACAAGGAAGTGTTAAACATCGACCTTGACGGTAAGGATGGGCAATTTAAGTTCGAGTATCAGGAAACCGCATCTCCACTGTACAAACGCTGGAAGAAAATATGTTCACCTGACCAAGCATTTCCAACGCTTGTACGCTTCCTCAAAGTGAAGAAATGGTTTTTTCCTTCGTAGTAACGCCACAGTGGTGCAATTCGCTGACTCTCCGCCTTCGCTAGCGCCCGACAAACGCCTACTGGAGAAATGGATTTTCAAGTTTCCGATTATGCGACTCAGGAGTTAGGCTTTCGCCGTGCCGTCCGTTGGTTGGCTTGGTCCGAGCGCCTTGCGGATGTCCGTTAGATTCGCGTCCTTGTCGCCGAAGAAGTCAATATATTCGTCGTGGCTGAAAAACGCGTTTACGTAGTTAGCTTGTGTCAAAACGTAGCCTCCCCAGCCGTTCAGCATAGAAAGTTGCAGGAAGGATGCTGGGTCTTCCGCCTCGTGTTCCAGAAATAGGTGCCCCGGCGCTTCGTGGAGCAGGCGATTGTCGCTATACGTCTGACGCAGCTTGTAATACAAATGCCAATTCTCGCTCCTCGGCCAAATGCCCCACTCGGTGATAAAAAGCAGGCTGGGCCTGCGATATGTCAATTCAGAGGCGACCCAGTGAGCAAAGAAGAAAACTCGATAGGGTGCGGGCGGGTATTCGATGCGTTCAACGCGTACACCGGGCATCAAGTCCGGCTTCCGTCTTTGTCTGTCCAATAACCATGTTTCGCATTCTTCTTTTGTGTAGAAGCGCAATTATCCTCCTACGATGAGGACCATCGTAAGCCGAAACACACAGGCTGGCAATTATCGCTGGTCCGCCTCAACTCTGATTAACGCTTACCGGAGAAGTGGACTTGCGCTCTGTCTGGTAACCGAACGTACAAGTCGCCTGACTTGGAAGGCAACGGCAGATGATTTTATCATTCTGGTCAAATTTAGCAGCAAGACGTGGCTGGGAAGCAAACTGTGCCAAGAGGATATCAACAATTCTAGGATGGGACACAACCCGAAGACAGATGTCGGAACTATATTCCCGTACGGATGTAGAACTGGAACAAGGACTTCGCGAAGTGGAAATAGTCGGCGTCGGGTTCGAGATTCCTACTAATCAACGCTCCCGGACGCCCCTTGGAGCGGAGTGCACAGCGAGATCGTGGGCGTGCCGGAAGCTGCAATTCCGGCACGCCCATTCCATGTCAGATCAAGCGTGGACGCATCATAGTGGCTGCTTTGACTGTTGCTTTCACCTTTGGTGAAACAGCTGATCTTCCGTGGTCCGTCGGCGTACTTGTGGGCAGTGTGGGCAAGAACTGCGGCACGATCCGCGCTTGGATCACGTGCTCAAAGCCCGAGGCGAGTTTGATGAGCGTCGGCTCGCTGAAGGCTGTTCCCGTGAAGGTGATGCCCACGGGGAGCCCGAATGAATTCCCCATGGGAACGTTGATCGCCGGGTAGCCGGCGATCGCTGCCGGCGACGAACTGCCTTCAGCGAGAAAGTGATCGCCGTTGATCAGGTCGGTCGTCCACGCCGGCCAGGCGGTGGGCGAGACAAGGGCATCGACACCAAACTGCCGGAGAGCAGCGTCGATCCCCTGCGGTCCACCGATCATTCGCCCGTTCGCCAGCGCTGCTTGGTACTCCGCCTGGGTGAACGGGTCCGACTGAGCGAGTAGGAAGAGTTCCTGACCGAAATATTTCAGTTCTACATCAGCGTGTGCCTCGTTGAAAGCAATGGCATCGGCGAGTGTCTTGATGGGAACGCCTACTCGCGTGGCCAAGTAGGCATTCAGGTCACGCAAGAAGTCATAGATCAGCACAGTGAATTCTGAGACGCCCGCGATGATGTCGTTGATCGTTGGAATGTCGGCGGGATCCACAATGATAGCGCCGGCATCGCGCATGGCTTGGATGGCGGTCTCGTAGATGGCGTCGGTCTTCGCACTGCCACCAGTGACGCCGTTGCGCATAACTCCGATGCGAGCGCCACTCAGCCCGTCGGGATTCACGAACTGGGTGTAATCGCTGAACACCTTGTTGCGATTGGTGAACGTGGCAGGATCCCGAGGATCTGGAGTCTGGCTGGCGATTACTCCAAGTACAGTGGCCGCGTCGGACACCGTGCGGCCGTGTGGGCCGACAACGTCCTGGTCGTGAGAGATGGGCACAACGCCGGCGCGGCTGGTGAGTCCAAGGGTTGTCTTGATCCCGACAACGCCATTGGTGCTGGCGGGGCAAACTATGGAACCGTCGGTTTCGGTCCCGACCGATCCGGCGGTGAAGTTCGCCGAAACGGCAGCGCCTGAACCGGAACTGGATCCGCAAGGATTGGTGGCGATGACGTAAGGATTGTTACATTGCCCGCCGCGGCCCGACCAGCCGCTGGTAGCGGGAGAGCCGCGGAAGTACGCCCACTCACTCAGGGTAGTTTTGCCCATGATGACAGCGCCACCCGCCCGCAGTTTCGCGGCGACCGTGGAGTCCTGCAGCGCTGGCATGCCTACCAGAGCCAGCGAACCAGCGGCGGTCTGCATTTTGTCGGCAGTATCGATGTTGTCTTTAAGCAGGACCGGGATTCCGTGCAGCGGACCTCTCACTTGCCCTTTCCGGCGTTCGGCGTCACGCTCCAGTGCGATCGCGTGCGTGTCGGGATTGAGCTGCAAGATGGAGTTCACTCGCGGGCCCTCCTGATCCAGCACATTGATTCGTGTCAGGTAATAGTTCAGCAAGTGAACCGCGGTGAGATGACCCGCTGTCATCTCTGCCTGAAGTTCAAGGATGGTGACCTCGTTCAGGTTGCTTGGAGCCGAAGCAATGTCAGGAACCTCAGCTTGATCAACAGCAGTGGCGGCAGGAGCGGCTGCGGTCAAACCGCCGAACGAGGCTGCTGCGGCACCAGTGAGGGCGCCCATGCGCAGAAAGTCCCGCCGGTCGAGTCCGGACGAAGGCTGGGGTTTCGCGCTCGCTGAAGAACGTACTTTATCTAAAAGTTTTTCTATTCGCCGAAGCATGGCAGTCTTGTTATGCTCGAGCCTCATCTTACGTCCTCCTTCGTTAGTATCGGGCCCAGGCGTCAGATCGCCCTGCCGGACCTTTGATTGAACTTGGTGGGGAGGTACGGCTGAGCGATATCAATCTATGCTGATCGCACTTCTTGTCAAGGACAATCGGAATAGTTTTTCGTACATCCATAATCGTTTGGGAAGGTTTCGGCCCGGTCTTCGAGAAAACTGACTTCATGGGAAGTGGAAGTTAGGGCCGCCGAGTTTGGTGACGGCCCACCATTTCCAATCGCCTGCTGGTCTCGAATCAAGCGCGCCGGTGCGCGCTGCTCGCTACTTCAGTTCAGCGGCGACGTACAGAACGGACATTGCCCGGACCTGAGTGTAGACGTACCACTTCTCGTCAGCAGTGAAGATCGGCGCGAATAGCCCCATAACACCAGTAGGGTCCGTCGGCAAAACGTTGACAAACCGCTGCCGGAGCCCAGTTGCGATGTTCAGCTTGAATATCTGCAGCGGGACGGCTGAGGTATCCGGCGTCAAGAACAGGATGTCCGCGCTGGGCGAGCCGCCAATCACCCGGTCCGTGTCAGAAATCCCGATGACGGTTTTGGGCTCCCCTCCGTCGATTGGATAAAGTCGAACCCTGCCTGTCATGTCACGAGCGCTAACGTAATCGGAATGGTTGACGTTGACGAAAAGGCCATCAAGTCCCTCCGGGGTAACCGCACGAGGCGAGCCACCGCCAATGTCCTGAACCCAGAATCGGAGAGGGCGGTCCGATTCGCTTGCGCGCACGACCAGCGTGCGGCCGTCGCTCGCCCAGGTTGCGCGGCGATAGTGGAAGTTGGGCGCGGTGATAGTCCTTGTCTCACCGATGCCGGTGGGCAACAGTAGGACCTTGCTCGTGTCGCTAGGCAGGATAGAAGTCACCCATTTGTTGTCCGGAGATATGCCACCAGCAACGCCGCTACCCAGCAGAACAGCGGGCGAGCCATCCAACTTTGCTAAGTAGACATGGTAGTCCGTACCATTACCCCAGTCGCCGATCACGGCATACTGACCGTCGCGCGACACTGAAGCCGCTAGCATGATCTGCAGCCAGCTCAATTGACGAGTTTGGCCCCCCAGTTGGCTGACTGCGACTTCGTAACGCCTCTCATTGTGCGTCAGCAATACGCGGCCGTCTGACGCGATATCTTCCAAATACACGCCACCAGGAGCCCGCAAAATCAGGCGCTGCTTACCTGATCGACTCACAGCATACAAGGCACGGTCAGTGTCGAGGCTATTGGTCGCCGTAAACCATACCTCCCTACCATCGGGAGACCAGGCAAGTCCTTGTTCCCCGCCCCACTCCAGCGTGACCGTGTGTTTGTTCCCCTTCAGATCCACGATTACCACGGCACCTCGATCATCTCCTTGGAGCGGATGGTCCATGAAGGCGATCACATCTGCCTGCGGAGAGAAGCGCATATGACTGATCCACCCGATAGTCTCGTAGAGCGGCTTACCCATCGGGTACTCCAGGTGGCACTTGCCATTCTCGACCCGTGCTACCGCGAGGGTGCCATCGGGAGACCAGTCAGCGCTGATGACATGGTCGAGCAATTCCCGAGGCGCGCCGCCACTAAGTGGAACACGTGCTAAGCGCCCCGTCGAAGAAAGCGTTGCTGTTCGATTTATAATGGCAAGTTCCCCAGAACGTGAAACGGCCAGTAGCTCGCTGGGTGGCAAATCCAGGCCGCGTTGCTCCGTCCCGTCCATGCGTGAACTGTACAGCTTGATCTCCGGACGATCCCACGCGGCAGCGTAGATGATAGTCTGCCCATCGGGCGCAAAACGCGCGGCCGTCAGGTATCCCTTGCGGAAGGTGAGTTGTCGATAATCGGGTTGTTGCGGGCGCAGCAGAAACGCGCGCACGACGAGAGCACCGGCTGCCACAAACATCACCGCGAACACCAGAGTTGCGATGCGCCACCGGTTCCGAGCCGCTGGAAACACCATTGCTTGCGTCTGGGTCGTGCCCGCGCTGATGTTTTCGAGTGCGAAGCTCAAGTCCTTGGCGGACTGGAAACGCTGCCCAGGGTTTTTTTCCAGGCACCGGCGCACGATACGTTCTAGACCCGGCGAAATCCGCCGATCTCCAGTGGTCTCAAGCTCTGGAGGATCTTCTGTGATGATCGCCGCCATAGTCTCCACTGAGGAGGTCCGCTGGAACGCCCGCCGACCGCTCAGCATCTCGTATAGCACCCCGCCGAAAGCAAAAATATCGGTGCGATGATCGACCGGCTCGCCCTTCACCTGCTCCGGCGCCATGTACCCAGCTGTCCCGACCACCATCCCCGCCGATGTGTGTGCGATGGTACCAAGCGTGGCAAGATCATCTCCGGCCTGCATCGACGCCACTGTCTGCTTCGCCAGCCCGAAGTCAAGAATCTTCATTCTTCCGTCGTTCGTGATGAACAAGTTCTCGGGCTTGAGGTCGCGATGCACTATGCCTTTTTCCCGTGCAGCAGCCAAACCATTGGCGATTTGCATCGCGTACTCCACTGCCCGCCTCGACGGGAGAGCGCCGCTGGTGAGCCTTTCGCGCAGCGTTTCACCTTCCAGTAACTCGGTAACGATGTAGTGGGTGCCGTCCTGCGCTCCGATGTCATGCACCGACATAATGTTCGGATGGTTCAGGGAAGCTACAGCGCGCGCCTCCTGTTCGAACCGCCGGAGGCGGTCGACATCATTGGCGACGGACTCAGGCAAAACTTTGATCGCCACTTCGCGTGCAAGCCGCGCGTCGCGTGCGCGGTAGACCTCACCCATGCCACCGGCGCCCAGCGCGGCGAGGACCTCATACGGGCCCAAACGAATTCCGACAGAAATGCCCATGCGCAGCCCTCAACTCGAGGTAGGACGCATTTTATTGCGAACACCTGCGCGCGCAAAGTCCCTAAACGAATAAATAATACTCCTCGATGGGCTCTTGTTTTGCTGATAATTCCGGCCTGGCCACGCCGGCTATGCTTGAGGCCCTGTCCCTACCGAAGATGCTATCCGGAGCGAGTGCCTTTGAAATCAGCGACATTCAAGAAGATGAAACTGATGCCGTGCCAACCAGCGGATCAGAATGTAACAACGTTACATTCGGTTGAAAACTGCTGGACGGAGTTTTCCGTAAGGAAGGCAAAAAAAACGAAGGAATTCTGCAGAAAGTGTGAGCACTTTTTCTTTGAGCACTTCCACGGAGTTTTTGGCTATAGATAATAGTAGAAGGCAACTCTCACTGGGACTCCTCGCCCACGTAGAGCACACACCGACACAGCAACAGATCTCCGTGATTCATCGGAACTTGCTGACAATATTGGCAACTCTGCCGCCGGCGATTCGGTGCACTCCTGTTGACGCCGAACGGCAGGATCGGCGCGGTAGCTTCGGGTCAAGTCCTCTCTCAGGACCTATTTGTAGGTCACCACCACCGTTACGATCGAGCCGCCTAGTCCGGACCGAATTTTCGCCCGTCTTGATATATATGCGTGCCGCACGCACACACGGGCTCCTGCCCTCCTACTGTAAGTCTCCGTGCTCTGTGGAGCGATTGTATTCAGGCCTTCTCTCCCCAGAACCGTACCATTTTTCGTCCCAGCTAATGTTTTGGCAAGGGACCGTTCTTTTTCGCTACAAGATCGAGCGACCATCTGGAAGGCACAACGACACACCAAAATAGACCTGGACCCGGCGCGGTTGGAGTCAATAGCCGACGAACTTAAAACCGTGTCCTCGCGCAATGTCAATAAGCGAGACGCGCTCAAACAGATCGTGAACAGGGAAGAGGCTAGGATGTCCGTATTATCAGTCCATGTGGCACTCGTAAAGTCTGGAGGCCCGCAATGAATGTATATTCTAAGGTTCGCCTTCTTTGCGGTTCTTTTAGCGGCAATCACCAGATTCTCCCTCACCCGCGTTCTAACTGTTGGAACCTAGTGTCTTTAGCTGTGCCAGTGCCTTCCATCTGATAAGTGGCGTACTCGGAAAAGTGCCCGTCACGGGCCAGAAACGGGGTTCGAGGAGAACACCGGTAATGCGCCCCAGCGTGACTTGCATTCAAGTGTGCTTTAGCGCCAAGGAGATTCAGGATCGCCATACCGTGCTATCCGAACGCGCCGTTCTCATTCGTGTTCACAGAATCAATGCAGCGACTTCAGAACGTAGCGCTGGTACTAAAACCAATTGCCCTAATGACGGGTCGAGCAAGAAACGCAGAACGAGGCGAAAAAAAACAGTCAGAACGTGAAACATTTTTCTTTGAAAGATTTTGCCGGTTTCTTGCCCATTAGTAAGATTAGAAGGCGACTCTCGCTGAATTCCTCGCCGACGAGCAGTGGCGGAAAATGACAGCAGCTCTGCCCCTGATCGGAACTTGCTGACAACATTCGCGATTCTGCCACCGGCGATTGGGCGTACTCGTGTGGCTCCATGGGGCAGCTTCGCGGCGGCTCGCCGCAACTTCAACTTTCGGCTCCCTACGTTCAACGTCCCGCCCAACCAAGTCCGGCGAGAGGTTGCCTTTACGAATCCCGATGCGGGCCCCGGCTCGCATCATCTGAAAGGAACTCGTCGCCAATGAAGAAAGCCTTCCGAAAGAAATCCGTCTCCCGCTGGCTCCGGTCAGCCTCCGTCGCATTCTCTACGTCTCTGTTCTTGCATCAGCGGCATTTGCGCAAGTGAGTGGCCAATCCCCTTGGGAGAACGCCGTGAGCGTCCTGCAACAGGCGTTTACGAGCACGATTGCACGGGACCTGTCCCTGGTTGCGATTGTCGTGGCCGGGCTCACCTTCGCCTTCGGTGAAGGCGGCTCGAAGCGTGTGCTTGCCGGGGTGCTTTTCGGCGTCGGAATGGCCATCGCGGCAGCGAACTTCCTGTCTTGGCTTTTTCCCGGCACCTGAAACACCGGTGTCCTGCAGGGAGAAGCATATGGCGTAAACCAGACGAATCAACAGAGCACATCGGTCGTTATCCCGGCCAGTGACGATCGTCGGAGCCGAGCGAAAGCTCTTCTTCTCCGCCATGTGCCTTGGCGCCGCCACCAAGAACGGCCATCGTTTCCTCATCGATTCGCAGAGCGCCGGCAAAGGTCAGGTTCTCTACCACGCATTCACCAAGCCCGCGAAGCCACGACGCCGATCTCTACCGGCTCTATCAAAAGGCCGCAGAGAAGAACGAGGGGCAGAGGGGCAGAAATCTCCGCGTCGTTCTCGACTATGAGATGAAGAAGCGCCTCTACCGCGATCTCGCGAAGCGTGGTCCTGGCAGGGCTTCTTCCGAGCAAAACCATCTCGTTACCGAACGGCATGGTCTTCGGGTCGTTCGAGGAAAGATTCCAGTTCCCGACATTCGGATCGAGTACGAAGCACGAGACGGCGAGAGGGTTCGTGTGGATCTCGAACTCGCCACCGGTCACTACCGGGGAAGAAATCTAGCGGAAAAAGTCCGCGCTGAATTCTCCATCTACGCCCACGCAGAAGATGCTTCGAGACTCCAGCGGGTACTGGATCAGCAGGAATTGACGGCGGAGATCATGTCGCTATGAACTGTCCCGCAGATCACATCGAGCGGATCAAGGAATTCGGCTACACCGAATCGGAGGCCCGTTTTCTCTATATCGTTGCGGTCCAATCGGGCTACTTCACCCTGGGACAGTTCCGCGCCTTCACCGGAACAGCGTACGGAAAGCGGCCCACATCTTTCGCCGAGAAAGTCCTCAAGCGCGGTCACGCCACGATCCGGGATTACATGCG
>Ga0137418_10006871_pt1 | contig 10452 bp, 8 predicted proteins | sample CZODoug3_1_2_16f_FD_122242 | JGI IMG/M metagenome (GOLD analysis project Ga0137418, IMG submission 122242) | Vadose zone soil fungal communities from Angelo Coast Range Reserve, California, USA - CZODoug3_1_2_16fungal (Hybrid Assembly) | ecosystem: Environmental > Terrestrial > Soil > Vadose... | reverse complement strand
GGCCCAGATCGTCTTCGTTCTCTCCGTGAAGGGAATCACCATGCGGACGATCAATGGAACCACGCGCAGCGTCGCCAGCGCGGCGAGGAAGAACAGCGCCAGCGTCCAGCCCGGCGCGGCATCGCCGGCGAGCCGCTCCCACAACGGCACGACGGCACACCCGAACGCCAGCCGGCCCACCTGCGCCGACGGGGATTCATCCAGTGCAACGAACAGCCGGTCGCGGTACGGTAGGTCCATCAGATGAGAGCAGCAAAGCGAGGTGAAAGATACCCGCGAACGAGCACCCTCGTCGTTCTGAGCGGCGCGTGGACGCGGAGGATCGCGATGACGATGAGCAGGTACAGGGCGCAATAGGCCGCACCAACGCTCACCGCGCGCAGGAGCGGATGCATGCCGGCGAGAAGCGCTGACGAGGCAAACAGCATCACACCGGCGGCAGACAGCGACGCCAGCAACTGGCGCCACACGGCCGCGATGACGTCCATCGCGCCAATCTCGAGCGGCCGGCCCGCATACGCGATGGCGGGCACGAACAGGATGAACATCGCCGCGACGTACGCCACCGCGACGCCCATCGGACCGAACGGCAGGCCGCAGAAGAGGGCGGCGAACTGCACGGCCGTCGCGAACAGGCCCCACTTCATCCACCGGTCGCTGCGCCCGGCGGTCACGTGCAGCCATCCGAGCGTCCGCTCCACGCTGTGCGGGATGCCGCGAAACGCGAGCACGGTGAGGAGCAGCCCGGCACTGGCCCATTTCGCGCCGAGCAGCACCACGACGACGTCACGACTCGTCACCGCGAGCAGGCCGAAGGCGGGCATCGCATAGAACGCGACGGTCGAGAGCGCCTTGCTCCACGCCCGCTTGAGCTCGTCGAGATCGTCGCGCAGCTTGCTGAGGCTCGCGACGGCGACGCTGTGCAGCGGAAACACCAGGACGTCGAGCAGGTTGTCGTAGATGAACAGCGCGTTCTGATACTGCCCGAGGCCGGCGGGCCCGGTGCGGTAGCCGATCGCGATGCGGTCGCCGGATCTGCCGCCGAAGTCGGTCATGCAGTAGCCGGTGATGTTGAGGCCGAACTTCACGCTCTCCCTGACGCCGGGCGAGACGTCCGGCTTTCCGGGCAGCCACCGGCACTGCAGCCAGACGCCCGCGGACACGAAAACGGGCGTCGCGATGGGCCGGACCACGAGCGCCCAGTACTCGGCTCCGGACAGCGCGATCGCGATCGCGAGGGCCGCGCTCAGCACGTTGGCCACGACCTCGATGATCGCGAGCTCGTGGAACATCATCAGGCGCCGCATCAGCGCATAGTGCTGGACCGACAGCGCGCACGCGATGAAGGTCAACGATGACGAGAAGGCGATCGTCGCCAGCCGCGGCTCGTGATAGAAGCGCGCGATGAGGGGACCGCACGCCGCCGTCAGGAGCGCGAACCCGGCGCCGACCAGGAGCGTCAGCCAGAACAGCGCGCTGACTTCGCCGCGCGTGATGCGGTGCCGCTGCACGATCGAGTCGCGCGTGCCGAGGTCGACCAGCGACGGCGCGAACCCGGTGAACGCCGTCACCATGCTGACGAGGCCGTAGTCTTCCGGCGACAACAGGCGCGCGAGGAACAGGACCGCGCCGATCTGCACGACGGCGTTGATGCCGCGCGCGGCGATCGACACCGCCCCGCCGCGCAGCGACTTCGCCGCGTGGTCCTCCGGCGGCGTGTTGTCGTCGAAATACGTGGTGACGTGACGGGTGTTCACAATTCGGATCCGCTGGAGGCCGCCGCGCGTACCGCGGCGTGCCCGGATCGGAGCAAACGTCCGTCCGCCGGGCCTCGTGGCCATAACATCAGTCGCATCAAGAGCCTGGCGTGAAATCCGGGAAATCCGTGGCGCGAATGTCTGCGTCGACGCCGACTTTGTTCGTCCCGGCGAACGACTTGCGACGGCCCGGGAGCGATCGACGTGCCCGGATTGTTCGAACACACAGGAGACCGGCGGTGTGGCGCCGGTCTCCCGGTGTCGAAACGCGAAGGGCCGCTACGAACCCGTCGCGCTACTGCAGGTACTTCAGATCGATGGCGCCCGCCAGGTAGTCGAGATTGATCCTGAAGACCACCTCGTTAATCTGCTGGAGCGTCAATCCGGCTGGCACGGGATCGCCACCCAGCACGCGGTTGGCGAGAGCCAGCACCTGACTCACGGTCTGTCCGGCAAGCGGACCCGAAGCGACCCTGAGGGTGCCGAGTCCCCACCGTGTGATGCCGACGTTCGAGAAGTCGACGTTCAGCTGAAGCGCCATCACCTGTCCCGCGAGCTGCGAGATCATCCTGTGGTGGCCGAACTTGCCGTTGTGCTTCGGCTTCCAGAGCGAAATCGGGTCGACGTAGCTCCTGGTCAGCGCCGCCACCGGGCCGCCCTGAGGCAGGAACGTCTGGATGACGTCCGCGCCGGTCATCGTGATCGAGTACCGGCCCACGGTGTCCGGTATCCCGATGACGAGCTCACCCGTCGGATACACGGTGGCGAAGTTGTCGGCGAGCAGCTTCGCCGCATTCCCGGCCCTCGGTCTGGCGCCCCACGCAGCTTGGATATAGGTCGCGTAGTTGCCGGTCGGGACGGCAAAGAACGGGAAGTTCACGCCCGACACGATTCCGCCGGCTGGCACGGTGACGATGCGCGAGGCGGTCGCCGCGGAGGTGAAACCCGTGGGCGGCGCGACGTCAATCTGGTTGTCGCCGCTGCAGACGTACGGGAACGCGTAGTTGCCGTTGGAGTCGGTCGTGGTCGATTTCACCGGCAGACCGGTCTTGGTCAGCGTGACCGCCGCGCCGGGCAGCCCCGCTTCTCCGGCATCGAGCAGGTTGTTGTGGTTGATGTCGTTCCAGACGCGCCCGTTGACCAGGCCCGTGCACTGCGCCAGTCCGGCAACCTTCTGGACGCCGCCACCCACGCCCTTGGCGTCGCCGGTGAAGGCACCCTGCGCGAAGCTTCCCGCGAAGTTGGCGCTCGTGACATCGACGCCCATGTCGAACGCATTGCTATCGAACTTGTTCGCGCCGAGCGCAGCGCCAGCCAGTAGCCCGCCGGTGATCTGAATCCTGAAGTTGAACCGCGCGGTCGTGGCATCCACGTACTGCGATCCCATTTCGACGACCTTGCCGGTCAGCAGCGTGCCGTTCGCCTCGAGATCGATGACCTCGCCGAAGCCGGTAGGGCAGTTCGGATACACGGAGGAACCGTCGGCGCACGCGAAGTGCGACAGGATGACGTGACCCCTGAAGACCAAGTCGGTGCTGGTGCCGCCAACCATCGCGCCCGTGTAACTGTCCACGCGAACCTTGGTGGTGAAGTTGCCGCACTCGATCGGCAGGGCAGGCACACCACCTTCGTTCGGGACGCCGCATGGAGCCACCGAGAGCGGCTCGTCGGATGCCTGGCCGACACTGACCGTCTGATACCAGAACGGCGCGCTCGGGAACGTGATCCACTGCGGAAACGCCTGAATCGTGAGGTACGTGCCGTCGTACGTTGTCTTGCCCTGAACCCATTCCGGGTGGTCGCCGCCGCCGACATCCCGCTTGGTCATCTCGATGAACGGAAGCGCGTACGTCCAGCTACCCGCGGGGAGGAGTGATGGATGCGTCGGGGGTGGGAAGTCGAGCAACTGCGCGTTGCTGGCGGTCGCGAACAGCAACAGCGTCAGGAGCCCGCTGCCAACGACCCGGGCTATCCGGGAACGGTCAAAGGTAACTAGCATCTGTAGCGTCCCTCACAAGTGAAAAGTCGTCCGCGCTGCCCTCGCACCGCGGAGTCTCGGTTAACGGTCGAGCTGGTCTCACGGCAGGGCAATTCCCGAACCGCGGGTATTTCGGCGCGATTTCGCGCCGAAGTGTGAAGTGCACCTATCGAAGACGCTGTGCGAGCGAACTTTTGTAGGTGGGTGGTACGACTAGGCTTATTGGCGCCGCGGCAGGCGCGGCTTACGGCCGGAAGGCCTGACGGGGACTTACCCCATCAGGCCTCAATCTCGATGTTGTGGGCTCCGCCCCTCGGCGAACTACGACAGGCGGACGGCCGCGAAGCCGCGCCGCGACCGCTGGGCGTGGGTGGTAGCACCCAGCAGGCCGGCCCCAGCGACCATCATGAGCAGGAGCGCCGACGGTTCAGGAGTGGCTTGCGTCGGGGCTTCGCCTCTCAGTGCGGCGGTGCCTGAACTGCTCGTGAACCCGGTCGCGAAGGTCCCTTTGAATCCGGTTCCAGGCGTCAGTAGCAGGTCGAGCGATTTGGTGTCCGAGTAGATGCCCGCGTAGCTGCCGGTTGCGGGACCGAAGAGGAACTCCATCGCGCCGCCCACGACCGCGTCGTACTTGAAATCCATGAGGGTCGCGCTATACAACATCGGCGCCGCGGCGCTGCCGATGGTCAGCCAGGCCGCAGACGCCACGCCGAGTTTGTTGATCGTTGCGTTCAATTTGAAGGTGGTCGCGGGCGCGAGGTTCTGCGTATCCAGCGTGAGAGCCCACCCGTTTGCCGAAAAGGCGCCCGTGGTTGCGTTATAGGTCGTCGTGATGAATCCCGAATCCACTTCGGGACCCGGACCGATATCGAGCACCCCAAGCGGACCGGCCTGGCTGACCGAACTGAGTCCCAGGACCAGGAACGCAGCCAGAAACAGCATCCTCAACGCCCCGACTTTCCCACGCCTCTTGATCATGACGATCTCCACGTAAACTTTCTGGCCCGACACTTTTACGCGCACCCGGCGCTTTCAAATCTGTCCGGGACATCAGCAAGTCCCGCACCGGACAGGCGGCGCGGCAATGATGTGAAGCTTTACTTGGGATTTCAGTGATCTTTGTCAACGCGTCGCCGTTGGTGGGCCCACGACGTCAAACTGCACGCGGACTTTAGTCTCAAAGCCCCACGGGCGGCTTCCCCGCGGAGGACTTTTTCGAGCATCCTGGCTCAAACCGCCAGCGGACGCTCGTCTCGAGCGGCGAGAGACCGCCGTCCGCGTTTTGCCACGGCCAGGATGGCGGCGGCCAGCTTTCCGCTGTCGTGACGAACGGGGTCGCTGCCGGTGTCGAGCAGGTCAGCCTCGATGATCCTGGCGCCCAGCGCGGCCCGGACACCGCCGTCGAACTCAATCCACTGAGCACCCTCCCGGCTGTAGCGGGCCAGCTGCTCCCCGGTCGGCCTGGCCGTGTTCACGAGGATGTAATCGAACAAGTCGTGGCCCGTGTGCTCCCGCAGCACCTGCAGGTGGTCGGAGATCGACATGCCGTCGGTCTCGCCGGGCTGCGTCATCAGGTTCGCTACGTACACCCGGATGCCGCCGACCGCGGCCAGCGTGGAGGCGACCCCGTCGACCAGCAGGTTCGGCAGCACGCTCGTGTACAGGCTTCCCGGACCGATCACGATGACGTCCGCGTTGATCAGCGCGCGCAGCGCGTCGGGCCACGGCCTGACCGGGCGCGCGAGGCTCAGGCGCCGGATCGCCGCCGGATGGGTGGCGATCAGGGTCTCCCCCTCAACCGTCTCCCCGTTGGCCAGTTCGGCCCGAAGCATGACGTCCTCGCACGTCGACGGAAAGACGCGCCCGCGGGCGCCGAGCATCCTCGCCATTTCGTCGATCGCGAGCGGAAAACTGCCCGTCATACGCGTCAGCGCCGCCAGCATCAGGTTTCCGATGGCATGGCCACTCAGGTTCGTGCCGTCATCGAAGCGATGGTCGAGGAGCTGGCCGAACGCCGCATCCGACGAAAGCGCCGCCAGGCAGTTGCGCACGTCGCCGGGAGGAAGCACGCCGAGATCCCGCCGCAGCCGTCCGGAGCTGCCGCCGTCATCCGTCACCGTGACGATGGCGCTCAGGCGATCGGACTCGTGTCCTGCGTATCCGCCGGGCGCAGCGCGGAGCACCGCAGCCGCGAGCCCGCGAAGAACAACCGGCAGGCCGGTTCCACCACCAAACGCGACGACGCGAGGGATGGTGGGGGCACGTCCAACTGGCGCGCGCACGAGGCGTGGCGAAGGGAGCGCCGCCACTGCCGGAGGCGCGCTGCTGTCCATGCCCCCACCAACTGAATGTGCCATCAGGAGATCGACGTGAGGCAAGCACGCACGGTGCCACGCGAAACGCCCGCTGGCGTGGAGTCGCTGTCCCGAAGCAGCCGCAGGTGCACGTCCCCCGAAGACATAAATCCGCTCAGAGGGCGACTCTTCGCGCGACAACGACCCGAGACCTGCAATATTCCGAACGAAACCGCCTGATTCGTGCAGGTTGCTCCTGTCGCGGATGGCGGCGTCCTTGCTCCGGTCACTGGCACTAAAGAACGCGCGTGGCTGCCAAACCTTACATCACAGATCCGGACGCGCTCGCCGGCGACACCGCGTCGCCGGGCGACGAGATGACGCAGTTGATTCGCGAGCTCTACCCGATTTGCCGGAGCATCACCGGCGAAGGGGTACGGCAGACGCTGCGGCTCCTCGCCCGCGAGATTCCGCTGCACGTCCGCGAGGTCCCGACCGGCACCCATGTGCTCGACTGGGAGGTCCCGCGCGAGTGGAACATCCGCGACGCCTGGATCAAGACGATCGGCGGCGATCGCCTCGTCGACTTCGCCGCGCACAACCTGCACGTCATGAGCTACAGCGTGCCCGTGCGCGGCCGCGTGTCGCTGCCGCAGCTGCGGCGCCATCTGCATTCGCTGCCGGACCATCCGGACTGGATTCCGTACCGCACGTCGTACTACGCGGAGGACTGGGGCTTCTGCGTCACGCATCGCCAGTACGAGGCGCTCACCGAGCCCGAATACGAGGTCTGCATCGACGCCGACCTGCATGACGGCTCGATGACCTACGCCGAATGCTTCCTGCCGGGCAGAAGCGACACCGAGGTGCTGATCTCGGCGCACGTGTGTCACCCGTCGCTGGCCAACGACAACCTGTCGGGGATTGCGGTCGCGGCGCAGCTGGCGCGGTACGTGGCGATGAAGCACCGGCGCTACTCGTACCGGTTCCTCTTCGCGCCAGGAACGATCGGCGCCATCACGTGGCTCGCGCAGCATGACGCATGGGTGGGCCGCATCGCGCACGGCCTCGTGCTCGCCGGCGTGGGCGACCCGGGACCGGTCACCTACAAGGCGTCACGGCGGGGCGATACGGAGATCGACCGGACGATGGCCCACGTGCTGCGCCATCGGAAGGGCGAGCACCGAATCGAAGCGTTCTCGCCGTACGGGCACGACGAGCGGCAGTACTGCTCGCCGGGCTTCGATCTCGCGGTGGGATGTTTCATGCGTTCGCCGTGGGGCAGCTACCCCGAGTACCACACATCGGCCGATTCGCCCGACTTCGTGACGCGCGAGAGCCTCGAGGATTCGCTCGAGACGTGCATCGCGGCCATCGAGGTGCTCGAGGGGAACGCGGCGTATGTCAACCAGCGGCCGAAGGGAGAGCCGCAGCTTGGCCGGTACGGTCTCTACGGCCGCACCGGCGGAAGCGCAGACGTCAACATGGCCATGCTCTGGGTGCTGAATTTGAGCGACGGCCACCACACGCTCCTCGACATCGCGGAGCGCGCGCAGCTGTCTTTTTCGACGGTCCGCCGTGCCGCCGACGCCTTGCAGGACGCAGACCTGCTGGCCGAGGCGCCCGGCCTGACGACAACGGATGCTGCCGCCGGGCGCGGCGGCGGTGAGGGGGTGAGGTGAGGCGATGCGAGTACTGGTAACGGGACACAACGGGTTCATCGGGTCGGTGATGGTCGACGTGCTGGCGCGTGCCGGTCACGAGGTCGTGGGACTCGACACGTATCTGTTCGAGGCCTGCACGTTCGGCCCGGAACGCCGGCAGGTGCCGTCGATGCGCGGCGACGTGCGCGACGTCGAGATAGGCGACCTGGTCGGCTTCGACGCGGTAATCCACCTCGCGGCGCTCTCCAACGATCCGCTGGGCAACCTGAATCCGCAGGTCACGTACGACATCAACCACCTCGCCTCCGTCCGGCTCGCGTGGCTGTCGCGCGAGGCCGGGGTGAAGCGGTTCCTGTTCGCGTCGTCGTGCAGCCTCTACGGAGTCGCCGGCGACGATGGCTTGCTCACGGAGGAGGCCGACTTCAACCCGGTGACGCCGTACGGCGAGTCGAAGGTGCTCGTCGAGCGTGACGTGTCGCGCCTGGCCACGCACTCCTTCAGCCCGGTGTTCCTGAGAAACGCCACCGCCTACGGCATGTCGCCGCGTCTCCGCGCCGATATCGTCGTCAACAGCCTGGTCGGCTACGCGGTCACGACGGGCGAGATTTTCATTCAGAGCGACGGCACGCCGTGGCGGCCGCTCGTCCACGTCGAGGACATCTCGGACGCCTTCCTCGCGGCGCTCGAAGCGCCGCGCGACCTCGTGCACAATCGCGCGTTCAACGTCGGCCGGACGCAGGAGAACTACCAGATTCGGCAGATCGCGGACATGGTGAAGGAAATCGTCCCCGGCAGCCGCGTCACCTATGCCGAGGACGGCGGCCCCGACCCGCGGTGCTACCGCGTGAACTGCGACGAGATCGCGTGGACGCTTCCCGCGTTCCGTCCGCGGTGGACCGTGCGCGAGGGGGTCAAGCAGCTCTACGAGGCATACCGGAACCACAACCTGACGTTCGAGGCCTTCGCCGGCGAGGACTCGCAGTACCTGCGCATCAAGCACCTGCAGCGGCTGACGAGGGCCCGCCAGATCGACAACCACCTGCGCTGGACGGCGCCACAGCTGTCGGGCACGGCGCTGCGTCCGATGTCGTCCGTCGCGGTCTATCCGTCGCTGGGGCACGCATGAAAGTCGTTCTCTTCTGCGGCGGGCTCGGGATGCGCATCCGCGACAACGAGAACGTCCCGAAGCCGATGATCACGATTGGCTACCGGCCGATCGTGTGGCACTTGATGAAGTACTACGCCCATTTCGGGATCAAGGACTTCATCCTGTGCCTCGGCTACCGCGCCGACTACATCAAGAACTACTTCCTGACCTACAACGAGTGCCTGTCGAACGACTTCACGCTCTCCGACGGCGGACGGACGCTCGAGCTGCTGAAGAGCGACATCGGCGATTGGCGGATCACGTTCGTCGACACGGGCCTCAACGCGAACATCGGCCAGCGCCTGAAGGCCGTCGAGCGGCATCTCGAGGGCGAAGAGTATTTCCTCGCCAACTACGCCGACGGGTTGAGCGACCTCAACCTGAACGAACAGCTCGATCACTTCTTCTCGCACAAGCGGACCGCGTCGTTCGTCAGCGTGAAGCCGAACCTGTCGTTCCACTTCGTCAACGCCGACGGCCAGGGGCGCGTCAAGACCATCGAGAACTTCGGCCGGACCCACCTGCGCATCAACGGCGGGTTCTTCGTCTTCCATCGCGACATCTTCAAGTACATGGGACCGGGGGAAGAGCTCGTCCACGAGCCGTTTCAGCGGCTGGTCGCCGCCGATCAGCTGCTGGCGTACGAGTACGATGGCTTCTGGCAGGCGATGGACACGTTCAAGGATCGCCAGGGGCTGGAAGAGGTCTATGCGGCAGGCCAGGCGCCGTGGGAGCTCTGGAGGGATCGCGACGCGAACGGCGCGGCGGCGCACGTCGACGCGCCGGCCGGCGCGGTGCCGCAGCCGGCCAGGCGCGCGACGCTCCAGCGATAGAATCGGGTCGGATCTGACCTGATGTCCAGTGCCGGCCGTCGTTCGTTGCGGGGCCTCGTGGCGGTCGTGACGGGCGCCAGCAGCGGAATCGGAAAGGCCATCGCCCGCGCCCTGGCGTCGGAGGGCGCACGGCTCGTGCTCGTGTCGCGCGACGAGCGCCGCCTGCGTGACGCCGCGGCGGACTGGCCGGGCGACGCGCCGCCCGCGTTGCTGACGGCCGATCTCCTGCAGGAAGCCGACGTCGCCGCCGTGGCGCGCTCGGTCATCGAGCGGTTCAGCGCCGTGGACGTCCTGGTGCACAGCGCCGGTACGATCGCGCTCGGCCCGTTCGCCACGTTGCCGCTGTCCTCGCTCGACGAGCAGTACCGCCTCAACGTGCGCGCGCCATTTCAGCTCACGCAGGCGCTGCTGCCGCACCTGATCGGCGCCCGCGGTCAGGTCGTCCGCGATTTGCCGGTCAAGGCGGGACTGGCGCAGCTCCTCCGCGCGGGGCAGGTCCAGGCAGAGCAGGTCACAGCGGTCATTCGGCACCACTTCATCCTAACGCCCGTTGCTATGTAGTCAGTAGGAGAAGACGGTGGCGCCGTCGCCGATGAACTCCCACAGCGGTGTCGCTCCTGCGAGCGTCGCGTTGGCAACGAGCGCGTTGCTGTCGAGCTTGCGCGCCTCGAAGCAGATCGGGCAGACGTAGAGCTCACCGCCGCCCTGAGCGAACTGGTCGAACAACTTGGCGACCGGAGGTGCCCCCGCAGACTCGATCGCGTCGGCGTAGCCCGGCA
>Ga0137418_10006870_pt1 | contig 10453 bp, 5 predicted proteins | sample CZODoug3_1_2_16f_FD_122242 | JGI IMG/M metagenome (GOLD analysis project Ga0137418, IMG submission 122242) | Vadose zone soil fungal communities from Angelo Coast Range Reserve, California, USA - CZODoug3_1_2_16fungal (Hybrid Assembly) | ecosystem: Environmental > Terrestrial > Soil > Vadose... | reverse complement strand
TGATGAAATTGCAAACCGACAATTTCAATCTGAAAGCCGACGAAAGCCTCCCCTATTTTCTAAAAGCGCTGGACTCGGCGTCGCTCACACCGGCAGAACAAAAAGCCCGGCAAATCCTGGCCTCTTGGAATCACTACAACGACAAGGCTTCCGAAGGCGCCTCCTATTACGAAGCCTGGTGGAACAGCCTGATGCCGCTGATCTGGGATGAGATGGCCGGCCAACCCCTCGAAAACCCCACCACCTTCAACACGATCTACCTGCTGAAGGAGAAACCCACGTTTTCTTTTTTTGACATCGTGAATACTCCCGAAAAAGAAACAGCCACCGAAGTGATCCGTAAAGCGTTTTCACAAAGCGTCGTTTTGATGGAGACGTGGAAGAAGGACCATGCGCAATCCACAGCATCGTGGGGAGATTATAAAGACGGCTATATGGGACACCTCACTCGCCTGGAACCGTTGCGTGTCTACGTAAAGGCCGGCGGCAATCGCGACTACACCCTCGACCTCATGAAGCCCGTAGACGACGACGGCTTCGACTCGATCGGCGTCTACCGCAAGGGCCACCTCGTCCGCATGTACTCCATCTACCGCACCACCGGCGATGTGGTCGACTTCATGCGCGGCTGCCAGGTCTTCCGTTTCGACGACATCAAAAGGTTCCAGGCAGAAACAAGACAAAAATCCCACGCACCCCCGCTCACCGACCAACAACTCGCCGCCAAAGCCGGCTGCCCCAAACTCACCGTAGTCAACACCCGCTGGGTCCATTAGCAACAGCACCCATCATCCACACAGGTCTAGAATGCATTAAGGGGAACATATGAAGCGCGTCCGCTACACAAAATTCACCGGCGACGAGCTCGATGATCTGGATCTGGAGGATCTGGTATCGAAGCTTTCCGACCTGCTCCTCTCCAGCGGGTTCGGCAACCCGCACGGCATGGACGATGAAGAGCGGACGATGCAGGCGCTGCACGACGCGATCCTGGACGCGTTGTTCAACGGCGGCGTCCTGCCCGAAGAGACGATCGAGCGGCTGCTCGGCGACCCGGCCGACGGCGATCAGGGCGAGGCGCGCTCCAAGCTCGAAGAGCTGATTCAGCAGATCATCGAACGGATGACGGAGCAAGGCTACATCACGACGCCGCCCGACCTGCATGCCGAGCGCGAGCGGCGGCAGGGGCACGGCGGGCACGGCCCGGACCAGCCGCCGGTCACCTTCGAGGTGACCGACAAGACGCTCGATTTCCTCGGGTACCGCGCGCTCCGCGATCTTCTCGGCTCGCTCGGCAAGAGCAGCTATGGCCGCCACGACACGCGCGAGCAGGCCACGGGTGTCGAAACCACCGGCGCGCCGAAGCCGTACGAATTCGGCGACACGCTGAACCTCGATGCGGCGGCGACGCTCCTCAACGCCGCGCAGCGGCAGCACGAGCGCGGCGAGCAGACGTCCCGGCTGACCGTGACGCACGAAGATCTCATGGTCGTGCAGGGCGAGTATCAGAGCTCCTGCGCGACGGTGCTCATGCTCGATTGCAGCCACAGCATGATTCTGTACGGCGAGGATCGGTTTACGCCGGCCAAGCGCGTCGCGCTGGCGCTGGCGCAGCTCATCAAGACGCAGTATCCAGGCGATGCGCTGAAGGTCGTCCTGTTCCACGACTCGGCGGAGGAGATTCCGCTCGCCGAGCTCGGCCGCGTGCGTGTCGGGCCGTACTACACGAACACGCGCGAGGGGCTGCGGCTGGCGCGGCGCATCCTCGATCGGCAGCGCAAGGACATGCGCCAGATCATCATGATCACCGACGGCAAGCCGTCGGCGCTGACACAGCCCGACGGCCGCATCTACAAGAATGCGTTCGGCCTCGACCCGTTCATCGTCGCCGAGACCTGCGCCGAAGTCGCGGCGTGCCGCAAGAGCGGGATCATGATCAACACGTTCATGCTCGCGCGCGACTACGATCTGGTGAGCTTCGTCCGCCGCGTCGCCGACATCTGCAAAGGCAAGGCGTATTTCACGACGCCGTACACGCTCGGGCAGTACGTCCTCATGGATTACATGGACAAGAAGACGAAGACTATTCATTGAAATCGGCGATCGGGTGATCGGGTGATCGGCGATTTCAATCGCCGATTTCGATCGCCGATCAGCGATCGCCAGATCGCCGATACGTGGCCCTGATGTCTGATTTACTCCCACTCTTCCCGCTCCCGAACGTCGTCCTGTTCCCGAATGTGTTTCTGCCGCTCCATATCTTCGAGGCGCGATACCGCGAGATGGTGGCCGACGCGGTGGCGAGCGATCGCCTGATCGGGATGGTGCTGCTGCGCCCGGGCTGGGAGCGGAACTACGAGGGGCGGCCGGCGGTGTATCCGATCGGATGCAGCGGCGTGATGACCCACGTCGAACGGCTCGGGGACGGCCGCTACAATCTCGTGCTGCGCGGGCTCGAACGTTTCCGGATTGTCGAAGAAGACCACGACCGGCCCTACCGCCGCGCCGTCGTCGAGCCGCTGCTCGAGCAGGCGCTCGCCGCCGAGGATCGCGAGGCGATTCGTCTTCAGCGATCGAAGCTGGAGTCGATGTTGTCGCCGGTCCGGTCGGATCTCGGCGAAGGCCGTCTGGTCGCCGAGGCCCGGATGCCGGCGTCGATGTCGGACGAGGACCTGGTGAACGCGCTGGCGCAGTACCTGAACCTGGAGCCGCTCGAAAAACAGGCGCTGCTCGAGAAGCCCAACCTGCGCACACGCGCCGAGTCGCTCGTCGAGCTGCTCGAGATGAAGGTCATGATGTCGCGGACGCCTGGACTCTCCAACGTCGCCCACTGACCCGGCGATGAGAGCCGTTTGCACAACGCCCTCACGCGAAGGACGAAGGATCCGCTCCACGTCACGGCGCGAGGCTGTCGCGTTGCCCGATGTATGAGAACAAATGCAACCACGAAGGCACGAAGCCACGAAGACCAGGGCCAGATCTTCTTCGTGCTTTCGTGTCTTCGTGGTCCCGGCGCTGTTCGTGCCGATGTGCTGTTAAAGGACGTGCGTCGTGTGGAGTACGGTCTTTTTCGCCAGGCGCCACGACGCGCGCCGCGGACGACCGATAGCGAGACGCGCGCGATCACTCGGGACGCAGGGCGATCATCGGCTCGATGCGGAGCGAACGCCGCGCCGGCACCCAGCACGAGACGGCGCCGGCCGCGAGGAGAATCGCGCCGACCGCAATGAAGGTGATCGGCTCGTGCGGCGATGCCTGGTAGACGACCCTCGACAAAATGCGGCCGGCGGCGAGCGCGAGCAGCGATCCGGCTGCCGCGCCGGCGGCGATGATCATCAGCATCCGCCCGAGCACGAGACGCAGCACGCTGGCCGCCGGGGCGCCGACCGCCATGCGGATGCCGATCTCCCGTCGTCGCCTCGACACCGCGTAGGCGACGGTGCCGTGAATGCCGGTCGCGGCGAGCATGATGCCGAGCAGGCCGAACGCGGTCAAGGCGACGGCCGCCACCTGGTTCGGGAACAGCACAAAGCCGAGCATCTGTTCCACGCTGCCCGAGCCGTAGAGCGGGAGCTGAGGATCGAGCGCCGCGATCGCCTGCCGGATGCCGGCGACCATCTGCTCCGGCGGCACGGCCGATCGCGCCAGCATCGTCGTCGTCGTGTTGTACGACTGCATCATCGGCACGAAGATGACCGACTGCGATGATTCGGTCAGCGATTGGTACTTGCCGTTTTCGACGACCCCGACCACCTCGATGGGCACGTCACTCCACCCGTAGCGAACGCGTCGGCCGATCGCGTCGCGCGTGTGCAGGATCGACCGCGCGAAGGTCTCGTTGACGACGGCGACGCGTGGACGATCGGCGGTGTCGCGCCAGTCGATGTCGCGCCCCTGCAGTTGTCTGATGCCGAGCGTTCGAAAATATGCAGGCGACACCTCGTAGCGGACGGCGCGCGGCATGTCCGACGCGCGGGCGGTCGATTCCTCAATCGCGTGGATGCGTGTCGACGACTGATCGATACTGAGCGGCAGCGAATTACCGTACGCGGCGGCCGCCACGCCGGGCAGTCGTTCGACAGCGGCAAGCGCGCGCTGCTGAAACCGCTTGCCCTCCTCGGTCGAGTAGCCGCCGAGCCCCAGCTCGAAACCCACCATCGACACGCCTCGCGGATCGAAGCCGAGCGGCATCGTGAGCGCCTGTTGCAGGCCGCGCAGCGACAACAGACACGCGGCGACGAGCACGAAGCAGACCGCAACCTGGACGCCGACCAGCAGATCCCGAAGCGGCCACGCCCCTCGCGAAGCGCGCGCATCGTGGCCGTCCCTGATGGCCGTGTTGGGATCGACGGTCGAGGCGCGGCGCGCCGGCGCGACCCCGAACAGGACGCCGGCACACAGCGACGCGATGCACGCGAACAGCAGGACGGCCGGGTCGACCGCCACGTCGAACTGCACCGGCAGATCGATCGGCGCGCGCCACGCACTGAGCGCCCGGGCGCCGATCGTGGCGAGCCCGCAGCCGGCCGCACCGCCAAGCGCGGCGAGCAGCACCGATTCGGTCAGCAGCTGGCGCACGATGCGGCCGCGGCCCGCGCCGATCGAGATCCGGATCGCCAGCTCGCGCTGCCGGTCCGCGCCGCGCGCCGCCAGCACGCTGGCCAGGTTGGCGCAGGCGACCAGCAGCACCAGCGCGGCGAGCGCGAGCAGTCCGAGCGTGAACGCCTTGACCGGCTGGCCGAGCGCGTCGCCGACGAAGCCCGGGCTGGCCAGCTTCAAGCGAAGACCCTCGTCCGACTGCGGATGCTCGCGCGCAATCGCGGCGGCGACGGCGTTGAGGTTGGCGAGCGCGACAGCGGGCGCGACGCCCGGCTTCAGGCGGCCTACGATCCACGTGTTCGAGGTCGCCCGATTCTCGAGCCACGGGTTGCCGATCTCGATCTGCGCCTGCATCATCATCGGCACCCAGACGTCGGGGCGGTAGAAGCGCTCGGTGCCGCGGAATCCGCGCGGCGCGACGCCGATCACCGTGTACGGCAGGCGGTTGATGCGAATCGCGCGCCCGACGATCGCGGGGTCGGCCGCGAAGCGCGAGGTCCAGTAGTCGTAGCTCAGCACCACGAGCGGCGCGTCGCCCGGCTGGCGATCGTCGCTCGCATGAAACACGCGGCCGAGCGCCGGCGCCACGCCAAGCACGTCGAAGTAGTTGCCGGTCGCGAGATACCCCCACGAGCGGAGCGCGCCGCCGGCGCCGCTCGCGTCGATGTTCATCGGCGAGATGCGATAGCCGACGAGGCCGTCGAACGTGACGTTGCGGTCGCGCAGATCGCGGTAGTTGGGAAACGACAGCGACCCGCCGCGGCCCTCGGGCTGCACGAAGACCACCCGCTCCGGCTTGGCGATCGGCAGCGGCTCCAGCACCAGTGCGTTCACGACGCTGAAGACGAGCGTGTTGGCGCCGATCCCCAATGACAGCGACAGGATCGCGACGACGGCGAAGCCCGGGCTGCGGCGCAGCGTTCGCAGCGCGTACAGGAGATCGGCGTGTCCGTCGTGAAACCAGCGGATCATGATTGCTGCCGTAGACGGGAATAAGCTCGCCGCGGTTCCGCGGCGAGCTCCGAGCAGTGGAGCCAGGTGCCAGGCGGCAAACCGGACTGAACAGAAACAGCCGGGATTAGAATGCGTCGATGTCCGGAGCCGTGCGCCGCCAACCCGCCTGGATCGTGTGCTTGGTCGCGGCCTCGTCTACTCTGATCGGCGCGGATCAGCAGCCGCAGCGATACAACGAAACGGTCGACGTTGCCAGCGTGCTGATCGACGTTCGCGTCCTCGACGATGCCGGCCGGCCCATCGCCGCGCTGAACGCGGGCGACTTTAGCGTGAAGATTGGCGGCAAGCCTGTCCGGGTGCAGTCCTCGACCTGGATCGGCGTGGAAGCGGCGTCGCCCGCGGCGTTCGATCATGTTGCGGCCCCGAGCGCTGTCCACGAGGGTGTCGCGAGCCGGCTGATCGTCCTGCTGTTCCAACGAAGCCTCGCGAATGACCACGCCCGTGGATTGCTGCGGAGGCTCGAAGAGAGCCGCGATCTCATGCGCGGCCTTGGACCTTCAGATCGCGTCGCGGTCCTGACGTTCGATACCAGCCTCAAGATCTGGACCGATTTCACCGCCGACCGCGCGGTTCTCGATCGGATCCTCCAACATGGCGTGTTGTTCGAGCGGCCGCCTACCGTCTCGGCGTCGCCGGCGCCGTCGCTGGTGACGCACCTGGACACGCAGACCGGGCGGCGGACATATACCATCGAGCGCGCGCTCGAACTGATCGCGCACGCGCTCGAGCCGCTTCCCGGATCGAAGACCGTTGCATTCTTCGGTCATGGCATGGGCAGCATGAACCGGAGTGGCGACGTGTCGGTAGCGAGGGGTTACACGAACGCGCGCCGCGCGCTGACGGCCGCGCGCGCGACGGTCTTCTCGCTCGACATCACCATGGCCGATACGCATTCGCTGGCATACGGTCTGCGGCGGATCGCCGAGGAGACCGGCGGGTTCTACGCGAGCTCGCTCGATTTTCCAGAACGGCCGATGCGCTGGCTTGCGGGGGCGCTGAGCGGCTATTACGTGCTCTTTGTCGAGAGGCCGGAGCATGCCGACAAAGCGCGCGACGTGACTGTCGCGCTCACGCGCAGCCAGGCTCACGTGTTTGCGACGAGCAACTATTACTCGAGTTCAATCCGGTAGCAGCGTTCAACCCGCTGCGTCTGCTTAGCGCGGGCCGCTCAGCCATCCACCTGTCAACAGTCGCACCGGACGCTGGCGCCTTGTACGTGGCGCTTCAAGCCCGTACGCTTCCAAGTCCCGCACTGCCAAGCGCCGCACTGCCGAGCGCCGCACTTGACAGTTGCACGGCTTCGCGCTTATCGTTTGTCCCTATTTAAGACAATATCGCGTCGGCGTGCGCGACCGGCCCTACAGGGCGCCACAGCAGGCTGAGAACGACGCCATGTTTCGTTTTCGGGCTTTTCGTGGCTGCTTTTTCGTGATTTCGTACTTTTTGGCCGTCGTGGTCGATCCGGCCGCGGGTCTCGCGAATCGGGTTCTCACTGAGCGAATGGCCGGCGTCGGCGGCCTATTTGCTCGAAGATGATGCAAATGCGGCGCATCGACCCAAACCGCTTCCACGTCGCCACCCGCGGCACCTCGCGGCAGATCAACCGTCAGATTGCGCTCACCCTGATCAGCAGCCATCAGCCGATCTCCCGCGCCGACCTCGCCCGCCGGATGAAGATGCGGCGCGGCGCCATCGGCCTGCTCGTGCAGGCGCTGCTCGACGATCGGCACATCGTCGAGGGGGCCACCGGGCAGGCGGCGCGCGGGCGCAAGCCGACGCTGCTGTACATCAACATGCGCCAGCGATCGAGCGTGGCGGTCGACATCCGCGCGAGCCGCACCTTCCTCATGCTCGCCGATCCGATGGGGCGTCCGCGATCGGACATCGTCAGCCTGCCGACCGTGCGCGAGCCGCGGCGCCTGGTTACGGTCCTGGCGGCGCGCATCCGGCAACTGCTCGCGGCACATGCGGCGGACGCCGGCAAGTGCGAAGGCATCGGCCTCGTCGTGCCCGGGATGGTCGATCCGGGCACCGGCCGCGTACTGCACGCGCCGACGCTTGGCTGGCGCAACGTCGATCTGCGCGGACGCCTCGCGGCGGCCACGGCGCTGCCGGTCCACGTCGAGAACTCCGGCCGCGCGTGCGCGCTCGCACAGGTATGGGAGGCGCGCACCGTGGCGACGCCGGTGCGCAATCTGGTGTTCGTCAGCGTGTCGGACGGCGTCGGCGTGGGCATTGTCGTCAACGGCGAGCTGCTGCGCGGACGGCACAATATCGCCGGCGAATTCGCGCACATGCCGATGAGCATCGACGGCCCGCGCTGCTCGTGCGGCGCGATCGGGTGCTGGGAAGCGCACATCTCCAACCTGGCCACGCTGACGCGCTATTTCGGGCGCGCGCCGACCGGCGCCGACCGCGCGTTCACCATCGACGACCTGGTCGCGCGCGCGCGGACCGGCGACGGTAAGGCGGTGGCGGCGCTGCAGGCGTCGGCGCGGTATCTGGGTCTGGGCCTCGGCGGCGTCGTCAACATCATCAACCCCGACTGCGTGTTCATCGGCGGCGAGATGGTCGCGGCGTGGGATCTGATTGAAAGCACCGTGCGCGCCGCGCTCGCCGAGCGCGCGCTGACCCCCGCCGCCGCCTCCACGGACATCGTCATCGTTTCGGCAGAAGAGCATCCGCGCCTGCGAGGCGCTGCCATGCTCGTCGCGGCGCCGACATTCGCCGCGCCGGTCGTGGCCTGACAAGGAGTGGTTATGTGGAGATTGGCTGCCGCCGCGCTCGCGGGGATGCTCGTCACGACGTCAGCGCTGGCGCAGACGCCTACGGGGACGATCCTTGGAAGCATCAAGGACGCCCAGGGTGCGGTGGTTCCCGGAGCCACCGTCGCCGCCACGAATGTCGGTACGCAGTATTCCCGAAGCACGGTGACCGACGAAACGGGAGAGTACGCGCTTCGTCTCCTTCCGGTCGGCGACTACATGCTCGTCGTCACCCTGCCCGGCTTCAAGAATTACTCGCAAACGGGAATCGTCCTCGAGGTCGGACGCAACGCCAGAGTCGATGCGACGATCGAGCTTGGCGCGGTGAACGAATCGGTGTCGGTCGTGGCCGACGCCCCTCTCATCGAAACCACGTCGTCGTCCCTCTCGAGAACCGTGAACCAGAACGACGTGCTGAACCTCCCGCTCGTCAATCGCGACCTGTACTCTCTGCTGAGCCTCACGGGCGGCGTCACCAGCAACGAGAACTCGAACTCGCTGGGAGGGCCGGAGCAGCTGACCACGATCAACGGCTCGGGCCGAGCGCAGATGGGCACCGTCAACTTCCAGCTGGACGGCGGGAACAATACCGCCGGCCTCCGGGGCACCGGCAACCCGGCGCCCAACCCGGAAGCCGTCCAGGAATTCCGTGTGCTGACCAACGGATTTGCGGCGGAGTATGGACGCTACTCTGCGGGCGTCGTCGACGTGGTCACGAAGTCCGGCACGAACATTTTGCACGGCGCCGCCTTCGAGTTCTTCCGCAACCAGAACCTCAACTCCCCGCGCTGGGTGCCGCCGGGCACACCCTCCGTGAATGACCCGCTCGATCGCAACCAGTACGGCGGGGCCTTTGGCGGCCCGGTGACGAAGGACAAAACGTTCTTCTTCTTCAGCTACTCCGGGCTGCGTCAGGAAGAGACGTACTATCGCAACACCGCGGTGGTGCCGACGGCGCTCGAGCGCGCGGGCGACTTCTCGCTGTCGTCACGCCGGCCCACCGACCCGCTGACGGGACAGCCGTTCCCCGGGGGTATCATTCCGGCGTCGCGCTTCGATCCGGCAGCGAAGACGATTCAGGAGCGGTACGTTCCGTTGTCGAACCTGCCGAATAGCTTCTACGAAGTCCGCCGTCCGGATCCGCTGCAAACCGACGAGGCGACGCTGAAGCTCGATCACCAGTTCTCGGCCAGACAGGCCCTCGCATTCAGCTACTTCTATCAGACCGGAACCGACACGCAGCCGCTGACCGGCAGCGCCCAGTCGCAGACTGGCGGCGGCAACATGCCCTGGGTCGACCGGGATTTCAAGTGGAAGCAGCACAACGTCAATTTGTCCCACACCTGGACGTTGAGCCCGACGACAATCAACCAGTTTCGGGGCAGCTACATGCGCCAGTTCGGCGGACGCGTGAACAACCCCACGACGTCGCTCGGCGACCTCAACTCGAGATTCACCATTCAAGGCGACCCCACGCTGCCGCGACTGACCGTCACCGGGTTCTTCACCGGCCAGACCTCGATCGCCGGACCTGATGCCGGAAGCAACTATTTCGGGGTGAAGGACGCGATCAGCATCAGCAGAGGCAAGCACGCGTTCAAGCTCGGCGTGGACCTCTCGTACGAGAAGATCATCCACGACACGCTGCTCGACAACTACGGCGTCTTCACGTTCAACGGCAGCAGGACCGGCAATGCGTACGCGGACTTTCTTCTGGGCGTCCCCAGCACGATGACGCAGGACGCGCCCGTCCGAAAGACGGACAACGGCGCATACATCAGCGCGTTCGCACAGGACGACTTTCGGATTCATTCTCGAGTCACCTTGAATCTCGGGCTCCGCTACGACGTGCAGTTTCCGTTCACCGATCCCGACAACCGCAAGCTCGCCTTCGTGCCGGGGCGGCAGTCCACTGTCTCTCCGAATGCTCCAGTAGGACTCCTCTTCCCCGGGGACGAAGGCGTGAGCCGCGGGATCGTCAAGACCGACGTCAACAACATTGCCCCCCGCATCGGCATGGCGTGGGATCCGAAGGGCGACGGTCGCACGGCGGTCCGCGCGGCGTTCGGCCTGTT
>Ga0137418_10006868_pt1 | contig 10455 bp, 11 predicted proteins | sample CZODoug3_1_2_16f_FD_122242 | JGI IMG/M metagenome (GOLD analysis project Ga0137418, IMG submission 122242) | Vadose zone soil fungal communities from Angelo Coast Range Reserve, California, USA - CZODoug3_1_2_16fungal (Hybrid Assembly) | ecosystem: Environmental > Terrestrial > Soil > Vadose... | reverse complement strand
TAAGATCGTGATCGAATCCCGCGATGCGGGACGAGAGGCTCACCGATAGCTCATCGAAAAGATCGTGCGGATGCTGGCGATCGTGCAGCGGCTGATCGTGCCACGATTCGCCGGTTTGAAATAGGAGCGGATAACCCCGTCCGCCTTCGGTGAGGGGATCGAGGCTCATCATTAAGCGCGCGCCGATCTGCGCGCTGTCGCCGAGCGGGTGCGAATACATGCCCATGATCCAGTTGGGCGCATCGATCCGGTCGTCTCCACGCCGCGTGCTCACGTTCGTGTAACGCGGGAAAATCGCGCCGTGCAGCATGAGCATGTCGTCGCCGAACATAAACATCTTGCCGTACGTCGGCGACGAATCCGGCAGCCAACTTGTTCCGGAGCCTTCGCGGCTCATGGGATCGGCGAGATCGATGGAAGAACGCATTTCCATCTGCATCGCGTGGCCCTCATGCGAAGGCGGGTGCATCTCGTGCTCATGCATTGACTGAGACTGATGCGGCAAATGGGACTGATGATTCGACGTTGAGCGCTGGGTGCCTGCTCGCGATTTATCGGAGTTGAATGTTGAGTGTCTGTTCTCTTCCTTCGGCACAAGTGTCATTCCGCACTTCGGGCAATTGCCGGGATGATCCGTAATCACTTCAGGATGCATCAGGCAGGTGTATTTCTGTTTCTTCTCGTGCTCCTGCTCAGAATCGTGGTCCCTGTCCGGGCGATTGGGTTCAATCGCCGCTACGTGTGCTGCGGCGCTAATCGCGAGCGCAAGTGTGATGATTAGAATCGAGATTCGTTTCTGCATGTGGCCTGTGCCTTTTCTGTAGTGGCAGCCGTGTCGGCTGCGAACGGTCTGGGCAAACGCGGGCGGCCCGCCTGCCGCTACAGCGGAAGATCCGGGACCCCGAAAGCTTTCGGGGTTTGTTAGACCAGGAACGGTGGAGCGTGAGCGAGAAGGCTCCGCTGCAAAATCAATTCAGCGAATGAACGCGCATTCGGCGGCCCGGCACATGACCCGGCAGCAGACACGCGCCGAGATCGCGAACATGGCCGCGGTGCCGTTGATCTTCCTGGGCGGGTGGTGGGGTTACGCGGCTCGCCAGGGGGCGAACATCGGTATCCCATTGGGTTTCTTGAGCTTTTCACGCGCCTTTGAGAGCGAGGCCGACCTGCTGGGTCTGGAGTACATGTACAAAACCGGCTACGATCCCACAGCTTCTGTGGATATTTTCGAGCGCATTGAATCGCTCGAAAAGCGCAGACCCGGCACCATGGCGCGGGTGTTTTCGTCGCACCCGATGACTGCGGACCGGATCCGGATGGCGCAAAAGAATATTGCCGAGATTTTGCCAAACAAACCCAATTACGTAGTAAATACATCTGAATTCAACGAGATGCGGGAGCGGATGGTGGCCCAGCACCGCCGCTCGAAACGGGAGGCCGCCGCCCAACCCTCGAAGCCCACTTTACTGCGGGCGCCTGGCTCGGGCGACCGGCCTGTAGCCCAACCTGCGGACCAGGGGCCCGAAGACCAGCCGGTTCTGCGTCGTCGTGAAGACTGAACCAGGACCGCAACGCCGCCTTCCGGGAATGTAAATCCTTTCTCACTCCCCGCAACCATTAGGATTTGTAAGGCGTTATTATTGTGAGGCCTTTGCATGCCTCAGGCTTATAATGCTATCAGGAGAAGATCCAAGATGAACCGGTTCTCCGTTCGGTTATCGACCTTCGTGCTGGCCGCCGCCATCGCCGGAACCCCCTCTTTCGCCAAGGATAAGAAAAAAGATCCGGAAGAAATCGGCAATCGCGACGTGGGCAAAGGCGTCAACTTCTACTCGCTCGAGAAGGAGATTGCGCTTGGAAAGCAACTCGCCCAGGAAGTGGAGCGGCAGGCGAAGATCATCGATGACCCGGTGATCGCCGAATACGTCAACCGCGTGGGCCAGAACCTGGTGCGAAATTCTGACGCCAAGGTTCCCTTCACCATCAAGGTTTTGGATTCTGAAGAGATCAATGCGTTCGCCCTTCCCGGTGGATTCTTCTTCGTCAACTCCGGTTTGATTTTGAAGGCCGACAACGAAGCCGAACTGGCGGGCGTCATGGCGCACGAAATCGCGCATGTTGCGGCGCGCCACGGTACCAGGCAAGCCACTCGCGGCACCATCATCAATTACGCGTCGATCCCCCTGATTTTCATGGGCGGCTGGACGGGTTACGCCATACGGCAGGGCGCGGGTCTCGCGATTCCGCTGGGCTTCCTGACCTTTTCACGCGGATTTGAGTCCGAAGCCGACATGTTAGGTCTGGAGTATCTGTATAAGACCGGTTACGACCCGGGGTCATTCGTAGATTTCTTCGAGAAAATTCAATCGCTCGAAAAACGCAAACCCGGCACGCTGTCCAAGGTGTTCTCAACCCACCCGATGACCGACGACCGCATCAAGACCGCGCAGAAGAACATCGCGGAACTTCTGAAGGCCAAGCCCGAGTACGTGGTGAACACTTCGGAGTTCAACGACGTCAAGTCGCGGCTCTCGATGCTGCACAACCGCCGCCGTATCGATACCAAGGAAGATGCATCGGGCCGGCCGACATTGCGCCGGTCTCCAGGCGCCGGCACCGGTCCCATCGAGGACGAGAACGGCAAGAAAGCGCCCAAGGACGAAGACGAACGTCCGACGCTGAAGCGGCGCGACAACCAGTAATTTCAATCATTCGTATCGCAGAGCGATGATGGGCTCGACGGCGATTGCTCGCCGCGCGGGAATCCAGATTGCCACGAGCGATACCGCCGCCAGTCGCCCAAACAATATCGGGATTCCGCTAACAACCGTCTGGATAACGCGGAAGTCTTCGTTATCTGGCCCGTCGTGCAGACCGTAGATGACTTTCTCGGGTGGCGTGCGCGTCAACGTTGCGACGCCGTTATAGCCTTTCATGCCGCGATAGCTCGGGTGGTACCCGGCGCTCCGGATCGCCTCGGCCGGAAAATCCTGATCCTGGACCTTGGTCTCCTGTAAACACATCACCTCGGGTTTGTGCGTGGTGATCCAATCGAGCACCAGCGGGAGCCGCTGGCGGATGGAATTGACGTTGTATGTAGCGATTTTCATGTTCCTGGTGAGGGCAACAGACTAGATTATCTGGCATTCAGTGCCAAGATATTGACGTACTGGAATGCACGATGTACCAACGGGCGAATGACTGATGACTGGTATACATAAAGACGGTTATCCGCGCAGCTTTATTATTAGACGAAGGAACCGCTGGATGCTCGTACAGCCAGGCGGGAAGGAGGCACATGAAAATCGTGACTTATTTTATTGCGCTGGTGCTTGCGCTTTCGCTCGCAACGGCACCGGAGGCCGCCTACGCGAAGGCGCCGAAAAAAGCCGCAGCGGCCGCAAACGTAAAAGCATCCGGCCTTGTGGACATCAACTCCGCCACGGCCGAACAACTGCAAGCCTTGCCAGGCATCGGTACCGCCTACGCGGACAAGATCATAAAGGGCCGGCCCTATCGCGCCAAGAATGAGCTTGTTCAAAAGAAGATCATTCCGCAGGCCACGTACGCCAAGGTCAGGAGCCTCATCATCGCGAAGCAGAAGTAGCAGCAACGATCGCCCAACGCTTTTTAACCACGCACGCTCAACTTCGAGGGCGCGTCAGCTGCGATTCCCTTGCTCTTGACCTCTCTCTAGGCTGGCCGCTGCGCGACGGCCACCGACGCTCCGGCGTGCTCCCCTTCTGGCTTCACGAAGTAGCACGCCACTGCACCCCCAATGACCATTAGGCTTCCGTAATACAATCCCCACGACCAGCCCGCATAAGACGCAATCAGCGGCGTAAGAATGGGGGCAAAGAAACCACCCACGTTGCCGCCCGTGTTGAGTATGCCGCTAGCGGAACCGACGTCGTCTCTTCCGATATCGATCGCCATCGACCAGAACGGTCCTTCGCAAACGGATGTGCATCCTATCGCCAGCGACAGCAGTGCCGCCGTCAGCGTGATGCCTGGCGTCACGGTTGCCAGAAATAACAGCACCGCGCCGGAAGAAAGTCCTACGATTGGTACGATGCGTCGTCCGAATCGCGCACCATACGACTTGGTCAGGCGATCCGAAATCCAGCCTCCCAGCGGCATCATCACCAGCATGGTCAGAAACACAGCGGTGGTGTACTTCGCGCTGGCCGCGTAACCGACCTTTCGAACTTCCCCGAAATAATAATAGATCCAGTAAAAGAAAATGTATTCGAAATAGCCCATCGTGAAATAGGCCAGCGTGACCAGCCCCAGGTTACGATTGGCGAGCAATTTGAGCCATGCTTTCCAGGCTCGTGGAGTTTCGCCGCGTTTTGGAACGGCCTCTCCCGCCCGGTCCTCCACCGTCAGCATCCAGACCAGCGCCAGGACAGCGGTTGCCATTGCGGCCAGGTAAAAAGAGTTGCGCCATCGAAACTGCGCCATCATCCACGAAAACAATATCGGGGATACGGCGCCGCCCAGGCAGGACCCGGCGATGATGAATGCCTGCACGCGCGCATGGTGAATCACCGGAATCCGGTACGCACACATACGCGCGCAAGCCGGGTAAAGCGGGGCCGTTACCGCACCGAGCACGAAGCGGATTGCAAACAGAGCGGGCACAACCCCGATCCATCGTGTAATTCCCCGCGCTCCCCCCGCGACCGTCAGCGCCGTGGACACCGCCGATGTCACACCGAACAGGAAGAGCGTGAGGCTCGGGCCCAGCCGGTCCGCCACCCATCCCGCCGGCGTCATGAAAATCGCATAACTCAGAACGAATGCCGAATAGACGCTGCCCATGCTGGTGGCCGAGATCTTGAATTCCTTCATAATCTCGGGGCCGGCGATGGTCATGATGGTGCGGTCGAAATAACTCATGACGCTGAACGCGAACATGAGTCCAATTACCGCCACCTGCGATGCACCGAGGCGATTCGAACCAGTCATGGGGCTTTGAGCCGATGGGGTATCATAGCGGATTGCCCAAATCCGTTCTACCCAGATGAAGATCGCCAAACTCGAGTTCATTCCGGCCAGTATCCCCTACACGCACCGCGAAGCAAGCTCGCTGGTCAACCGCGACGGTGTAACGGACGTGGTGGTCAAGGCTTCGACTGATGACGGATTGGTGGGCTGGGGTGAAAGTTCGAGCGGCGCAAATGTCGAATCCGTACTCGAAGCCCTCAAGGGCATGGCTCCGTTCGTGATCGGTCGAAGCCCTTGGGAAAGCGAAGCCATCCGTGAAGAACTTTGGCATCGCGGCATCTGGTCGTGGCGCCAGCCCACGGCGTGTTTTGCTTATCCGGGCATCGACATGGCGCTGTGGGACATCTGCGGCAAGGCCTCAGGCGAGCCTCTTTATAACCTGTTCGGCGGGCGCGTTCGCGATCACGCAAATTATTTTTACTATCTGGCGTGGGGACCGGAGGATGACCTTCGCGGGCAGTGCCGCGACGGGCTCACCAAAGGCTTCCATGTTTTTTACATGAAAGTCGGCGTGAATTTCGAAGCCGAACTGGACATGGTTCGCGTGATCCGCGAGAGCGCGGGGCCAACCGCAAAAATTCGCCTCGATGCTAATGGCGCCTGGAATGTGAACGAAGCCTTGCGCAACTTGGAGCGCTTCGATGAGTATCACATCGACTTCATTGAGCAGCCCGTGCCGCAGGATCCCATCAGCAACATGCAGGAAGTGCGCGCGCGCTGTCCCATCGCCATTTCAGCCAACGAGGGTTTGTGGACTCAGGCCGAAGCCTATCGCCAGATCACCTCGCGCACCGCTGATGTTTACTGCTTCAGCCCCTACTTCACCGGATCTCTCGCGCAGTTCCAACGCCTCTGCTGGCTCGCGCATTTTGAGGGGTTCGAGATCTGCCGCCACACGCATGGAGAGTTTGGCATCATCGCCACAGCCGCCCACCACATCCTGTTGACGCTACCCAACGTGGTGGACGGCAATCAGCAGACCGCCCACATGATGCAGGACGACATCTTGACGGAGCCGATTCCGATCGCCCGCGGCCCGAACTGGGGAATTCCGCGCGGGCTCGGCCTGGGCATCGAGATCGATGAGGACAAGCTCGGGAAATATCACGAGCTATATCGGACGCGAGGCCAGTTCGTTCCCTACGATCCGGCGCTGATCGGAACACCGTTATATGGTTCGGCGCCGCGCCCGCATGTATGATGGAGACGCCTGTTGCGCTCGGTTAATCGGTTAAGTTGTTACTTCGAATAGCTTGGGCTTTGTGATCGTGAATAGAAAAAGACTTCATCGCGCCCAAGACGTGCGCAATCGGTAGAGCAAGGGGCATCCGCACATTGGACTGCCCCTAAGCCTCCAGTTACTGCTTGTCGAAAACCAAAACGTTGTCGAACGCCTTACCTTCGGCGTTGGTGCCTTTTGTAGCTACGGTCATGGTATTGCCGTCATTCGAGATCACAGTTCGGCTCGTTGAGATGTACGTTCCCCCGGTCTTCTTGGCTGCACTAGTGAAGGTGTTCGCATCTACCTGTTTGAGGGCGACGGTATCGTACGGCGAACCTGTTACGGGATAGTCCTTCCCATCGTAATTGGCGGTGTAGCTGGAGTTGATTGAATCGCCGTTAGCGCGTTCTCCCGTACTGATCGTTTTTACTCCGCCCTCCCATGCTTGCCGCGCCGACGTGAGACTTTTTACCGTCGGTGGCCCGGGATTGTACGTCGATTTCTCCAAGTTTAGTTTCCAGTTCCCAAGGGAATTGTCAGCTCCAAATGCTCCAATAGCGGTGATTGTTGCGCCGATGAACAGCTTTGCAAAAATGTTTCGCATTCGTCTTTTCCTTTTAGTTCGGTTGGACTGCGTGGAGGGTGGCTGTTTGAAGTGCAGCGATGCTTAATGCCGACCTTACAAACGCCGGAAGGCAGAGCGTGGCTGGTGGGAGCTTACGTCGGTTGATCGTTCAGACAGCATTCCCGTCGATCAACCCGCAACTAGGGTAACACAGTTACGAAAGTAGGGTAACATAGTTACGGACGCCGATCCCGCCCTGATCGCCATTGTACGGTCCGGCGCGGCGCAGCACCGATAATTCGCGATAACACGCGGATTATTTCACGTCCTCGACGTCCAGCCGGCCCTTCTCGCGAGCGATGCCTACGACGAGAAACTCGAGATCGCGCGCGCCGCTGTTCTCGAACGAATGGTCATCGTTGAGCAGCACTGGAATCGCGTCGCCCTTTTGAATATCGGCTGCTTCTTCGCCAATTCGCGCAGAACCCGTCCCGTCCATCACGTAGAAAACCTCCTCCACACCGATGTGCCTGTGGCGGCCGATGGACGTTCCAGCTGGCAGCAATAGATGATCCATGTACGCCCAGTTGCTAAAGAACACTTCAGGCTGCAGCGCGCGGCGGTACATCACTTTGCCTTTTCCGCCGTGCAGGGCCTCGACCGGCGCGAGAAGGCTTCTCTCAAATCGCACGTGAACGAAAACCGGCTTCGGATCGAGCGGCACGCCTACGCGGTCATCGCCCAGGTCGAAAGCATCGTACTTGCCCTTCACGCTGCCCACTCCGATGTTCATCCATTGCGTGGGCCGGTCGGTGGGATTGTAAATACCATGCGACCTTCCCATGCGGCAGGGCGCAGCGCCGCTGTCCGTCCATCGATCGTAAACTGCGCTTCGTTGTCAAGAATGACAAACATCTCCTCCATCTGGTTGTGATAATGGTGGCCGATCCCTCCCTTGGGCGCCAGGATGCCGCGATGCACGAAAATCAGGTTCGTGTTGAGGCTCTCCGCATCCAGCCGCGTCTCAAAGCCAATCTCGCCCGCTCCGCCGTGGACCGCGCGTTCCATGGTGAACTTGGAACGGTCCTATGGCCGATACGCACTTGTAACAGCTCGCGAGCGGCGGCCGAAGAAATCACATAAACAGCCAGGAACAGCAGTCTCATGAGTTGGCGTAAAATACCGGAAACACCGGCCGGCTATCCTATCACCGCTAGCGAGCATTCACACTGGCCCAGGACGCCGTGTCCGTGATACGCTGATCCAAAATCTGGACCTGCGCGTCCTTATTAAGAAGTGAGGCGTCGTTAAATGGCACGCGAAATGGCACGCGGCCGATTACGGAATGCAGCCTGCCAGTCCGGAGCAGGAACGGGCCTAATCGTGATCATGGCAGCGCTCGCATCCACAGCAGTGGGCTCGGCTGCAGAGTTGAAGCCGGAAACGCTCACCGCGTTCGATAAATATATTCGACTCAAAGAGGCTCGTCTCGAACAACCGCCCGCCGCCGGGAGGTTTCTGTGGGCCGATGCAGCGCCGGACCGTAATCGACAGCTCCGAGACGGCGCTGTTCTTGCCGAACCCGCGAGCGATCAGCGTGAGGTGAAGGTCCCTGAGGGGCTGATCCACGATTGGGTTGGTGCGGTATTCATCCCAGGCACGACGGTCGACAAAACCATCGCCTTGGTGCAGGATTACAGCAACCACCGCAACGTTTACCAACCCGAAGTCATCGACTCGAAGATTCTGGCTCACAGCGGCGACGATTTCAGGGTGTATCTGCGGCTGAAGAAGAAAAAAGTGCTGACTGTGGTGCTCAATACCGAGCACGACGTGCATTATGTCCGCCTGGACCGGGAGCGATGGCAGAGCCGCTCCTACAGCACACATATCGCCGAAGTTGAAAACGCCGGCAAACCCGACGAGCACGAGCTGCCTGCGGGAAAGGATCACGGCTTCCTTTGGCGCTTGCACTCGTACTGGCGTTTTGAGGAGCGAGATGGGGGCGTTTATGTCGAATGCGAGGCGGTTTCGCTCACCCGGAACGTCCCGGCCGGTCTGGGCTGGCTGATAGAGCCCATCATCCGCAAGTTGCCGCGCGAATCACTAGTCAATACGTTGCTGGCCATGCGAACTTTTTTTGCCACCAATCATGCCTCCGGTGGACTCCAATATCCCTCTGCCCACAACCGGAGCGACCGGCCGCGCGTCCGCTCCCACGCGGTGTTAGGCGCCCGGTGGTTCACTGATCATCCAACGCCTGCGCACCGCGTTGAGCGCTAGGAAACCAATGACGGTGAAGATGATTGCACGGATACCGTTCGACCAGAGAAGGCGTGCCTGCAGAGCATTCGAGAAGCCTTCGACGGACATCTGATGTTGGACACTTGCCGGAATGGGCGTGACTGCCACAAAGGCAATGCAAAAGGCTACGATGGTCCACACGATACGCTTCGGCACATTGCGGCACGGCAACCATAGAAGGAGCGCCCACGCCAAGCACATCACGCCGGCGGGCAGGACGATGATGGGAAGCCGCGAGAGATAGCCTCGGCCAAAGCCATGGAAAGCTTGCGGGCCGTAGGCGCTCATGTCTGCGTACATAGGATAGATCGTTAGTTGCGCGATCCAGCCAGAAGACACGTTGTACCAGGCCATTGCTACGCCGAGAAGCAATAGAAGGTCGGAAGCGCTTGACTTGAGTGGCGGCCGTTCTAATGCATCGTGCAAAGTGCCAATGGGACGCAACCGTCGCCAAAGGGCCCGAGCCACCGCAGCCATGGTTATCAGCACAAAGGCGGCCAACATGAGCAAGAATCCAACAAAGTACGGTGGCATCAACGCCTCCATTTGGTTTGGGTATTATCTTGCGACGAGAATATGGTTCGGTGCCTCACTGACATCACCGAATATTGTGATCCCGTTATTGGGTGACTGCAACTAACCTGCAGAACGACGCCAGTATAATTCGCTTTGGGACTTCGATTCTATAGTCGCCAACAGTGAGATCGGGCGCGCGAAAGCGGCCCGCGCGATCAAGTGCTCAGAAAAAAAGGTGCTTCGTGGTGTCGACCAGTGCATGCAGCAGGGCCGACGAAATCACGCTCGAGCCTCTCTGAAATACCTTGCCGTAAGCGAATCCGGCGATGCTCGCCAGGATCATGTAGCGCCAGTTAGGCAGCGCTCCCGGGCCATTATTCAGATGAGCGCATCCAAAAACGAACGAAGCCACCAGCAGCACGCCGGTCGTCGAGCCGAACTTCTGCATCAACCAGTTCTGTATGAGGGACCGAAACAGAAGCTCTTCAGGCAGCGCCGTTCCGGCCAAGATCACCAGAAAAGTCTTTGCGGCCGCACCACCCGACATCTTCGCCGGCAGGTGAAACGGCGGGATGAATGTCAACAAAAGCCCGAGCCCGATCAGCACCGGAGTCACCATCAAAAATGCGATCAGCGGGTCCACGAAGTCCATCAGCCGGTGCGGCAGATTGTACTTCATGCCCTTGAGAGCACGAAAAGCCAGAAACAAGACCAGCGCAAGCGTCAACGCAATTCCGTATGCCATCGTGTGGACGGTGCCCTGGATAGGTCTCGGAATCCATCGGCTACCGGCATTCAATTCCACCGGCAGCCAGAGCAGCAGAATGTTGAAGCCGAA
>Ga0137418_10006867_pt1 | contig 10457 bp, 10 predicted proteins | sample CZODoug3_1_2_16f_FD_122242 | JGI IMG/M metagenome (GOLD analysis project Ga0137418, IMG submission 122242) | Vadose zone soil fungal communities from Angelo Coast Range Reserve, California, USA - CZODoug3_1_2_16fungal (Hybrid Assembly) | ecosystem: Environmental > Terrestrial > Soil > Vadose... | reverse complement strand
TCGGGCTGCGGCCATCCGCGAACAATTGAACAAGAGCCGGCTCGAGGCGTTCAGCGACGGTGTCATCGCCATCCTGATCACCATCATGGTCCTCGAGCTGCGCATTCCCGAGGGCGCCGACTGGTCCGCCGTGCAGCCGGTCGTGCCGGTCTTCATCACCTACGTCTTCAGCTTCGTCATGCTCGGCATCTACTGGAACAATCACCATCACCTGATTCATGCGGCGGACCGGATGACCGGCGCCATCCTCTGGGCGAACCTGCACCTGCTCTTCTGGCTGTCGTTGGTCCCGTTTGCGACCGGCTGGATGGGGCGGAACAACTTCGCGCCGCTGCCGACGGCGGTCTACGGCGGCGTGCTGCTGCTCTCGGCGATTGCCTACACGATCCTGGTGCGCACGATCATCGCCGCGCAGGGGCCGCACTCGCGGCTGAAGGAGGCGATCGGCGGCGATGCGAAGGGATACGCGTCGCTGGCGATGTACGCGGCGGCGATTCCGCTCGCGTTCGTCAATCGCTGGCCGGCGTACGCGCTGTATATCGGCGTCGCGCTGATCTGGCTCATCCCTGATCGGCGAATCGAGAAGCGTCTGTCGTAACGGCGAACGCGGCGCCACCAACCATGGGCCAATCGCCTGACCGGTCTATGATTCGGCGCTCCAAGCATCCCCGAGAAGTTGTTCGACGGGCCATATCTGTGGAACCCGTCCGCTCTAAACTCGCGCGCGGGCGGCAATCACGTGAGCGGTGTAGGGGACGAGATATCCCGGCGCGCTGGCGAACGCACGCATGCCGGCTTCGATGTCCCGCTGGATCGCGCGCAGCGCGTCGGCCGTCTGACGCGCGAGCACCGCGGCCGTCCGGACGCCGGCATCGCGTTCCGCCTCGAAGATGAACGCCGCCGCCGGCACGCGCCATCCGTGCGTCACGGTGTGAAAGGTCACGGAGCCCGGCTCGAAGCCCGCTTCGGCGAGCGCGGCGCGGCAGGCATCCGGGTTGCCGAAGGCGAGCGAGTCGGGGCCCTTCGGCACCGCGACAGTCAGGTCCGCGTGCGCCCGGATCGCGGTGTCCACGAGCCGCGCGCCGGCGCTCTCCTCCGGCGCCGCCCAGACCGTGAACGCGAACGAGCCGCCGGGACGCAGCACGCGACACGCCTCCGCGAACCCGGCGGCCGGGCTCGAGAGGTGCAGCACGCCGAAGTTGACGACGACCGCGTCGAATTGGCCGGCGTCGAACGCGAGTGCCTGCGCGTCGCCGACGCGGACATCGATGTGCGGGTTGCGGGCGCGCGCGACCGCGATCATCTCTGCCGAAAAGTCGATGCCCGTCGCGTCCGCCCCGCGATCGCGTGCCGCCTCCGTGACATAGCCCGGTCCACACGCCTCGTCCAGGACGCGTTGACCGCTCGCGACGTGCGCGGCGTCCAGCAGGTCGGGAATGAACGGGCGTGTCAGGCCGCTCCACGCGGCGTCGTACTTCGTCGCGACCCGTTCCCATCCTTCGCGCTGAAAACGAGCGTAATCGCTCTCCATGCGGGGAGACGCGTCAGGCGCGCCCGCGCACCTTGGCGACCCACCAGCGCAGGCCGACGAACAGGAACCGCCAGTCGTGGAGAAACTCGGGGCGCTTGCCCTCGAAGGCGTGACCGACGAACTGCAGCGCCCACCCGGCCACGAAGATCGCCACCGGCAGCCACAGCGGCGCCGACAGGAACCACGCCATCACGAACCAGGCGATGGAGATGACGATCAGCGGGATGCCGAGGGTGTGGCAGACGCGATTGACCGGATGCTGATGGCTGGTCGCGTACTGCGCGACCCACTGCTCCGGCGTGCGGCCGCCCATCAGCCCTGTCCGCCGTCGTGCGACGCGCGAGGGCGGACTCACCGCCACGCTCCCAGCGCGCGCCGGACCGCGACGATCTGCCCGAGGTGATACGCGTTGTGATCCATCAGGAGCAGGAGCGCGCGCAGGTACGTCTGCTGCCCCTTGCCCGTCGGCACGAGCGCGTAGAGATCCTTCGTGTCGCGCGCCAGCGTCTTCAGCTTCTCGCGCTCGCGCCTGAGCGACGCAATCGACTCATCCCACGCCGCGGCGTTCGGCGGCGCCGGCGCTTTCGGCCAGTAGTCGTCCGGCCACTTCATGGTGTGGACGTACTTGGGATTGACGCAGAAGTCGAGGATGTCCTCCTGCGCGATGCGGATGTGCTCGAGCAGCTCCCACACGCTGTGCTCGAACCCCGTGGCGCGGTCGCCGCGCTTGTCCGCCGGCAGGTCCTTCAGCGCATCGTCGAGGCCGACGTGCGCCTCCTGCCAGTCGAGCGTTCGAGCGAGCTGTTCTCTGAGCGCTTCGTCATTCATGGTGGATCTGCCCGCTACACACCGAACTGCCGCAGGTGATGATCGGTATGCCGCCAGCCCCAGCGGTGCCACTCGCGCGTCGACAGCGGTCCGAACATCGGATGCGGCTGGAAGTCGTCACCGCGCGCGGCGAACTGCTCGATGAGCGCTTCGAGCTGCTGGCGATCGCGCGCAAACTCCACGGGCTTCGTCCCGCCGATCTCCTGATCGACCTCGGGCCTCGTCTTCACCCCGTGCGGCCACGCCAGCCCGGAGTGGAGCGCGATCCACCGCACGAACGTCCGCGAGAACGGCGTCGCGACGGAACTGATCGCGGTCGGACTCATCATGTTCCGGAACGAGTCGCTCAGGTGGCAGATCGCCTGGTGCGGGTTCATGCGGCCCCACTGCCGCGGACTGTCGGGCGCGAGACGCTGCAGCCGCGCGACCAGCGCGGCACGCAGCGCGGCATCAGCAATCGTTTGCTTCATGAGTGCGCGCCCCGAACCACCACGCATCACCTACCCTGGCCGGTTCACGAGCATAGCCGAAACGCCGTCGAAGAACTCCCTCAGGTACGCGTCGACGTCCTGCGGCAGCCGCGCCTCGTCGAGCGCGTTGGCCATCAACTCCAGCCAGCGTTGACGCGCCGCCGGGTTCACGGCAAACGGCATGTGCCGCATCCGCAGGCGCGGGTGCCCGCGCCGCTCGACGTAGCGCTGCGGGCCGCCGAATCGCCCGATCAGGAAGTCGCGCAGCCGCTCCTCGGCGCCCGCGAGATCGCCGGGCGGATACATCGGCCCGAGTATCTCGTCGCCGGGCACCTGCCTGTAGAAGGCGGCAATCAGGCGGCGAAAGCCTTCTTCGCCGATGGCCGCGAAGACATCGGTCTCGTCCACGAACCTCCCGCGATGCTATCGCGGAATACCGGAATCGACTAGACTTCGGACCTCCATTCATACGTCCGGCACGAGCAGCGCTCATCCCTGGTACGCCACGGTGACATCGCAAAAGGAGATCACGATGCGTGTGCGAAATCGGCTCTTGATGATCGTCCTCGCGGCCGGCGCGACCGCCGCGGTGACAGCGGCCGGCTGCAGCAGCTCGCCTTCGAGCACGACCGCGGCGCCCGCCGGTCCGGCCACCGCCGCGGCCCAGGACATTGGAGGCCAGGAGGAATTCGGTCCCTACGAGCCCGTCGCCAACTTCCCGCAGCCGCTCGCCGACGCGCCCGACGGCGTGAAGCACGCCGGCTGGACCTGGGGATCGGTGGGCGCGGTCTACGCGGAGACGCCCGACCGGATCTGGATCGCGCAGCGCGGCGAGCTGCCGCTGCCCGCGGCCGCGAAGCCGTGGACGCCGTACGCCATGCTGTCGCCCTCGCGCGGCAACGCGACCGGCAACGGCGACGGCCTCAGCGCCACGTGCGAGGCGACCGACAAGCGCGGGTGGGAACGCCGCTATCACCACGCGATCTTCGTCGTCGATCGCGACGGCAAGATGGTCCAGTGGTGGCAGGACCTCGACAAGATCTTCGAGGGCCGGTGCGGACGCGGCCCGCACAAGATCAAGATGAGCCCGTACGATCCGGAGAAGCACGTCTGGATCATCGACGACCAGCTCCACATGATTTACAAGTTCACCTACGACGGGAAGCTGGTGCAGTCGTGGGGCACGAAGGGGGAGCGCGGCCGCGACGGCGGACGCCTGTTCGATCGGCCGACCGACATCGCGTGGCTCCCCGACGGCACGTTCTTCATCAGCGACGGCTACGGCGGCACCCGCGTCGCGAAGTTCGACAAGGACGGCAAGTTCCTGATGGATTGGGGCACGGCCGCCAAGGATCCGAACAACCCCGGGCCGAACGAATTCGACACGGTCCACAGCATCCAGATCAGCAACGATCGCCGGCTCTTCGTGGTCGATCGCGGCCACCGGCGCTTCCAGGTGTTCGACGAGAACGGCAAGTTCCTGACGATGTTCGGCACGGGCACGCGGTCGTCGCCGTACACGCACCTCATCACGAAGGACCAGGCGCTCTGGTTCGCCGACGGCGGCACGAGCCGCATCGTCAAGTACGACTTGAACGGCCACTTCCTCTACGGGTGGGGCGGGCCGGGCGGCGGCCTGGGCCAGTTCAACGGACCGCACTCGATGACCGTCGATCAGGACGGGAACCTGTACCTGGCCGAGGTCTTCAACGGGCGCGTCTCCAAGTTCCGGCCGAGGGCCGGCGCCGACCCGGCGAAGCTCGTGGGCCAGGAGTTCCGGTACACCGCGACGTCGACGAACTGACATCACGCGGCCGGGTCCGCGCGGACCCGGCCGCCGGGACTCACCATGAGCATGCGCGCGTCTGTCTGGCTGATCGTGTTGACCTGTGCGGCAGCGACGCTGGCCGCGCAGGCGCCGGCGGCGTTGCCGCTCTGGGCCTACGGCTACATCGCGTATCCGGCGATGCCGGGTGACTACACGAACCGGTGCCAGGGCGAGCGCGCCGACCCGTGCGACCGCCCCGGGGGACTACCGACCGATCCGAACAACACGGCGCGGACGCTGCAGGGGAGCGACCGCACCTACACCGTCGCGCAGATCAACGCGCGCTTCAACCCGGCCGACTGGTTTCCCGGCGACCACCCGCCGATGCCCGACATCGTCGCGCACGGCAAGGAGGCCAACGGCGTCCGCGCGTGCGGCATCTGCCACCTGCCGAACGGCAAGGGGCTGATGCAGAACGGCAGTGTCTCGGGGCTGCCGCGCGAGTACATCCTGCAGCAGATCGGCGACTTCAAGGCCGGCAAGCGCCACACCGCCGATCCCAACAAGGCGAACGGCTACGAGATGCAGGCGATTGCGCGCAACCTCACCGGCGAGGAGGCGCAGGCCGCCGCCGACTACTTCTCTTCGGTCAAGTACACGACGTGGGTGCGCGTCGTGGAATCCGGGACCGCCCCGGCGTTCACCGCGACCGTGAACGGTCTGTTCCTGAAAGCGGAAGGCAACGAGACCATCCCGCTCGGCACCCGCGTCGTCGAGATGCCGGAAGACACGTATCAGACGAACATCCTGCGCAACCCGCGATCAGGATTTGTGGCCTACGCGCCCGTCGGGAGCATCACGAAAGGCGAGGCGCTGGCCGCCGCCGGCAAGTGCGGCACGTGCCACGGCGCCGACCTGCGCGGGATGATGATGCAGAAGGTCGTCGTGCCGCCCATCGCGGGGCGTTCGCCGAGCTACATCGGGCGCGCGCTGTACGACTTCCAGCAGGGAGCGCGGGGCGGCGCGAGCGCCGTGTTCATGAAGCCGGCCGTACAGAAGCTCACGGAAGACGACCTGATCGCCCTCAGCGCGTACGTCGCCTCGCTCGAACCCTGACGCGGGGCTAGTTCGTCTGCCCCTTCTGCGCCTTCGCCTTCTCCTCGGCGATGTACTTCACCGCGCCGGCATGCGCGTCCTTCAGCCACTGCCGCCAGAGCGCGTTGTTGATGAACGGGTTCGGCCCGTTCGGGTTCTTCGCCTTGAGATCGCGCAGCTCGAGGATCCCCATGTCGTTCGGATAGGGATAGCTGTTCAGGAAGCTATGGACGTTCAGCGCGACCTGGACGTCGGCGAAGCTCTTCTCGAGCCGCTCGATGCTCTTGAGGAACTCGGTGCCGCCCTCGACGCCGTTGCGCGGGCCCGGGCCGCCGAAGACGAATCCCTTGTACGGCTTCTTGTTGTCGTACACGGTCAGCTCGTAGGCCGGTGAGCCGGGCGTGTGCCCGGGCAGCACGTACACCTTCACCTTCGTGTCGCCGAGCGTGATGGTGTCGCCTTCCTTGATCACCATGTCCTTCATCGGCGCCTCGTCACCCGGCTTCGGGCCGCGGCCGTTCTTGATCGCGTTGGCCTGCTGGGTCGCCATGAAGTTCCAGTCGACCTCGGTCAGCGCGACGCGCGCGCCCGACAGCTTCTGAATCCTGGCGGCGCCGCCGAAGTGATCGAGGTGGCCGTGCGTCAGCAGGATGTACTTGATGTTCTTCGGATCGAAGCCGACCTTCCGGATGTTGTCGATGACCGTGTCGACGTACGGCTCCTGCGCGGTGTCGAACAGGATCAGCCCGGCGCTGGTCGGCACGAGCCACACCGACACCGAGCCCGGCCCGACGTAGTAGACGTTGTCCATCACCTTGAACGGCGCGATCTTCTGGTACTCGACGTTGCGCCCCTGGCTGCCGCGGTAGCTCTGGCTCAACGACTCGCCCGGCGCCGGGCCGGCGGTCTGCGCGTTCAGGAATGCGCCTGTGGCCAGGCAGGCGAGCGCGAACGTTGTGATGCGTGTCCCTGTCATGCTGTCTCCTCCGAGGTAGCCGGCAGCGGGCAGCAGGCAGCGGGCAGCAAATGCTCGCTGCCCACTACTGCCAGCTGCCTGCTGCCTGCTGCCAGCTATTTAGAACTTGAACCGAATCCCGAGCTCTGCTTCCTGGCGCGCGCCAGCGACCGAATAGGTGCCGAACGCATCCGACAGCGCATTGTTCTGGAACGCGCCGCCAGTGCCGCCAATCAGGTTGTCGCGCCCGAGCAGGTTCAGCACCTGCGCGCTGAGCTCGATGCTGCGCTCGCCGCCCACGGCGAACGCGCGGCTGACCCGGACGTCCACTCGATTGTAGTTGCTGCTCTCGAGCTGACTCGCGGCAATCGCCGGCCTGTTGCGCACCGCGCGCCAGGCGTTGACGAGCTCCAGCAGCCTCGCCGTGCCTGCCGAATCGCGACCCCCCATGTTCGTGGTCGCGCCCGGCACCATGTCCTGCACGCCGTCGCCCGTCAGGTCGACGCCGCTCAGCGCGTCGTACGGCAGCGCGGTCCGGATGGTCCACACGGCGCCGACCGTCAGCTCGTACGGCAGGCGCGCGGAACCGCTCGCCACCAGCGTGTGCTTGCGGCCGCTCGGCCCTTCCTGCAGCTCCGGATGGTAGAAGTCGGAGATGTTCGCGACGTTGTTGCGCGTCCACTCGCGCGTGTACGACACGATGTACTGGTAGTTGTCCGCGTACCGCTTGTCGAGACGCACGTAGAGCGCCCGGTAGTTGTGCCAACCGTTGGACGCCAGCTGGGTGATGTTCCCCCACGTGGCGAGCGGACGCCGGGCATCGAGCTGCGCCTGCGTGAAGGTGGTGATCGTCGCGGCCTGCGTCGGGGTCAGCGTCTTGAAGTCGAACACCGGCACCGGCTGGTTGGTGTTCTGCGTCCGCGACAGGTTCCGCAGGTTCGTGTAGACGCCGTCCACGTGGATCGCCAGGCTCGGCCGCAGCTGCTGCGAGACACCCGCGGTGACCGTGTCGCCGTAGGCGTTCCTGATCCTGTCGTCGAGGATGTTGACGTTCGGCCGCGCGGACGCGGAGACGAACGCCTGCGGCGACAGGCCGCCGTACGGATCGGGATACGACGGGTTGTTGATCGTGATGGTGTTCTGCTTCAGCGCGTCGGCTTCATTGCGCAGCGAGCCGCCCGAAATGTACTGGTAGAAACGGCCGTACGCCGCGCGCATCAGCAGCCGGCCCTGGTTCGGATCCCACGCGAGGCCGATGCGTGGCTCGAAGTTGTCGGGCTCGCCGGCCCGGCTGTGCGGATCGATCAGCTCGCGGAGGCGCTCGCGCCCGGTGAAGTTGTAGTGGTAGTTCAACGAGTGGTACTGGATGTCATAGCGCACGCCCATGTTGAGCGTCACCGTGCTCACCGGACGCCACTCGTCCTGGATGTAGGCGTTGAACCAGTACTGCTCGAGCCGGCGCGAGTTGGCCGGGAACGACGCCTGGAAGGTTCGCGGCGCGGTGAGCCGGTTGATCGTCGCGGACGTCCCGTCGAACAGCTGATCGGTGGCGAAGGTCCAGGTGCCGACGTTCGGGGCGTTGTCCTCGGGCGAGATGAACCGCTCGTGGGCGCCGCCGAACTTCCACTGGTGCGCGCCGCGCGACAGCGTGAAGTCGTCCTTGATCTCGAAGCGGTTGGTCCACTGGATGCTGCCGCTCGTCGAGCCCCAGTGCATGCTCGGGAAGTTGTAGACCGGCGTGTAGAGCGCGAACCGCTCGGTCGGGAAGGTCCCCGGGGCCTTCCACAGATCCGTTCCCGGAGGTCCGGTCTGGTTCCGCAGCCGCGCGGGCCACTGCACGCGCAGCTCGTTCAGGCTCGAGTTGGTGATCACCCAGTTGTGGCCCGTGACGAGCGTATCGCGCGGCGACTGCACGTAGGTCCCGTTGAACGACGCGTTGATGCCACCGCAGGTTTCGCAGTCGATGTGCTCCCAGTCGAGGGCGTAACGCGTGAACAGGCTCTGAGACTGATTGATCTGGTAGTCCACGCGGCCGAAATACTTCCGGCGCAGGTAGTTGGTCGGGAAGGTGCCGTGCAGCGCGCTGTAGAACTGCGGTGCGCCGCTGTTGACCGTGAACGACTTCTTCTCCTTCAGCAGCTCGACGGCGCCGTAGAAGTGCATGCGGTCCTGAATGATCGGCCCGCCGATGCCGAACCCGTGCTGGTAGCGGCGGTACGGCGGCTTGTCCGAGCCGACGCGCTCCTGGTCGCGCGTGATCGCGTTCAGGCTCTTGTCCTTGAAGTACTCGAGCGCCTCGCCGCTGAAGCGGTTCGTCCCGCTCCTGGTCACCGTGCTGACCAGCCCGGCGACGTTGCCGCCATGCTCCGCTGACGCCTGCGCGATGTTCACCTTGAACTCGCGGACCGCCAGCTGCGGCATCTCCGCGTGCTGCTGGCCCGAGTTGGGCGACCGGTTCTCGGCGCCGTCGACGAAGTAGGCGTTCATCTGGTTGTTGATCTGCCCCGCGCCGATGTTGGCCTGCGACCGCCGCACCTGCGTGTTGTCCATGTTGGTGCCCGGCAGCAGCAGCACGAGGCTCGCCGGCTGGCGATCCGCCATCGGCAGCGTGTCGATCTGCTGCTGCGTGATCACCTGCGCGACTTCGGCCTTGGTGACCTCGATCACGGGCGCTTCGCCCGTCACCGTCACCGTCTCCTGCAGCGACTGCACCTGCATCTTGAGGTCCTGCTTCAGGTCGAGGCCGATGGTCACCGTGAGGCGAGCGACGGCGACGGTGGCAAATCCCTGCAGCTCGGCCTTCATTTCGTACGTGCCGGGCTGAAGGCCCGCGAACCGGTAGAGGCCGTCGCCTTCGCTGACCGTGGTTCGCATGGTGCCTGTGTCGGTGTTACGCAATGTCAGCGAGACGCCGGGCAGCACGCCGCCCTGCGCGTCGGTGACCGTGCCTTGGATCTGACCGACGACCTGCGCGTGCGCGGGCACCGCGAGTCCGATCAGCGTCGCGAGGGCCAGCACGAGCTGAAAGATCCGACGGGGACACGAAAGCCTCGAGGACATCCTGCGCTCTCCTCCAGAATGAGATGGCGAACTTGTGGGAAACGCGGAAACGTTCCGTCATTACCCGATATTTGTCAAGGAGATAGGGAAAATGCCGGCCCCGCCGGGTGTTGCGGTAGGATGCCTGCCGCCACGACCGAGGGGAGATCTGACGATGGTGAGATACGCGACGGCCGTCCTGTTCGTGCTGGCGCTCGGCCAGCCCGCGATCGCCCAGGTCAAGGTGACGCGCATCCTCGACACGCCGGAGACGCGCGTAGCGCAGGTCGAGATTCCGGCCAACGACACGCGGCCGCTCCACGCGCACCACGGGTTCCACAACCCGAACGCGAGAACCGTGCGCTGGGTGGAGTTCTTCGCGTTGAAGACGGGAAACGCCGTGGCGCTGGACGAGAGCGCCGCCCGTGCACTCGCGCTCGCGTTCGCCCGCAAATAGAAAAGGATCGGCCACTCCGGCCTGCCATACTGCTCGTATGCGCGTGGATATCTGGTCGGATCTCGTCTGTCCGTGGTGCTACGTCGGGAAACGCCGCTTCGAGAAGGCGCTCGAGCGATTCGACCATCGCACGGACGTCGAGGTCGTCCACCGCTCGTTTCAGTTGAACCCCGCGGCGCCGCGCGACCGGACCTCGGACAGGCGGGAGATGCTGATGCAGAAATACCAGCTGTCGCCCGCGCAGGTCGAGGAGATGGATGCGCGGATGACGCAGGTAGCGGCGGGTGAAGGACTCGAGTTCCAGCTGCAAGGCA
>Ga0137418_10006866_pt1 | contig 10458 bp, 10 predicted proteins | sample CZODoug3_1_2_16f_FD_122242 | JGI IMG/M metagenome (GOLD analysis project Ga0137418, IMG submission 122242) | Vadose zone soil fungal communities from Angelo Coast Range Reserve, California, USA - CZODoug3_1_2_16fungal (Hybrid Assembly) | ecosystem: Environmental > Terrestrial > Soil > Vadose... | reverse complement strand
CTGGAACAGGTCGCAGCCATGCTAGTGCTACCGTTCTGGCTCATGATCTCGGTGACACTTCTAATGGCGTACAGGAAAACGTCTTCGGCGGGCAACACCGGCAGAATGGCACGCTCTGCGAGGGCGGAATGGCCAATTTCTCGGCGGCCCGGGCTGCCGAGACGCTTGATCTCGCCTACCGTGTAGCCTGGCGCGTTGTAATGATGCATGTAGCGCTTTTCTTCGTTGCGTTCCATGGTGTCAACCAACTGCGCATAGCTGAGGGGAGCGAGGGTGACAGCGACCGCTATCGCCCTCAGGGCGCCGAAGTGTCGTCGACTCATGGCGGGTAGCGCCCAGAGAATAGCCCAGCCACTCGCGGATTTGACAGTTTTCTCTGGCCCGGCGACGATCCACGTCGCCCGGATCAGGGGCAAGTGTGCGAAGCGGTTCACATAAATGCGCGTGCCGCAGGTGACTTCACACGGTAAGGGGGCCATTTAGGTGAGAAATAAGGATTCTCATACGGCATGAGGCATTGGCTGGATCAAGCAATGCCCGCGACACGGTCGCGACCTCGGAGAGTCTGGGCCACTGCTCAATCGGGTGGCCCGGGGTCGGTCTTGATCCAGAACCCCGCAATCGGTTCTCCACATGTCCACCGTTGTCCACAACACGAAAACTGCACCGCCCAACGCGCTCCCCGGAGCAGGCGATGACAAACCGCTTCGTTTTCTCTGCCCATGACGAGTCCCGCACCGGAATTCCCCGGTTAAATGGGCGCCTGAACGATTCCGAGCCCACGGGGCCGGCACTTGGCACGGGGAAATGGAGGTCCGGCTCCCAAAAAAGCGGATTGACGAGGCCTTGCGGATCGCCTAACCTCCCTTCCACCTTACAGGTTGGGTGCTCAGGAGGGCCGGCGATGAAGCGGCTGGCGGACCTCCGACACCAACGAACTTTGGCCGAAGGCACCGGTTTCCAGGCCGATTCGCCCCGATTCGGCTGACTCGAGGCAGCGTTCGGTACGGGAACCGGGGAGGGCAGCAAGATGTCCGGCGCGACGACCGAAGGTGTCCCGACCGTCGTGACGACCGCTCGGATACTCGACCTCGTGGGACGAGAAGGGTGCGCGGAGCCGGGAGTGCCCTTGCTGATCCGAGGCGAACCCGGTGTCGGTAAGGGCATCGTGGCCCGCCTCATCCACTCAGCTTCGCCGCGCCGGGCTCACTCCTTTATCAAGGTGAACTGCGCGGTTAACCCCCCTGACCGTCTCGAGGCCGAGCTATTCGGCCACGAGAAGGGGGCGTCGCCGCGCGCGACCCGGCGGCGGCTCGGGAGCTTTGAGTTCGCGAATCACGGCACGATCTACCTGGAGGAGATCGGCGGGGTGCCTGAGACCCTTGTCCCCAAACTCCTTCACGTCCTGCGAACGGGGGAGGTCTCGCGTTGCGGCAGCCGTGAGGTCAGCAAGGTCGATGCGCGCCTCATCGCATCTACCGCGCGCTGTGCCGAGAGCGGAGGCGCCGACGACCTCTGGCAGGGGCTGCGCCGTCTCAATGCGGTCGAGATCTCCATCCCCCCGCTGAGGGAACGAGCCGAGGAGATTCCTCTCTTCGCGGCATTCTTTCTAGAGCAATTCAACCGTCAGTATCGACGGGACGTCCAGCTCCGGCCCGACATCATGGCGACGTTCAGGGCGCACTCATGGCCGGGGAATATCCGCGAGCTCGAAAACGCAGTCCATCGGCTGGTCGCCAATCGAGCGGAGTCGTTCGTTCACTAGCGGTCCAATCGCTCCGCCACGACGGCGACACCGTCGTCCCGTCACGCGTCGCCGCGAAATTGAAGCTCGCCACGGGCGTGCTCGCGGCGGGCGTCACTCGCCCCGGAACACCGCCTTGCGCTTCTCCAGCATCGCGCGTCGGCCTTCGCTCGCGTCGGCGCTCTGCCGCGCGTCCCGCGCGAGCGCATCGAGGTCATCGTGGACGATCCCTTCCCGGGGCCCGAGCGCACGGCGAATGACGGCCTTCATCCCCGCGAGGGAGAGCGGCGCGTTCTCGGCGATGGTCCGCGCGAGGTCGCCGGTCACGCGCTCGAGGTCCGTGGCGAGAACGACCTCATTGACCATGCCGATCGCGTAGGCGCGACGGGCGTCGAGCGGGCGGCCGCTCAGAAGCAGCTGGCGCGCGTGCGCGGGGCCGACGATCTCGATGATCTTCTGGCCGAGCGGAAAAGGAACGATGAGGCCGATGCGCGCCAGCGGCATACCGAAGCGGGCGCCGTCGGCCGCCACGCGGAGGTCGCAGTGGAGGGCGAGCTCCATGCCGCCCGCGAGGGCGTCGCCGTGGACCATGGCGATCGTCGGATGCCGGGAACGCTCGACGCGCTGGAGGACCGTGACGACCGCGGCCTCGCCGTCTGTGGTCGCGCCCTGACGCGCCTCCATCTCGCGCAGATCCATGCCGGCGCAGAAGGCCGGACCCGCGCCGCGGAGGACGACGACGCGGACGTCCACGCGCGCGTCGAGCGCGTCGAAACAGTCACGGAGCGCCGTGAGCAGCGCCGCGTTCATCGCGTTACGCTTGTCCGGGCGGTTGAGCGTGACGGTCGCGACGCCGTCGGCCACGGTCGAGAGGACTTCGTCCGCCATGCCGCGCCGATGGTATCATCCCCGCGCATGACGGTCTTCCCCGGTTTCACGCTCCCGGAGGAGCTGCGCGTCCTGCGCACCCAGGTGCGGCGTCTCATCCAGGACGAGATCATCCCGCTCGAGCAGCGGCTCGACCCCGACGCGCCCGAGCTCCCCGACGAGGATTGGAGGCGCCTCACCGCCAAGACCAAGGCCGCGGGGCTCTGGGCGCTGGGCGCACCGGAAGAGTACGGCGGCGGCGGACTCGACACGTTCAGCATGTGCGTCGTCCTCGAGGAGATGGCGCAGCACCGGATGGGTCTCTACAACTCCGGTTGCGGCGTCTTCGGCCGCTACCCGCCGGCGGCGATCTGGGCCGGGAGCAAAGAGCAGATCCAGAAATACGCGGTGCCCACGATCCGCGAGGGCTGGGAGACCTTCTTCGCCATCACCGAGCCCGCGGGCGGCTCCGACCCGGCGGGCGCCATCCAGACCCTTGCCGAGAAGCGCGGGGACCGGTGGGTGCTGAACGGGCGCAAGGTCTTCATCTCCCGCGCCCACGATGCGCCCTGGGGCGTGGTCTTCGCGCGCACGGACAAGACCAAGGGTCGCGGCGGCATCTCCTGCTTCATCGTGGAGCGCGGCACCCCGGGCTTCAGCGCCCGGAACATTCGCACGATCCGAACGGCCGCCGTGCCCAACGACGTCGTGTTCGAGGACTGCGAGCTCCCGGCCGAGAACCTCGTCGGCGCTCCGGGTCAGGGCCTCGATCTTGCCTTCGACCTCCTCGTGAAGAATCGATTCCCGTATTCGGCCTGCAACCTCGGCGTCGCCGTCGCCGCGCACCGGATGGCGATCGCACACGCCAGGCAGCGCTCGACCTTCGGCGCGCCGCTCGCCCAGCGCCAGGCCATCCAGTGGATGCTGGCCGACGCGGAGGTCGAGATCCGCGCCGCGCGCTGGCTCATCTGGGAGGGGGCGTGGAAGGCCGACCGCGGCGAGGACGCGCGCGTGGAAGCGTCGATCGCCAAGCTCTACTCGAGCGAGGTGCTCGGGCGCGTGATCGACGCCGCGGTGCAGATCCACGGGGGCTACGGCGTGTCGAAGGAATTCCCGCTCGAGCGCTGGTACCGCGAGGCGCGCGTGCGCCGCATCGGCGAGGGGCCGTCCGAGGTGCACCGGATGGTGATCGCCCGCTCGCTCTTTCGCTGACGCCTCGGAAAGGAACCGCCATGCTACCGTTGATGGGCCTGCAGGTCGTCGAGCTCGGCCAGAACCTGGCGGGGCCGATGGCCACGGAGATCCTGGCGCACCTGGGCGCCGACGTCGTCAAGGTCGAGCGCCCCGAGGGCGACGACGCGCGACACTGGGGGCCACCCTTCTGGAAGGGCGTGTCGCCCGGGTTCCTCGCCGTCAACGCCAACAAGCGCTCGATCACGCTCGACCTGAAGAACGAGGGGGCGGTGGCTTGGCTCATCGAATTCATCGGAGACGCCGACGTCCTCGTCCAGAACCTGCGCCCCGGCGCAGCCGACGCGCTGGGCCTCGGCCCGACGGCGCTCACTGAACGGTACCCGCGTCTCGTCTATTGCTCGATTTCGGCGTTCGGCCCCCGGGGCCCGCTCCGGGACCGGCCCGGCTACGAGCCAATCTTGCAAGCCTTCTCGGGTCTCATGATGATGAACGGCGACGATGGCGGGCCGCCGACCCGGATCGGGACGTCCGTCCTCGACTACGGCACGGGCATGTGGACCGCGATCGGCGCGCTCGCGGGCTTGGCTCGACGCCAGCAGACCGGGCGCGGCTCTGTCGTGGACGCGTCCCTGTTCGAGACAGGCCTGGCGTGGATGAAGGGGCACTTCGCCAGCTTCCGCGCCTCGGGCGTCGTTCCCGAGCGGCATCGGACAGGCAGCCATCGCGTCGTCCCGTTCGAGAGCTTCGAGACCAAGACCGGTCCGGTCATCATCGCGGCCGGCAACGACCGGGTCTTCGCCAAGCTCGCGGCCGCCCTCGGCCATTCCGAGTGGGCGGCCGACCCCCGCTACGCGACGAACGCGGCGCGCGTCGCGAACAAGGCAGGGCTGGTCGCGCGGATCGGCGAGATCCTCCTCGGGCGCAGCAAGGGCGAGTGGATCGATGCGCTCGAGGCGGCCGGGGTGCCGTGCGGGCCGATCAACAGCCTGCCGGAGGCGGTGGCGGACCCGCAGGCCCGAGCCCTCGGCATCATCCAGCGCGTACCCGGCGACGACTTCGAGCTCATCGGTCTCCCGCTCTCGTTCGACGGCGAGCGGCCGGCGATCCGGCGCGCGCCGCCGGGAATCGGCGAGCACGACGCCGAGGTGCGGCGCGCGTAATGCTCCGGCGCCCCCGGGCGGCACTGATGCTCGCCGTGGTGTGGCTGGCGGCCCCGCCCGTCACCGCCGGCGAGATCCTGACCGGCGAGAGCTGGCGCCGCCTGCCGCCGGCCGCGCGCGCGGCCTACGTCAGCGGGATCATCGACGCCTGGAGCGGGCTCGCGCTCACGCAGGAGTCGCTCGGGACCAAGGACCAGGCGATCACCGTCTTCGCCGACGTGGTGGGGTGCGTGCGCGATCGGGCGCTGGCCGCGTCTCAGGTCCTGGACCTCGTGGAGACGTACGCGGAAGACAATCCTGGCCTGCGCAACAAGGAGATGCCCGACCTCGTCTTCGCTGCGCTGACCCAACGCTGCCGCCGCTAGCGTGTACTACGAGCGCCACGGCCGGGTGGACGGCGGCGCGCCGACCATCCTGCTCCTCCACGGGCTCGGCTCTTCGGCGACCGACTGGACCGAGCAGCTGGCGGGGTTCGGGCCGTGGTGCCGGCTGCTTGTCGTCGACCTGCCCGGCCATCATCGCTCCGCGCTCCCTCCGGGACGCCTGACGGTGGCGCGGATGGCGGCCGACGTCGAGCGGCTCCTCATCGAGCTCGGCGAGCCGCCGCTCCACGTGGCCGGCCTATCGCTCGGGGCCTGCGTCGGGCTCGCGCTCGCCCTGAAGGCCCCCGCCCGCGCCCGCTCGCTGACGCTGGTCAACGGTTTTGCCCGCCTCCGGCCCGTGAGCGCGCGGGGGGCGCTCAGGATGCTGACGCGCCTCGCGCTCGTCGCTACGGCCCCGATGACGGTGGTGGCGTCGCGCGTGGCGTGCGCGATGTTCCCGAGCCCCGAGCAGGCGCACCTGCGGCTCGCGGCCACGCGGAGCCTCGCGCGCACGCCGCGGCGGACGTACCTGGCCGCGTTCGCGGCGCTCGCGGCGTTCGACGCGCGTCCCCGGCTCGCAGACGTGCGCAGTCCGACGCTCGTCGTCGCGGGAGACCACGACCGCACGGTCGCGCTCGAGGCGAAGCAGGAGCTGACGCAGGGGATTCCTGGCGCGCGCCTGGTCGTCGTGCCCGACTCGGGCCACGCGACGCCCGGCGATCAACCGGAGCTCTTCAATCGGATCGTGCTCGAGTTCATCGCCGCTCACTGACGCAGAGTACAATCGGCGCCATGTGGCTCGGCCTGGCGCTGGCGGCGGCACTGTTCCAGGTGCTCCGCAACACCGCCATGAAGCGCCTCGGCCACGCGCTCGACGAGTACATCAACGTCTGGGGCCGCTTCACCTTCCTGCTGCCGTTCGCGCTCGTCACGTGCTGGCTCACGGGCTGGCCGACGCTCAAGCCCGGGTTCTACGCCTGGTGCCTGATATTCGGCGTATGCCAGACGCTCTCGACCCTGGCGCTCTCCAAGGCGCTCAAGCTCGCGGAGATTTCGCTGGTCACGGCACTCTGGAAGGTGAGCCTCCTGATCCTGCTCGGCATGGCGTGGCTCACGATCGGCGAGACGCCAAACGTCCTCGGGCTGGTGGGTGTGCTACTCTCCGCGGCGGGCGTCTACCTCCTGAACATCGCGCGCGCCCACGTCTCGCCCTGGGAGCCGCTCCGGATCCTCGTGACCGACCGCGGACAGCGCTACACGCTGCTCGCCGCCTTCTTCTACGCGCCGTCGGTGATCACGCTCAAGCAGGCGATCCTGGCCTCGAATACCGCCGCCGGTACCCTGGGCGCCTACCTCGCCGCGAGCCTCGTCGTGACGCCGCTCGCCCTCACGACGTCGTCGCACCACTTCGGGTCGATCGGGCAGCACTGGAAGGAGTTCGTGGCGCTCGGGCTGTTCGCCGCCCTCACCACCATGAGCCAGGGCAAGGCGTACACACTGACACTGTCCTCGTACGTGGAGGCAGTGAAACAGGTGGAGATCCTGTTCGCGATGGCGGTGGGGATCGCATGGTTCGGGGAGGCGCAGCGCGTGCGCGAGTCGGCGCTGGGAGCGATCGTGATGCTGTTGGGCATGGTGCTACTCGCGCTGGCCTCGTCAGGGAAGTGAGGCGTTAGATCTCCGGCCGCTTCCCGTAGGTCGCGCGGACCTCGGTCTTGATGCCGCCGCGCACGTTGAAGTCGCCGGTCACTTCAAGCCAGCGCGGTCGCGCCGCCGCCACGAAGTCATTCAGGATGTGGTTGGTGACGTCCTCGTGGAAGGCGCCCTCGTCGCGATACGACCAGATGTAGAGCTTGAGCGCCTTCAGCTCGACCAGGTGCTGGTCGGGCACGTACCGGATTCGGATCGTCGCGAAGTCGGGCTGGCCCGTGAGCGGGCAGAGACACGTGAACTCGGGCACCGTCATCGAGACCTCGTAGTCGCGGTCCGGATGCGGGTTCGGTACGACCTCGAGCTGCCTCGACGGCCGGGTCGGCATGGCGCGATTATACCAACCGGCTCCCGGGACCCTCGCTCAGCGACTCGCGAGACCCGCCCCGAGGGCCACCGCGACGCTCGCCACGAGGAGCTCGAGCGTGAGCGGGTCCCCTGCCACGAGCGCCGCCGCCACGACGCCGAAGAGCGGCTGGGTCAGGAAGAACGCGGCGAGGGCGCTCGGACGGTAACGGCGTAGCAGCCAGAGATTCACAATGAAGTTGAACCCCGAGATGAGCACGCCTTGATAGGCGAGCGAGCCGGCGAGGCTTGCCGTCCAGCGCGTGGGCGCGGGCTCGAACAGCAACGAGATCAGGACGAAGAGCGCGGTGCCGATGGCGGCCTGGGCGAGGAGCAGCTTCACGGCGTCGAGGTGCTGGACCGCCCGGGCGAGTTACACCGTGCGCTCGGCGAGGACGAAGCCGGAGAGCACCATGATGACGTCGCCGAGCAGGGTCGGCGCGCCATGGGTCAGCTGGCGCGCGAAGAGCAGGACGATCCCGGAGTAAGCGACGAGCACCCCCGTGACCTTCTTCACGCTCAGCCGGTCGCCCGGAATCATGAAGTGGGAGAGGACGACGGTGTGCACCGCGTAGAGGTTCAGCAAGATGGCAGAGTGCGAGGCGCTCGTGAGCGAGGTACCGACGTTCATCATCCCGATCTGGAGGGTGAAGAGGAGACCCAGGAAAATCAGCGGGCGCCACTCTCTGCGCTCGATCCTGAGCCCCGCAAAGCGGCCGCTGGCCCACGCCCAGAGCGTGATGATGGCGCCCCCGACGAGGAAGCGCATCCAGGCCAGCCGGATCGGCGGCGCGTCGGCGAGCCCGAGCTTGATCGCGACGGGATTGGCGCCCCAGAGGATCGAGACGAGCACGGCGAGCGCGGCGCCCTTGACGTCGATGTCTTTCGCGGGATGGCTCAGAGCGCCTCCAAGATACGACAACTGGCATAATCGACGCATGAAGATCGGCTTGATCGGGCTCGCGAAATCCGGCAAGACCACGTTGTTCAATCTGCTCACCGGCTCGAACGTGCAGACGGCGCGCTTCGACACCGGGCGCGCCGAGCTCCACACAGGCGTGGCCAGAGTGCCCGACCCGCGCGTGGACCGGCTCTCGACGCTCTTCAAGCCGAAGAAGACGACGTACGCGACCTTCGAGGTGGTGGATCTCGCCGGCATCGCCAAAGGCGACCGAGGAGGGCTCGAGACCAAGGAGTTCAGGAACGCCGACGCGCTCCTGCACGTCGTCCGCGCCTTCGCGAACGACGTCGCGGGCGCGCCCGATCCCAGGCGCGACATCGTCGACCTCGAGACCGAGCTGATCCTGGCCGATCTCGATGTCGTGGAGCGGAGGCTCGAGCGTCTGAACGCCTCGCTCAAGAAGCAGCGGAAGGAGGCCGAGGTCAAGGAGCAGGAGATCCTCCGTCGGCTCAAGGCCGCGCTCGAGTCCGAGACCCCGCTCCGCGCCCTCGCGCTGACGGCCGACGAGATCAAGGCGATCCGGGGCTTCACCTTCCTGTCGGAGAAGCCGATCCTGCACTGCCTGAACCTCGACGAGAAGGCGATCGCCGACGCGCCACGGGTGACGGAGAAGTACGGGCTCGAGGACGTGGCCTCACGACGGAAGACCCGGGTGGGGTGGGTGTCCGCCGTCATCGAGACCGAGGTGGCTCAGCTCGGCGGGCAGGAACAGCGGGCCTTTCTCGCAGACCTCGGCCTCAAGGAGCCTGCGATCAATCGTGTCCTAAGCGACTGTTTTGCTTTGCTCGGCCTCATCTCGTTCTTCACCGTCGGCGAGGACGAAGTGCGGGCCTGGCCGATTGCCGAAGGGACCCGGGCCCAGGAGGCTGCCGGGACCGTCCATTCCGACATCGCCCGGGGTTTCATTCGGGCCGAGGTCAACGGTTACGAGGAGCTGGTGGCGGCGGACGGCTCATTCGCCGACCTCAGATCCAAAGGCCAGCTGAGGCTCGAGGGCAAGGACTACATCGTCCAGGACGGCGAAATCTGCCACTTCCGCTTCAACGTCGCGAAATAGAGGAGACGGGAAGGAGTCACGTCGTACACCAGCCGCGCGAGCTCTTTGCCCTTGCTCGCACGCTGCAGGACTTCCTGCACTTCTCCAACTTCGAACGACCACACCACGGCTACCGGGTTCAGAGCATCACTGCACGGTCGTGACGGCGCTCCGGAGCTCGGCGATGTGGGCCTGCTTGATCGTCGTCTGCCCGGCCACGATCTCCGGATCCGTGTAGGTCGGGCGAGCACGCCCCAGAGCGTCATAGACCGCGTTCAGCGCCTCGCGGAGATCCGTGAGATGCATCGCGCGAACCACAGTCATCCCAACGGTGAGAGACGAATCGGTATAGGCGAAGGCCGCCAGCCCGTTGCGGAACCTCAGGGTGTCGATGGCCCAGCGTAAATCAGTGACGTGCACGGCCTTGACAACGGGGACTACGGACGTGAGCGGGTCGTCGGTGAATAGCAAGGCGGTGCCCGTCACGAGTGCGACCGTGGTGGTGTGCGTCAGGCTGCCACTGACCCCGGCGAGCGTTAGCGTATAGGTTCCCGTGGGCGTGCTCGGGCTCGTGATCACCGAGAGCGTCGAGGACCCAGTCGCCGGGCTCGGCGTGAAGCTGCCGGTGGCCCCGCTGGGTAGCCCGCTCACGCTCAGCGTGACCGGGCCGGTGAAGCCGTCCACCGGGATGATCGTCACGCTGTAGCTCGTCGCGCCGCCAGCCGTCACCGTCCCGCTCGGGGGCGCAGCGCTCAGGGTGAAGTCGGGGGGCGGGCTCACGACGAGTGCGACCGTGGTGGTGTGCGTCAGGCTCCCACTGACGCCGGCGAGCGTCAGCGTGTAGGCCCCGAGTGGCGCGCTCGGGCTCGTGGTCACCGAGAGCGTCGAGGACCCAGTCGCCGGGTTTGGACTAAAGGAGCCGGTGGCCCCGGCGGGCAGGCCGCTCAGGCTCAGGGTGACCAGGCCGGTGAAGCCGTTCGCGGGGGTGATCGTGACGCTGTAGCTCGTCGGGGAGCCCTGCGAGACCGTCTGGCTCGCGGGCGCGGCGCTCAGGGCGAAGTCGGGGGGCGGGTTCACGA
>Ga0137418_10006864_pt1 | contig 10460 bp, 9 predicted proteins | sample CZODoug3_1_2_16f_FD_122242 | JGI IMG/M metagenome (GOLD analysis project Ga0137418, IMG submission 122242) | Vadose zone soil fungal communities from Angelo Coast Range Reserve, California, USA - CZODoug3_1_2_16fungal (Hybrid Assembly) | ecosystem: Environmental > Terrestrial > Soil > Vadose... | reverse complement strand
TGATGTTCCGCTACAACTTTGTCCCGCTGGAATCCCACAACAACGTGCTTTCCATCGCCGCCGCCGATCCCGGCCAGGTGCAGATGAGCGATGAGCTTCCTCTGCTCTTGGGCAAGAAGCTTTCCATCAAAGTTGCCACTCGCCGTCAGATCGCCGATTTGCTCAAGCGCACCGAACAATCGCAGCGCGTCCTCGAGCAAGCCACCGAAGCCTTTACTCTGCAAGTCGCCAAGGAAGAAGAAGAAGGCGAAGAGACCATCTCCGGCGATCGCCTGACCCGCGGCGACACAACCGTCAGCCCGGTCGTCCGTCTCGTCGAAACCATCATCTTCACCGCGCTCGAGCGCCGCGCCAGCGATATTCACATTGAAGCCCGCGATACCGAAGTGGCCGTGAAGTACCGCATTGACGGCGTGTTGCAGCACGCCATGCAGCCCATCGCCAAGGAATGGCATTCCACCGTCCTTTCACGCATCAAAGTGCTCAGCGATTTGGACATTGCCGAGCGTCGTGTTCCGCAGGACGGCCGTTTCCGCGTGAAGTACAAAGGCCGCTTCATCGATTTGCGCGTCTCCATCATGCCCGCCAGTCACGGCGAAGACGCGGTTCTGCGCGTCTTGGACAAGGAAACCCTCTCCGAAAAATTCCAGAGCCTGAACTTGGACGTCGTAGGCTTTTCGTCTGAAGAAACGCGCCGCTTTCGCCGCTATATCCGCGAGCCCTACGGCATGGTGCTGGTTACCGGACCAACCGGCTCGGGCAAAACCACCACTCTGTACGCGGCCGTAAACGAAATCAAAACCGACGAAGACAAAATCGTCACCATCGAAGATCCCGTCGAGTACCAGCTTCGCGGCATCACCCAAATTCCCGTCAACGAAAAAAAGGGTCTGACCTTCGCCCGCGGTTTGCGCTCGATTCTCCGCCACGACCCAGACAAGATCATGGTTGGCGAAATTCGCGACCAGGAAACCGCGCAAATCGCCATTCAATCCGCGCTCACCGGCCACTTGGTTTTCACCACCGTTCACGCCAACAACGTCACCGACGTAATCGGCCGCTTTATCAACATGGGTGTCGAGCCGTACAATTTTGTGTCCGCGCTGAACTGCATCATGGCCCAGCGGTTGGTTCGCGTGGTCTGCGAGAATTGCAAGCGCCCCAAGAAATACACCACGGAGGAATTAACCGAAGCCGGTCTCGATGCTGCCCAATGGTCAGGCATAACTTTAGTTGAGGGCGGCGGTTGCCTCGAATGTTCCGGTACCGGTTTCCATGGGCGCACCGCTATCTGCGAGCTGCTCGATTTAACCGACCGCATCCGCGAAATGATCGTTGATCGCCGGCCCACCTCGGAGATCAAGCGCATCGCTCGTGAAGAAGGCATGATCACCCTGCGCGAAAGCGGCCTCGCCAAGATTCGCGACGGGATCACTACCCTGAAGGAAATCAACAAGGTGACTTTCGTTGAGTAGCATCTCCACCATTCGACCAGACACCAGCGAAACCGGCCTGCTCAGTAGGCTCTCGCGCTGGCTCGATGCCATGCCTCATCCGCACTTGGCTATCGAGTTTTCGCCTGACCGCATGGCCGCCGCGCGCTGGAAAGGGACCTCCGTGGATGATTTCACGGTGGAAACGCTGCCGCCCGCCGCGCTCGTCCCCTCCGCGGTAGAACCCAACATCGTCAACGCCAGCGCCGTTAAATCGGCAATGGCCAACATCGTCAGCCGCCTGCGCGCCAAGGACCAGGATGTTGCTCTGATTTTGCCGGATCCCGTCGTTCGCGTCTTCGTGCAGCACTTTGACGAATTCCCGCGCTCGCCGCAGGAAGCCATCCCCATGCTGCGCTGGAAGCTGAAGAAAAGCATCCCGTTCGACGCCGACGAAACAGTAATTTCCTACATGCGTCAGCCCGCTCGCGAGAAGGGCGTTGACGTCGTTACCGCATTGGCGCGTCTCCGCATTGTCCGCGAATATGAAGCTTTGGCCGAAGGCGCCAGCGTCCATCCTGGCGTGATCGTCAGCTCCTCGCTCGCGGCCATTTCTCTACTCGAAGACAAAAAAGCCACTTTGCTGGCCCGCCTGTCCGGTGTAGCCCTGACCACCGTCATCGTGCGTGGCGGCGTCCTCTGTGGCTACCGCTGCACGGAGCTTCCCGCGCACAGCGGCGACATTACGCCCCAGATGCTGTTGGAAGAGATTTATCCCGTGGCTGCGTATTATCAGGATACTTGGGGCGAAGGCATCGGTTCGGTGCGTGTTGCCGGTCTGGGCGCGAGGCTGGCGGATTTTGTGCCCCCGCTGGAGTCCGAGTTTCATTGCAAGGTCAGTTCGCTCTTGCACGGGGCGGTCTCCGATGGCCGATTACCGCACGATGCCCGGCCCTTGGCGGACCGCGAAGCCGACGGGCTCGTCGGCTGGATGATGCATCGAAACTGAACTCCGAAATCTGGGCAGGGAATCCAGGGAAATAAAAGTATGAAGGTTCGTTTAAATTTAGCCACAAATCCATTGCAGACTCACCGTAAGTTTTTGGCCGGTGCGGGCCTGATCGGTGTGCTTGCCGGTATTGTATTCCTCGGCCTCGGTTGGCATGTCTATTCCGTGCGCAAATCCAATGAAGCGCTGCGCGCGCGATCGGCGGCCATACGCCAGGAAATGGCTGGGCTCATGAAAGAGCGCGACGAATTGGAGAACTTCTTCAAGGAACCGCAAAACGCCAGGCTCAACGAACGCTCTACCTTCTTGAACTCCTTGATCGATGAGCAAAGCCTCAATTGGACGCAAATGTTCATGGACATGGAAAAGATCATGCCCACCGGCGTGCGTCTCGTAAGCATCGAGCCGGCTCATGAAAAGGGCCAGGTAAAAGTGAAGCTACAGATCGGCGCCATAAGCGACGAGGCCAAGCTCAAATTTCTCCGCGCTCTGGAAAATTCCCCGGCTTTCCGTGAGGTTAGGGAAGACCGCGAAAATGTCGTCGACCCCCAGGCCAATAGCGACGATTTGGATCGTTTGCAGGTTCAATTGACCGTGGTGTACGCGAGGAGCTGATGCGCGAGAATTTCACATTCAAAAAGCGCGTGATCCTTCTGCTGCTGGCGCTGCTTATCGCCGCCGATATGGCTCTCGGCGCCTACACCTGGAATTTCGCATCGGCGCAAGCCGAGCAGCAGGAGTTGGCGTTGATGATGCGCAATCGCGACCTGCTCAAGAAGGACATCCAGCGCGCCCGCGAAATCCGCGGCCACATTCCCGCAATTCAGAAAGACTGCGACGCATTTGAGCAGTCGCTCTTCCCGGAAAACACTGCATATTCAGGGATCAACGCGGAACTGGACTCGCTGGCGGGCAAATCCGGACTGCACTTGGATAGCCGTGCCTTCAAACCCAAGCTCGTAAAGGGCCATGACTTGACCGAATTGGAAATCGACGCTCAGGTCAGCGGCGACTATCGCGGTGTAGTGCGATTCTTGAACTCCCTGCAGCGTTCCACCAATTACTATGCGGTTGAGGGCCTCACCGCGCGCTCTCAGGCTCGCTCGCAAAGCCGCAAGGGCGGCTTGCAGGTGACCGTGCATATCAAAACCTATTATCGGGCGGCGTGATGAAGCAGAGGACAAAACTCGCCATGCTGTTCACTTTGATGCTTGTGGCCGCGGGTGTCTTTTATTTTGATGGTAAAGGCATTCCGTTTTCGGGCAAGACATCGACTTTCACCGCCAAGAACTACGCTCCGTTGCCCGTGGAGAATCCCGAACTGCGGCGTTGGAAAATAGACGCCAGCCGCCGCACGGCATACCAGAGCAGCGGCCGTGATTTATTCAGCGCAAGTCTGCCGCCAGCCCCAGTTCAAAGAAAGCCCGAGCCCGCTCCCGTTGCGGTGATCCAACCAACGCCGGAGCCTCCTCCACCCGCTTTGCCGGCCAATATGAAGTTTTTTGGTTACGGCACCGTGCCAAACGGCACGTCGAAGCGCGCCTTTCTCAGCGATGGGGAAGAGGTTTATATTGTAGGAGAAGGGGACACGCTGCTTGGGAGATTTCGCATCGTCAGGATCGGCAACGCCAGCCTTGAATTTGAGGAATTAGGCTCCGGGCGACGCAATTCCGCGTCTCTCGATGAGCAGGCGGCACCGCCGGCATGAGCATAGCAATGAAAAATCGCGCCAGAACCGCCGCAGGATCGCAGGGCGGATACGCCATGCTAATGGTCATATTCCTGACCACCGTGCTGCTTCTGGGCGCCATCGCCGCGGCTCCCTACATCCGCACCGAGCGGCAGCGCGAAAAAGAGCAAGAGATGATCTGGCGCGGCAAGCAGTATGTCCGCGGGATCAAGCTCTACTACCGCAAAACCGGTCGCTTCCCGACTTCGGTGGACGATTTGACCAAGCCGAAATTAGGCTCGTTGCGCTTCATGCGCCAGGCCTACAAAGATCCGATGAACAAAGCGGACGGCGCCTGGAGATTTATCTACGTTGGACCGTCGGGCCAGCTTGTCGGCAGCTTGAAGCCGCCGCAGACCTTCCAGATGCCCGGCGTAAATGGCGCGCAACCCGGTACTCCAGCGGGTGCCAATCCTCAGCAGACAATCAGTTTCGGAGCCTCGGGATTTGGACCGGCGCCTACGCAGCAAGGCCAACCCGGCCAGCAGGGCGCGGGCGCCAATCAGGGCGGAGCGAATTCCGGGCAACCCGGTTCTGGGACGCAGACCGCGTCCGGTAATGCGACAACGCCCGATGATGCCGCCAACGCTACACCCTCCGGCATGGTCAGCTCGGATAGCCCATTGATGGGCGGCAACATCATCGGCGTGGGCAGCAAGATCAACAAGCGTTCCGTCATGATCTACGATAAGGCCAAGAACTATCGCCTTTTTGAATTTGTCTGGAATCCGTCCAAAGACGTGGCCAACGCTTTGAATCAGCAAATGGGCGCTCCCAAGCAGAATCCTCCGGGCCAGAGTGGATTTAGCTTCGGGCCGCAAAATACTCAGCAGAATAATCAACAAAACAATCAGCCGAACAATCCGCAGAATCCTCCTGAGGATATGCCTCTGCCCACTCCTCCGGACCCCCCAGTGACTCCTCCACCGCAATAAGAGTGGGCTTGTATTGCGAACCAGTTAAAAGGAACTCTGGAACTGCCTGGATTGCGCGGTTGGCGCCGACGTGACCGCCGCCGCCGTGCTTCCGGCGAGGATTTTCACGGGCGAAGCGCTTGCCTTGCGCTGGTTGTAGGTTTGCTTCACCCGGCGCACGTAAGAGATGGTTTCGGCGAAAGGCGGCACCCTTTGGCCATAGCGTTGAACACGCTGGGGGCCGGCATTGTACGCGGCCAGCGTCAGAGCAAGATCATTCTTATAGAGAAGTAGAAGATCGCTCAAGTAATGCGTGCCGGCATCGATATTTTCTTGTGGGTCGAAAATATTTTTTACACCCAGGTGGGCTGCCGTCGCGGGAAGAAGTTGCATTAGTCCCCGCGCATTGCGGCGTGAGATTGCTTTAGGGTCGAAATTCGATTCCGCGGCGATGACGCTGGTAATCAGGTCCGCGTCCACGCTGTAGCGCTTGGCAGCTGCACGAATCAACTCGCCAAACGGTTCTTGCGAAATCTCCACGTGCGGTACTGGTGTGAAGACTTCCTCCGGCTCAATCGTTAGCACCTGCTCGACGGGCACATCGACGGTGCCGCCCTTCATCTGTAAACGATAGGAATTGCCGAGGATTTGGTAACCGGTTACGGTAAATCGCTGGCCGCTCCGCAAGACGATGTATTCGGCCCGCACCGCAGGCGCGGCAAAGGCCACCAACAATCCGCTCATCGCCAGGTGCTTCAACCGCACGGAGCTACCTCCCGCAGCGCAAACAGCTCTATGGCCGCGGCCACTCCATTATGGTCGTTCGATGCCGTTTCGTGCCAGCCAAAATTTCTCAGCTCCGCAACGCAATTGCCCATCACCACCGGAACTCCCGCATAGGAAAGCATTTCCAGGTCGTTGTGATTGTCGCCGACGGCCATCACTTCTTCCCGAGTCACTCCACGCAGCGTGGCCCACTCCGCCAGCGCCGCTCCTTTCGAACAGTGCGGATGCAGCACATCGATCATCGAAAAATCCCGGCTTTCATACACCGTCGCAGCGACTTTGAATCCTTCAGCTGCCTGCGCGCCGCGCAGCACTGCTTCCGCATCGCGCATCGCTTCTACTTTGCCCGATAGCATCACTTGCAACGGATCTTCCGTGAGGCAGCTTTCCAGTGGAACCGCTTGGCCGATGAATTCTTTGTTACGCGCGTAATACGCCGAGCGAATAGGATCGTCGGTCGCGAAAATCTCCAGGATCACATTTGGTTGTGCCCGATCGAAAATCACCGCCGTGCTGTCGCGCCACGCTCGGGCAATTTCGAGAACGCGGGCCGCTGTTTTCCGCGGCAGCAAATGCCGCAGGTGCGTCTGCCCGTCTTGCGTTCGAATCACTGCTCCATTGCTCACGATCATGGTAAGCGGGGAGCCGAGCTGCATAGCAATGGGCATCGCGAAGTCGTAGCGCCGCCCGGTAACCAGCGCCACCTCGATGCCGCGCCGAGTCGCTTCCGCGATAGCTGCGCGGTTCGCTTCCGGCAGCGTCCAGCGGCTATCCAGCAACGTTCCGTCGATATCGAGAGCAATAAGCTTCACTGCCATACCCCAATTGTACAGTGGATTCGATGTGGTTTTGGCCGTCCGCGTTGCGTGCTTGCGGCTCGCAAAGAGGCCAAAGCGGCTGTGCTAGACTTTTCCATTCATGGCCACCGCTACCAATGTGATGGAGCTGGAATGCTCCCAGTGCGGCAAGAAATTCGACGCCGAAATCGAACAGCACCTGTGCACCTGTGGCAAGCCGCTCCTGGTCCGCTACGACCTGAAAACTGCCGCGGCCACGCTCACCCGGGAAAATTTATCGAAGCGCGTTCGAACGCTCTGGCGTTACCGCGAAGTGCTCCCCCCAGGCGAGCCAGTAACCCTGGGCGAAGGCATGACTCCGCTAGTGCTCGCCGCGCGTCTCGGCGCATCCATGGGATTGCAACGCCTCTTCGTAAAAGACGAAGGCCTGAATCCCACCGGCTCCTTCAAAGCGCGCGGCATGACCGCCGCCGTCACGCGCGCAAAACAACTTGGCGCGAAAATTCTTGCGGCCCCCACGGCGGGCAATGCGGGCGGGGCGCTCGCTGCTTACGCGGCTGCGGCGGGGATTCCCGCGGTGATTGTGATGCCCGCGGATACTCCGGCGGCAAATGTGATGGAGTGCCAGGCGTTTGGCGCGAAAGTCGTGAAGCTGGACGGATTGATTTCCGATTGCGGAAAATATGTTGCCGAGCGCAAAGATCGTGAAGGATGGTACGACGTTTCGACGCTCAAAGAACCGTATCGCGTCGAAGGCAAGAAAACCATGGGCTACGAACTGTGGGAACAGTTCGAAGGGAAATTGCCGGATGTGATCTTGTATCCGACCGGTGGCGGCGTCGGGCTAATCGGAATGTGCAAAGCTTTTGATGAAATGCAGGAGATGGGATGGATCGGCGCGGAGCGGCCGCGCATGGTAGCGGTGCAGGCGGAGGGCTGCGCGCCAATTGTGAAAGCCTGGGAGGCGCATCGCGACTCCTCGGAGTTTTTCGCGAATGCGGCGACGCTGGCTTCCGGATTGCGCGTGCCCGGTCCCCTCGGCGACTTGATGATGCTGCGCATGCTGCGGCAAACCAAGGGCACGGCGCTTACCGTGAGTGACGCCGAGATGTTGCAAGCGGGAAGGGAACTCGCGTCGCTCGAAGGCATTTTTGCCGCGCCCGAAGGCGCGGCAACCGTGATCGGCGCGCGCAAGCTCGCCGCCTCCGGCTGGATCAAGCCGGAAGAAACCGTCGTACTCTTCAACACTGGGACCGGATACAAATATTCCGAAGCGTGGCAGCGCGCGCTGCAGTCTTGAGCAATGTGCTTCGCGTTTGGCTGCGTGTTGGGCGTTCGTATTGGGTGTTTCGAGCTTAGCGCTCGGCTAGTCTGGCTGGGCTAAAGCCCAGCCACTACATGAGAAAAATTATGGCGACACGCAGGCTTTATTACGATGATTCTTATCAGCGCGAATTTAGCGCTCAAGTGTTGAGTTGTGAGCCGGAGGTGCATGGCACTGCGCCGGCTTGGGCTGCGATTTTGGATTGCACGGCGTTGTATCCGACCTCGGGTGGGCAGCCGAATGATTTGGGCAAGCTCGGCGATGCCAACGTCGTCGATGTGCGCGACGATGGCGAAGACATTGTTCATGTGATCGATCGCGAGGTGCCCCTTGGTTCGGTTGCGGGCTGTGTCGATTGGGGGCGGCGATTCGATCATATGCAGCAGCACACTGGGCAGCATTTGCTTTCTGCGATGTTTCAGGAGCGCTACGGGCGGCCGACGGTTTCGTTTCATTTGGGGAGCGATCTTTGCACTATTGATTTGCGCGGGCCGGAGCCGACGCTGGACATTTTGGAGGGCGCGGAGCGCATCGCGAACCAAATTATTGGCGACAACCGCGCGATTACGGCGCGCTATGGAACCGCGCAGGAGTTTGCCGAACGCGGCGTGCGCAAAGAAGTGCAGCGCGAGGGAATTTTGCGCGCGATTGAGATTGAAGGCGCGGACTTGCAACCTTGCGGCGGCACGCACGTGAAAAGCACGGCGGAGATCGGGATTATCCTGGTGCGCCACTGTAGCAAGATGCGCCAGGATTGGCGCGTGGAATTTGTTTGTGGCCGGCGCGCCGCGCGAGTGGCTCGGAATGACTTCCAACTGTTGCAGAAAGCCGCGGAAGAACTGGGCGCTGCTGCGGAAGATGTGCCTGCTGCTGTAAAACGTGCGATTAGCGAACGTGATGGCCATTTCAAGAGCGTAAAGTCGCTGTTGCAGCGAGTAGCGGAATCGGATGCTGCAAGTGTCCTGCAGGCCGCGAAGCCAGCGAAGGATGGATTGCGTGTGATCGCGCGCACGTTCGATGAAAACAGCCAACCGGAATACTTGAACCATTTCGCTACGCAGTTGGCCAAATCGGAGAAAACGATTGCGTTGCTAAGTCAATCTGGCGATGGACATTTGCTTTTTGCGCAGCATCCGGCAGTTGGAAAAGACATGAATGCTTTGTTGAAGCAAGTGTTCGCCCAATTCGCGGGGAAGGGCGGCGGGACACGCGATTTCGCGCGCGGTAAATTGAACGATGCGGCGCAGGCTGAGAAGGCTGTGGCGCTCGCAAAGCAGCTGCTGATTTCCGGCTAGTTTTCGGCTGTTCGATGACCGGTCTAAAGACCGGCCACTACAGGGCGTGTGATATTGTTCCTCGGCTTGGTGCGAGGAACTGATGAATACGATGAGTCGACGGGATGCATTGAAATTGGGGACGAATGTGGCGGTGTCCGCAGCCATTACGCCGCTGCTTTCCGCCAAATCTGCGGAAGCAAATTCGATCGAAGCGGGTCCGACTTCCACCACGTCGCCATCGTTGGCCAACACTCCTGACCCGTCGACCGACATTTGTTTTATGCGCGCGATTGATATGGCCAGGTTGATTCGCGAGAAGAAGTTGTCGGCTCGCGAAGTCATGCAGGCGCATTTGAAGCAGATTGGGCGCGTCAATTCCAAGGTGAATGCGATCGTTACCTTGGTTGCGGAAGAGCAGTTGATGGCGCAGGCGGCTGCGGCGGATGAGTCGCTGGCGAAGGGGAAGTCGCTGGGGCCCATGCACGGGTTGCCGGTGGGGGTTAAGGATTTGCACGAGACGGCGGGGATTCGGACTACGTTTGGTTCGCCGCTGCATCGCGAGTTTGTGCCGGATTTTGATTGCCGGGTGGTGCAGCGGGAGAAGGCGGCTGGCGGGATCGTGATCGGCAAGACCAATGTGCCGGAGTTTGGTTTGGGCTCGCAGACATTCAATCCGGTGTTTGGGGCCACGCGCAACCCTTACGATTTGACTAAGACTTGCGGCGGGAGCACTGGCGGCGGGGCGGTGGCGTTGGCTTGCGGGATGGTTCCGCTGGCGGATGGCAGCGATATGGGCGGATCGCTGCGGAATCCGCCGAATTTTTGCAATGTAGTGGGCATCCGCACCTCGCCTGGGCGGGTGCCGGATATTCCGACAAAGTTGGGATGGGCCACGCTTTCGGTTTCTGGCCCCGTGGCGCGGAATGTTACGGACTGCGCGTTCTTTCTTAGTGTGCTGGCGGGATTTGATCACCATTCGCCGATTTCCATCGATCAAACTGGAGAGCAGTTTGCGCGGCCGCTGGAGCGGAGTTTCAAGGGTGTGCGCGTTGCGATGTTCAAGGACATGGGATTGCCCTGGGATCCGGAAGTGAAGAGCGCGGTTAAGGCGCAGGGGAAAGTGTTTGAGTCACTGGGATGCGTTGTGGAGGAGGCGGAGCCGGATTTTACGGATGCGAATGAATGCTTTGT
>Ga0137418_10006863_pt1 | contig 10460 bp, 9 predicted proteins | sample CZODoug3_1_2_16f_FD_122242 | JGI IMG/M metagenome (GOLD analysis project Ga0137418, IMG submission 122242) | Vadose zone soil fungal communities from Angelo Coast Range Reserve, California, USA - CZODoug3_1_2_16fungal (Hybrid Assembly) | ecosystem: Environmental > Terrestrial > Soil > Vadose... | reverse complement strand
CCATCCCTTGTCTTTTCTGTCCGGCGGAACCTGGAACCGGCCATTGATTTCCGTCACGGTCTTTCTGATGAGATCCCGATATTGGCGATAGGCTTCAACGTTGTTTCGAGTCGGGATGGCCACCTGAAGAAAGGTGAACGTCCCACAATACTCGGGGTATCGATCGAAAAAATCCTTCAGTGCCCACAGACGCTTCATCAGACCCTTGGTGTAATCCAGACGATCGACACCGAGTCCGACTCGAACCCCTCGAGGAACACCCAGGCGTCGACGTGCGCGAACCATGAGGTCTTCGACCTCCATCGATTTTGCGAGATCGGAAAACAGGTTAAAGTGCACGCTGATCGCACGTGCTGTCAGTTTTGTCTTATGCCCGCGATAGAGCACAACCGCCTTCGACGCATCGATGGAGACGGAGGCATCCAAGAACTCCGTCACACAATTTGCAAATGCCGTCGCATAAGACATAGTCTGGAAGGTGAGACAATCGGCTGCTAGAAGACCTTCGAGCAACTCTCGACGTTCCGGCAGGATGCGGAATACGTCCGGTCCCGGCCAGGGAACATGCCAGAAATGGCAGATGGTGGTATCGGGTGAATCTTTCTTGATCAACGATGGAAGAATCCCATGGTGATAATCATGAATCCACACGGAAGCAGGCTGCTTGTTTAACTCGTCCAACACCGTGTCAGCGAAGTGGCGGTTCAGCGCCTGGTAGCCGCCCCAGAACGCCTTGCGGTAGGAAACCCGATCCAGTGTGACATGACAGAGCGGCCACAGTACTTGGTTGGCGTAGCCCTGGCCACCGTTTTTGACCACTGCAGGCTCCAACCAGACTCGCCGCAATCGATAAGCCGGCGAATCAGGGGGCACAAGAATGCCATCCACTTGGCCTGACACCTCCTGATCGGCGTCTCCGCTACCCCAGGCGACCCACGTGCCGCCGATACGTTTCAAAACTGGGTCCAAAGCCGAAACTAGCCCTCCATCAGTATGCTGACAGACAACACCGCCGTCGACTGAGTTATGCTCGTAGGGTTCACGGTTTGAAACAACAATCACTTTCGACATCACGTCCTCCTTCTGGGGATGAAGCCATTTTCAGGCCCTGTCAGCCATTCCGAACTCTCTGCTGTAGATAAATGAGCAGCCCCAAATACTCTTGAAGATGCCGCGTGATGAGAAACCGGTGCCGCGCGTATTCTTTGCCCTGTCGCCCCAGCACGGCCATCAACTCTGGTTCGTTCAGCAAACGCCTGGTGTAGAACGCCGCACCTTCCGGTGAATTCACGGTGAATCCAGTCACCCCCGGGATCAGTTGAACGGTAATGCCGCCAGTTTCTCCTCCGATCACCGGCTTCCCTTTCCACAATGCCTCTGCCACTGTCAGCCCAAATCCCTCCCTGGTGGATTTTTGATAGACAATCGTCGCGGCACGCTGGAGCGCATTGATCTCCAGGTTGGCGGTTGGAGGCAATAACAGAATATGCACGTCGGGGTCTGTACCGACGGCTTCCTGAACTTCGGCTAGCACTTCCGCACCTTCCGGATCATCCGTCGCGGTCCCCCCGGCCAGCACCAGGCGGCAGTCATGGCTTTTTTTGACCTGTCGATACGCCGCCACCACGCCGACCGGATCCTTGAACCGATCGAACCGTGACACTTGCAGTAGGATCGGTTTATCCAGAGGCACACCCAATCGTTGAAGAACCCTGTCGATCTCGTCAGGCTCCAGTTCACGATTCTTTTCACTGAAGGGGTCGATAGAGGGGTAGACCAGAAATTGTGGAAGAGGCAGCCTTTGCGAGAACTTGGGCAGTGAAAAGACTGCGGCGTCGTACCGGGCCACGAACGGGCGCAGAAACTGCCAGACCGAGTGCTGAGGAGTTGAGACGTCAATATGACACCGCCACATCCACGTGGCTCCATGGGGACGGGCGTCAATCAACGCGGCCGGTTGAGGGTCGTGGATCATCGCAAACTCCCCATCGAGGTTCAGCCGCTTCGCATTGTCGCGATTGCACTCGATGAACGCGTCATACAGTTCGGGCGTGATTCGTTGTCTGGTCCCTTGGAGGGCGTTGTGAAAGCTCTTCGTCGCGCGGTAAAAAAGATCGGATCCCGTCATCACTTCCCACCGAACCTTGATCCCCAGTTCTTCGAATAACGGAAGGAGACGATGGAGCATCTCAGCCACCCCGCCACCGTACCGCGTCGAATTGACATGCACCATGCTTTTTCCCTCGACTTGGCGTCCGAGTTGCCGCAACAATTCCACGGTTCCTTGTGGAGCGACATCTCGATAATTTTCAAGCATCCCGGTCACCTGATTGATGTAGACCGCCGAATTACAGGGTACGTTGCCTTGCCAGATCTTGATCGCAGAGACGAAGGATTTTGTTTCGCATGCCCTCCAGGCTGAGCCCCAGACGCCCCACTCGCTCGACTTTCGAAGCTAGTTCCTGCAACCCCAAGCCTTCTTCTGAAGACAGCCAATATGCAAAATCAGCCGACAGAGGTTTCTTGCGCATGCGTGCTTCGCACACATGGTTGTAGACCGCCCCAACCTCCACGTCGGCCAAGGCATCATAAAACTCCCTCAGTGATCTGGCCTCCAAGCCCAAAGGAATTTCGATGATATGCGAGCGGAGAAACTCGAATGGCTCACTAACGATGCACCGCGGGACAACTGCCGTAGAGTGGTTCAAGTGGTCGGCCATAATGCTTAAGATCTCATCTCGCAGTTGTTCAATGTCGCTGAATTCGAAGGGATCGAGCACACCCAACCGTTCACCCAACACCCGATCCTGCGCATACAGCACAACCCAGGTCGCAAAATCATTCGAATACAGCTGTTGGGTATAGGCATGCCGCAAGAAATAACTATGGGTGTGGTAATAAATGCTGTCGGTCGGAACTTCCTCGATGAGTTCAAGCAAGCGATGCTCGTCCATGGCACGTTTGCCGAGCACTTCTCTCAACTCCATGCACGAGACGAAACGAAACGGCATGTTGGCTGAGCGGTTCGACATTCCGGATCTCCTCTGCGTATGTGGATGGTCTATCATGTGTGATTCGTGGCGCAGGTCCTCGGCCGTGCGGTTGTTTCGACAGAAAACAGTGCAGAATTATCCAACGGTTTAGCGCGACAATCCTTCTGCTTCTCTACGAACCGGAATGCATGAATACATGAGACTGACTCCCCACCAACGCCGCCGCGATTTCGCAGGAACGCTCGCTGCCAACTGATGATGGCGCACAATAACGGGGTCGGTGATGTCTCCACAATTCAAACAACGCCACCCCTTGAAATCTATTTCGCCGCTGACGTTCAGAATGTCCATAAACTGATCGCTGACCATATAGCCTTGACAACGTTGGCATCGCATAGGTATGTTCTCCGATGATGTACTCGCTATCCCCGGCGAGTCAGGTTCTGTCCATCTTTTCCTCCAACCATGTCCTTCACATGTGGAGATAGAAATTGTTTTCCTGAAGATGCACCGCATACTCATCTGCGTCGTGCACCGACTTCTTGAAGCCTTTTATGTTGCAACCTCGAGGTCGCTACCCCACGAGACTCTTGCCCTGCTCAATCGCCTTGCCGATCGATGTCTTGGCGTTGCCGAACATGTGACTCGTCTCTTCCTGCAGATCCTTAGCCAAACTGTGGAGTTGACGGCGTGTCCTGGCACCTGATTGAGCCGCAAACAACACGCCGGTGCAGATTCCCGCCAGGAGACCGGCAAAGAAGGTTCTCGTGCTGATCCCTGTGCATCGTGTTTCCTCGGTCATGGCTCTATCCTCCTGTTGTGCTTCTCCATGCTCTTCAATTCAGGCATGGCATCCCCCTTCGATTTCACCTGCTGCCAACTCTCGGGGGTTGCGGCAACGGCTGCATCGACCCGCAAGTATTCCGTTCCGGCCGTCTCCGCTCACGCGAAAGACGAGGAAGTAACGAAGGCTCCCGCAATGAGCACAGATAGGACCTTTCAGATCGCGCAGGACTGGCAACCCTCCAATATTCTTGTCCCTCTGTACATCGGGAAACGCCACTGACTGGGTGTGATTCATCTCTTTCATTGACCCTCTCTTTCTGAACAGCAATGACGAATGGGTTCTTCACCAACACCCCAACCCACACACGTCATGTCATGACAAAATGCAAGACTTAGGCCGCTTCATCAGCCATCAGATCGAAACTTCACCATCGGATAACTCTCACTGTTTACAATGAATAAAGACATATGACTTCACTGCGCGAGTCAGATAATCGGTTATAGACATCGACAGACAAGCGGACTCGATGGATGCAACTGACTGACGGGCTAAACACAAGTCACAGTCACACAAGGAAATTGTGTGTGGAAGGAACATCTTGTCCATCGGGGACAAGATGTTCCGATGAAAACATCATAGTGCATAACGAAAGAAGGCGCCGCTTTCATTTATTTCGTGACGACAATCACGACTCGGCCTTCTCGCCGCAGTATGTTGATGCCGACATCCTTTGCATGACGTTCAAGCGAGAGGTCAACTGCGGCGTCTCCAATCCTAAGATTCTTTATCTCAATGTGCTCCAGGAACGGCGGCGAGACCGGTTGTGAGAACGACAGGCGGGCCCGCGTGGCCTCGATCCGCAAACCGAGGCAGGATTGGAGCAGCAGGAAGAGTGCGACCGAGGACCAAGTCTGAGGACTACAGGCTACCGGGTACAGCGTCGGGCCTTCACCGGGCCGGCGCGAGAACCCGCACAATAGTTCAGGCAACCGATGCAGCTCGAGAAACAGGCTGGCGTCGAAGAGACCGCTGAGAATTTTCAGTGCGCCTTGTTTGAATCCGTAGGAGGCCATACCGGCTGCGAGAAGAGCATTATCGTGTGGCCAGACAGATCCGTTGTGGTATGCCATCGGATTGAAGCGGGTCTCAGTGGCTGCGACTGTTCGAACACCCCATCCATTGAAAAACTCCTCGCTCACTAAGGTCTTGGCTGTTCTCATGCCGTGCTTATAGTCGGCAATCCGAGTCCAAAGACAGTGGCCGGCATTCGACGTCTTGACTCGACAGGGCTGCTTGAACCCGTCCAAGGCTAAGGCATAGGACGAGAGGTCGTTGGACCAGAAGCTTCGCTCAAACTGAGTGCGGAGTTGGTCCGCCTCCTTGAGGAGCCGCCTGGCCTGCTCCGTATGGCCCAGCGCCAGGGCTAATCGAGCCGCGCCCCGCTTGGCGGCGAACACGTATCCTTGCACTTCGCAGAGCGCGATGGGCCCCTCCGCCGAGCTGCCATCTGCATGAAACACGGCATCCTGCGAATCTTTCCATCCTTGATGGATGAGTCCGCCTTGCGACCGGCGGCTGTACTCCACAAAGCCATCGCCATCGAGATCTCCCGCATGATCAATCCACTCTAACGCAAGCTCGATATTCGGCCAGATCTGTGTGATGAAGGCCTGATCGCCCGTCCGTTCGTAATAGGCGCCGGCCAACATAATGAACAGCGGTGTCGCGTCGATGCTGCCGTAGTACCGGCCGAACGGAATCTCGTTGAGTGTCGCCATCTCTCCCTTGCGTGTTTCATGCAAAATTTTGCCAATCTCTGCATCCTGCTCCGGGAGCACCTCTCTCGCCTGGGTCGCCGCCAGATAGGCCAACACACCCCTGGCGATGCTCGGATTGACCCACAGAAATTCGTATGCGGTGATGAGGCCGTCGCGCCCGAACGGGGTGCTGAACCATGGGATACCGGCGTAGGGGTACAGGCCGTCGGGGGTGTCTGAGACCATCATGTGGAGGTCGGCAAGCGAGCGGTTTAGCCAGACGTTGAATTGCTCATTCGATGTCACGATGAGACAATCGTCAGCCCTGGCGGAATGGAGCGCTCGTTCTACTTCGATGAGCGCATGCTCATACGACAGATCACACCTGATTCTCCTGTCGACTTCACAGGAGATCGTAAGATCCCACTGCACGACTTTTCCCGCCGGCAGGAGCGTGTCGAAGCAGATCTCACCGGGATGGACTGCAGTCGGAGCTGGTGCACAGCGGACGGTGACCCACCGCTCCACACGATCCAACCCCTCATATCCGAGCGAAATTCCGTCCTTGGACGTGACGGCCTCCAAGCGTCGGCCTCGCTGGCTTCGCACCTTCCCACGGACTTCGAACAGATCGGCAAAGTCCGCATCCACAGAGAAGGAGAGCCGGACCGGAACGGGAAGGAGGCTGTAGTTGTGCACTCGAAGGCGCTCGAAGCAGAGGCCTTGCCACAAGAACCGAGCCCGAGATAGGTGCAGCGCTCCGCGCGCGACCTCTATCTGTCCCTCATGGGTCATGTCGGGATTCGTGAGATCGACGTTGAGCAAGACGTTGTCTTCCTTGACCGTCGAGCTGAGCAGCAACGGCCGCTCCCCATTGACGGTCAGCGCGAAACGGGACAGAAAACGGGTCCCTTCGTGGTAGAGGCCATGCGAGCCCGTTCGAAGAGAATGGATGTCGCCGTATCGATCGAACAAGCCGAACGTGTCGCCCTGCTTCAGCACCTCGATGTGGTCATCGGTCAGCGAGGAGGAGGCCACAATGGGGCATTGATCATTCCGACGATCGACCTTTTCCATGAGTCCCTCTCATCGGTTTCGGATTGACCAGCTCAACCAGCCTCCGAGGGAGGCAGTGAGAAGAAAGGTCGCGCCAATGCCTGCTACTCCAGTCGATTCACCAAACCGTTCTGTGACCCAGCCGAACATGCTGATCCCGCTGATCGCGGCCGTCATCGCACCCGTGCTATAGAGACTCATCACCCGTCCGACAAGGTTTCCGGGGGTCAGTTCCTGCACGATACCCCATGCGATCGGGGTGAAGGCCCCCATGCCCACACCGATGACGATCATGAGCAGGCCGACCAACAATAGATTATTCGTCCAGACGAGCACCCCGATCGCCAACGCGCTCGCCACGCTCGCCCCCGCGATGATCCTGGTGCGAGCCGACAAGTTCCACTCGGTGAACCGCAACAGTGCCATCGACATGAGCAGCAGCCCCATTCCCAGGGCGGACCAAAGGTAGCCCACCTCGACCGGCCCCAGACCCAACAGCTTTCTCGCAAAAACAGGAAACAACGTCGTCAGGGCGCTGGCGCCGAATCCATAGCACCCCGCGGTTACGACCAGCAGCAAGATGACGCGTTGTTTGATCACGACGAAGGCCAGCCCCTCACTGAGATCTTGCAACGCTGAACCACCGGTCCTCTTTGGTCCTACAAATGGCTGCAGTGTTCCCAGTCGCACTAACCCGAGGCATAACGCTGCCACGAAATACGTGACCGCATTTAGACAGAGCACTTCCTGCGAACCGAAAAAGGCGATCCCTATCCCGCTCACCGCCGGACCGAAAATGATGCCCAGGCTGGTCGTGCTCTGGATGAGAGCATTCGCTGCCGTGAATTGCGCGCGCGGGACAATCAGAGGCACCGACGACGTCAGCGCCGGATTGAACATCGCCATCGCCACCGCGTCGAAGAGGACAAGGGCATACAAGAGATTGACCGTGAAGGTGTCGGTCTGGATGGCGCAGGGAAGGACTCCGATCAGCACAGCCCGCACCGCGTTCGATCCGATGAGGAAGAGCTTTTTCGGCAACCGGTCCACATAGACGCCGATAAAGGGACCGAGCACGATGGGTGGAATCGTATGAAGGAGTCCGATGATGGTAGTTTTCACCGGCGAGCCGGTAATCGAATACACGAACCAGAGGAGGGCGAGGTTCGAGATACCGTCGCCAACTTGGGACACAAGCTGACTGAGCCAGATCAATCCAAAATCTCGCGCAAAAAGCAGGCGCCAGTGACTCACCGCGCGGGCCTCTTTTTGTGTCGCTCCGTCGCGCTGCGCAGAAACTCGATTGATCATCAGAGTCTGCCAAGACCTCATCCCTCACTCTCGATCCTGACCTTGTCCGTCTTCACGGCTTTCACCCCCGGGACCTGCCTGGCCGCTTCTGCCGCTTCCAACACAATCACTTGGAATCGGACAGTGCCGCTGAGAGAAACCACTCCCTGTTCCGTCTTCACGTCGAAGTTGGCGGCGGTCACGGTGGCACTTTTGGCGAATCGGTCTTTGACATAGCGGGTAAGGATGTCGTCCTGTTTGTGCGCGATGAGCTCGGATAGTTCTTTGACCACTTCCAGTTTGTTCGACACCGTTTTCACGGTCGGCACTGTGCTCACGATTTTTGCTGCGGCAGCCTTCTCCGCCTCGGTGGACACTTTCCCCACAAGCGTGATCTCGTCCGATCCGGCCTCCACCTCGATCTCGTACGGAAACAAGCGGGGATCTTCCAGCAACGCGAGTTTGACCGTCAGAATCAGCGAGGACACGGCTTTCTTGCCCGTACTCTCTTTTTCTTTCTCTGTCCCCTCTTCGCCAGTGTCTTTTTTCGCCTTCGATTCCTCACTCTTGGCTGTCTGCGTCTTCTGCTGAGCCGGCTTAGATTCCTCTGCAGACGGCTGGGCGGGAAGTAGTTCCTTCTTTGGCTTGGCAGAAGGCTTGAAATCCACCCCTTTGCTCTGATCGGTAGAAGACTGAGCTGATGTGATCGAACGCTGAACACTCTGTGCGAGAATGGGATGCGTGAGTTGACCCGTGAGCAGGGCACAAACGCACAGTGGCAGGAGGGTCGCGCCCTGTCCAAAACCGCTGCGGCGGAGCTGGGCCCGTTTCACATTTTTCACGCTCATTTCCATCGAGATCAGCCTAGGCAATGACACAGGATGGAATCGCCTCACGCCGAAATGAAATCGGGAGCCGCTCTGTCGGGCTGTCGTCGGCTGAAAGCAGCCGCGACGGTCGCGGTGCCCAACAACAGCATCCCGATACCCACAAGGCTCGCTGATGGTCCGACGGCATCCGCCACCCAACCGAACCCTGCCATCCCGGCCATGGCGGAGGCCATGGCACCGGTGCTGAAGGTGGTAAAGACACGGCCCAAGAGAGGTTCGGGCGTCAATTCTTGCAACATCGCCCACACAATCGGCGTGAACACGGCGGTGCTGCCGCCGAACACGATGATGAGGGCAGCTGCCATGACTGGTGCCTGTAGCATGCCAAGCGTACACACCGCGACGGCGCCGACGGCCAGAGCTGCGGAAATCAACCGCAATCGGTTTTGGAAATCTCCCTGATTGATCCAAGCCAGCCAGGCGGACGCAGCCAGCATGCCTATCCCGAGCGATGACCACAGCCACCCGAGTTCGATGGCACTCGCATCGAGAAGTTGCGTTGCGAACACAGGTAGCAAGAACACGAAGGCGCTCGCGCCCAAACTGTAGAGGGTGGCGGTGAACATGAGCAGGAGTACGGTCCGATGCTGGACGAAGACAAATCTAAATCCGACCAAAAGATCTTGGAGGATCGTGGCTCTGTCGGCTAATCGTCGCACGCGCGCTCGCAGTGTCTCATCCAGGCGGATCGGCATAAGGCACAACGCAGACACCATGAACGTGGCCGCATTAAGGTACAAAACATTGTGGGCACCGATCATTGCAATTCCCACCCCGCTGACTGCTGGTCCGATCAGGAGGCCGATATTGGTCGTGCTTTGAATCAACGCATTGGCGGCGGTCAGGTGAGCGCGAGGGACGAGAAGCGGAACGGCCGACGCCAACGCCGGACCGAAAACTGTGGAGACGATCGACGTCGCGAAGACGAGGACGTAGATCCGTTCAAGCGTCAGGGCTTCCATGGCATACAGCAAGGGGATGAGCATGACCAACCCTGTACGGATGAGGTCCACCCAAATCATCACCGGCTTTTTCTTCATCCGATCGAGATAGACACCGATAAGCGGACCGAAGACCAACGGCGGAATCGTCTGGAGCAATCCGATCACCGTCATCTTGAAGGCTGACCCCGTCAGTTCATACACGAACCACAGCAGAGCCACCTTGTTCATGCTGTCGCCGATCTGGGAAACGGCCTGGCCGGAAAACAGAAGGCCAAAATTCCTCGTCCTCAGCAGCTCCCATCCTGATCCTTTCTGACCTTCCATTGTCTTGTCGTTGTCAGCCACGGCGAAACCTCTTCTACTCTTCAACTAAAGATGCGACTTCACAGGCCGGCTGGAAACCGCTCGTTAATACCGCACCTCCCGTACACATCCACTCAATTGCCACAAGCAGATCTGATTCTACTATCCTGATCCCGTAACTCTGCCCCATGAGCCTCGGTATCTCGATGTCCTGTGCGGAGGACCTGAGCAAACACCTTCCGACTCGCCGCCACCTCAGGATGCTCCGATCCAAGGGTTTTCTCGCTGATCTCAAGCGAACGACGAATGAACCGCTGGCTTCCCCATAGTGGCCCTGGATGGCCTGAAACACGGCGATCGTTCTCATCGTAAGCGCCGCGATCGGATGCTCCTGCCCCAAGCCCCGGTTTGTCAGCGAGAGCGACTGTCTCAACAGGAGA
>Ga0137418_10006862_pt1 | contig 10461 bp, 4 predicted proteins | sample CZODoug3_1_2_16f_FD_122242 | JGI IMG/M metagenome (GOLD analysis project Ga0137418, IMG submission 122242) | Vadose zone soil fungal communities from Angelo Coast Range Reserve, California, USA - CZODoug3_1_2_16fungal (Hybrid Assembly) | ecosystem: Environmental > Terrestrial > Soil > Vadose... | reverse complement strand
TGCGAGGGACCATTCGGCGCGTGCATGTCGAAAAACGGATTCATCCTCGGCGTGTCGAAGAAGACCCCGAACCCCGCACGAACGACAAGGTCACCGTTGGCCTTGGGTTGGTAGGCAAACCCGACGCGGGGCGAAAAGTTCGTATAAATTTTCTTGTAGATCGAGTCGATCCCTCCGGACCCCTGCGTCACGAGACCGCCTTTGCTCGGAATGAATACCGAGAGATCGTTCTTGCCATCTCCTGGAGGTCCTTCGTAGTCCCAGCGCATACCGTAGTTGAATGTCAGCTTGGGCGAGAACTTCCAGGCATCCTGAGCAAAGAGTGAGAATGTCTTGATGTGAATCAATCGCTCCGTATTCCCCAGGGTAATAACCGTGCTTGAAGAAGTGGTGTTTAAATAGCCGCCCATAAAATCGGCCAGGGGCAGGATGTTGGAATCGGCAAGGGTCACACCAGCCCATGGACCTTGCGTTCCATTGAATACGAGTTCTCCCAACGCCCCCTCGTGGTAGAACTCATCTACTTGAACGCGCCGGTATTCCCCGCCGAACCGAACCTGGTGCTTGCCAAAGGTGTAAGAGACAGCATCCGTGATATGGCCGGTAACATCCTGGCGTCCCTTGGGCGGCGTTAATCCCGTCTGGTCAAAGCCTGCACCGCTCAGTGGTCCAATAATGATTCGCGGGGCGCCGGTCACGCCGTTTGCAGAAAAATTTGGAGCCAGGTTCAACCCGCAACAATTAGACACGTCGAAGCTGTTGTTCGCGTCGTTGAACTTCTGCTTGAAGTAATTCACCCCGAGGAGCAGTTGGTTGGTAAACCTCGGCGTGAAGACCGAATTCAATGCGACAGCATAGTTTTGGACGTGGATCGGTGCCACCTCGTAATAAAACGGGATCTGCGACGCCGGGAGAGCAAGAGCCGATCCACCGACCGGAGCCGACTGGTTTCCCGTGCCGATAAACCAGTGGAACGAAAGGTTGTTTTTGTCGTTGATCTTGTAATCGAACTTCGCGAGGCCGTTATAGCTGAAGCCAAACTCTGGGATGGGGCTGCTGTAGTTGGGGGTTGAGGCGGCCCCGGCCAAGATACTAGTGGGCCATAGCGTCGCTAGCAGCGCCTTGCTGATGGGGCTCTCCGAAATACCGAAAGAATTCATTACCTGCAGTGCCGCGTTTTGATAGGCCGTGGAAGGCTCCGTTCCCTCCCCTGGCAGGCCGATGGAGAATCTTTGTTTTTCGAAAGTAGTAAAAAAGAAGAGACGATCCTTCAGAATCGGCCCGCCAACCGAAAAACCATAGTTGTAGTTTCGATTTCGTTTCTTGGAGGTCACAAAGGGCGACTTCGCAGCGAACGCTTCATTGCGGTGATAGTCGTACACGGTTCCGTGCAGATCGTTTCCTCCGGCCTTCAGCGCCAGGTCCACGTTGCCGCCTGCGCTCCTACCGTTCTCCGGGGCTGCTTGAGTCTGCACGGAAAACTGATCAATGGCATCGGTAGGCAAGATGATTCCTGCGATTCCACTGACCCCACCCTGGTTGACGGACGGAATGTTCCACCACAAATCGTTATTATCCACGCCGTCCATCTGCCAGTTAACCTGGTCCCAGCGCGTCCCGTTGATTGATCCGCCCCCTCCGCCAAGTCCTCCGACGTTGTAGCCGCCAAATCCAGGAGATAGTGCAATCATCTGTGAAAAATCGCGCCCATTTTGGGGTAATGCCTGCAAATCGTCGCCAGTTACAAGCGTTGTCTGCGTCTCAGTGGTGGTGTCCAGCGTCAACGCGGCGGCGGATACTTCGACCTGCGTAACTGCGCCCTGCGCCAACGAAAGTTTGACCGGCAGTGTGTAAATCGCGCCTTGCGCCACCAAGATGTTATCCACGATCATGAGCGCGAATCCCGAGGCTGTCACCGTGACCTTATAGGTCCCGATCGGCAAGTCCTGAAAAGCGAACAGTCCGTCGCTAGTGGTCACTGTGTTGTGATCGATCCCCGTCGATTTTTCCGTCGCTTTGACTTGTGCGTTCGGCACAACCGCACCAGATGGGTCCGTTACTGTCCCGTTGATCGCGCCGCGATACGTCTGGGCGTTTGCTGCCACTGCAACCGACAAAACTACAAGAATTGCTAAGACTAGGCGCTTCATAGGATCAACACCCCCCTCATCGAGATCGAACTACAACCCACAGCACTCACGTCCCGCTTTCGACGGGACGCTTGAAAAAAATGAAATTCATTGAAAAAGCCACATGGCCAGCAATTCGCATTCAGGTGAATGCGCGCGACCTGTCGATCAACATAAGGACAAGCTCCCCCGGACCAGCTCGCCCTTATTTGGTTCAAAAAACAATACGGCCTTACTGCCAATATGGCTTTTATGCCTGACGTTTTAACTCCCGCATGCTTGCCTGTCAAGAAGAATGAATTTCATTCGACGAAGCGAAAAATTTCATTGTACCGGTGCTCCAGCAGCGCGTTTTTTTATTGACTCGCAGCGGGAATTTGCGCCTTTTTAGAGCACTCCTGCGCGATGCTATTCTTCTTCGCGCGGAAATTCTCAAGCCACGCGTGACGCTTCGCGTCTCTCGCCTCCAACGGTCCACTAGACTCTGCACTTTCCAGCCCAAGGCGCTTCCTGCTACCGTCTTGGAAGAATTTCATTTCAAGTAACTTTGGAGACTCTCATGGCCACATTCGGATTGATCGAATACGACGACGCGAGCGCGGAAGTCCGCGCCGTTTACGACGACATCATGGCTACGCGCAACACCGATTGGATCAACAATTTCTGGAAGGCCATCGCGCACGACCCCGCCTTGCTCAAGCGCACCTGGGAAAGTATCAAGCAAATCATGGGGTCGGGCGCGCTCGATCCACTCACCAAAGAAATGATTTACATCGCCGTCAGCGTCACCAACAACTGCAACTACTGCATCGCCTCGCACACCGCTTCCGCTTTCGGCAAAGGAATGACCGACGCTATGTTCAAGGAACTTCAAGCTGTCATCGGCATGGCCAACGAAACCAACAAACTCGTCACCGGCTATCAAGTCGAAGTCGACCAGCGCTTCCTGCCCCCTCTTTCGCGCTAGCCTTTACATTTTTTTTCCGCGCCTACTTCGAACCGCCGCCCACAACGCACGGCGCTCCTCGAAATTTCGACCTGTCCGCACGGACAGGTGTTTCCTGCGGTGTGTAGTACGCACGTACTATGGTTGGCTCTCTCCGCTGAGGGGGAACATATAGATGTTACCGGGGAACCCTGCTATGCGCAGGGCGAGTCCGAAAATTCAGTCTCGCGAGTGTGCAACCCATGCCTCCTACCGTCAAAGAGAACGACACTCCTACTGCCAGGCCGGAGGCGTCACAAAGACCCTCGTCGCCGTCCACCCCGAACGGCGAGACGGCCGTCAAGCAGCAGCCCGTCGCGCTGGAAGTTCCGGTGTCGGTCAACGGCGCGCGTGCCGTTGAAGGCAGCGACAAACGCGAGCCTTTCTCCGAGTCCACGAAGACCGTGCTCATTTTCGGCAGTGGCGCAGTGATTCGCCTTTCCTCTTCCGTTGCTCCAGGTCAGCTGCTTTTTCTCACCAATGAAAAGACCAAGAAAGAAGTTGTCTGCCAGGTCGTCAAGTCCAAGAACTATCGCAACGTGAGCGGTTATGTCGAGCTTGAATTTACTGAGCCCGTGGTCGGCTTCTGGGGCATGCGTTTTCCGGGCGACCGTATCGGTTCCGCCCCGCAGCCCGCAGCTCCTGCACCCGCCACCATCAATTCTCCCGCGGCCAGCGGTTCGCCGGCCGCCCCGCGCCCGGTCACGCCCAGCATCGTCGCAGCCAAGCCCGCTGTCCCTGCTCCCCCTGTGAAAGTTGCTGCACTGAAGCTCGCTGAACCAAAGTCTATTGTCCCTGAGGCGTCGAAAGCGGAAGAGCTCCTTGCGCAAAAGCCAGTCGCGCCCGCCGCCCCACTTTCGTCGTCATTGTCCACGTCCTTCGATCCGGAAGCTCCGCTGAGCCACCGGTCGGTGCCGCCACCTCCACGTGTCGTCCCGGTTGCGCCGGTCTCCTCCACGCCGGAATTCAGGGCGGATCCCGCGCCCGTGAAACCTCTCGCGCCCGCGTCTGTGATTTTTGATGCGCCCCGCGCGTCGGAATCGCAAGCTTCCTTTCTCGAGCCTGCCAAGACACCGGCCGTTCCGCCTACGGCCGTTATTCCGAATCTTCTCTCTCTCTTTGAAGGCCAACCGGCTGCTCATGGGGTCGACCCCGAACCCGCCGTGCAGGTTTTCGCTGATCCGGAAACCGAGACGCTCAAGCAACATACGGCGCGCCTTCAGGAACAGCTCTCGAACATGATTTTTTCCGAAGAACCTGCGGCGCCTGAAACGGTCTCAGCGCAGATTCCACATGCGCCTGCCGTCGTCGTCCAGAAAGAACTTGCGGACAGCGTGGCAAGAATTCTGGAACAATCCAAAACTCACGCGCCGGAACCCACGCCCGCCGCGCCCGTGAAGCTTGTGCCTCCGCCCGCGAAATCGTCCCTCGATGCCGAAGAGCTGAAAATTCCGTCGTGGCTCGAGCCTCTCACACGCAACGCCGCGGTGCCTTCCTCAACGCAGGAACCAATCGAAACGGAAAAAACAAAGCGTTTCGCGGAGCAGCCCGAAGCAGAAGAAATTGCCCCCGAGATTGCCTCTGCTACGGAAGAATTCAAGCTCCCCGAGCTGCCGCTTCCTACATTTGGCAGCGCGCTTCCGCTCGACGAAGAAAGGATCGCGCGGGAAAATGGATCCAGAAGTTCGAACAAAGGTATTCTGATCGGAGCGCTTGCAGCGAGTATCCTGCTGCTTGGCGGTGGCGGCTGGTGGTACATGCAGCAGCAGTCCGGCGGCATCCCTGCCGGTACCGCTGCGGTATCGAATGTGCAAGCTTCCGTGGCCTCCCTTCCCGTAGCGAGTTCACCATCGCCATCTCAGGGGATTGCCCTGCCGTCAACGAATCCTCCGGCCCAATCGAATCCGGCGGCGCTCACCAACACTTCCGCCCCATCCAGTTCAGCCTCGAACAAGTTGAACGCCGTGCCGGCTGTCTCACCTACTGTGACGGCGCGCAATTCGCAACCTACCGCAAGTCCGGTAAACCCGGGCCGGGATGCGATGGCCGCTACTGCTGCTCCCCAACCAGCCGTGGAGCAGCCAAAGAAACCCGTTCTTGGCGAAGTTCATCTCCTCAAGCCCAAGGTCTCGCCGGGCAGGCACACCCAGAATGTGGGAGAGCCCGACGCAGGCATCCCCCTAACGAGCGACGAACAGCCTGCTGCGGAGGGCCTCAACGCCGGTCTTGCCGGCGGCAACACACAGCCTTCGGCGCCTGCGGCACCGCTTCCTATTGGCGGTGACGTGAAACAGGCAAAACTCATTTCCTCCGTGTCCCCGGTCTATCCAGCGCTCGCCAAAAATCAGCATGTTTCGGGTAACGTACAGATCGACGCGTTGATTGACGCCACCGGACGCGTGACCACTATGAAGGTTGTTTCCGGGCCAACGTTGCTGCAACAGGCGGCCATGGACGCTTTGAAACAATGGAAATATCAACCGGCAACGCTCGACGGCAAACCCGTGCCCATGCACCTGACCGTCACACTCCAGTTCCGCTTGCAGTAATCCACTGCGGTTTCCGATAAAATTCGCATAGCACGAGGTCGTCTTCCCGCCGTCCTTGGAATCCCCTTTCGGGAGCCCGCACAGATCCAGCAAATGACGCTGAGGGCGACAGCGAATTCACCCCTCAGATTTTTCTGAACCGCAGGCGCACTTGCAGGATAAAATCCGGACTTTGGTTCGGGGGTACTTCATTTCCATTTCGCGCAAGGAGGCAGTCTTGTTCCAGCGGAGAATCTTGTATGCAGTTCTGATGCTCTGTGCCGTAGTTCTATCGGCGCCGCATGGCGTTCGCGCGCAGCAAAGCTATGCCGTGATCACGCAGAATGGCGTCCCGATGAAAACGCGTGACGGCGTCACCCTCTATTCGGACATTTACCGTCCGAAGGCTGACGGAAAATTTCCGGTCATACTGATGCGCACACCCTACGATAAAAGCGTGGGCTGGGCGGTCGCGCCTGCCTATCAAATTGCCACGCATGGCTATGTCGCCGTCGTGCAGGATGTTCGTGGGCGTTACACATCGGAAGGCGACTGGTATCCGTTTCGCCATGAGTCCAACGACGGCTACGACACCATCGAATGGGCTGCCGCGCTGCCATCCTCGAACGGCAAAGTCGGTATGACGGGCGGTTCCTACGTCGGCGCAACACAGATGCTCTCCGCGATTGCCCATCCTCCGCATCTTGCGGGAATCTGCCCTGTGGTCACAGCCAGCAATTATCACGACGGCTGGACGTATCAGGGCGGAGCATTCGAACAGTGGTTCGATCAAAACTGGACGACGCAGCTCGCCACGAACACGATGTGGCGATTGATTGCGAAAAATACAAACGCGCTGCTGGGCGCGCCCGTGCTTCCGCTCGTTCACTATCCGGCCTTCAACTATGCTTCGCTTCCGGCAGGCGCCGACGCTACAGTCCAGCTTGCGCCGTATTACCTTGATTGGCTCGCGCATCCTGACTATGACGCGTATTGGAAGCAGTGGTCCATCGAGGAGCATTTTTCGGATATTCAAGTCCCGGCTCTCCACATCGGCGGTTGGTACGACATTTTTCTTACTGGCACACTAAGGAATTACATGGGAATCAAGGCGCACGGCGGTACGGAGGAGGCACGCAAAGGCCAGCGCCTGCTGGTGCAAATCGGCGGGCACGCCGGCTTCGGGCGCCGCATCGGCGACGTCGAATTCGGCGATGACGCGCTCAAATTTCCTTCCACGGATGTCGTGCTTGCCTGGTACGACTATCTCTTCAAGGGCGTGCAGAACGAGTTTGCCACGGTGCCCGTGCGCATTTTTGTGATGGGAGAGAATAAGTACCATCAGGTATCCGATTGGCCTCCGCCGGAAAATAAACTCACCCGCTACTTCCTGCACTCGGGTGGTTCGGCCAATTCGCTGCGCGGCGACGGCAGTCTTTCCCTGACGCCGCCAAAAAAAGAAACGCCCGACAAATTCACTTACGATCCGGCAAATCCCGTTCCCTCCATCGGAGGCTCGCTCTGCTGTGACGCAGCACACTACGAGCCGGGCCCGCGGGACCAGCGTCCCGCTGAAAATCGCAACGACGTACTTGTCTATTCCACCAAGCCGCTTGCCGAGGACATGGAAGTCACCGGTCCGGTCACGCTCGAACTCTGGGCCAGTTCTTCCGCGGTGGACACCGATTTCACGGCAAAGCTCGTGGACGTCTCACCCGGCGGCTTCGCCATGAATCTCACCGACGGAATTCTCCGCATGCGCTATCGCGATTCGCAGGAGCGGCCCCAGTTGATGAATCCGGACCAGGTTTACAAAATCTCCGTGGACCTGTGGGCTACCGGCAACGTCTTTAAGAAGGGCCATATCCTTCGCCTGGAAGTTTCCAGCAGCAATTTCCCGCGCTTTGATCGCAACCTGAACACCGGCGCGGATCAGGCGGCGAGCCGCGAGTTCATCTCGGCCACCAACACGATCCTGCACGACGCCGAGCACCCCTCGGCGCTCTTGCTTCCGGTGATTCCTGCCGGAACCGCTGCGCCGCGATGAATAGGCTGGGAAATCGCCTGTTTACGCGAGTTACTTCCGGTTTGCGCGTGACTCGGACACGATCCCGAAAGACGCCGACTCGTGGCTGTGAACGAATGACTTCTTAAGCTGATTTTGCTACACCGGCGGGGATGGGACTTGAGCGGCAATCCCGGTCGCCTGTGCAATTACTGCGGCAGGCCGATGCGGCGCAGCAGGTCGGCAAAGCGCGGATCAGAGCGCAAAGGATCCCAGATTGGGTCCACTTTAAGGTTGATAAGCGAACGAAACGAGCGCTCCTCGTAAGCCCTTTCGAGCCACGCGAAGGCCTGATCCTTCTCCCCCAGCCCCAGATAGATGATGGCGACCGGATAAGGAGACACGGACGTTTGGTTTGACCGTGCGTTGAGGGCTTTGAGCGCTTCTCTGCGATTACCTGATCGGCCATAGAGATAAGCCAAAAATACCTTCCCCCGGTAATCTGGGACCTTTTCAAATTCGGCTTGCGCTTCTCTGAACATCCCCTTCGCTACATATGCGCGCCCTAGCCATAGATGGGCATGGGGGAAGCTCGCATCTATGTCGAGCGTCTTCCGTTCCTGGTCAATTGCCTCATCGAATCGCCTCGCCATGTAAAGTTCGACTGCCAGGCCAGAGTTGAACAAAGGCGAAACCGGATCGAGATCGAGCGCGCGTTTTCTCTCCCGTAGAGCTTCGTCCGATCGCCCAAGATCGCTAAGATAGTTTGCATACTCGAAATGGGCCGAAGGAGAGGCTGGATTTAGCGCGACTGCTCGTTCAAAGTGCTGCCCGCCAGCCGCCCAATCCCCATCGTACCCGATGCTGACCAATCCCATTGCGACGTGGGCCTCGGCAAGGCTCCCATCAGCCTCTAGCGCCTTCCGGGCCGCAGCTTTCGCTTTCGGCATTGCCTCCTGAGGCGGAAGTCCACTGAGATAAACATAGGTCTCCGCCAATCCCGCGTAAGCCTGCGCATAACCCGGATCCCTGTCGATGGCTTGCTGGAAATATTCACGGGCTTTCAGAGTCGCCTCAGGAGTTGATTTATAGTCGTAATAGAGTCCTTTCAGGTAGAGCTGATAGGCTTCAGGGTTCTCCGTGTAGCGTTTCGTCAGCCGCTGCCTTTCCTCACCGGTCAGTTTGAGTCGCAGCCTTTCGGAGATTTCCTTGGAAATGTCCTCTTGAATTCCGATTACATCTGCAAGTTTGCGATTGAACTGGCCGCCCCACAGCTGAGACCCCTTTTCTACGTCGACTAGCTCGGCCTGGATAATCAAGTTGTCGCCATGCTGTTGTACCCTGCCGGTCACCATCGCGCGTACGTTCAGATCGTGGCCGATCTTTTGCGGGTCTATCTGTTTCCCCTTATAGCGAAACACGGTGGTGCGCGCCATAACGCGAAGATTGGAGAGCTGCGAGAGGTTGTTGATGATGCTCTCGCTGATTCCATCGCTCAAGTATTCGGAATTGGGATCGTTGCTGGTGTTGACAAAGGGCAGCACGGCCAGCGAATCAATCGCCTCCCCGCGCCCCCGGAAGACGGCGAACCACGTTCCCAACGCCAGCAGTGCCGCCAAAACGAGTGAGCCTGCGCCGAGAACTGCCTTTCTGCGCCACCACGGTCTGGCGCCTGCAGCGTGAACGACTCCGCTTAGCGCAGCGACGCGGGCCGAGTCCGTATCGCGCTTCAGACGGTGCAAGTCCGCGCGCAGATCGGAGGCGCTTTGGTAGCGTAGCTTGCGGTCTTTCTCCAGTGCTTTACCGAGGATGCGTTCGAGTTCTGGCGGCGCATCGGGGTTCACACGCGTCACAGAGGTTGGCGCCCTTTCCAGGATGGCGTGGGAGACGACCCCGGACGTGTTGCCGGGGAACGCCTGGCGTCCTGTGGCCATTTCATAAAGCACCGAGCCAAAGGAAAACAGATCGGTGCGGGCGTCGAGGTCTTCTCCCCGCACTTGCTCGGGCGACATGTAGGCCACTGTACCCAAAGCCGCGCCAGGGCTGGTGAGATGCTCCGGTTCGCCGGCGGAAAGCGTGGGCGGTTCCGAGACCCTGGCTACACCCGCGGCCATTTGTTGCTGGGGAGCCAGCTTCGCCAACCCGAAATCGAGAATCTTTGCGTGATCACGCTGCGTTACGAAAAGGTTGGCCGGCTTGATGTCCCGGTGAATGATGCCCTTGGCGTGCGCGGCATCCAGAGCATCAGCAATCTCGATCCCGAGCTCCAAAAGTTTCTCGATTTCGAGCGGCTTGCCGGCGATTGCTTGCTTGAGCGTGTGTCCCTCCAGCAATTCCATCACGATGTAGGCCCGGCCATCCTGCTGACCAATCTCATGAATCGTGCAGATGTTGGGATGGTTCAGCGCCGAGGCGGCTCGGGCTTCGCGCTGGAATCTTTCGAGCGCCTGCCCATCTTTAGCCAGTTCTTCCGGGAGGAATTTGAGCGCCACGAAGCGGCCCAGAGTGGTGTCTTCGGCCTTATAGACCACACCCATGCCGCCCCCACCCAACTTCTCTACGACGTGGTAGTGCGAAATGGTCTGGCCGATCATTGGGCCGAAATCCTAGGGCCACCGGTAGGGCAAGTCAATGTAGGAGGATGGCTTAGCTGCCAGAATTTCGATTCGTTTCGATATATTTTGGAAGCTCCTCGACGATTCTTGGCGGATGGTCGGCAACCCGGAGAGCGCCGGGATAAACCGGCATGTTGTAGGGGATGAAAGAGCCCTACGCGAAAGGAGAGCAGCGAATCCATCCTGGCCTGGAATCTTG
>Ga0137418_10006860_pt1 | contig 10462 bp, 7 predicted proteins | sample CZODoug3_1_2_16f_FD_122242 | JGI IMG/M metagenome (GOLD analysis project Ga0137418, IMG submission 122242) | Vadose zone soil fungal communities from Angelo Coast Range Reserve, California, USA - CZODoug3_1_2_16fungal (Hybrid Assembly) | ecosystem: Environmental > Terrestrial > Soil > Vadose... | reverse complement strand
CTTCCCTTGCTAGGTACATCAACTCTCACTGACTCACATCAATATGATGTCAACAAAAACATCAACAGCCATCTCCGGCATCAAGAACTACTTAGCAGTAGTTATAACACTCCCATCCAGCTGGTTGTTCAGCCAAAGACAACTTGAAGTCTTTCTCCAAATCCAGGTCCATACACGAACACAACTCCCGAATATTCCTTGCATCCGCATCCCTATCGAAAGTATTCTCGAGATGACGTGGCCTTGTCGATGCTCATGAGCAAGTGAATGTCCAACATTGTTGTGCCAAGTATCGGCGATGTCTGTTGTGCTTATCCTGCAGATATACCAATTGATCGAAGGATTCTTTGAGGGTCGTTGGTGGCCAATGTAGGTAACTTGCACAACTCAACCCACAAGCGCAACTCTGATTCTGTCGTAATTGCAAATGTCCATACATCCCTCTTTCTATACGAGCTGAATATACGAAATCCAGCCAAGAATACCATATATGAGGTTGTAGCGTTGGAGATTCTCCAAGAGAACATGCCGGCCGAGAAATATGCATGCCATCAGATTTCATAGTAACAGACGACTCTAACATGATAAGATGATCGTATTGAAGAAAATATTTGTAGAAAAGCTCAAAGGTTGATTTTTTTAACCTGTGTGTGGGCTCGGCGAGAACGGTCAGCAGAAGAAACAGCAGAAGAAGGATTCGTGTATGATCTGAGAGAATATAATGATGGAAGATGACTTTATATTTATATATTTATACTTTCCTTTGTATTTCATTGCTCTCCTTGTGTATTTCTGCTATGAAGATGCCGATGGCGCTTAATTCGAACTTCGAAGTGCACAGAGGGCATGATGTCAAGTCGGGAAGGGTATGATCCACTGTGAGATGAAAAAGATAGAAGTGTGGATGCTCCTTGCAATTGGATGGGCACGAGTTGGCAGAGCCTATTCAATCTCGCCCACAAATCAAAGTTACAGCAATCCCCAATAGTGATCATGTGTGAACCCCCAGAGTGTTAGCTGACCTTGCCCGTCACTATACATGTCCCAAAAGATGAACAAATGACTCAAGAGTTTATATCTAGCTTGGTGATCTGTGCAATGATCCAGCATACTATCACACTTCCCCACCACGTTGTGGGCGTTCTTACTCATAAGTAGTTACTAGTATAGTTAATCAACTAGTACTATCCCCGCTCCTTCTTTAACCGAGTCTACCCTCATTCCTTCATTGGCCAAGTCTATTCTTGTCGACAAATCAAAGTTATATGCAGCAATTTCCAACAGTGATCACACGCCCGCGAAGATTGTCTCGACCGTTCAGTCACACCAGCCTCTTTTTTTGCTTTTCTTTCTAACCTACTAATCGCTGGCTGTCGTGTGCTCTACCTGGGTTTTACGTAGTGCTGCTGCAGTCAGTGAAGTAATTGGATTAAACTAGTTGGATGTGGATGGATATCCATATACATCCACTTATATTTTAGTTAAAGCGCTGATTAGCTGACAGCAGCCCCTAAACTCTGCAGGCTCCAGATAGTTATTATTGGTCCCTTATGATAGTCCGCCCATGCCAAGTTGTGCCCGGATATCCTCCCTTCCCTGTGCGCAACGAGGATCTTCAGATGCATAAAAATAATAAAGTATGAATAAGGCACATTTTGAAATGCACTGGAGGCAAGAATAGGTAGGGAAAACAAATATCGTGGATATCCAACAACCGTTTGGTGGATATCCAACTAATATTAGGTGGATAAAATGGATGGTTAGGTGGATCTAGATGGATGGCGGACCCTTATCCATTTACATCCAATCCAATTACATGTACTTCACTGGTAGTGCATCGGTGTAACTATAGAACATTAGTAACCAGCTTCCAGCCCTTGATGAGACTTGAAAAATATAACCTTCTCATTTCCAATCTCTAGCCACACGATTTCTATTCCTTTCACATATCCGTTCAAGTTGCCATCGATAGTAATAATAAAACCCTAATCATTGAACAGCCAGGTGCGAGAATAGAAGGTGGGGTGCGGGGTAAAAGGCGGGGTAACTTCCAAGTTCCCGCACCATAGTCCAGATTGCAGTCCACCTCAAATCGCCCCCCCATAACATAGGTAACTTGTACAGAGAGTTCTATCAAGAAACCGCAGTGGAAGGACGAGGAGTCGAGGAAAAGTTACGAGTTGCGGTTCGGTATAAGAATAAAAGTAGGATGGTAAGCCGACAGTCGACTCTAAAGACACCGTGACGGCCTGATGTCAGAATCAGAAAGTTCCTCATTCCTGGTTGCCTACAAAGCAGCAAATCAAGAGTCCGTGGCTTGTGTGGCTTGAGTTATTGAGTATCGAATCAGAGAGACGGAATAGAACCAATCAGAAGCTTCAAAGAGCTCAAAGAAAGACCAATAAAAGTCCGTAAAATGGCACGTCTTGGCGAGATTTTGCGGGTGAAAACTCTAAATTTTCCCAGGCGGATTTCCTGCACAGCCACGCCTCACACATCCCCCCGATAGAACCCCTTCCGCAAGCTCCAGGGCAATTTTGCGGGTGAAAACTCTAATTTTTCCGAGGCGGATTTCCTGCACAGCCACGCCCCACACACACCTCGGCGATAGAACTAGTGACGCGCGCAAGCACGCTCATGCCCTGGAGCTGTTCCGTCAGCTTATATCATAATTATTTTATACATATAGAGAGTTTCAGGGCAATAATAATGATTGGAATGACATATATCATAGAGGTGTTGTGGGCCTAATCCTAATGTGTAGTAGCGTGCGGGTGTTTCCACCGCCACATTTGCGCCATGGGATAATGTCCGCGCTACCTTAGCCTGTTCTGGCCTTGGCATAGGTCGCGATATGTAGGTGTGAGTTACCTCGGATTAGCATTAGTGCGTTGAACTTTCACCCCATCTCGCCAATGTCTCCTTTTCAAGTTCCCGGAGCCGTTCAATTTCTGCTAAAAGACGTGGATCGGGTTGATAGAGCAGGTCACTCATCTCTACCCAGTAGGACATTGTTCGAGGTGTATCTTTCATGTTTCGTCCGGCGCGGTTCTGCCTTCATGTCTAGAACAGCTATTTTCAGCGATAAACCTTGGACTTTATATTGAGTAAGGCAGAATGCTAGGCACAGTGGGACCTGTCTCCTTCGGATCGAGTATCCTTGTCAGAAAATGGACTTCTTGAATGGTGTAATTGAATGACGACGATGCAATATTGGTGTTTGCCGAAATTTTCTTTTGTTTGTATAATTAGTAGCGTCAGTCTACAAGGGCTATTGAAAACGTGAGGACGTCATGGAGGAAACAGTGCAATGATAGTATACCTGTCAGCAAAGTCCACAAAGGAACTAGATGAACTCGATTTATGGGAGAGAGATCAATCAACTATCTTGCAGATTGGCGACGAATTCGATCCCTTTATTGACGGCAATCCCGTTCTTCTTCTCGGTGAAAGGGAGACATCATTAAGGCGTTGTCTACTTCCGAGTCCGTAGATTCTTATTCCGGGCCCGTAGATAATAAGGAACTGCTATCGGCGGGTTGTCTACTTGCGGCTTCCCGCAGATTCCTAATAAGAATCTTTTAGGCGGGTTGTCTACCTCCCGCATCCATAGAATCTTAAAATCTACGGAATGAAAACATAAGGTTTGAGATAGCGCAGAAAGTGGAGTTTTGACCCATTTATTTAACTTTTCCGGCTTCGGCTAACCACCTTTGGCGAATCTCCAAAAGATTTTAAGACCCCCCCGATGATGGTCTTATTAACGGCCTCCAACTTGCTCCAAGCTGGAAACTCGTCGCGGAAATCGTTTTTTTCTTGATGATGCTGTTGTAATATGGCAACCCTCTTCTAGAATTTAGTAATGGAGTTAATGGCCGCTCCTTCAATTAACACGGTACACATTAGGGTCCTTATCACCGTATGGACTCTTCGATTTGGGTGGTTGCTGCACGAACTTGTCTGCTTCTTCTTTGGGCGCTGTTGAAGCTATCCGGAGTCCGGACACCACCATTTTTATTATTTTACTAAGTAATTAACTAGAAACCTCCCATCGCCAAATAAATCCCATAAAATTGGAATACTTATAGTAATTAAGCCACAGGCTATACTTATTCGAATTTTTATAGGGTATGATAGGTATGGTGGCAACGTCACGGCACATGAACACTTCCGGTCGCCGATCTGAAAGGGAGTACACGGGAATCAGCGACGTTTTATGCCACCATATCAAGCCGGATCAGCATAAAATTTTGAATTAGTATAGCTTGTGGCTAGCCACAAGCTATACTAATTCAAAATTTTATGCTGATCCGGCTTGATATGGTGGCATAAAACGTCGCTGATTCCCGTGTACTCCCTTTCAGATCGGCGACCGGAAGTGTTCATGTGCCGTGACGTTGCCACCATACCTATCATACCCTATAAAAATTCGAATAAGTATAGCCTGTGGCTTAATTACTATAAGTATTCCAATTTTATGGGATTTATTTGGCGATGGGAGGTTTCTAGTTAATTACTTAGTAAAATAATAAAAATGGTGGTGTCCGGACTCCGGATAGCTTCAACAGCGCCCAAAGAAGAAGCAGACAAGTTCGTGCAGCAACCACCCAAATCGAAGAGTCCATACGGTGATAAGGACCCTAATGTGTACCGTGTTAATTGAAGGAGCGGCCATTAACTCCATTACTAAATTCTAGAAGAGGGTTGCCATATTACAACAGCATCATCAAGAAAAAAACGATTTCCGCGACGAGTTTCCAGCTTGGAGCAAGTTGGAGGCCGTTAATAAGACCATCATCGGGGGGGTCTTAAAATCTTTTGGAGATTCGCCAAAGGTGGTTAGCCGAAGCCGGAAAAGTTAAATAAATGGGTCAAAACTCCACTTTCTGCGCTATCTCAAACCTTATGTTTTCATTCCGTAGATTTTAAGATTCTATGGATGCGGGAGGTAGACAACCCGCCTAAAAGATTCTTATTAGGAATCTGCGGGAAGCCGCAAGTAGACAACCCGCCGATAGCAGTTCCTTATTATCTACGGGCCCGGAATAAGAATCTACGGACTCGGAAGTAGACAACGCCTTAATGATGTCTCCCTTTCACCGAGAAGAAGAACGGGATTGCCGTCAATAAAGGGATCGAATTCGTCGCCAATCTGCAAGATAGTTGATTGATCTCTCTCCCATAAATCGAGTTCATCTAGTTCCTTTGTGGACTTTGCTGACAGGTATACTATCATTGCACTGTTTCCTCCATGACGTCCTCACGTTTTCAATAGCCCTTGTAGACTGACGCTACTAATTATACAAACAAAAGAAAATTTCGGCAAACACCAATATTGCATCGTCGTCATTCAATTACACCATTCAAGAAGTCCATTTTCTGACAAGGATACTCGATCCGAAGGAGACAGGTCCCACTGTGCCTAGCATTCTGCCTTACTCAATATAAAGTCCAAGGTTTATCGCTGAAAATAGCTGTTCTAGACATGAAGGCAGAACCGCGCCGGACGAAACATGAAAGATACACCTCGAACAATGTCCTACTGGGTAGAGATGAGTGACCTGCTCTATCAACCCGATCCACGTCTTTTAGCAGAAATTGAACGGCTCCGGGAACTTGAAAAGGAGACATTGGCGAGATGGGGTGAAAGTTCAACGCACTAATGCTAATCCGAGGTAACTCACACCTACATATCGCGACCTATGCCAAGGCCAGAACAGGCTAAGGTAGCGCGGACATTATCCCATGGCGCAAATGTGGCGGTGGAAACACCCGCACGCTACTACACATTAGGATTAGGCCCACAACACCTCTATGATATATGTCATTCCAATCATTATTATTGCCCTGAAACTCTCTATATGTATAAAATAATTATGATATAAGCTGACGGAACAGCTCCAGGGCATGAGCGTGCTTGCGCGCGTCACTAGTTCTATCGCCGAGGTGTGTGTGGGGCGTGGCTGTGCAGGAAATCCGCCTCGGAAAAATTAGAGTTTTCACCCGCAAAATTGCCCTGGAGCTTGCGGAAGGGGTTCTATCGGGGGGATGTGTGAGGCGTGGCTGTGCAGGAAATCCGCCTGGGAAAATTTAGAGTTTTCACCCGCAAAATCTCGCCAAGACGTGCCATTTTACGGACTTTTATTGGTCTTTCTTTGAGCTCTTTGAAGCTTCTGATTGGTTCTATTCCGTCTCTCTGATTCGATACTCAATAACTCAAGCCACACAAGCCACGGACTCTTGATTTGCTGCTTTGTAGGCAACCAGGAATGAGGAACTTTCTGATTCTGACATCAGGCCGTCACGGTGTCTTTAGAGTCGACTGTCGGCTTACCATCCTACTTTTATTCTTATACCGAACCGCAACTCGTAACTTTTCCTCGACTCCTCGTCCTTCCACTGCGGTTTCTTGATAGAACTCTCTGTACAAGTTACCTATGTTATGGGGGGGCGATTTGAGGTGGACTGCAATCTGGACTATGGTGCGGGAACTTGGAAGTTACCCCGCCTTTTACCCCGCACCCCACCTTCTATTCTCGCACCTGGCTGTTCAATGATTAGGGTTTTATTATTACTATCGATGGCAACTTGAACGGATATGTGAAAGGAATAGAAATCGTGTGGCTAGAGATTGGAAATGAGAAGGTTATATTTTTCAAGTCTCATCAAGGGCTGGAAGCTGGTTACTAATGTTCTATAGTTACACCGATGCACTACCAGTGAAGTACATGTAATTGGATTGGATGTAAATGGATAAGGGTCCGCCATCCATCTAGATCCACCTAACCATCCATTTTATCCACCTAATATTAGTTGGATATCCACCAAACGGTTGTTGGATATCCACGATATTTGTTTTCCCTACCTATTCTTGCCTCCAGTGCATTTCAAAATGTGCCTTATTCATACTTTATTATTTTTATGCATCTGAAGATCCTCGTTGCGCACAGGGAAGGGAGGATATCCGGGCACAACTTGGCATGGGCGGACTATCATAAGGGACCAATAATAACTATCTGGAGCCTGCAGAGTTTAGGGGCTGCTGTCAGCTAATCAGCGCTTTAACTAAAATATAAGTGGATGTATATGGATATCCATCCACATCCAACTAGTTTAATCCAATTACTTCACTGACTGCAGCAGCACTACGTAAAACCCAGGTAGAGCACACGACAGCCAGCGATTAGTAGGTTAGAAAGAAAAGCAAAAAAAGAGGCTGGTGTGACTGAACGGTCGAGACAATCTTCGCGGGCGTGTGATCACTGTTGGAAATTGCTGCATATAACTTTGATTTGTCGACAAGAATAGACTTGGCCAATGAAGGAATGAGGGTAGACTCGGTTAAAGAAGGAGCGGGGATAGTACTAGTTGATTAACTATACTAGTAACTACTTATGAGTAAGAACGCCCACAACGTGGTGGGGAAGTGTGATAGTATGCTGGATCATTGCACAGATCACCAAGCTAGATATAAACTCTTGAGTCATTTGTTCATCTTTTGGGACATGTATAGTGACGGGCAAGGTCAGCTAACACTCTGGGGGTTCACACATGATCACTATTGGGGATTGCTGTAACTTTGATTTGTGGGCGAGATTGAATAGGCTCTGCCAACTCGTGCCCATCCAATTGCAAGGAGCATCCACACTTCTATCTTTTTCATCTCACAGTGGATCATACCCTTCCCGACTTGACATCATGCCCTCTGTGCACTTCGAAGTTCGAATTAAGCGCCATCGGCATCTTCATAGCAGAAATACACAAGGAGAGCAATGAAATACAAAGGAAAGTATAAATATATAAATATAAAGTCATCTTCCATCATTATATTCTCTCAGATCATACACGAATCCTTCTTCTGCTGTTTCTTCTGCTGACCGTTCTCGCCGAGCCCACACACAGGTTAAAAAAATCAACCTTTGAGCTTTTCTACAAATATTTTCTTCAATACGATCATCTTATCATGTTAGAGTCGTCTGTTACTATGAAATCTGATGGCATGCATATTTCTCGGCCGGCATGTTCTCTTGGAGAATCTCCAACGCTACAACCTCATATATGGTATTCTTGGCTGGATTTCGTATATTCAGCTCGTATAGAAAGAGGGATGTATGGACATTTGCAATTACGACAGAATCAGAGTTGCGCTTGTGGGTTGAGTTGTGCAAGTTACCTACATTGGCCACCAACGACCCTCAAAGAATCCTTCGATCAATTGGTATATCTGCAGGATAAGCACAACAGACATCGCCGATACTTGGCACAACAATGTTGGACATTCACTTGCTCATGAGCATCGACAAGGCCACGTCATCTCGAGAATACTTTCGATAGGGATGCGGATGCAAGGAATATTCGGGAGTTGTGTTCGTGTATGGACCTGGATTTGGAGAAAGACTTCAAGTTGTCTTTGGCTGAACAACCAGCTGGATGGGAGTGTTATAACTACTGCTAAGTAGTTCTTGATGCCGGAGATGGCTGTTGATGTTTTTGTTGACATCATATTGATGTGAGTCAGTGAGAGTTGATGTACCTAGCAAGGGAAGTGAATGAAACACTTCGAGAAGACGAACTTGAATGGCAATTCAATGGGGAGGGACTACAAATAAGAAATAATGCAAAGACAAATATTTCCATCGTAGTAATGGCTAATAACTATAATTATTCTAATGTAAATACTTTCTCCTATCATAGGAGAATCTTTCATACTCAACCCCTGGCAATTGTATTTCGATTACATTGCTTAATTTCCACTCATGTCGAGAGCTACATATAGCCCCTGGCTACTTCTCGCACCAAAATATGGCGCTCATATTGGTCTGTTCCTGATTTCTACTGCATCCTCCAGTCATCTTCGATGTCAGCCTCAGTACTACCTAATGTATCCAGATCGTGTTGAAGGCCTGTTGTTCTTCATGTCAATAATTCTCAGAATTCTTGCCAAGAAGTGGCAATATTGCTAAGCAAGTTGAAGTAATGGCAAATCCAGAATAATACCTATAAAATCTGCAGCTTCTATGAATTGAAGCCGATGTGGCCACGGTTATCTTTGGTCACGGATTAAAAACCTGTATATTGATTTATATTTTAAGAGCAAGACTATATAGTAACACAAATGATTATTAGATTATAGAGAAACATTCTGCCCCATTACAGACTTCTGGAGAGGATCAGATATCTGTTGATGCCAATCACGAAGTTTGCGAATCGCGAGGATGGTGTGTTACGTGTATGAGAAGCTGTTTAAGCGAACGAGGCGAATGCTACCGTAAGGTCGGTGCCGCCAACAGGAACGATTCAAGTACTCATTAGTCTTATTATTATTATAGTCGCATGAGATTACATCAATTTGGACTCTGGAGCGTTTTTAATAAACCGTTAATTAATGCGAGTTCAGATATGTAATAAAACATCCAGTCAATTTATACTACATAATAAATGTAGTTTTTATATTACTATTATTACCTACCTAGGTATGTATCTACTACATATACGTATACGATTTCTAACAAATCTCTTCGATCAAGGTTGACTCGGATTCATTAATAGTGGTCATCGCGAAATCGAAGTCTTCTTCAATTTTCTTCAACATGATCTGTCGAAAATTGAGAGTTAGGGGCTTCAGCTCACGGAGACACACTCCTAGTTTCACTACAGTAGATCGAGTCATTATTGTAGAAATAGAAACCTAGAGAGCCTCAACCTTGTTCAATGTAGATTGTCACCCGGCCTTATCACATGTAGTTTACTGATGAAATAGTCGCCCTGTTAAGCAAGGGTCGGGTCAGCGTTGTCAACGATCCAACAATCCAATACTGAGGGCGTATTAGGATCGATTGATTATCAGGGCCTGTGCTTGAGTATTCCAATACTGAATCGCGATACTCGCTTACGTTGGCCTGTCTTTAACTAATTATATAGTGGTAAGCTTCATTGATAAGTTTTAGCAGCCTTCGCCAGCCTCCAAGAGTCCAAGTTCTCAATACCTTCAGTGTGCCCAATAATCAATTAATTGCCACTTTTGATTATTTGTTTGATTGAATTGGTCACTATTCATTCTTTGATTATGTTGATTGATAGGGGGCTTTGATTGATTGTTTAATTGTCAATTAATTAGTCAAGAATAGAGAGAAAAAGGATTTTCATGGAGAGCCTGCTTTGGAGTTATTAGTGACTACGGTGTGGATTGGTGACTTGCAGGGTTGCACTCCCGGGCCTTATTAAATGGAAAGTGGTTATTCACAGCTCCTACACACGCTTAGCCAACATCGTCCAAAAGGTCATACAAATCATCAAACTCTTCATCTTGCTGTATCCCCTGACTCTTTTCCTCATCAGCAAATGCCACCCCATGCGTCTGTTTATCTCCTACTAATAGCCGGTTCCCCTTCTACCAGGAACATTGAATTGTATAACGGCCCCAAAAGAAGTATAGGTATAGAGGTCACCGACACTACCCCTT
>Ga0137418_10006859_pt1 | contig 10463 bp, 7 predicted proteins | sample CZODoug3_1_2_16f_FD_122242 | JGI IMG/M metagenome (GOLD analysis project Ga0137418, IMG submission 122242) | Vadose zone soil fungal communities from Angelo Coast Range Reserve, California, USA - CZODoug3_1_2_16fungal (Hybrid Assembly) | ecosystem: Environmental > Terrestrial > Soil > Vadose... | reverse complement strand
CCAGGCAGAGGGGCTGGAAGCCCTTATCCGTCCCGCTGTTCGTGTAGTGTGGCGTCCAGCCGGCCTTGTCCTGGAACAGCCGGATCGCGCGGATGTCACGATCGCCGCACAGGTCGAACCAGTGCCAGGTGCCGCGCGGCACACGAATCAGATCGCCGGCCTCGACTTCGATCGCGAACACGGGACCGCCGTCAGCGGGATGGATGTGAAACAACCCGCGGCCTTCGACGATGAGCCGCACTTCGTCCTCGTCATGCCAGTGTTCACGGCTGAACTTCGCCAGCATAGCGTCCAGGCCGGGCGTTTGAGGATTGACGTTGATGACATCGGCGGTAACGTATCCACCGCGAGCTTTCAATCTCTCGATCTCGGCAGAGTAAGCTCGAAGGATCTCTTCTTGCGAAGCCCCGGCAGAGAGTGGCTGCGAAGGTTCCCAAACATCGTACTCAATGCCGATCTCATCCAAATACTCCCCGACGGCGGCCTTGCCTGTTACTGTGCGATTCTGTTCCGCAATGTGAAGTACAGCCATAGCATGCTCCTTGCTGTAGCGGCACGGCTACAGTTCAATACTGTGGTTCCATCATCTGCCGGCGGCCGACGGATTCGAGCGCGGAGGTGCGAACAAAGGTTGTGCCCTCGGTGCCGTGACCCTCGATCTGACCGTGTCGGACAAGGCAATACGCGCCGTGTGCCGCCAGGCGTTTGACGATTGGGTTGCCACGATTGCGGCGCATCTTCCGCTTCTGGACGACCGATCGCGGCACTCCTTCGCCGTGCTCGTCGTTGCGGCGCTGGAAGGCGCATTCATTTTGGCGAGGGCCGCGCAGAGTGGCCAGCCGTTTCGCGACGCGGGCGAGTGGCTGGCGGCAACCGTTTCGGCGAACGACCGGCGCCGAGTTCGAGCCGGCCGCGGTCGAAAACCCCGGAGGCGGCTATGAGGTCCTTACCGCTTTTCGTCATCTTGGTGGCGTTTGTGGGAGCGATGGGTACCGTAAAGGAGGATCAGCGCATGGATTCGCTCGCAGGAAAGACGATCCGGTGGAGTTTTGTCGACGGTCCCATCCCGGACGTGACGTTCGAGCATGCGTTCGGTGAAGACGGCAGTGTGACGTGGCGAATCATGGATGGCGAGCACAAGGGCGCTTCCCGTCGCGAACAGCGGTACGCAGCGGTGAGGGTGAACGAAAGAACCTGGGCGATCTCGTACCTGAGCGCCTCTGGACATACGCTGACGGTCGTGCTGAATCTCGACGATCATCGGGCGATCGGGTTCGGCTCCGACGACAAATCGTGGTATCCGCTCACGGGGTCGTTCGAGCTTCTCAAGTAACGCTCGAGTGCACGAGGAGGGAGCAGTACGTCATTTGCTTCAGAGAAAAGCAAACGCACGACTGTGGTCCGCGACCTCGACGTGGAGGGCGGCGCGTGACGCACGACTCCCTGACGGCAAGTTCAACGGCTTCAACGCGTACGACGTTTCGGCATGCACAGCGCCGACGCGCGGACGGTTCGTGACAGCGACCGGGAAAAGGAGTATCAAAGGGGCGCGCGATCGTCGTGAAACCTGGCTGCAAGGCGGAGACACCGATGCCTGACTACAAACTGCTCGGCCACAATTACACGACGCCGGACCTGATCGCCAAAGTGACAGGTCGCGCGAAATACGCTGAAGACTATCGGGCCGACGGCATGTCGTTCTGCAAGCTTCTGCTGAGTCCGATGCCGCACTGCCGCGTGCGCCGAATCGATGCCAGCGCGGCGCTGGCGATGCCCGGAGTCAAAGGCATTCTGACGGCCGACGATCTCCCGGCTCCTCCGAAAGATGGCCGCGGTTCTGAAGCGAGCCCGTCACTGGCGCCTGAAGTTGCGCTCACAAACGAGCCGGTCTACAAGGGCGAGCCGGTTCTCGCCGTGGCGGCCGTCAGCGAACTGGCCGCGGCAGAAGCCATCGAGAACATCACGCTCGATCTGGAGCCGCTGCCATTCGTCATCGATCCCCTCGAGAGCCTGCGGCCGAACGGACCGAATGCCCGCCGCGAAGGCAACGCCTTCGTCGGAGGCAAGCTGAAGACCGTCAAGTGGACGTTGCAGGACTTCGCAGGCGCTCCCGAAGGCCACATGCCGACGGGGGAGCCCGGCGTTCAATGGGCGTACGGCGATCTGAGCGCCGGTTTTCAGCAGGCGGCTCTCGTCCTCGACGACACGTTCCATACACAGACGACGAGCCATCAGCCGCTCGAAACGCGGACCGCGATGGCTTACTGGCAGAATGGAAAACTCTTTCTCCACTGCTCGACGCAGAGTGTGATGCGCACCGTCGAATCGGTGGCGCAGTGGGTTGGCATCAAACCCGAGCAGATCGTGGTCATCAGCGAATACACCGGCGGTGGCTTCGGCAGCAAGATTCCGGGCACGTATACCGTCGCCGTGCCAGCGCTGCTGGCGAGGAAAATTGGCGGTCCGGTGATGATGCGCATCAGCCGCGAGGAAGAACACTACATCGGCCGCCACCGTCCGTCGTTGATGGCGCGCGTCAAGATCGGGTTCCGCGAAGACGGCCGGGTCACGGCAGTCGACATGTTCATCCTGCAGGACGCTGGCCCGTACGAAGATCAATTCGATCTCGCAGCGGCGCCGATGATGTGCTCGCTCGCCTATCAGCCGATGGCGATGCGCTTCCGCGGCCTTTCCGTACTGACCAACACTCCGCCGCCGACATCGCAGCGGGCGCCGGGCGGCGCACAGATGAACGCCATCATGGAGCCGCTGCTCGCCAAGGCGGCGCATCGGCTCAAGATCGATGCTGTCGCGCTCCATCGCATCAACGCGCCGTCAGGCAAGGCGCCGTTCGGAGGCGCTGACAAGGACGGCAAGCGCCGCCACGTCACCAGCGCGTTCGTGCAGCAGGCGATCGATCGTGGAGCCGAGCTCTTCCAGTGGAACGAACGAAAGGCGCGCAGCGGCAAACGGAACGGCACGAAAGCCCGGGGAGTGGGTATCTCGGTCAGTCCGTTCATCGGCGGGTACTCGATCGGTTACGACAGCCTGATGACGATCCGTCCCGACGGCAAGCTCTATGTTCAGTCAGGCGTTGGCAACCTCGGAACTCACTCGGTCATCGACACAGCCCGCGTCGCGGCCGAAGTGCTGGAAGTGCCCTGGGACAATGTCGAGGTCATCTGGGGCGACACGAGCAGGAACCTCCCCTATACGTGCACGTCGGACGGAAGCCAGACGATCCATGCGATCTCGCGATCGAATCACGCCGGGGCGATGGACGCGAAAAAAAAGCTGCTGGAGATTGCGGCCATGGCCCTGGGTGGCCATCCCGACGACTATCGCGTCGGCGGTGGCCGCGTGTACCACCGGGCGAATCCCGCGCGACACCTCACATTCGCGCAGGCGGCGCAGCGCGCGATCACTCTCGGCGGCACATACGACGGCCACGAGCTGCCGTCCAACATCCACGCAACGACGCGAGCATCAGCGACGGCCCTTGCGGGCCTTGGGTTGATGGGCGTAGCAAAGGACGTGTACCCACACGACGGCGAAACACACTCCTACGTGGTTGGATTCGCCGAAGTTGAAGTCGACGTCGAGACCGGAGTCGTGAAGCTCGTGGACTACGCGGCCGTCGCCGACGTGGGCGTCGTTGTGAATCCGCGAAGCCTTGGCGGTCAGGTGCTGGGAGGGAGCTGCCTCGGCATTGGCCACGCGCTCACGCAGAAGACCGTCTACGACCACCACTACGGCGTGCCGCTGGCCATGCGATTCCACCACAGCAAACCACTGACGATCCTGGACGTGCCCACCGGCATGCGGCACGCCGCGCTCGATATTCCCGATCCCGAAACGCCGGTTGGCGCACGCGGTGTCGGTGAGCCGCCGGTTGGTGCGGGGCTCGGCTCGGTGCTTGCCGCAATCGCGGACGCCGTGGGCGACGATGTCTACCGTCGCATCCCGGTCACGCCGGACATCGTTCTGACATCGCTCGACGGCGGACGGCGAGTGCACGACGTGCTTACTGCCTACACGTAAAGCCTTATTGAACGCCGATTGAAGGTCACCCTCCGAACGAGTCCATCGGCAGCATTCAAATCACGGACCGCGCGACTGGAATTAAAGTGCTACTTGTGACACATGGAACTTCCACAGCGAGTCCCGTTCGCATTCGTGCGTTTGTCGAACTTCGAGCCGGACGGATATCAATCCGACACGCAGGCGCAAATAACGCCAGAAGAACGGCGCTTTCAAGAGTATCGAGGATTTGCGCGAGGCGCACCCGTCTACGCCGGTTCCAACTTTGTGATCGCGCGATGGGGAAGTCGATCTGCGGACACCGCCGAACGAGATCTGCGAATACGGCACGCGGCCCGACGAGGCGATGATCAGGAAGCTGTTTCCATTCTTGCCGAAAGGGTCGACGGAGTAAGCTGAGCATCACGCTTCTGTTGACTTTCAACATGTAATATGTTGATAGTCAACAGAGAGCGCCTACGTGAACCCTCCTCCGAGCGAAGTCCCGTACGGCACCCTCGACCTCATGGTCCTCAAGACGCTGCAGGTCATGGCCGCTCTCCACGGTTACGGTATCGCCCGGCGCATCGAACAGATGGCTGAAGGAGCCCTCGCGCTCAATCAAGGCACCATCTACCCAGCGCTGTTGCGGCTGGAGCAGAAGGGCTGGATCGCCAGCGAGTGGGGCACCAGCGAGACCAATCGGCGCGCGAGGTTCTACTCGATTACCCGCGCGGGCCGGAAGCAGCTTGCGGCCGAAGCTGATACGTGGGCGCGCACCGTCGCGATGGTGAACCGGCTGCTGGAGGAATAGTTATGACGGCCCTTCGGGTGCTGGCGATGCGAGTGAAGGCATTCGTGCCCGGCAACGCCGACACTCAATTCAACCAGCCGAACGACGTCGTCGTCGGCCCAGACGGCAGCATCTATGTGGCCGATGGACACGAAGCACAGGGCATGATCACCGCGAACGCGGTCGCCGAGGGCATCAAGCGGGGCGCCACGTCGCGCATCAGCAAGTTCTCGCCCGACGGGAAGTTCATCAAGTCGTGGGGCGGAATCGGCGTGCGTCACGGCGAGTTTCGCACGCCGCACGCGCTGGTGTTCGACGCGCGGGGCCGCCTGTGGGTGGCCGATCGCGGCAACCACCGCATCGAGATCTTCGATCAGAACGGAACGTACCTTGAGTCGCGCTATATGTTCGGCCGCCCCAGTGGCCTCTTCATCAAGGGCGACACGGTCTACGTGATCGACTCGGAGTCGGGCCCGTACAACCACCCGAACTGGCGTGACGGCGTCCGGATCGGTCCGGTCGACGAGGACCGGGTCACCGGGTTCATCCCGCCGTTCGAACGCGACGACCGGGTGTATCAGGGCACGGCAGGCGAGGGTGTGGCCGTCGACGCCGACGGCAACGTCTACGCCGCCGAAGGGCCGAACTCGCTAGCCCAAGCGGGCGGCGCGTTTACGAAGTACTCGGTCGGGCGGTAGCGGAATCCCCTTGTAGATGCGCCACCCAGGGAGCCCAGCGGGTGACAGTGCCCCGCTGGGGCTTGTGTCCTGAACCAGCGGACCGCTTGAGAATTATTGTCTCCAGTAAATCCCACCACAATCGTGCCGTTCGCGTTCGCTCCGACGGCAGGACCGGCCTCTCCCACCCATCTTTGCTTTGCACCGCGTCAGGCAGCTATTGGCCCATAGCATAAAATCTGAAAACCATTGATATTTCCGCTTGTCGGGGTTGAGCAGAAATTTCTGTCAGCCGAACGCATTAAGTCCGGGCGCGGACAAGCTCGTCGCCATCCTGTCGGACGTGGGAGCACGGCTCGCCAAGCTTGACCGTCCGAACGCGTCGCGCTGTCGCGACGCAAGCGCGCCATCCGTGCGTTCGACTCGGCGCGCCGGAAGGCCGCGCGGCGACGGCGGCCGAATAAGGTATGATAATACCATATGTACGGTATCGGGCTGTTGGGGCCGGATTCAGTCAAAACGAACTAATTTTGGAATTCCCAACGAAATCAATGCCGTCAGGTTTTTCCTGCCGCGGCGATCCTAGCCCTCGTGCCTCTTCCCGCGAAATCGCGGAGAGGCTACGGTTCACTGCGTTTCATCATTGCGAGGACGTGCGCGCGTGCGAGGCGGTACTTTTGCCCGCTTCGCCCCGCGCCCCTCGCAGTGCGGTCACAGGGAGAAACAACAGCCATGTTCTATCGAAGCTCGATCGCCGCAGCAGCGGTCTTGGGGGCTCTGTGCGTCGCCAGCGGCGACGCACGCGCATGGGACGACTCGAGGTATCCCGATTTCGGCGGCCAGTGGCGCCCGATCGGCGGCCCCGGCCGATTTGACATCAGCAAGCCTGCCGGTCGCGGCCAACAGGCGCCGCTGACGCCGGAGTATCAGGCCATCTTCGAGGCCAACGTCAAGGAGCAGGCCGCGGGCGGACAGGGCACCACCAAGACCTACAGGTGCTTCTCGCCGGGGATGCCGCGCGTCACCAACGGGTATGGCGAGGTAGAATTCGTCGTGACGCCGAAGACGACCCACATTCTGGTCGACCACATCTACGACAACCGCCGCATCTTCACGGACGGGCGCCCCTGGCCGGCGGAAATGGCACCGACCCTCCTCGGCTATTCCATCGGCCAGTGGATCGATACCGACGGCGATGGCCGCTACGACGTTCTCGAAGTGGAGACGCGCGGCCTCCGGGGTCCGCGTTCTTTCGACGCCAGCGGCCTTCCCTTGCATGGCGACAATCAGACGGTCGTCAAGGAAAGGATTTTCATAGACAAGAATGACCCCAACATCGCCCATGACGAGGTCACGGTGATCGACAACGCGCTCACACGGCCTTGGACGGTCATGAAGAATTACCGGCGTAGTTCCGATCCCTATCCTGCATGGAGCGAGGAGAACTGCGGCGAATCCAACAATCATGTCACCATGGCCGACGAGGACTACATGCTCAGCGCCGAGGGCTTCCTGATGCCCACCAGGAGGAACCAGGCGCCGCCGAATTTGAAATATTTCAAACCACCGGCGAAGTGAGGAGCGGGCGGCGTGCTGGCATTTGCGGATAAAGGCGGCATGCGCGAGCGCCTTTCAGGCAAGCGCCTTTCAGGATCGTGTAGGTCCTGTTTCGCAAGTCCGGATCAAATCGGGTGGATCAAATCGGGTGGATCATTGACGCCGCATGACTGACACGAAAAACCCGTCGGTCCCGGTGCTGCGGGGCGTCATCAACAGGCCTTCGGCCGACACTTTGACGGCCGCGAGGAACTGCACCCTTTCCGCGCCAAGGGCGCCTGCTACCTCGTCCGCCGGCACCACGGCAAATTCCGGATGCCGGCCGGTAAAAGCCCGAACGCGCGCGCCGTTCTCCTCGTCGAGCAGCGAACAGGTGACGTAGGCGATCCGCCCGCCCGGTCTTGCCAGTCGCGCCGAGCGATCGAGCGCTGTGTCCTGAGCCTTGATGCGCTGCTCCAGTGCGCCGGGGCGCACGCGCCACTTGGCGTCCGGATTGCGCCGCCATGCCCCAACCCCGGTGCATGGCGCATCGATCAGCACCAGGTCAGCAGCGCCTGACAGGTCGTCCAGCAATTCGCCGTCGCCCCGCGGCGTGCGCACCTCGACGTTGCGCACGCCCGCCCGCGCGATCCGGGCATGGATCGGCGCCAGACGCCGAATGTCCGTATCGGTTGCAACGATGCGGCCGGAATTCGCCATCAGCGCCGCCAGCGCCAGCGTCTTGCCGCCGCCCCCGGCACAGAGATCGACCACCGTCTCGCCCGGCCGCACGGCCGACAGCAGCGCGGCGAGCTGGGAGCCCTCGTCCTGGATTTCGATCAGCCCGTCCATATAGGCCGGCTCAGCAAGAAGCGGCGGGCTCTTGGCATCCGCCGACAACGCGATGCGCAGGCCGACCGGCGACCACGGCGTCGGCATGGCGCCAAGATGCGCCAGCGCCGCCACCACGGTTGCGCGGTCGGCCTTGAGGGTGTTGACCCGCAGATCGACCGGCGCGCGCCGCGACAGCGCCGCACCCTCGTCGGCCCGTTCCTCGCCGAATACCGCCGCAAAGTAGGGATCGAGCCACTCCGGATAGTCGCCGCGCACATGGGCAGGCGCATCATCGCGCAGGGCGGCCGCCGCCAGCGCATCCGCCTCGGCATGATCGGGCGGCGGTGGCGCATGTCGGACCCCATCCGCGAGCCGCGCAATGGAATCGACCGACATGCCGCGCTCGAGCCGCAATGCGCCAAAGAGGATCGCGCGCGGCGTTGACGCGCCCATCAGGTAAGCCGCCGAGCTGCGCCGGCGCAACGCGTCGAACACCAATCCCCCAATGGCGGCGCGGTCGCCGGAACCGGCGAACCGATGGGCAAGCCCCCAGTCCTTCAAAGCGTCGGCCGCCGGCCGGCGGCGATCCTCGATATCGGCCAGCACCTCGATGGCGGCGGACAGGCGCGCTCCGGGGGTCATTGCGGGTTGCTCAAAACAGGCATGGCGGAGATGAACCACATCACGAGCTGGAAACGCAATCCGTCAGTCTTGTCGTCTTGTCGTTGTCCCCCGGTCATCGACGAATGTCCTGAGTCTCGTACGAAGACCCCGCCCTGCGCCATATTATCGCTTCGTTGCCCGACAATGAGAGCGCCCACCGCACAGGGTCGTGAGGTGGGCAAAGGTGGTGGGAGTCCGCCTGGGGAGGGGAAGTATGGAACTGGCAGGTGCCGGCGAAAAACCGGCCGGTCCTCCGTGGCTGACGTTCGGGCTGCTGGCAGCGTTGGCCGTCGTTTTCTGTTGCGAAATCGCCTTCGGACTCGATCCGGCGACGGGATTGCTGCAGCCCAGCGTCCGCACCCTGGCGGCGATGGGCGGATCGAACCGGACCCCTCGTCGCCGGCAGCGGCGAGTGGTACCGCATGATATCGGCGCCCTTCCTCCATGCCGGGCTGATCCATCTGTCGCTCAACGGCTTCGTGCTGCTGTGGGCCGGCCCGGTGCTTGAAGGCCTGCTCGGGCGGACGTGGTTCGCCGCCATTTATGCCGTGTCAGCCGTCGCAGGCGTGATCCTGTCAATGGCGCTCAGTCCGGCATCAGTGGTGAGTGTCGGCGCCTCGGGCGCACTGATGGGACTGCTCGCCACCCTCTTCGTCGTGAGTTTCCATTTCACGCCGGGCCTCCTGCGCACGCGGCTTCAGACGGCGGCGCTGCAGGTCTTGGTTCCATCGCTCATTCCGCTCGCCACGCAGTGACAGGTCAGCACGTGGACTACGGCGCCCATCTGGGAGGCGTTCTGGGTGGCACGCTGATGGGTCTGATCCTGCTTGGCAACTGGCCCGACACGGAGCGTCTGCCGCGACTGCGGTGGCTGGCCGCCGGCATGGCGGCGGCCGGGCTGATTGCGGCCTTGGTGACAGCGGCGATGGTCGCGAATTCCGTCATCAAGCTCCGGCATGAAGTGGATTTGCGGGCGATGCTGATACCCAACAGCCAGCTGCCGCGCACGGACGCGGAAATGAAGTCGCAGGTCGAATCTTTGGCTGCACGCTATCCGCGTGACCCGCGGCCGCGGCTGTTACGCGGCCTGGCGATGCTCGACGCCGGGGATTCTGCCGGCGCCGAGCGAGAACTGCGCGCGGGCCTTGCTGACGCGGAGATCATGAAAAATCTGCTGCCGCCGCGGGTCGAGGTGCTGCTGCGAACCAACCTCGCAATAGCGCTCTACGGCAACAGTCAGAAAGCCGAAGCCAGGACGATCGCCGTGCCCGTCTGCCAGCTTGACACGGCCGAGAGCCGGCCAATGCGCGTGCCGTTGAAAAGCATCGGCGTCTGCGATTGAAAGTCGCTCCGCAGCCTGGATGAGCCAGATGTGCTTTTTCCCTGCAAAACCGTGCTTTCCTGCCGCCCGGCACGAGAGCGGGATGATATCGAGGATGATATCGAGGGGTCATTGCGGCAAGGTCAAGATCCGCACGGCAAACATGATCCACATCACGACCAGCACCGCAAACCCGGCCGCAAAGACGTTGAATCTCCGGCCCACGCGATTCGAGGTGACATGGATATAGGCGTGACCAAGGCGTGTCGCCACGAACAGCCACGACAACACTACGAACAGGAGATCGGCCGTGCGCAGCACATAGGCAAGGATCACCACCACATAGAACAGCACCGGAAGCTGGAATTGATTGTTGTAGCTGTTGCCGATCTTGGCGATGTGCTCCGGCCAATTGAGCTGGCCCAGCGCAATGTCTCGAACCTTGGTTTCGCCGCGCCGAACCGACCCCACCCGCGAATAGCCCGTCAGCCCCAGGAGTGCCAAGGTGAGCACCACTTGAGCGAGGAGCGGCAGTAAAATGGCTTGAACAGTCATCTCCATTATCCCGCTGTGGTCGTACAAGGGTGGGCAAAGGCGGAAAGCGACGTCGTGCAAACAC
>Ga0137418_10006858_pt1 | contig 10465 bp, 11 predicted proteins | sample CZODoug3_1_2_16f_FD_122242 | JGI IMG/M metagenome (GOLD analysis project Ga0137418, IMG submission 122242) | Vadose zone soil fungal communities from Angelo Coast Range Reserve, California, USA - CZODoug3_1_2_16fungal (Hybrid Assembly) | ecosystem: Environmental > Terrestrial > Soil > Vadose... | reverse complement strand
AATCAGGAAAAAACAAGACAATAAAGTTCGTTTCGGCAAGGCGCCGAAACCCAGCACGTGAGGCGCGTGCGCTCCCCAGAAGATTCGCGCGGCTAACGCTTCTCGCCTAGGATTCTAGCCATGAAACGAGAGAATCCGACGATTGAAATTTGTCCCGGAATCACGCGCCGGACCGTCGCACACGGCGACACGATGTATCAGATGCTCGCCACGCTAGCGGCGGGGAGTATCATGCCTGCGCATTCGCACCCGCAGGAGCAGATCGTTCACATTCTCGAAGGCAAAATGCGGCTGATTGTCGAAGATGTGCCGCATGAGCTTTCAGCGGGAGATTCGTTTTATCTCGCGAGCAATGTTTCTCATGGTGTGGAAACGCTCTCGGCGACGCGCGTGCTCGATACTTTTAGTCCGCCGCGGACTGATTATCTCGCGATCGACGAAAAGGTTCGCCACGGAGCGTTGTAGCCGCCGATCGGATAGCGCAGAAGCGAGATATCTTTTAAAACTTGGCCGGATACGTAAGCTTTGTTCTAACGACTCATTCCTTCGATTTCGGATGGCGAATGTTAGGAGTTGGGACATCGGGTTGAGTGGCGTCGCCGACGCAAGGTTTCGAATGCGGTCCAGGAGAACGCCAGCCAGAAGAGGCCGGCCGCGAGCGCACCGAGAACGTCCGTTAGGTAATGGGCTCCCAGATAAATCCGGGTGAGCCCGATGAGCAGGATCCAGAAGCAGGCACCCACTACACAAGCCAGACGCGCGGCGCGGTTCCGGAGGTTTTTCCAGGCGAGCAACGCGAGTAAACCGTAGAGCAGAGTCGCTCCCATGGTGTGCCCGCTGGGGAAACCGTAACTGGAAAGCGTCACCAGCGGGTTCTCCAACACCGGGCGTTCGCGATGGAAAAAATGTTTCAGAACCACGTTAAGCGCGCCGCCGCCGCCCATGACAAGCGCGATTAGAGAAGCGTTGAGCCAATCGCGGCGCAAGACTAGGAACAACGCTACGCCAATGGAAACAGCCGTCAGCCACCCAACCGAGCCGAAGAATGAAATCGCTCTCGCAACTTGAGTGATGATCGGAGAGGCGTGCTGATGAAACCAGACCGCGACGTATCGATCGACCTGCACAATCGGTTCTCCATGAGAGACGTCCTCGGCGATTTCACCGAAACACAGCCGCAAATCAGAACAACCAGGGCACCGACGGTCAGATGCAAGCCGGCGTAGCCCTGCGGCGAAAGCCGGTTCTGTAAAAACCGAATCTGTTTCTGGAACGGGCTGGGTGTCATGCCGGCGTCCAGCCATTCTCCGTGCGGACAAACTCTTCCAGTGAGAAAAGGTCGAACGCGCCGCGCTCCGCTCGCCAGCGATATTGGGAGATCTTAATGCGCGGCCGTTCAATCTGAATCACGTTTAATGAGTTCGGCTGACCGCGTCCACGCGTAGAGGTGGTCGTCCCCGAGGCGACGATGAGCGCGGAGTAATTGTCGATTTTGTAGCGCGCAATGGTGCGGCTCGTCCCACCGACGTGAAAATGGCCGGCCAGCAACATATCGACTGGAATTTGAGCGAGGATTTTCATGGCCAGTCGGGCACGAAGCACGACCCTGTCGCCTTCAACCTCAGGCGGGAGATCGAACGGATGATGTGTGACGACAATTTTTATGTGTGCCGGCAGCAGGGTTACGAATCGCGCGCGCAGTTTTGCGAGTTGTTGGCGGTTGATCCGGCCGTTCTTGCCGGTAAGCGCACGGGCCGTGTTGACGCCGGCGACGGCAATCTCGTCGTCGACATAGAACGGCTCCAGATCCTCTGAGATGTAGCGGCAGAACCGGTCGAGCTTGTGAAAGAGCCGCGCGAAGACGTTGTGCAGCGGCACGTCGTGATTTCCCGGAACAACAATTTTCGGGAACGGGATCGCATCCAAAAATTTGCGCGCTTCCAGGAACTCTGCCGTGCGCGCCCGCTGGGTCAGGTCGCCCGAGATAGCGACCAAATCCGGTTTAGTAACGCGGATGAAGTCGAGCAGTCCGGGAATGATGGCTGGATCGATGTTCCCAAAATGCAAATCGGAAAGATGGATTAAAGTGCGCATCACTCGCCCGCTGGAACGATGACGCGTAGCGCGCGCGGCCGCGACCGATAATGCAGTGGGGACTCCATCCATTTTACTTCGCCATCCGTGGCGACGAGAATGAAATGGCGATGGGCTTCGACAAAGGCTTCCTCGACCAGATAAGCCTCGAAATCCTTTTCCTGACTTAAATGTCCAAGCAACGCCCGTAAAGCCACGCGGATCAGTCCCCATCGTCCGACTCGATGAGTCAGATAAAGGCCAAGTTTTCCGGCGTCGAGGCGACGGCGCGCGCCGATCCGAAAACCGGTCATCTCGTATTCATTATTGCCGACGAAGAGAAACGGAGTCTCGCGTCTTAACGTTTTACCTTTGACCTCGATGCGGAGATTGAGAAAAGGGAATCGGCGAAAGGCATGAATCGTGGCCCAAATGTATGCCGGGCGCTTTCCCATACGCAGTCGCATCTGTTCGGCGACCCGGCCATGCACTATGTGCGGATAAATCCCGAGGCTTGAGTTATTGACGAAGACGCGCCCGTTCACTTCGCCCACGTCGACGGTAGCGATGTTACGTTCGACGATCGTCCGCACCGCGCCCTCGAGATCAAGCGGGAGGTGCAGGTCCTTGGCAAAGTGATTGAGCGTACCGACCGGTAATACACCCAGGATTTTTTCCGTGCCCGCCACCTCGGCCGCGACAGTATTGACGGTTCCGTCGCCTCCAGCGGCCACGATCGTTTCGTGATTCTCAGCCACCGCCTGTCTGGCTGCGGCACTCATGTCCTTTCCAGCCACCAAAATAATTTCAGCATTCAGACCGGCCGCGCCGAACAATTCAGCGATCATCGATTGCAGATTGCCGGACTTGCCGGCCTTACCGGCACCGGCGTTCAGGATGACGACCATCCTAGTTGAATCGATTCTGCCCGTTGCGGTGATCGGCGAAAGTCGCTGATAGAGTCAGGAGCAGTCGGTGAAGCAGTACGCTCAAGAATCTACTTCCTCACATCGATAAAGATTTGCCAACGCTTTACGCTTTCCAGTTTCAAGATGCCGTGCTTTGCCCACGGGTCATTCTTCAATTTTTCTCTCACTTCATTTTCATCTTCGGCGTTGAAAATTAGCAGAGAGCCGCCTTCATCAACCAGAGGCCCACCCATCAAAATAAAACCGTCATCGACGAGTTGATCGATGAACTTCGCATGTTCGTCCCAAAAGGGCTGTTCACGCGTGCCTTTGGAGAAATCACGGTTGGGACCGGCGGAAGAAATCGCCAGGAATATATTTTTCATTACAGGCGAACTTCAAATGTCCGCGCGTTGCGTCAACCATTCGGCTCGTCGGCAATCCGGAGTACAACTTTTCCGCGCGTATGATGCGTCGCGGCCTGTCGTTGCGCCGCGATCGCTTCGCTCAACGGCAGCACTTGGGTCACACTCGGCTTGATTTTCCCCTCGTCGATCAGGTGGGCAATCTCTGTGAGATCATCGGCATCGGGATGACCGGAGATACCCGCGCCGCGAATCCCATGTTTCTTGAGCTCGACCGGGTCTGGTCGCGCGACCAGCGACATGACGATACCGCCTTTCTTTACTATGTCGTAAGAACGCGCGAGCGTTTCTTTGCCCACTGGATCGAGCACCGCATCCACATCTTTGGCAACATCTTCGAATTTCGTTTTGGTGTAATCCACTGCCACGTCCGCGCCGAGCTGCTTCAGAAGATCCCGGTTTGCGGTCGAGGCGGTCGCGATCACCCGCGCACCGCGCGCTTTTGCGATCTGCACCGCAAAACTGCCTACTCCGCCAGAGCCGCCGTGAATGAGGATTGTTTGCCCGGGCTGCAATTTCGCCACATCCACTAACGCCTGCCATGCAGTCAATGCACCCATTGGGACCGCCGCGGCTTCCACAAAGTTCAGGGACTTTGGTTTTGCAGCGACTTCCCATTCCTTGACTGCCACGTAATCCGCCCAGCCGCCGCCGAAAGTTGGATAACCGTAAACCGCGTCGCCAACTTTGAGCTTGGTGACGTTCGCGCCCGTCTTCTCCACGACGCCGGCAATGTCGTAGCCCGGGATCAGCGGCAAGTGTGTGCCGAATTGCTTCGCATATTTCCCGCTGAGCGTGAGCGGATCGGCTGGATTTACGCTGCTGGCGATCACGCGCACGAGCGCTTCGTCGTCGTTCGGTTCTGGTCGCTGCAGTTGCTCAAGCTTCAGCACATCGGGCGCGCCGTACTCGTGGGCGACCACGGCTCGCATCTTTGGTTTTTCGTCAGCGCGCGTTGTGCAGACAGACACGACTCCGAGAGCGGTTAAGCTCAAAAAACGGAGAACTGATCGAGGAAATTGCATGATGTTAGGTTCGCGCGCGATCGGCTGCGGTGCGAACCGGAAATTTTATCCCGCGCGCTGCCAGTGTCCCGAACATTACCTACTCGCGGACATCGATGAAGATTTGCCAGCGTTTGACGCTCTCCAGTTTGAGAACGCCATGCTTCATCCACGGATCGTTTTTTAATTTCTCTCGCACCTCATTCTCGTCGTCGGCATTGACGATCAGCATGGCGCCGTCTTCATCGACCAAAGGTCCACCCATCAAAACAAAACCCTCGGCAACGAGTTGATCGATGAATGCGGCGTGCTCGTCCCAAAGCGGCTGCTCTCGCGTGCCCTTTGAAAGATCACGGTTTGGGCCAGGTGAAGAAATTGTGACGAATGTATTTTTCATCCTGGGATACGATCTAGTTGCACAGGTTACGCGAAATTGAAACTCGCTCGTCTCCCGACTCGCTCGCCGCTGCCCGTCGCGGCTTTGGCTTCTATGTCGCTGATCCCATCAGCTCCATTGCAACGGAGCAGACTCGGTGGAGAGTTACACTGACAAATGAGTGCACATGCAGCAGATCAAAATTCGGGTCTAAGGAGAATCATCCTGGTGCTTCTCGCGCTGGGCGTGGTTTCGATGGTGTCGCTGATCGTCGCCGGTGCGACGAGCTTGATCTCGCTAGCTGATAGGATTCACCCGGTCGCTGGTACGTTTGTGTTCTGGGGACTTTGCCTGGCAGCGGGATTTCTTGCGCTCTATTGCATGATCGCTTATGCGCAGTTGCCCCCAGCGCTCGTGCCACCGAAGGAAACTTCCGGGCCCGAGCACGAGGCTTATTTGCAGACGTTGCGCTCGCGGCTGGCGAATAATCCGCGAACTCGCGAGTTGCCACTAGGAACAGACGCTGAGGTTGAGGCCGCCATCGCACATCTGTCTAAGGAAGCGGACCTGGTTGTGCGCAGAACGGCAAGCACAGTTTTTCTCACCACTGCATTAATGCAAAATGGCCGGCTCGACGGGCTCATCGTGCTGTTCACACAAATTCAAATGGTCGGCCGCATAGCGCGCATTTATGTGCAGCGGCCTTCGCCTCGCGAACTGCTGCGGTTGTATGCGAATGTTGGCGGCACAGCTTTCGTCGCCAGCAGCCTCGAATCGCTGGACCTCGGAGAAATGGTCGCACCGCTTGCAGTGTCAGTGGTTCCGGCATTGAAAAGCGGAATTCCAGGTTTGAGCGGCGTCTCAGCGCTCCTGGTGAAATGCGTTTCAAACGGCGCGGCGAACGCGTTCCTCACATTACGCGTGGGCGAAGTCGCACGGCGCTATTGCGAACTCACATCGCGTCATTCACCGGAAGCCATCCGGAGATTTGCTACTGCCGCGGCCGTCCAGCATCTCGGGCGAATTGTTCGCGAAAATGGCGCGCTGGTTGTGAGAAAGATCTGGGCAAGTACTGGACGCGCATTGATCGAAAGCGGCGTGTCGAAAGCCGAAGACATCGCCGGCGCGACGCGTGATCTTTTTGGCAAAATCTCGCCGTGGCGGATGAAAGAGGAAGATTCCGTCATACATCCGTAGTCCGACGAAACTACGCGTCGGTTGCGTCGGTTCGTGCGCGTAGCGGCTGGCGTCTGACACAGACGCCCTACAATTATTGACCGGTGCAACGACTTGGTCGATCAACGTGTCACGGCGTTCATAGCCGCGCATTCCTGACACCTTTTTAAATCGAGTTTGCCGGAAGCAAGGACGGGGATTGCTTCAACGCGCTGGATGTGTTTTGGAATCCACAAATTTGGCACACCTGCTTCCTGCAATTTTTTGCGCAAGTCGGCAATGTCGATGTCAACAGCGCTGAGCACCACGAGTGCTTCGCCCTTCACCTCGTCCTGCACGCCAACAATGGCAACGGGGCGTTCGTCTCTGCCGCTTAGTCCCAGCAGTTCGATGATTTTCTGTTCGATTGCTTCGTGCGGGACCATTTCGCCGCCAATCTTTGAAAATCGTGAGAGCCGGCCTTCGATATAAAGGAATCCGTCCTCGTCGAACCGGCCGACGTCACCGGTCTTCAACCAGCCGTCGCGCAGGACTTCTGCGGTTCGCTGCGGGTCGTGCAGATAGCCTTCGAAAATGTTGACGCCGCGCAGCCAAAGCATCCCGCTGCCGTACAGGGAAAGTTTCTGATCAGTTTCGGGTTCACGGATTTCGGCCGCGATGCCCGGCGCCAATCTGCCAACAGAGCCCACACGGCTCGACGGCTGCACGTGATCGCCTGGCTTGGGCGGCTCGGGATCAGGCAAATTAACGCTCACCACCGGCGCGGTCTCGGTAAGCCCGTAGCCTTCGAACACTTTTCTGTGGAAACGTTCCTCAAAATGGCTAGCAAGATCGAGCGGCAATTTTTCGGCGCCGGTGATGATGAGGCGCAAAGTGTTAAGCTGTTCCGGTTCCGCTTTACGCAAATATAGGCGCAGAAAGGTGGGCGTTAGCAGCAGGAATGTCAGCTTGTATCGGTCGATCAGCGCCGCGCATTTGGCCGCGTCCAATGGATTCGGATACGTAACGATGCGCACACCTTCGATGAGCGGATACCAAAGTGTGACCGTCGATCCAAACGTGTGAAAGAACGGCAGCGACGCGAGAATCGCGTCTGTTTTCTTGGCATCGAGCAGTTCCCTGAACTGCGCGACATTTCCCATGACGTTGCGGTGACTCATTACTGCGCCTTTGGGTTCACCAGTGGTTCCGCTTGTAAAAAGCAACACTGCTTCGGCGTGTCCGCCTTTTTTCGGAATGTTCAGTAACCGCAAAAGCAAACGCGCGGGTAGGATCATCGACATGATCCACCACAGAACAATTTGACGCTTCATACGCGGGAGAAGCTCGTCCAGCTTCAAAACGCGCTCCGGCCACGGAAAATCTTTCACGCGTTCGATGAATGGCGTCGCTGAGATTGCAACCCGGAGGTTGGCTCGCCTGCAGCAGGATTCATTAGCCGCGCGTCCTATTGTGAAATTTAGGTCCACCGGAACTTTGTTCGCCAGCATCACGGCCAAATTGGCAACCATCGATCCTTTGCTCGCAGGCAAAACGATCGCGATTCGTTCGTCAGGAAATTCTTTTCGCAAATAACGGCTGAACGCCGCCGCCGCGCCGAGCAATTTTGTTCGGCTCAAGCTGCTATGATCGATTCCATCGACGACTGCTGTCGCGAAGGGTCTGCGCTTCAACCCGCGGACACAGTCTTCGGCAAGATGTCGATCCAATGACGGCCGGCGGCTGAAACAGAATTCACCCAGTTTGAGCAGTTCCTCGCGCACGGTCGCGACGTCGGCTGCTTTTGCCTCGAGTGATTTTCCAAAGGCCACTGTAACAGGGTACCGGATTCGCCTTGGGAACTTCCTGAAAAATTTCCCGCCCTGGAATGAAAAGATCGAACCCCAGAGTTGATCGAGCCAGACCGGAACGACCTGGGCCTTCGCGTGCCGCGCAATGACTTCATACCCGCGCTGCAAACGCAACAGCGTCCCCCTGCGTTCCAATTCGCCCTCCGGAAACACACACACGATTTCGCCCTCGGCGATTTTTTCCGCAGCGGCGCGAACTGCAGCATGCGACTGGCGCTTGCTGATGGGGATGCAACCAATCGCGCGGAGAATCGGATGCAACATCCGCTTGTGATAATATTCCTGGTCGATGACGTAGCGGATTGGACGTGGGCAGGCGAGCTGCAGGATGAGGGCGTCCACCCAGCTGATATGATTGGGCACGAGAAGAAAGCCGCCGTCCGGCAGGTTTTCGAGACCGAGTGGAGTGACGCGGTAAAAGCAGCGCACCAGCGGTCGTCCAAAAAAATAGAGCAGACGTTCTGCGGCGGGCATTTTGCAAGTCATCGTATGTGTCATTCTGAGCGGAGCGAAGAATCTCTGGACATTTCTGCACCGGCCCCGACGGAAACAAATCAGAGATGTTTCGCTTCGCTCAACATGACAGCGCCATTTAAGAGCTGGGTTCTCTCCATGGTTTATGATTTACAATCGGCGCGAGGCAAACTGCAATCGGCAATTATTCATGCAAACAACGGCGCGCCCGTCTTCTGCCGCGAAAACTGCTCTGTTTCTTTTGCTCGGTGTAAATCTTTTCAATTACATCGACCGGCAAATTCTTGCGGCGCTCGAACCTGATATTCGCGCAACTTTTTTCGCGGCTGACGACGTACACGCCATGACAAAGACCGGTCTGCTCGGCGATGCGTTTTTTGTGACGTACATGATCAGCGCGCCAATCCTCGGTTTCCTCGCCGATAGATTCTCGCGCTGGATCATCGTCGGCTCTGCTGTGATTTTGTGGAGTCTGGCCAGCGGCGCCTCCGGTTTGGCGGCGACGTTCGCCATTCTCTTAGCAACTCGCGTTTTCGTCGGAATCGGGGAAGGCGGCTACGGCCCCGCTGCTCCGACCATCTTAGCTGATCTGTTCCCGATCGAGACTAGGGGTCGCATCATGGCGATTTTTTGCTCGGCGATTCCAGTTGGCAGCGCGCTTGGCTACGTAATCGGTGGACTAGTCGGTGCTCACATGGGCTGGCGCTGGGCATTCTATCTTGTTACGCCGCCGGGTTTGTTTCTTGGCCTTTTGTGCTTCTGGCAACGCGATCCGCGCGTTGCTGCGGATCATCTGGCACAGAAATCACCGCGCCGCAGCGTACGCGACTATTTGAACCTGTTCCGCACACGTTCTTATCTCATCAACTGCATCGCGATGACATTGATGACTTTTGTAACGGGCGGTTTGGGTTTCTGGGTACCGGCGTATTTGCGTTATCGCGATCAAAGTCCCGCCGTCGGTATGACGATCTTTGGCCTGATCACTGTAGTCGCGGGCCTGGTCTCGACGCTTCTGGGAGGCGTGATCGCCGACAAATTACGTTCGCGTCTTCCCGGTTCGTATTTCTGGGTCTCGGGAATCGGAATGTTGATTGCGTGTCCCATTTTCATTGTGGCCCTTTACATTCCATTCCCAGCAGCGTGGATCGCGATGTTCCTGGCGATCTTTTTCTTATTTTTAAACACCGGTCCTTCAAACACCGCTCTGGCGAATGTTTCGCTGCCTGCGGTGCGCGCGACAGCGTTCGCCGCAAGCATCTTCGTCATCCATGCGTTCGGCGATGTGCAGGCGTTTTGGCTGCTTGGTTACATTGGCGGACACGCGAATATGCATGTGGCGTTTCTGTTTGTGTCCGCAATTATCTTCGCTTCAGGGCTGGTATGGCTGCTCGGAGTCAAATATCTGCCGGCTGATACAGCCGCCGTAGAAAGCAGAAGCACTTAGTTCCCATTTGGAGTGCAAAAAAGCCCGGCGCTCACGTGCCGGGCTGATTTGCTGTTAGTGTTTAGCGAAACCGTCAGTCCAAATTGGTTATTCCTGTGGTCGTTCAGGTGGACTCGTGGCTTCCCGACTTCGTGACCGCTCCCGGGTTGATCCCTTTGTTTTCTCGCCCGTGGTCGCTCCTTCAGTTGGCGCTCGGCCAGTTTCAGATTTCTTTCCGGTCTCGCTGCGCTCGGCGTCGTTGCTCGAATACCTCGCCCGGCGCTATGACGTGGACGTCATCGTGTTTCGCGAACCCGGCGCACGCGACCCGGCGCCTCTGTTTCCCGCGGGACTGGCGCGCGACATTCATGTGCTCGAACTGCCTTACCACCGCAAGGACCCGGTTTCGCGCGCGGCACGCAATGCCGGACGGCTGATGCGCGGCATACCTCCACTTATGGATCGGTTTGCTGGCTTTGCAGCGGACATCGACAGCCTCGTGCGCGGACGACGGTATGAGGTAGCCGTTGCCGAGCACTTCTGGTGCGCCCCCTATCACGAACAGCTCGCGCCGGTGAGCCGGAGGACGGTGCTGGATCTCCACAACATCGAATCGGTGCTGCACGCTCGCTGCGCGCAAACCGAGAGCGGCCCGGGAGCCATGGCCCATAGTGTTTTTCACAAAGCGGCGCGCAATCTGGAGGCGAAGTGGCTACCGCGGTACGACTGCCTGTTGACGCCATCGGAGGTGGA
>Ga0137418_10006857_pt1 | contig 10468 bp, 12 predicted proteins | sample CZODoug3_1_2_16f_FD_122242 | JGI IMG/M metagenome (GOLD analysis project Ga0137418, IMG submission 122242) | Vadose zone soil fungal communities from Angelo Coast Range Reserve, California, USA - CZODoug3_1_2_16fungal (Hybrid Assembly) | ecosystem: Environmental > Terrestrial > Soil > Vadose... | reverse complement strand
GTGCGTCCAGCATCTAATTTCTAGGTTTTTCTTTCTGATTTTCCTTCGATTTTTAATATTTTACAATGCGCAGCTACACACTTTGGGATCTGTGGATAGACACTCATATCTCTCGTACGTCCCTGCGTATTTCTTTTTTGCGATCACGCGGTGATTTGGCGTGGATACTATCGGATACTAGCCCCGCTGAACAGGGACGGCGACGCAGTTAACCGAGTCAAAGACCGGTGTGTATATTTTGTCTCCCATCTGTACAAACGACCAGTTGTCGAATACTGCCATCGAACCTGAAGATATGACCAAGAAATATCATTCTACCCCGACGTCCCACAAATTCTTCACCGTCTTCGTGATGCAGATGTAATCATTGCTGCCTGTTCACGGACATCTGCAACTGAGCTGTACGTCACATTTTGCCATTTCCTTAATTCATCCCATTTGTAATAATCTTGGCGCTCTGCAGGGCTTTGGAAGCACTATCACTCCTGCTAATACCTCCCAAATCTGGAGAGGTGGCAGCTGGGCCGACGCGTGCTATAGAGTTCTTCGATCAAAAGGAGATATACCCCGGTTTGTACCATCTTTCCACACACCCTTCTGCATTATTTTATCCGAACTGGCTGAAGCCGTTAATTAGTATGTCGTCGGTTGGCTGATTCAGATATGACTGGCAACAGCATTACTTTCCTTCATCCCTTTGAGCCACGCTAAACACACTCCCATCTTGATGTCTTTTCTCTCTTCTATCATTGATTCATCCTTCTCAGAGTCGGTTGGATTGTAGTATAGTCACAGTTCACTTACGGACACTCTACCTTCCTTGGTTGAAAATACAGGGTCAAAAATCACTCACTTCAGGAAAATACACGAGAATACCAGGATCGCCTATTCCGAGATGGTATGTTCTCTCGAAGATATGTGATATTAACTGTAATTTTCTGACCGTTCTATACGCCGTGGCGTACAGCTTTTCTTCGATGACGAACAGAGGAACAAAGAAGTTGAATCGTTAGGTCTGTTGTTCACGCCCTCCGAATTGTTGGCATCCAAACCGCTAACGATATTTTGTGGATCCATGCAATTTATTGCAGGCGTGACATTCCACCACACCCCAAATGGAATGGATAATCAGGTATTCGAGGAAGGGCTCACAGAGTGGAGGAAGAGGCATTCTGTGCTGGTCAATGGGGATGCATGAGCCATGGTCTGCTGGAGTATTGGAGATAATGCTCCTGCCTGAACTGAGGACCCAGATAATCAAATGAATGACATCATGAATGGTGGAGTAAGTACAGGTAACAGGACACATCTGAGACATGGGCCATTAGGCATCACAAATATCAACATCTCTTGAATCATCATCTTCTATGGTGTTTTGTTTTGGGTTGATGAAACTGTGGCCTATTCCCCACCAATGTGCTAGATTTTGAAGAATATCTACCCACGGAATACTAGCTTACATAATCTGATCATAGTTGACTTTCCACATCATCTTGTAACTATTGACTCACTCACTTAATACACTTGTTTGGCCTGTTCTGTGCTGCTCCACATCACAATCTAACACAATGTAGTGCATGAATATATATCACAATCTGCAAAGCTGAGCAGTCACAATATTAAGTGTGTTAAAAATCAACTTGAATGTGGTGGTGATACAAGAAAACAGGATGTGCACATTGATGCAGAAGGCTGCCCAGCCATCATCCTCATCCAGAGGGCAAGCAACAGTACAAAGCACCATTAGAAGGTCTGATGTCCATCCATCATTAAAAGCAGGTATTAAGTGACACCCTCTCAGCATGAGCGACAGGTCCAAGAATCCAAATGCTAATCGATTGCTGTCTGGAACAAATCCAATCTTGGGCAACTGAACAGCTCTGTGGCCATAATAATGTCCTGGAACAACACCAAACCACAGGAATTCCATATGTTGAATGGATCAATTAGTTGCTAAAGGACCTGTATGAAGTATTCATGCATGAAAAATGCCTAGCACTTGAGCATACTAGAAAGGATGTGCTTGACAGCTGGTTTGAGGCAATAGGACCATCACATTTGCACTAGTTCATGGATTCACGGAGTCTTGATCATGCCATACATCATATGTAGTGTAGTTGATGCATAGCACTTTTGCTGAGTAAATTTGAAGTAAATTTAACTATTAATAATTCAAATAGTATTTCAATCTAAATCCAAAAAACCCTCTTCATCTCCATTAAAGCGCTTGCATAGTAGGCAGGCAAGAAGATGGTCTTTCAATCAAGGGACAAAGTCCTGTTGGAAAAAGCAAATTGGTAAGAACAATAAGAACTCTCCACACCCCACTAACCTTAGCTGCTGGGTTGTCAGGAAATTTCTTACAGAATGAGAATGCATCCTGGGAATATTGTTTTGAGTCAGAAATGTGATGGTGCATCACAGGATGCAAACACAGCAATGGATTGTTGTTGGAAAATGCAATGTAGTGGGGATGTGTTCTTGCTTGTGCCACCCACCAAGCTCATAGGAGCCTGCCCTCATGCTGCTCATGCTTGGTCATCTGCATTACAGCATAATTCTTATTTGTATGTCTATAGGATGTCATTACCATTGCACAGGCTCCAGGAAGTCCTTGACTTACTGGATCCCATTGCTTTATATAAAACATGGAATTACAGTGGTGGTAATCTCTCTGAAACTTCTCAGAGGACGGTTTGTTGAGATGTTGCAAGACAATAGCATTAGTGCAGTGTCTATCACAGCTAGTAATGCCACAAATGAACTTTTTGAGGTGATCCTTCTTGGTTAACTGTCTGTTAGTTTTCTAATGGCTTCTGACATTGAAGGATCTCACTTGCAGTCAATATTAAGTCATTATTGTCAGCCCAGAGATCCTGAATAATGACAGCTACTTTGAGGATCTATGGGGGACCAAAAGATTTACCAATAACTTGGTTCTCAACAAAGCCCATGTCATCAAAGAATGGGGTGGCACATTCTGTTTTTGCACCACAAGCCAAACAGATGCATACCACCACAGCAACCTATGCCAGTCACTAGAGAAAATAAGAAGATATAAGGTTTAAGATCAAATAACTAAACAAGATAAGATAAAATAAAAAATCACATTATCAGATCCAGCACAATTCAGTAACATTCATCTTTTATTTTCCCTAGCAGCTGGGAAGGAGTCTGGTAAAATAGATGGGATAAATATACCACAATTTAAAGTGTCGCGGTGATTTCGGAGGCACAAACTTAAGCTTTCTGATTGTCTACCAAAAATAGGACTTTAAACTTTTCCTCGTGCATCGCCGCAGATTGCATACAAGTTACAGGTGTGAAACAGTCCCCTTTCATGTCATCTTCATATGCTACATGTTGTTTAGCATTCAAAAATAGTCTCCCAGTTTGTATACACATATCTTTGGGACAACTGCATTATGAGCCCTGTTCAGTTTCAACATCCGATGGCTACACTTTGAAGTTCTAACTTTGTGTGGATGCACTCAATTTCATCCACGAATTCTCATGTTCCTTTCTTGTTATGGTGGTATTTCTACAACAATGCTTTTATTTTAGAGAGTCCCTCGGTATGCCGTGGGGCCGCTATTAATTCAACATTTATCCGCAGCATTTTCTCCACCACCTAGTCCAATTTTGACAATAACCCTTCATCAAATTCCCAGCTCTATCTGGGTAGCTCAAAATCATCAATGACTCCACCACATTTCCATCCCATTCCCGGTTTCTTTTGTTAACAATTGCAACACTAAATACACGACAAATATCTTTGGACCTACTCAATGGACTTGAATATCACCACAACATCCGGTAGCTCACATTTTATCTCTACATTTCCCATGGATCACTGATTTGCGCACAGACAATGGTGGATTTCAGACCATCATGGGCCGCGGGAAGCGTCCAAAAGACCCCGAACGGATGAGAGCGCTTGCTCTCGCCACAGCAGCCAGTTCGGACGATGAGAACACTTCCCGTCACCGCCAGAACAAACGCTCACAAAAACGTAGTGCTGGCGCAATTTTCAGCCACAACTCTTTTGGCCCGCTTGAAGTTGACATGTCATCTGATGCTGACGACGATGACTTCATTGCGGACGACCAATCTACCTCTTTGTCTTCCGAAGCCAAGTCGCATGGGTCCGATATTCAAGAACCCACTAATGTAGAGGTATGCCTACACTGTACGGGACATGGTCGACTGCTGACCATTAAAAGATCGCTGAATTGCTTCCGACCAAGACAATTCCAAGACGTAGTAATGCAGCACACCATACACGTACCAAGACGAAGGCAAAGAAACAGCAGAAGAGAAAGGAATGGTCAAACTCCGATGTCCACTCTGTGCCATCCGTCTCAAAGAGAACCCGTGTCCTGGTGGACGATGTTGGTGACGAGATACTAGATGGCGAGTCATCCTCCCAGCCTGTACCAGTCCCACCTGTCACTGGTAATGCTACTCAGATACCAAAGGTGCGCTCATCATTTGTCCAATTTCCATCAACACTTACATTACTTGCAGGCAAGCGGGAGGAAAAATCCTGTCTACCTATTTTATGAATCAGTACCTTTGAATGCGAATGGGACTGCAGGGGAAATAGGCGACAAGCATTTTAAATGCTATCATGGTAATCGGAAAGTCCTGACGATCACGCGGAAGATGCGGTCCAGCCTGAATGGTATAGTTTATTATTCGTCTTGCATATCCGCTGATTGGTAATTTATTGTACAGGTCTCATCAATCACCTTAAGGTTCACTTTCCCCCGATGCACCGACTTTATCTTGTCCTTAAGGATCGCAAAGAGTCACCCACGGACGATGAAATTTCGGTTGCTGCTGGTCGAAAGGTTCTTGACCCAGCTGTAGCTGCGGATTATCTACTCCAGCTTGAAAAAGCATCCACCAACCTTGTTAACATCTTCAAACAGCAAACGCAGCGGGCGGCAGTGAGTTTCTTATAGTTAGGTAGTATGCACCTTTTCCCACACTCACCATTTGCATTTTAGGATGAAGAATGGGACCAAGCAGAGTTTGAGAAGCTACTTGCGGAATGGATGGTGGTTTGCGACCAACCTTTTGACGAGGTCGATAAACCTGAATTTCGGCGCTTACTTGAATACACACATTTCCAATCTGCACTAACTATTCCTCACCGCCACGCAATGAAGAGACGCATTTTAAAGATGGGTGAAGATACGGTTGAGGGTATCAAGAAGATGATTGAGGTGAGCTTTACGTTGCGAAAGACAAATAGAAATCTAATTTGGCATTTAGGAATTGGATTGCAAGGTTAGCCTCTCCCTTGACGCGTGGACATCTAGCAATCAGCACGGTTTCCTTGCAATCGTCATGCATTACATAACAAATGACTGGAAATTGGGTATAATATCGTTTCTTATTGCAATTAGGGTGCTTCGATGGCTAATCACTGCATGAATATATCTACAGAGGAACTTCTTATCGATTTCCGTGAGCTGGTCGGCAAACATTCAGGCAAAAATCTTTCAGAGGCCACATGGGAAACTATGACAATGTATGGCCTTCGTGGTCGAGTATGTGCCTTCTAATTATTCAAATAATTCATGGCGCTCACATAGACCAGGTCATTGCAGTTAATTGTGATAATGCGTCCAACAATGATACCATGACGGATGATCTTGAGGCTCGAAGTGCAGCAGAAGGTTTTGAGTTTGATTCACAAGAGAGTCGGTTGCGTTGCATGCCGCATACAGTACATCTTGCAGCTTTGGAGGTAATTAAATTGATATATTTGGTGAAGGCAAAACTAATGTTTTGCAGTTGCTCGACAGCATTGGTGCTGTCAAACACGACAAGAAGAATGACCATATATATCAAGACTCAGTCACAGCTCCTGTTGATCGGAGTTTCGATGACGATGCAGTCGGACAGGAGGAAGAGGATGACAACGACGAATCATCTGATGTGTTGCAAAATGTTCTATCTGCCATTGAAAAAGCAAGTGCCCGCTTCCAAATTTAATTTACAGTACTAACAATGAACTGCAGCTCCGAAAAATCATCCGTGCCATTCGATCAAGTCCTCAGCGTCACCAAGCCTGGCTGGCTGAGGTCACTATATCTTTGAAGCGTATCGAGCATGCATTACACAATACGGCACTAATGCTCATTCTGGATGTCAAGACTCGATGGTCCTCAACTCACCAAATGCTTCGTAAGGGAACTTTTTATTTTATGTTGCGTGGATAGCTCACAAATCTTTGGCTGCAGGACGCGCAGTTGATTATCAGGATATTATTGACAATTTCGTTGCTAAGAATCACGATCTTCGTGCGTACGAACTCAGTGCCGATGATTGGGATGCTATCGCGTTGGTCACGCGATGGTTAAAGTCTTTTCGATCAGCCACTACACAGATGTCAACAACAAAACACTCTATGCTCTCATCAACGCACGCTATCTTCCGTGGACTCCAGGATGATGTTCGAAATTCACTTGCCGCACTTCCTGATAGTGCACCTGCCGTGCTAAGGACGGGATTGATGAAGGCACATCGAAAGCTCAGTGATTACTATACCAAGCTCGATGAGTCTCCATATTACATCTGGGCTGCATGTGAGTATTCCTTGTCACCCCTTTGCTGTGCTCTGCCTCTCAACCTTTGTTCTATCAAGTACTGGATCCTCGGATTTCATACCAAGGCCTCCTAGACGATTGTGGGGATGACATATCACTCAGGAGTCATCTCGAGCTTGCAAAAGAACGCTTAGCTGCTCGTTACCAAGAACAGTATATGTCACAGGCACCCGCATCTTCAGCATTACAACATTCAGCACCGCAGCCATCCTCAACTTCCCCTCAGAAGGTGAACTTCACAGCACGGTACAAGCAACGAGCTCGTAGGGATGTTGACGAATTGGAGGATTTTTGGAAATTGCCACGGGAGGACTTTGAGAACTGCGATCCCATTCAATGGTGGGCTGGTCGGCGAGCACAGTTTCCTGGCTTGTCTCGCTATGCGCGAGATATTTTCTCTATGCCAGGTGGGCTTCCCGTCGCATTGTCGCAATATTTGTCATTGAATACCTGTTTGATTCTACAGGATCTGCCGTTGCCGTTGAGCGTATTTTCTCAGGTGGACGTGACACGATATCCTTACGTCGTGCAAGTTTACAGCCTGACACCATCCGAACTTTGATGTTGGTCAAGCAGCGGCTGCGCCTTGCACGTACCGCTATTCAGGAGATATTGGGGGACTAATATATCTATCAATTCCTGTATCTATGCATTTTGAGGCGAAATGGTAACACCGTATAGCTGTCATACCCGTAAAATGGCCGTCATATGAGCCGCCACCGTACCGTCAAGACAGGTTGGTGATTAGTATACGGTACGTGGCCGGGACGGTGGCCACCCGTATGACATCCGTACAGTGTACGGTCGTGCCCGTATACGGGTATGGCGGCCAGCCCTAGGCATGGAAGAGGCCAATTGGCAAATTCATCAGTCCCATTCAGTGTATGTGATCTTGGCTTAACAAACTTTGCTAGCTCTATGGGTCAATTTGGAGTTATCATTCTTAATTGGATTTCTGAAGTGTTTTCCAAAGGTTTACACAGGATCTTTTATCTAGACATCATTCAGTAGTTTCTTTGGAGCATCTGTCTGTTTGCCAGATGATGAGAATATATTTTAATATAAGCTTCAATGCATCTATCAATGATGATATCGACGCCATCATTCAACATGGTGAAGAACGTACAGTCGAGCTAAACAGCAAGTCCGAGGGATTAAATTTAGATGATCTTAATAATTTCAAATTGGACGCTACGGTTCAGCAATGGGAAGGCGATGACTTCTGATCTGGGGTAAGTCGTTTTTACTCATGTATTTTCCGAAGTGCGGTCACTTAACTGCGCCCTTCATCCCTCAGGCACATAAATCTCTCAACTTCAACCTGCTCTCCCTCTCGAAACGTGAGTGCAAGACCAATTACTCCGTCGGCAGCTATTTCAAGGACACTCTACGCGCTGGACAGGCCAAGACCGATAAGGCACCGAAGATAGGGCTCCCAAACAGATCGCAATGTGAGTTGTGTTCATTAATTCCGTGCATCGTCTACTTCTCATTACGGTCCTTACAGTCCAGACTTCCAATTCTTCGATCCAGCCCTCCCACGATTGCAAGATCGTGAACTGGCCGTCCATAAAGTGCACTTGCTTAACTCTGCTGTGTGGTGTTGGGCTTACTCGTGTATACTCCCAGCGACTCAATGCCATCACCATGCCTCTGCAGGAGCCACAAGTACCAGAGGATACTGCCGAAAAACTCGAAGCTGAGCATCAAGCGGCACAACATTTTATCAATAACGGTACGCAGTTGAAAATTTCCAATAGCTCTTTATCACAAGCTGATGGTTTTATGTATCCAGCTGAACCCATCACGGAAGGATAACAAGCACAGAAGGAGGCCTATTTGGAGGACGGTTTCCCTGATTGGAGTCGACGTGACTTCCAGCAGTTAGCTCGCGCTCTGGAGGCATATGGATGGTGATCGTGCATCTAGTCTATCGGCGGGTTCCCGCTCATGTTTTTTTAGGACTGATGATTGCAACTTGCTAGCTACAGATATTCAGGACAAAGTGCCGAAGGAGGTCAAGAAGTACTATCTCGTTTTCAAAAAGAAGTGGAAGCAACTGGCTGGTGAGACTCGTTCTTACCTTTGGTTAATCCGTAGATTTATATATTCGATTAGAATATCCCAGAATCGAACAGCGCATCGTGGAAGGCGAAGCGAAGCATAATAAACGCTCTAACCTTGAGTTGCTTCTCCTCAAAAAAATCGCATCCGTGAAATATCCGATGCAAGAACTGGAGTTCAACTACCCCACAACCAAAGGGAAGGTTTACAGCGAAGCAAGAGGTATGCAAGAAACAGCTCTTCGACACAGGGTCGAATTTTCGAGCTAAGGCCTCCAGACCCCCTCCCTCCCTCCCCCCCTTACTATATGCAGTACATAATTCCCACGATCTGTGTGGGAAATATCTATTTTTGGCTGTCCACATTCAGATTTATTTAAATTTCATTATTTTTTCATGCTCATTGGAATGATGGGTTAACATGCTGGCTCAGTTAGGGTGGATATGGGGGGATAGCAGCTGCTGTTGTGCCACAATGGATGGTTTGTGCACCAATGCACTGTGCATGGGCTCAAAGGCTCTACTGTACCATTTCGACTGGGTGTTCACAATTTCGGAAAATTTGCTCGCCGAGAAGGCCGAAAAATTCTCTTTCAATTTATGGTGAATTTAAACTGGTCCATTTTTTTGGCCGTGACGTGTGACTGAATACTTGGTTGAAATGGTACAGTATAAATCAAAGCCAAAAATTATAAGAGTTTGCTGTAATAGTGTATGTGTATGCAGACTTGCAGTTCATTTTTTTCAATATTTAGTCTGCAGAATGAATCAGTATTGATCCAGATAGGTTGGCGGGGGACTGTATTGTGGATCCATCTTTTTGGCACCCACATCTGCTCCAAAAACAAACAGAATTATTTTATTTAACCCACATGCATGATAAGCGGGCCAACATGCTGGGCCCAGAGCCACTGACAATACATTGAAGGACAATTGCAATAACATTGATTGATAAATGGGGCATCACAGCACATATGTGATGCATGGATGGTGCAAAATCTATATGTAGAGTCTATAAATTCTGAATCTGCAGGCTTCCATTAATGTAGTTAATAATAGTACTAGAGTGTGCACCTTTAGCCATGCATACAGTACTCTCAGCAACACCATTGTGCTAGTGTCAATGATATTCACACCATGCCAAAAACTGCTGCCTGACCCAATCTGACCTTCTGTGAGACTAAAATGTGGTACAAACCACTTGAAAGACATGGCACCTGGCAACAAACTGCATTGGAATTCTTGCTGAGCTTCCTATGGTGGTCTGGCAGCAAATATAAATTGGAGTCAGATTTTTGAGTTAAGCTCTGGACCCCCCCTCCCTCCCCACCCTGTGTCTCGGGATCTATTGTTGCATACCTCTTGCATTTTTGTTGAAAAATGGGGCTTTCCATGGACAGACAAGCACATTAAAGAATAAGCAGTAATCTGAGCCACTACATAGTGCCATTATGTACATGTATCAATTGAAATGGTGTAAATTGCCCACAGCATGTGAGGCCAGGAAAATGATCAAGCTGTTTTACAGGCCAAAGCTTGCGGTTTGTGGACAAATTTTGATATCATTGAGCCTGGATTTCCCTCACTATGTACACAAAGACAATGCAGATAAAGTGTAATCAGATATGGACCAATACTAGTGCCTTGGTATCCTTTTATTTTATTTTATCTTTTTGAGTTAATTAAATAGGATGGCTATGCATCAGGAAAAAGTATTTCCGGCGGTAGCTCTCGGCTATAATCCATTGCACCCGAGAGGCTGTGTTGGTGCCTGTACATGCTCTG
>Ga0137418_10003563_pt2 | contig 10469 bp, 10 predicted proteins | sample CZODoug3_1_2_16f_FD_122242 | JGI IMG/M metagenome (GOLD analysis project Ga0137418, IMG submission 122242) | Vadose zone soil fungal communities from Angelo Coast Range Reserve, California, USA - CZODoug3_1_2_16fungal (Hybrid Assembly) | ecosystem: Environmental > Terrestrial > Soil > Vadose... | reverse complement strand
AACATCGTCAGCGGCTTCATGATCACCGACCGCATGCTCAAGATGTTCAAGAAGCAGTGATGCATCTCATCGGCGAGCTGTCGGCCGTCCTCGCCACGGCGCTGTTCATCTTCGCGCTGTACTGGATGAACGATCCCAAGACGGCGCGCCGCGGCGTGATCGCCGGAGTCACGGGAATGACGGTCGCCGTGCTGGCGACCTGGATTCAGCCCGAGATCATCCACCACGCCTGGATCGTGGGTGCCATCGTCCTGGGGTTCGCCGTGGGCGTGCCGCTGTCGCGCGTCCCGTTGACGGCGGTGCCGCAGCGAACGGCGCTATCGCACGCGTTCGGCGGTCTTGCAGCCGGCCTCGTCGGAACTGCGGAGTATTTCCTCTGGCTCGGCGGGCCCGCCACGGCCGCCGTGCAGCTCACGCCGTTTCGCATGAGCGCGCTGGTCGCTGAAGTCATCCTGGGTTTCCTCACGTTCACCGGCAGTCTCATGGCCGCGGGCAAGCTCCAGGAGGTGCGTTGGATCCCGCAGCGCCCCGTCACCTATCCCGGTCAGAACGTCGTGAACATCGGCGTGCTCGCCCTCGCGGTCGCGCTCGGCGTGCTGCTCGTCTTGCACCCCGGCGCGTCCTGGGCCGGCCAGGCTTTTCTGGGCATCGCCGGTCTTGCGTTGCTGTTCGGCGTACTGCTGATCATCCCGATCGGCGGCGCCGACATGCCGACCGTGATCTCGATCCTGAACGCCTACGCCGGTCTCGCCGCGGTGGCGATGGGGTTCGTGCTCAACAACAAGCTGCTGGTCACGGCCGGTGCGCTCGACGGCTCGAGCGGCCTGATTCTCTCGATCATCATGTGCCGCGCGATGAACCGGTCGTTCACGAACGTGCTGTTCGGCGCGTTCGGGAAGGCGCAGCCCGCGCTCGCCGCCGGCGAGCAGAAAGAGTGGAAGCAGGAGACGGTGGAGGGGGCGGCACAGCTGCTCGAGCAGGCCCGCAGCGTCGTGATTATCCCCGGCTACGGCATGGCGGTGGCGCAGGCGCAGCACAAGGTACGCGAGCTGTACGACGCGCTGACCAAGCGCGGGGTTACGGTCAAGTTCGCGATTCATCCCGTCGCCGGCCGCATGCCGGGCCACATGAACGTGCTGCTCGCCGAGGCGAACATTCCGTACTCGGCGCTCGTCGAGATGGACGAGATCAATCCCGAGATGCCGCAGACCGACGTCGCTCTGGTGGTGGGCGCCAACGACGTGGTGAACCCCGCCGCGCGCTACAACAAAGGCACACCGATCTACGGGATGCCGATCATCGATGCCGACAAGGCGAAGACGGTGCTGGCGGTGAAGCGCAGCAAGAATCCCGGCTTCGCCGGCATCGATAACGAGCTGTACGTGCAGGACAACACGTGGATGCTATTCGGCGATGCGAAAGCGGTCCTGGGCGATCTGGTGAAACAGTTCGGTAGCGGAGGAATTCATTGACGCTACCGTCGCCAGCTGTTGTTATCGCGATTGATATCGGGATACATAGCGCGCGGATCGATGACCACACCGGTCAGCCGCTTCGGCGTCGCCATCCGATAGGTAAAGCGCGAACCGAGATTCCACATCTCGACCGGCAAGCTGCGCGTTTCAGCCGTGCCGTCGGCGTAGCGCAGCTCCACCGTGGCAGGCAGCACCATCTGGCCGCGGTTCGATAGGTACAGGAAGGCGCTGTCGTCCCGGCTCCGCACGGAGTCCACGGCCTGGTCGAGCCGGGCGGTCGTGTAAATCCAGCCGCGCCAGAACCAATCGAGATCGCGCCCCGTCACATTGCTCATCGTGCGGAAGAAGTCGGCCGGCTGGGGATGCTTGCCTTTCCAGCGCCGGGCGTACTCGCGGAACGCCGCGTCGAACTCGTTTCGTCCCAGGACTTCGCGCAGGATCGACAGCATCAGCGCCGGCTTCTGATAGGCGGTCCAATAGAGCTGGCGCACCTCGTCGGGCTTCGTGATCATCGGCTGCTCGCTGCCCGGCGTCGCGGTCGCGGCGTACGCACTGAGCAGCTCGCGGCGCACGGTGTCGCCGTATGCCGTGCCCTTGAAGAACGCCTCGGCCGCATCGTAGTCGGCGAACGTATTGAAGCCTTCATCCATCCACGGATAGCGCCGCTCGTCCGAGCCGACCTGCATCGGGAACCATTGGTGGCCGAGCTCGTGCATCAGCACCCAATACTGGTCTTCGCGCTTCTGGAGCGACGGGCAGAAGATGACCATCGGGTACTCCATCCCCTCGATCAGCCCCTCGACCGCGGAGACCTGGGGCCAGGGGTACTCGCCGAGTGCGCCGGAGAAGTGCTTGAGCGCGAACCGCACCATGGCGTTCGCTTCTTCCCAGGGCGCGGCGTCGGGGTGATAGAACGTCTGCACGAGAATGCCGTTCACGGTGCTCGCATCCCAGCGCAAGCCCGCTCCCGCGGCCCACGCGAAGTCACGCGCGCCGCTGGCAGTGAATCGCCAGGTGCGTGTTCCCGGCACGCGGCGTGTCGCGTTGGCGACCGCCTCCTGATGCGTGACGACCTGGACGATCTGATTGGACGTGAACACGCGCGCCAGCCGCGCGCGCTCCTGCGGCGTGCGAATCGCGGTGGGATTGGCCAGGGCGCCCGTCGCGGTGACGAGGAATCCGGCCGGCACCGTGAGGCTCACATCGAAGTCGCCGAACTCGAGGTAGAACTCCCCCGCGCCCAGAAAGGGCAGGGTATTCCAGCCATGCACGTCGTCGTACACCGCCAGGCGCGGGTACCATTGGCCGATCTCGTAGAAGCGTGAGCCCACGCGCCCCATCCGGCCGCCCCCGTAGGGCGGGATCGGGAAGTGCCACGCGACCTCGAACGTGATCCGGAGGCCGGGTGCGAGCGGGCGCGACAGCTCGACGCGCATCATCGTCCCGAAGACCTTCGTCGACAGTGGACGCCCCGCCGCGGCGAATCGATCGATCGTGATTCCGCCGGCGAAGCCCTTGCCGCTGAAGTCGAACACGACGCCGCCGGCGAACAGCAACGGCGGCTGATTCAGCACCGCCGAGATCGATCCCGGCGCGAACAGGTTCTGATCGAGCTGCACCCACACGAACGACAGTGTCTCGGGCGAGCGATTGACGTAGTAGATCCGTCCGCGGCCGCGCAGCACGTTGGTTCCCGTATCGAGCGTTGCCTCGAGCGTGTAGTCGGCGCGCTGCTGCCAGTAGCGCGGTCCCGGTGCCCCGGCTGCGCTGCGGACGGGCGTCGCGCCGGGGAGCGGCAGCTGGCGGAATGGAGACGAGTCGGCGACAGACTGCTGCACGGCCAACGCCGTCATGGTCAGCAAGACGAGCATGCGGTTCTCCTGGTCACGCAATGATTGCCGCGGCCCGATGCGCGATCGCCATCACGGTCAGCATCGGATTGACGCCGGACGCCGTTGGGAAGACACTCGCGTCGGCGACGTACAGGCCTCGTATACCCCAGACCCGGTGTTCGGCATCCACGACCGACGTCTTGGCGCTGGCGCCCATGCGGCAGGATGCCATCTGATGGAAAGTGACGAGCAGCAGCTCGTTGGGTCCCCAGCCCGCCGCGTCGACCCGCGCCAGCCAATCCTCGCGCGCCGCTCTCGTGCCCGGTCGATAACTGACCGCGCGAGCGAGCGGCAGCCAGATCTCGCGCGCGCCCGCACCCTCCAGCACCTCCGCCGCGGCGGCGATAGCGCGCCGCAAATGCGCCCGGTCGTAGCGCGACAGGCGATAATCGACGACCGCAGCGCCGTCGCGATCCACACTCACCTGCCCGCCAAAACGGTCCCGCAACAGAATGCCGACGAGCGCCGTGTGGGGCAGCTTGGCCATCCGCTCCCGATGCTGGACCGCCGATTCCCACGGCGCCGCGAGCGCCTGGAGGGAAGGGTGAATCGGTGCCGTCTCGAACTTGAAACCGTAGCCTGCATCCAGGTCGGCGAACTGATCGGAGTAATGGGCCTGTACCGTGCCGGTCCACGGCCGCACCGCTTCATCCATGTCCGCGAGCACAGCGGTCGCGGGATGCAGCGCCAGATGCCGCCCCAGGGCCGGCAGCTTCACGCCCGAGCGGAGCAGCAAGGCGGGCGAATGCACCGAGCCGGCGGCGAGGATCACGGACTTCGCGCGCACGCTCACCACGTGATTGCCGACGCGCGCCTCCACCCCGGCTGCCGTCCGGTCCTCGATGATGACGCGTCGCACGTCGCAATCCACCACGATGCGTGCGCCGCGCGCCGCGGCATCCTGCAAGTACGTAACCAAGGTCGATTGCTTGGCGCCGCGCCGGCAACCGAACCCGCAATAGCCGCACGCATCGTCTTGCGTGCAGCCGCGGACGTCACGCGGCAGCAACCCGTGATGCCAGCCGAGCTGCTCGAGGCCGCGAATCAGCACGCGATCGCGGCCAGACGGTTTGGCGTGATCGGTGTTGACGCCGAGCCGTTGCGCGACCGCAGCGAGTGAGCGGGCGTACTCCGTGGACTCGAAGTGCGGGAGACCGTGGTCTCGCGCCCATTCGAGGCGCACCGCGTCGGGGGTCGGGAAGCTGGTGGTGTAGTTGATTACGGTGCCGCCGCCCAGTGTCGCACCCTGCAGGATGACGAGTCCCAGGTCGCGCGTCGACAGCAGGCCTCCCGCGTCGTACATCGTCTCGAGTGCTTCGCCCTCTTGATGCGTGAAATCGGCCTCGTTGCGATAGCCGCCTTTCTCCAAAACAATCACGTCCTTGCCGGCGGCCGTGAGCTCTCCGGCGACGACGCCACCGCCGGCGCCGGAGCCGACAATGACCGCGTCGCAGCTGAGCGTCGTGGCTGTTGTGATGGCGAGTGGCCGGATCGGCTTTGGCGTCGTGGGTGGTGGACCGAGCGGACCCGGATAGCCGATGGCGCCGGCTGCTCCGGGCGTCGTGTAATGCGTGACGGTCGTCAGTCGCTTCAGCGCCTGAAATGCTTTGCGGCGCTGCGGCACGCGGCTCGTCGCCCAGCCGCGCAGGCACCGTTCGCGTTGTGCGGGCGACATGCGCGTGAATGCTCTGGGAATGCCGCTGAGGAGGAGGTTCACGAGCCCGATGTCGAGCACGCGGAGCAGGAGATCGAGCTCCGCTCGATCGGCCGCTCGTGGCAGCGCTGAGATCTTGCGCGCTACCCGCTCGGCGAGATCGGCCGTGCTGTCTGCGACGAGCGTCGCGGTAACGGCCCGCAGCACGCGTTGCGCGGCGGGCGACAGACTCAAGTCGCTTGGACGAACGTCAGCTTGAAGCCGTCAGGGTCCGTGATCATGAAGACGCGGCTGCCCCACGGCATGTCCTGTGGCTCCTGATCGAGCACACCGCCGCGCGCCTTGATGTCCGCGGCCACCCGATCCAGGTCCTGCGCCGTGTCGCAGTAGAGCCGGCCGCCGACGCCTTTCTGCCGGTCGCGTCCTTTGGCAAAGTCGTCCTGCGCCAGCATGAACGTCACCGCGCCGGCGTGCATCTCACACCCGGTGAGCTCGCCGTTCTCGCGCCATTCGTCGCCGACGACGAATCCCAGGACATCGCGATAGAAGGCGATGCTGCGTTGCAGATCGGTCGCCGTGAACGAAGGTGACAGGCCGCGCAGGCGCAGCGTTTCCGGCTGACGCCTGGCGCCCGGGCGCGGCCGGGCCTTGGTGCGAGCTTTGGTGCGAGCCTTCTTGGACTTGGTCTTCTTGGTCGCCATCGAACTAGCTCCCGGACGGGGTCAGGAAGCGTAGCGAAGGAGCGTGCGTCTCGCCAGATTCCCGGCTCCCCCTATCCAGGACTACGGATGGCGACCAGTAACGCTGTAGCGGTTTGGGAAGGCAAACTCAGAGACGGCAAGGGCAGCTTCAAGGCGCAGAGCGGTACCTTCAGCGGCTCCTTCAGTTTCGGCACGCGCTTCGAGGGGAAGAAGGGGTCGAATCCTGAGGAGCTACTCGCGGCTGCGCATGCGAGCTGCTTCAGCATGGCGCTCTCGGCCGGCCTCGAGAAAGCGGGCCATCCCGCGGAACGCATCGAAACGCGCGCGGCGGTTACGATCGAGACGGTGGATGGCGCGCCCAAAGTCACGCGCAGCGCGCTCGACGTGCGGGGCAAGGTCGACGGCATCGACGAGGCTGCCTTCCGGCAAGCCGCGGAGACGGCAAAGAAGAACTGCCCCCTGTCGAAGGCGATCCAGGGGAACGTCGAGATTACGATGGAGGCAAAGCTGGCCTGACACGCTGCAAGAGGATCAGGCCCGCGACAAAGAACACGCCGACGGCGGCGACCGCGGCGCGTTGACTGCCGGCCAGGTAGGACACCGCGCCGAACACCAGGGGCCCGAGTACCGAAGACGATTTTCCGCACAGCGCATAGAATCCGAACAGCTCCGACTCTTTGCCGGGCGGAATGAGCGACGCCATCAGCGCGCGGCTTGCCGCCTGAATGGAGCCGAGTCCCAGTCCGGCCGTGACCGCCACCGCGAAGAACGTCGACTTCGTCTGCGCGAAGTAGGCGCCGATCGACACCCCGACCCACAGCAGCAGCGTCAGCGTGATCACGCGTTTCGCGCCCCAGCGATCGGTGGGCCGCGCCAGCAGCAACGCCCCCGCGAGCGCGGAGAACTGCACGGCGAGGAACAGCTTGATCACCTCGGGCGTCGTGAACTTGAGCGTGGTCGCGGCGAAGATCCCCGAGAATACGATCGTCGTTTCCACGCCGTCGAAATACAGGAAGTACGCCAGAAGAAACCGCCGCAGCGGTTGGTTCCGGATCACGTCCCGGACGATGGCACGCAGGTCGACGTGTTTCTCCGGCTGTGGCCGGTCGGCCGGGAGTGCGAGGAAGGCCGGCACGGAGAAAACCGCAAAGAAGGCGGCGACGAGCAGCCAGAGCAGATTGAACTGCCGCGCGTTGACGAGCGGTAACGCGACGACCAGCCCGATGATGGAGCCGAGGTACCCGATCGCAAACCCGAGGCCGGACACTGTCCCGAGCCGATCGGCGGGGGCGATGTCCGGGAGATAGGCGTTATAGTAGATCTGCGAGCTTTCGAACGCGAAGTTCGCGAGCGCGATCAGCGCGAATCCCTGCAGCACCATGCCCGGCACGAGCGTGGTGAACAGCGCGATGCAGCCGATGCACAACGCCGTGAAGGCGATGAAAAAACGCTTGCGCCATCCCGCGCGGTCGGCGAACGCGCCGAGCACCGGGCCGGTCAGGACGACGAGCACGAGCGACGCGGAGATCGCGCGCCCCCACCACAGATCGCCGAGCCCGTGCTCGTTCCCGACAATGTGCGTGGCGTAATAGACGCTGAAGACTGCGACGACGATGACCGCCGAATACGCGGAGTTGGCGAAATCGAAGAGGCACCACGCGAGGATGCGCTTCACGGCGGGCAAAATGGCGCGGCCTAGTCGGGCTCGCTAGCTTGGACGCGTGCCCTGGATGGTCTATCTCCTGCGCTGCCGCGATGGCTCGCTCTACACCGGCATCACCAACGATCTCCCGCAGCGCCTCGCGTCGCATCACAGCGGCAGGGCGAGCGCGTATACACGCTCGCGCCGGCCGGTCTCTCTCGCCTATCACGAAGTGGTGCGGGGCCGCAGCGCCGCATTGAAGCGGGAGGCGGCGATCCGTCGGCTTTCCCGCGCCGAGAAGCTCGCGTTGTGCAGCGCCGCGACGTAATCGCGGGCTTGAGTGCCCTCGTCGTCGCAGCCACGTGCGTGCGGCTCGGCATCTGGCAGCTCGATCGCCTATCGCAGCGTCGCACGCGCAACGCCGCGCTGGCGGACCGATTGGCCCTCCCGCTACTCGAGGTGCGCGCCGGCACTGCAGCGGATAGTGCGCGTCAGCGGCGCGTTGTCGCACGCGGTATCTACGATTTCTCGGCCGAGCGCACCTGGCCGGGCCGCAGCTTCGATGGCACCCCAGGAGTGGCGTTGATCACGCCGCTGCGGCTGCACGATGGATCGGCGGTGCTCGTCGACCGCGGCTGGGTGCCTTCGCCGGACGCTTTTCACGTCGATCACCGCTTGTATCGCGAGCCGGATACCGCCTTGGTGACGGGGGTCGCGTTCATTCCGCCCCGTGGCCGCGGCGACGTCAATCCAACCGGGTTTTTGCCGTTCGTGATTCAGCTCGAAAAGCCGGACCCAGCCGGGGGTGGGGGATTACCACGGCGTTGGCCGCCGCCGGCATTCGACAACGGCCCGCATCTATCCTATGCCGTGCAGTGGTTCAGCTTTGCGCTGATCGTGCTGGTGGGGACGGCCGCATTGATTCGTAGAGGTCGTTGAGCAGCTCCGCTCCTCGCTCGAAGCGCGCCTCGTCGCGCGGATTGCGTTTCACGATGCCGGCGATCAGCCGCTCAAACCCCGGCGTCTCCTCGCGCCCGAACTTGCCGTCCTTGATGTCCACGTCGTGCACCATTTCCCCGATGGCCCGCAGCGCGTCGTCCTTGTCGAGCCCCCCCCCGCCCCCCCCGAAGCGCTGCAGCAGCGTTTCGAACGTGCAACGATCGCCCTCGTGCGTGTAGTCGCCTTCGAACATGTCGAAGCTCACCGCATCCTGGCGCGCCTCCCCAAAGACGAAGCGAGCCTTGGGATCGATGAATCGCTTGATCAACCAGGCGCTCGCAATGCGGTCCACGTGTACGTCCGGCCGAGTCACCCAGATCCGTCGTGTCTTCGGTCCACCCGGGCTCCGTTTGGCCCGCGTCTGGTTTTGCGCTTTGAGTTTCGCCACCGCCGCCTCCGCCGTCTTGCGTCCTGTCGCGCCGAAATGATCGAGCGCCGTGACATCGCGGAGCCGGCGCTCCAGTCGCGCGGCGTCGATCGGGGATTCGACCTGCTCGGCGGCACGCGTCACGTGCGCGTACTCCGCGTCACGCGCCGCCCGGAACAGGCCTTCAATTTGTGGATCGGTGAGACCATCGACGAATACCGCCCGGCACACTGAGGCTTCACCACCGCCCGCCGTGATCTCTTTGCGCAGCCACTGAAAGTCCTCGACGGCCTGAGCGCTGAAGGGCAGGGCATAGACCGAGTTCTTGATGGCGACCGCGCCGAGCCCCTGCAGCCGGCGCCAGATCTTGACGCGGAAGTAGTCCGGTTTGGGCGGCAGCTGGTGGATGAGCAGGAGCCAACGGGGGGGGGCTTCCTTCACAGCCACAGGTTCCTGAGGGAAGAACCGATTGGCGCGCCCCATGGCGCCACCTCGGCACCGAGCGCACCGGTGATGGGATTGAAGAAATGTTGTTCGGCGACCGTTGCGGTAACGGCTGAAATCTCCGGCTCGCTCAGGTACTGGCGAGCCCGCGTCAGCGGCTCCAGCGGCATCGCGTCGGTATAGCGCGTCACTGCGTCGGCAAATCGCAGCGCGGCGCGCTCCCGCTGCGAGAACAGCGAGCTCGTTTCATAACGAGTCAGGGCGCGTAACTCATCGATCGACAGGTGCGCCTCACGCCAGTGGTGCCGCCCCCGCTCGATGCACCAGCGGCAACGCGAGCGCTCGGCGGCGAGTTGCATGACGAGTATGCGAAGCCGCGGTTCGAGATCGGTTATGCCGACGCGATAGCGGGCGAGGGCGGCGTAGGCGGGAAGGACGCCGATTCCACTCCCTGCTGCTGTCGCGGGGGAGCGACGTCCCACGAGCGCCCGCCAAAAGGCGCCGCCATGCCGGATGATGCTGGACACAATTGAATCCATTAGTTGATACAATTGTATCATACATCAGAGGCGAACCGCAAGGGGAACTACCGTTTTGGCCTGAATTTAGCGATATTGCGCGACCCCAAAACCGATACATAAGCTCAAAGGAGCCTACATGGCGGCAGCCCTCCCCCTGAAACGCCCCGTCAAGGTTGGAGAATTGGTACGACGCCGGTTGCGTGAGTTGAAGCGCACCCCGCGCGAGTTGGCGGATGCGGTTCAGGTGTCTGAGATCTATATCAGTGACCTCGTCGCCGGACGGCGGCGTCCCCCGGCCCCTGGCCGTATGGACGTCTATGCCCCGATGACCAAGTTCCTCAAGCTACACCGGAACGACCTCCCGACCTGCGCCAAGGCGGAGCGGGACGGCGAGACGAAGAGCAAGCGCCGGCCGCATCCGGAGATCCGGGAGCAATTCCTGGCGCTCTGTCTCGACCCCGCCAAGGGCCGTGTCCTGGCGCGCCGGCTCGCTCGCAAAGATGGCGTGATGCTGGAACGCGTGATCGTGGGCCGGCTGCTCGAGGTCGCCCAGGGGTTCGTACGGCGCCAGCTCGACGATGATGTGGGTATTCGCATCGCGGCCAGCCGTGAAGGCTGCAGCTATCTCGACTGGCGCATGAAGCTGATGGAGTTCCTCGATGCGACGCCCGAAGGGCTGACGCCGGATGACGGCGCCGAGTTCGTGCGGCCTCGCATTGCCGGCTGGGACATCGACTACGACACCCACGCGATGCGCATCGTGCTGCGGTCGCA
>Ga0137418_10006855_pt1 | contig 10470 bp, 4 predicted proteins | sample CZODoug3_1_2_16f_FD_122242 | JGI IMG/M metagenome (GOLD analysis project Ga0137418, IMG submission 122242) | Vadose zone soil fungal communities from Angelo Coast Range Reserve, California, USA - CZODoug3_1_2_16fungal (Hybrid Assembly) | ecosystem: Environmental > Terrestrial > Soil > Vadose... | reverse complement strand
TACGAATGTCATTTTCAAGCTCGGATGACTTTACAGCAAGATAGTCATTACAGTTTCTGTATTTCCGAAAGAGATCGGCCGTTACGATATTCACCCGGTCGTCTGTGCACTGTGCAGAGAGGATCGTTGCGATCAGCAATTCAAGGGGATTTGAATGGTTTAGTGCGCAATGCGCGTCGGGGTAAGCCTTTTTCAGTAGCGAAATGATTTTTTTGGTGCGAGCCTGAAGGTCTTCTGTAATGGGATTTGCCATCTCTATTTAAGAATTCTGTGGCGTTCGCCACTGGTTTTTGAAAATCAAGTTGTCGGTAACAATAACAGGTCGATTTTAAAGGTTGGAAGTGCTCTGAATTTAAAATACGCGGCCCAACGCAATACCGCCGACTAAGGTAAACCGCCGGCGTCGACCCTCGGAACCTCACCTTACTGCAGGTCTATTGCTATAGCGGTTTCCGCTTCTTTAGTAACGGCGAGGCGCCCACTCGCGCAGACCGCAAGATAGCCGCAACGCCGGCAGTGGCCCCCTGTAACAGGCACAAAGTCTTCGAAGTTCATCTTTCGATTCAACATCGTCATTATTCGGTCAACCGCGGCTTCACAAACAGAAAGTTCCAGCTGGGATGATGCAACGGTGTACTCCTCGTCTTTATCAAGGAAATGCAATGTACCCTTGAATTCGGTGATTTCCGGAATTAACAATCTCACGGCCAGCGCATAACACTGCATCTGTAACACGTACAATCGAGCGAGTTCCTCGACACGATTCTTTACCAATTCAGTTTTCGAAGGTCGATGCGGAAGCTCAAAAGGCAGAAAGCCGTCGCTATCAAGGTTCGATTCGCTTGTTTCTGATTCAAACGAGACGTCTATGCGGTTTGTCTTAAAATCGATAATTTCAACGTCCACACCGGTACCGGTTGACGATGGCGAGACGATCAGCTTATCGATGGTTCCCTTTAGAAGGCCGTGTAGACGACGCAAAATAAAGGGCTTTTCGCTAAAAACCCCGTAGTCGTTTCCAGCATCTCGCTTCAATAGAGCAATCCGCTCGGCCTCGATCCGCTCAAACACCTGGCTTTGCGAATAGTTCACCGCCAGTGGGCGCAACGCTCTCAATACAGAGCTTCTGTCGACCTCAATCATTTCAAGTTCGAAGTCGCCTCTCCGTTGCCGAAGCACATAATCAAGACTCGATTCAAGGCACGCCTCGAGCTCGTCCCCCTGTCTATATGTTTCGCAAAACCGGTGAATGATCGATCCCTTCAACATAGCCGCAATGCTGAACGGAGCAGATTCTGCCTCGCCGATAGCAGCGGCGCCACTGCCGGGGTCCGTCGCCCTCAGCACTCGTTGAAGATAGTACTGGCGAGGGCATATATCGAACAGCACAAGGTCAGTGACATTGAATTGCCGCGACGAACCAGTATCCTCAGGGATCAGCGGCTTCAAAAGCGGAAAGTAATCCTCGAAGGGCTTTGAAGTATCATAAAGCTCGACTTCGCTGCCTGGATTTTGTTCCGCCGGGTGGGGCATTGGAACGGTCGCAGGATCGAAGGGATTTATTTGAAGACGTACGTGCGCACCATTTACGACAAGATCCTCACTTCCGGAAAATTCGTGGGTATCGACCAGAGCATTCCAAATCCATGAGAGCCAGGTGTTATCAGCTTTTCCTAATTTGGTCAGGTCGTCCGTAGACCCCGAAAGTATCAAAAGATCCATTGCCCGCGTTGCGGCAACGTAAAGCACTCGCATGCCTTCAAATCGTTCGCGTAAAGCGGCTCGTTCCCGAAATGACGAAAACGCAAGGCCTGCGAGTGCGCCGCCGCGCCCATCAGGAACCTTGAGCGTCAGACCTCGGTGTCTGTCAAGTAGAAAAATATCGCTGTTCGACCGCTGGACACGATGCAATTCCGGCAAGACCACAACTGGAAATTCCTGACCTTTTGACTGGTGCACTGTCATCAAGGTGACAGCGTCGATCGATTCATCGAGCGATCCCTCGCCCTCGCGACCGCCGCGCTTCTCGAAATCGTTTACGAATCTGACAAAGTCTCGGACCGTAAATGCACCAGACCTTGCAAATTGCTCGGAAAGGTTGATCAGCTTTTCAACATTTGCGACGCGCAAACCGCCATCATAACTGCCGGCAATGACAGGTAGGTACTCCGCCTGTTTCACTGTAAGACGCAGTAGTTCCGGAATACTTAGTCTGAAACGATTCTCGACCAAATTTGTAAGCAAGGATCGAGACTGGTCCAGAGAGGATCTGTCGGACTCCGAAATCAGATCAATCGATTCATGATGCTGCAGAGCCTCGTACAATGAGCGAACGCCTGTTGCCGGATCCAGGGCCAGATTCGCACCCACCTCGATTGAAGGCGCGCACCGCAACGCAAGCAGTGCGTTGTCGGAGATGCAGCAGATGGGTGAACGAAGAACGGTCGCAAGCGCCAATTCATCAGTTCTGTTATCCAGGAACCTTAAAAGCTGGAGCAGGTCGTTAACCTCTTCACGCTGGTAGAACCCTTTACCGGCAACCGTTCGATATGGGATTCCCGCACGGCGAAGGGCTGATTCGTAGACACCGACTTCCGACATCGCCCTGAACAGCATTGCGATATCGCCGTATTTGAACCGTCCGTCTAATGGCGATCGGATAGTCTCCGGTTCGTCCGGTCGATGGTCTCCATTTACAAGGCGCGCGATGCGATTGGCAATTTGAAAAGCATCACCCTCACGCGTCGAATTCTCGGCCCAACCTTCGCGCTTGAATTTCGATGAGGGCCTGACATCGACTTGTAGCTCGACGAGCGGCGCATCATCTGTTTCGGGTCGTTCGGCAACACCATCCTCGTGCTTTACATACCCGAGTAGGGGCAGTTCATCTTCAGTTACATCCCCTGCATCGAACACCTTGTCGAAAATAAAGTTAAAGAAAGCTATAAGCTGAGGATGACTGCGGAAATTGGCGCGTAGTGGTGTCTCAGCGCCGCCGGCATCCAAAATCTTCGACGTAACAGTGTTGAAGACATTTACGTCGGCCCCGCGAAAGCCGTAAATCGACTGTTTTGGATCGCCGACAACGAAAAGGTTCGCCCGCCCGTTGCCAAGCGCGATGAGGTTTACCAGTTCCTGCTGTAAAGCGTTTGTGTCCTGAAACTCGTCCACCAGATAATATCTATAGCGATCAGCGATTCGGCGTCTGACATCCTCGCGTGTTCGGAGCAGGTCCAGCGCTTTTACTTCCAGGTCATCAAAACTAAGCACCGCAAGATTCCGCTTTTCATCGCTTAAGCGCTTTTCGATCCTGCGCAATACTTCAACCAATTGACCGGCGTAGTGTCGTGCAAAATGATCGAAGCAGAGTTGCGGAAGCCTTCCAGTGGCCTCTTTGCCCCATATCAGTTCATCCAGCGTTTGCACAAACTCTTTGTTTTTCCCGCGCGCGTCCGGTCGCGTGGCGGCCCGAAAGTCATCGAGGAATTCTCGAAATTCGAAAACATCTTCAAGCGCGGGGATGGTTTCGATATACCGTCTGAATGCCGGCCATCGTTCAAGTGCCGCGATCCGATATTTTTCCGCAGCAGGCGTTAACCCCTGAGCTTCAAGGAATTCGCCCATTCGAAGGTCCAACTCTGTCAGACAGTTACTATAATCCTGCTCGTTTGCGTGCCCTCGCTTTGTGGCATCTTCGACCTGGTCCAAATCAATGCCAACGCTTCTGATTGTGCGATAGAGTCTTAGCAGGCTGTCGCCCAGCCGTTCGCGACCGAGTAAAAGCGTAAGTTGAGTGAGTGCTTCGTGACCTTCATCGATGTATCTGGAAATGATTTCTTCAGCTACCGTATCCTCGAGCATGGCTGCCTGATGTTCGTCCATCAGGGTGAACTGCGGGTCGATACCAGCTTCCAGCGGAAACTCTCGCAACAGCCGCGAACAAAACCCGTGGATTGTGGTTATCAGGGCACTATCCAGCGTGCGTTTATGTCGAAGCCACATCCTTCGCTCGTATGGCTCCGCGGTACGCAACAGGCGATCAAACTCCTTACGCAGACGCGATCTCATCTCGTTCGCCGCACGGTTCGTAAAGGTAATGGCAACTACCTGCTCTACTGAGACGTGCTTCGTTTTCAGTATCTTCAGATAGCGTTCAACCAGAACTGTGGTTTTACCCGAGCCGGGCCCCGCAGTCACCGAAACGTGCCGGTCAAGAGTGTATGCCGCGGCCTGCTGTTCCGGTTTTAACTCGCGCGGCGTAGGTTTAGATTGCTGAGACATTGGAAAAAATTGGTTTGTTTTTAAAAATTACGTTTATCTCGAAAGATACCGCCATCAATTGCCATTTGCCTCGTCTTCCATCATCGACAAGTTTGGGCTCCGCGAGATTCGCATTTTTTCGCCGATTCGGTGGCGTTCGAACCTGCAAAGCGCGCGATAATCACAGTGAGTGCAACTCTTGTTCGGCGCAGTCGGGGCGACATCAAAACGGCCCGCACGCATGAAATCCCAGAAATCCCATACTCGATCCAGCATTGTTTGGCGAAGGTCAAACCATGTCTCATCGTCAAAATTTGACTGTACCGCGCCTATTCCAGTGTATTTACTAAAATCTGCGCGATAGAGCCCCTGATTTCGCCTGGCTCGAGCGTTCTGTACCAGATAATAGCCGCCTCCTGCAATCGCAGCTTCGGGAAAGAACAGTCGCTCTAATGCTTCGAGGTAAATTCCAAGCTGAAGCTCGCGGCCCTCTTCCATATCTTCACGACCAGCTCCATTTGTCAGCTTGTAGTCATAAGCCACAAGCGTTCCATCATCAGCAAGGTCAACCCTATCAATCTTGCCGCGTATCTGGATTCGATCTATGTCCACGTCTGACCTGACACGTTCGAGGTCGACGTATGCTTTGACCGAAGAAGGGTCCACCCCTTCTCCCGTAAAGCCAAATCCAAGTTCAAAGAAGGAAGGCCGCATCCCCGTCGCGGAAATTTTTTCCTGCACTCGAAGCTCGTCTGCAAGAAAATTATCAAGTACGATTTTGCGGATCTCGCGTTCCAGTCGCCAGATGTTTGGAGTGATCGGAGGCACCTTCGATTCGAATTCATCGAAGACTGCATCTGCGATTTTGTGCAGCTCGGAATGAAGCGTTTCCTTTGCGGCTTTATTTAGAAGTTTGCCTCGATGTGCCTCGAAAAATCGTTGAAGGATTTTGTGCATCATCAGACCCGAATCGATCGCAGCCAGATCGGCAGCGGCCTCTCCACGTGGCTTTAACTTTAAAATCCGCTCCGCAAAATGCTTGAACGGGCATTTACCGTACAGTCCGAGTTCGCTTGCGCTGAAGACATGGTCCGCGCCAAACCTCTCGCTAAGCAATCGAATCAGCGCGGGGTTAGAAATCCTGCCGTCGAAATTACTGAATGGACCTGTTGCTCGTTGGCGAGCGACATCGATCCGTCGAACCGAATCGGATGATTGATAACCCTGTACCCGCATCCAGTCCCCAACCAGTTCGATAAATTCGCTGGAATTATCATCAGATCGGTCATGCTGGAGATGAAGCTCTTCCTGTTTTCGAGAAACGGCGAGAACCAGTTCACCCGGAGTCGAACTCTGGAACAAGTTGTTTGCATCGGTTCCAGCTCTTACGGTCAGCGTTTCGACAACCTGTGGAAGCAGGGCGTGGCGGAGCTCATTTATGTAATAGGATTCGACAGTCTCACTTCCATCAGCGGAAACCATCGGGCGCGTAAGATATAGGCGTTCAGTGGTGCGGCACGCCGCCTGGTAAAAGTAATGCTCTTCCTTTAACAGTGAGTTTGGTGAAGTATCCTCGAGCGTCAGCCCGTATGTCTTAAGCCTTGCCCTTTCCTCGTGCGGATAAATCCAGTCATGACGGGGTCTGATCGGGAAACGACCTTCAACCAGTCCGGCAATGAACATGGCACGGAATCGCAGACCTCTAACATCAGTGGCGGCCAATACTGGCACTCCCCGGCGTCCGGCCGGACGGGTTTCGATGTTAATGCCACGCAAACAGCCAAGAACCGATTTGAGGAAATCCCCAAGCGTAACGGTACCAACAGACTCGGTTTCTTCTTTCCCAAATCCGATAGTAAAACTTCGTACTGCTGAATCAAGAGCAAGATAAAGACCTTCGACGGCCCGGAACTCAGTGATGCTCACAGCATCCTCGGGTTCCGAAGAACGGGTGGATCGTTCTGAATCAATTAGGGGAATGAACTGGAGTCCCTCAAATGCACTAATAACCTGCTTTTTCAGCTCTTCGGGAGTCCCCGGACTGGCGATGCCGTTGAGAACCTCGACCAGCCGTGCGATCTCAGCGATCGAAAGCTCAAGGGTATCGAATTCGACTTCCGGCGATGGCTGTGTCTTTGCTGTCTGAATCTCTTCGTCGACTGCGCCATCAAAGGAATCGGCATCCTCTTCCTGCGTTGATAAGTCTTCGTTATCCGGCAAGATCGGAATTTTCTTCTTCCGATTTTCCATCAACTTCCGAGCCCTTAATAACCACTGCTTCGGGGTTAGCTCCTGACCCACAAAGGCGATGGCGTTCTCGAGTTCATCCGGGCTTAATTCAACAATAGGAAACAAAACAATATCTGTTTCCTGCTCAGACAATGAAGGCGAATCGAGAGTCTTTGGTACCCGACCTCCTAACCGGAAATATCCGCTCTTAATCACGGAGGACAACGAACTCATCGGGATCTGGTCCGCGGACTCTACCCCAAGTTCGGCAAATAAATCGAAGAGTTTTATAGCCGCGCGCACGGGCGCGATTTCACCGACGTTCAGTGACTTACCAAGATTGCAGGGTATGCCCTCCTCATCAAAAATGCGATTAACAAGTTCGATGTACTCCTCAGGCTGCCGGAATACCACCGCGATTTCCGAAAGAGCAAAATCGCCAGTCAGAACCAGTCGCTTGATCTCCTTCGCGATCGCTCGCATTTCTACTGTCGGATCACTGCAATTTAAGAGATTTACGCCCTCAGCAAATAATGCTTCCACTGCTGGGTCGCCATCTTCGCCCGATGGTTCTTCGGCGATGATTTCGATGTCAGGATTGAAAAGCCTGGTTTTTAGAACCTGCAGTCCACTTCGAGATCCTTCAGGAACTGGCGAAACAAGCACCTCGAACTTCGAGATGGCCTGAAACATCTCGACCGTTTCAACAAACGGCCGAAAGATCTCGGGGTTTGAATCATCTGCGTTCAGGTTGACGATAACATTTGGTATACGCGGGATTATTTGCCTCAGGATGGCGCCCTGAATTGGAGTGAAGTCGTAAAATCCATCCACGATCAGAAGGTCAACCGTTGATAACCATGGCACGTCGACCTCTGCCCCAGACAGATCCCCGCGGAGGATTTCCAACGCTCGCAATTGGTCGGCATCGTCTTCGGTTAAGCCGAACACTTCCAGACGTTCTGCGTATAGTTTATAGATAGCCGCGAGATCACGGTCGAAGTCGAGCGCACGTGGACGATCGAGCAGTTGATCGGCTATGCGTACTCGACCTCGTTCGCCTCGTTGCAGCGAGTCGGCGACCGCCGCGAGGAGTTCGAGCGCACGCTGCGGGAGCGGCTGAAGCCGGCCTACCGCGAGCGCGTGCCCGTCGACGCGGTGCTCGGACGGAGCGCTGATTGTTGGCAGCCCCGGGCTTGACAAGCCCTTGTGTGATGTCGTACGTTCTCAGAACGGTGTTCGACAATGACGAATATCGTTCCCGGGCGACGACGCCCGCGGAAACCGCGGAAACGGCTCGCGGCCTCCCAGGCCAGGGCCGGAAGGAGATCACTGATGGAATCCTTCTCTACCGCCCAGCGTGCCTTTGCAGAGGCGGTCGGCACGGCATTGCTGGTCTTCATCGGCGCGGGCTCCGTGCCGGCGATCCTGCTCCTCGAAGGCGGGACGAAGGCACCCTTCTCGGGCGCCGATCTCGGCTTCATCTCGATGGCGTTCGGACTGATCGTCGTCGCTCTCGTCTACACGGTCGGCAAGGTCTCCGGGTGCCACATCAACCCGGCCGTCACCTTCGGGCTCGCGGTGACGAAGCGCTTCCCCTGGCGCGAGGTACCGCTCTACTGGGGCGCGCAGCTCGTCGGCGGCGTTGCCGGCGCGTTCGCGATGTGGGCCTCGTTCGGGAGCCGCGCGGTCGATCTCGGCTACGGGTTCGGCGTCGTCCACTTCAATCACGCCACGACCACGTGGGGCTCGGCGATGTTCATCGAAGCCCTCGGCACGGCGATCCTGCTCTTCACGATCCTCGGCATCGTCGACTCGCGCTCGCCCGAGGGCTGGGCGGGCCTCGTGATCGGCCTCGTGATCGTTGCGATCATCATCACGGTCGGCCCGATCACGAACGCGTCGCTGAACCCGGCCCGCGCGATCGGCCCGCTGTTCATCTCGACGATCCATGGAGGCGTCCACAACTGGACGCAGCAGCTCCTCGCGTACATCCCCGGCAATCTGATCGGCGCCGCCCTCGCCTGCCTCGCCTACGACTGGATGGCGACGCCGCGGAAGGTGGAGCGCCCGATCAGGGAAGCCGTCACCGAACCTGACCGCGCAGAATTTCCGGCGCCGGTCGCAACCCGGTAGAAAGGACCAGTCGTGAGCGTCGTAACGCAAACGCTGAAGAAATTCGTCAACGCCCCCGAGGACGTCGTCAAGGAATCGCTCGCGGGCCTCGGCGCTGCCCATGCCGACCTGGTTCGGATCGACTTCGAGCACCAGGTGGTGTTGCGCAAGGACGCGCCGGTGGCCGGGAAGGTCGGCCTCGTCTCCGGTGGGGGCTCGGGACACGAGCCGCTGCACGGCGGGTTCGTCGGCGCCGGCATGCTCGACGCCGCCTGCGCGGGGGCGGTGTTCACGTCGCCGGTGCCGGGATCGGTCTGGAGATACATGGCCCGGTCCAACAGAATCCCGGCGGGCATGAGGAGCATGCCCAGCACGCAGGCGATCTTGAAGTTACTGATCGTCACCTGGCGATCGTAATCCGCAAAGGCCGACTGAATTTCGCGGCTATTTGGGGCGTCGTTAGGCATGGTCTGGTTTTCTAACCTCGATAAACAGATTCACCCTGGTCGAATCTCTTCGAATAGAGCGCTGTTCCTGCGAGATCCGGTCGGGCAGCAACGCGGCGGCCTTTTTTTCATCGCGGTAAATCAGGTGCCAATCCAAAACGAACTCGAGCATGTTGCGAAAAGGTTTGCAGTTATCGACATTGGTGGCCGCCACCAACCCGCCGGGGGCCAGCCAATCGTAAAAGATCCCCATCAGTTGCTTGCAGGTCCGGTCGGCCAAATAGTCAAACAGCCCGGCGCAATAAATGAAGTCAAAGTTTTTGCCGGCGGCGTTCACGATTGGCTTGGAGCCTTCTTTGAGCATCTGGTGAACGGATTTTTTTTGGAGCTGGATTTGGGCCCGGCGGGCATATCGCTTTTTGAGGTCGTCCAAGACGCGGCTGGTGTGCTGGATGGTTTCCTCGTTAAAGTCCAGGAGCGTGAATTGCGCCCAGTCGGAGAGGCCGTCTTCGGCGAGGAACTCCTGCACTTCGCGGGCGGGTCCGCAGCCCAGATTCAGAATCCGGAGCGGCGCCCCCCGGCGAGAGGCCCGCAAGCATTCCTGGCGCAGATAAGTCTTCAATTGCTTAATCCGGTTGCGATGAGCTTTGGCAGGCCATTGGCTCAGAAACCACACATTCACAACTTTGGCAAACATGGAAGCGCCCTCATAGGGGTCGCGCCAGATCATGTTTACCATCTCATAATCGCCCGCGTAGCCAAGGGGTTTATGGTAGGTCCGATAAGCGAACGGCGAGCACAAGACCAGCGGGTGGAGCTGCCGTTTGGAAAAGTTCTGATGAACCGGCCGCAGATCTCCCTCGATCTCCTCGGAAAGCGCCTCCAAGCGTTCGTGCATCGCATCAAAGCATGGAACCATCGCCGCGCCGATCTCGGCGACCGCTTTTTGCTCCAGTTCCAAACGGTTCCCCGTCGGGGCGGAGCGGATCTCCAGCTCCATTTGCTCGAGCCACAGACGGAGGTCCATCAGAAAGGTTTGCATATCGGCCACGACGACTTTGAAATCAGGCCGAACTTTATAGACCTGTTGCCATTGCCCGAGGAATTCCTCGAAGCCATTCTGGACCCGCGTTTCGGCGGCCGCGGGGGAAAAGGAAGAGACGCTGAAATTGGTTTCCTCGAGATTTGCCTGGCAAACGACCATGGTGCCGGCATTGACCAGGCTGGCGACGACGGCGCGGCCGCAATAAACCGCGCGCTCGTGGATGACGATCCGGAAGTCACTGAGGACCTCGGACAAGGAGAGGATGCCGTTGGGGTTATAGACTTCGAAGGCGACCTGGTACCGGCTCAAGCGCAGGAGACTGCCCCGCAACTCCAGTCCCTGACTGCTGCGGAACGTTACCAGGCTTTCTTTAAG
>Ga0137418_10006853_pt1 | contig 10470 bp, 7 predicted proteins | sample CZODoug3_1_2_16f_FD_122242 | JGI IMG/M metagenome (GOLD analysis project Ga0137418, IMG submission 122242) | Vadose zone soil fungal communities from Angelo Coast Range Reserve, California, USA - CZODoug3_1_2_16fungal (Hybrid Assembly) | ecosystem: Environmental > Terrestrial > Soil > Vadose... | reverse complement strand
ATCAGCACCGGCGCCTGCTCGTGATGCAGGCCGCCCAGCACCGAGACCTCGTACACCGCAGGCATCACCAGCGCGATCACTGCGATGAATAACATCGTCGTGTTGGTGCCGGCGGCGGCGCGTGAGAAGGTTTGTTTCTCGCGTCCGATGCCGCCCGCCAAAATGCTCAGTCCGAGCACCAGCAGGATGTTTCCGATGATGGAGCCGGAGAGCGAGGCCTTCACCACTTCCACGTGACCGGCGCGCAGAGCGAAGACGGCGATGATCAGCTCGGTGGCGTTGCCGAAGGTCGCGTTTAAGATCCCGCCGATGGTCGGCCCTGTGTGCGCTGCCAGCGCCTCGGTTGCTTCTCCCATCACGCCGGCCAGAGGGATGATGCCAACTGCCGCCGCAATGAAGACTGCGATCGGCGGCGCGTCGGTGAGGTGAAGGCCAATGGCGACCGGCACGGCCAGCAGGAGGACGTTCAGCCACAAATGCTCGGTCTTCAGCGGAAATTTCGCCCACCAGCCCGAAGATTCCTGCCTCGCAGACTGCTTCTTCGCCATGGGCCGACATTGTAGCGGAATTATTTTGGCCATACGCCAAAATGCACCTACAATCAGAGTTCCCCAATTCTTCCACTGGAGTTCGCTTGGCCACAGCCAGCATTCCCATCCTTTTGCTCACTTGCGGCTTGGCCCTTGCCAAACCGAAGTTCGGCGAGTTTCGCGTGCGGCAAGGGCTGGCGGGAGTGTTGGGCGGATTGCTCACGCTCGCCGTGGGCGCGGTATCGCTCGAGCAATTCAACAGCACTCTGCGCTTTCTGTTCGCGCCGGTCGTGACCATCGTCTCGCTGATGGCGCTCACCTTGATCGCCGAGCAGACCGGACTATTCCGCGTGCTCGCCTTCCACATCGCTCGTCGCGCGGGCGGAGACGGCCGCAAGTTATTCACTTACATCTTCATCATCGGAACCGCTACTGGTACCGTCTTCACCAATGACGCCGCCGTCCTGATCTTCACCCCGCTGGTGTGGCGGCTCATCGATGACGTAAGCCAGAACGACTGGACCGAGGCCAACAAGGTCCCTTTCTATTTTGCCGTGCTGTACGTTGCGAACTTGGTCGGCGCGCTATTGATCAGCAACCCTATCAATATCGTGGTGGCGAACCTTTTTTCCATCTCCTTCGCGGAATACGCGCGCTGGATGATCTTGCCGGCCGTCGCCAGCATGCTGGTCACGTATTTCGGATTGCGGCTCTACTTCCGGAGCGAGCTGCCGAAGACGTTCACGCTCGAGCGCGTCGCCGCCATGCAGGCTGCGACCGCGGCGGAGAAAAAAGCGCAGCGCGTGATGGCGCTCGTGCTCGGGCTCACCCTTGTTGCCTTCTTCGCCGCCAACTCGATCGGCCTTCCCTTCTGGAAGATCGCGGCGCTTGCCGCTTGCATCGCTCTGCTCGCCACCGCGCCCTTGCGCGTCGTGTCCCCGAAAGCCGTGGCGCGCGGAATCGGGTGGGATGTGGTGCTGTTCATGGCGGGAATGTTCGTGATCGCGGTCGGACTGCGCAACGCCGGGCTGAGCGCGCTGCTTCAGGATGCGCTCCGGGCGCTAGGCGACGCCACCCTGGGCGGCATGAGCTTCGTCGCCGCGCTGCTTTCAGGCGCCATGTCGTCGGTCATCAACAATCATCCCACTGCCGACATCATGGGACTCACCATCCGGGACATGAGTTTCGCAGCGGGACCGCAGGTAAACAGATTCCTGGCGCTCTCCGCGCTCATCGGCGGCGACCTCGGCCCCAAGATGCTTCCCATCGGGTCGCTGGCGGCGATGATCTGGTTTCGCTTGCTCGCCGACAAGGGCGTGCGCATCCACTACCGGCAATACATCGGCATGGGGATCCCGCTCACGCTTGCCGCGATCGTCTGCTCGGTGCTGGTTTTGCTCGCCGAGGTGAAATTCTTCGCGAATTAATGTAGCCGTCAGTCAGGGTAGAGCGTCCAATCGAGATAGCACTTGATTTTCAGCGTTTCTGGCTCATACTTAGGACACACAATGACCTCTCAGACTCCCCAGCCGGGTCCGCAGCCGGACTTCACCCACCGCTCTCTACCTGAGAACCCGTCGTTGTTGTGCTCGGTGTGCGCGAAGTGCGGCAAGCTGATCGCCGCCAGCATGCTGAACGACAATCTGCAGATCGCCGAACGCATCCACCACTGCAACTGAGTCGCGCAGCGCACGGACAAGGAGCTGCTCTCCTATATACTGTTCTGTTTGGCAATGAGCGCAACCACTTCCCAACTCCACACCGCACGCCGTTTTGATCGCGTAGGCTTTTCCGACATCGTCCAGATCCGCAACCGGGTGATGGCGATGCGCGCCGAAGGCCACCAGGTCTTCGAATTCCAGGGCGGTGAGCCGTTCATGGAGACCCCACAGCCCATCAAAGACGCAATGATGCGAGCGCTCAAGGAGAACAAGACGCGCTACGCGCCGTCGTCTGGGATCGCGCCGCTGCGCGAGGCCATCCTCGAGAAGGTAAAACGTAAGAACAAGATTCCCGCCGAACTCGACCAGGTGATCGTGACCAGCGGAGGCATGCAAAGCCTGTTCGGCTCATTCCAATCGGTGATGGATCCCGGCGACGAGCTGCTCATCTTCTCGCCTTACTGGACGCCCATCGTCGATCTGGCGAATTTCTGCGAAGCCAAGCCGGTGCTGGTCTCGACCGCCGACGCGCGGCGCGAGGGCATCCGCGCTACTCTCGAAAAGCACCTGACGTCGAACTCGCGCTGCATCTACTACAACTCGCCGCAGAACCCGGGCGGAGTCACGTTTACCCGGGCGGAAGCGGAGCAGGTCGCCGCCTTCGCCAGAGAACATGACCTGATCGTGTTGGCCGACGAGGCGTACGAAGACCTGGTCTATGACGGCGAGCACGTGTCGATCGCTTCACTGCCGGGAATGTTCGAGCGCACCATCACTTCCTTTACCCTCTCAAAATCTTTTGCCATGACCGGTTGGCGCATGGGATATGTGGTCGCCGCCGAGCCGTTTATGACCGCGCTGCGCAAGGCAGTGCTGTATTCGACCAATGGGGTCTCAACGCCGGCGCAATGGGCGTCAGTGGAAGCGTTCAAGCTCGATGAAAATTATTTTTCTGCGATGCGCGCCGAATATCGCAAGCGCCGCGACCTGATGAGCAACGGCCTGTGCGAGCTTGGCTTCAAGTGCGAAGTGCCCGCAGGAGCCTTCTATATCTTCCCCGACGCCACCCATCTCGATCACGACAGCCGCGCCGCCGCGGAAAAATTGCTGATGCAGGCCAAGGTCGCGACCATCCCTGGCATCGTCTTCGGTCCTCACGGCGAAGGTCATTTGCGCTTCTCCTACTCCACTTCCATCGAAAACATCGAGGGATGCCTGCAGTCGATCCGTAGGAACCTGTAATTTTTCTGACACATCACTGCTGACTGAACTTAGAATCAACTCATGCCAACAGGCCCGCGTCAGGACAGCTATTCGCAAGCGCTCGCGCGCTTGACCGAGATCTTCCGCCGCACTCGCGATAAGCATGAGGCCCATCGCGCGGCTGCGCCTGTACTGCATGAGATCGCCGATGATCCGGCGTATCTAACCTCAGTGCTGGAACGTTATCTGCGACGTCCTGGGGTATGGAACTCGACCCACTATCCCGTGCTCGGCGGCGGATTTGAATTGAACCCATATCACTCACTGGACATAAATTTCTGGGTCCCGCTTGCCGATGGCGATCCGGGTCTCTCTACGAAAGCCATCCATCATCACGGCCGCATGATCTTGAGCACGGTCAACATCTTTGGCCCTGGATACGAGCACTGGACCTTCAAGCCGCCACGACTTGTCGAACCAGAAAGAGAGATCTTCCATCTTGAACTCCTCGAGCATGGCCAGCACGCCCACGGACACATTGCGTTCGTGGACGCGAATATTCCCCATGTGCCGTTCTTCGCTCCGAAGCTTTCTGTCACAGTTGCGCTGTGGAGCAACAGCACCCCGACCACATGGCGAGACCATGCCAAGCGCATGCCGCTGGTGAAAGATCACGGCCCCAAGCTGCGAAAGGTTGCGCAACGTGTGGGACTCACCAAGACGCTCGACCTGAAGGTGCTGGAGTATTTCGATTTTTATCCGACGCCGCAGGGATTCAAGGGGATGCGCGACCGCAAAGAATTTGCCCGCGGGCCGAATGAGAACTTTGTCTCCGCGTTGTTCTACATAATTCAGCAGAGCGGTCGCAAGGAGCTGGCTCCGCTGATCCAGCAGGCGCTAGATTCTGGCGAAAAGCTGGAGAACCGCGAACTGATCACGCGCCTGCTCGGCGACTTGAAGGCCGACCGGCCGATCACGGCTCGCTATTCGCCCGGCCACACCGACGTCGCATTCGCGAACTTCCGCGCCCCTGATATCGAACGCGCGCTGGCTGCTCAATCTGCGGAACGCCTGCAGAAGGCTGCCGATGGGCGCTAATTCGTCGCTGCGCCGCGCCGCCAAGCGGCTGCTGCGCCCTCTCACCAACGATTTCGTCTACTCGCGCTTTCAGGCGCTTGCCATGGCATGGGACATCCGCGGCGGCAACTGGCGCGAACCCGAACTCAAGCTGCTTCCCTATGCCGTGCGCTCAGGCGAGACCGCGCTCGATATCGGCGCCAACTTCGGCGTTTATTGCTATCACCTCTCGCGCGCGGTCGGTCCGCAAGGAAAAGTCTTCGGCTTCGAGCCCATCCCCTTCACCTTCGGTGTGCTCTCCAATGTTCGCCGACTGCTTGGGATGCGCAACGTGCAACTGTTTAATCACGGATGCAGCAACGCCGCTGGCGAAGTGGTCTTTAGTGTTCCGCTACAGGATTCTGGCGGAGTCTCCGCCGGGCAAGCGCACATCGGAACCCGCAACGACGAGCACGCCGGTAAAGAGAAGCAGGTGCGCTGGAAGGCGACGCGAGAAATTCCTGCCACGCTGATCAAGCTGGATGACTTCCTCAGGGGATTCCAGATCGCCGAGCTGACGCTGATCAAATGCGACACTGAAGGCGCCGAGTTTATGGTGTTTCAAGGTGCGTCAGCGCTGCTCGACCGCTTTCTCCCGACGGTGATCCTTGAGATCAATCCGTGGTTTCTGGAAGGCTTTGGGATCCGGCTGGAGCAGCTCTTAGATTTATTTCTGCGGCGCAGCTATGAGATTTATCGTTTCAGGGAAGATGGCGGCGACCGACTGGAACCGGTGCAACCGGATCAGATCGTGGAAGACAACTATGTCTTCATCCATCCGCGGTTCAAGGAACGTTTCGCTGGGTTGTTGAAGTCCGCTCCCGTCGCGCAGCCATTAACTACGTAACTCCACCACCGTCGCCCCCGCGCCGCCCTCATTCTGCTGCGGCTCGGAGACTGTAGCAACGTGTGGATGCGTGCGCAAGTAATCGCGCAGAGCCTTGCGCAAGATTCCCATGCCGCTGCCATGCACGATGCGCACCCGCGGCAAGCCGGCGAGGAATGCGCGGTCGACGAAGCGCTCCACCAGCCGCGTGGCTTCGTCCACGTTCTCGCCGATCACGTTGATCTCGGAAGGAGCGGAATCGGAATCCACCGATACCGAGATTCCGCGCGCCCGCGCCGCCTGAACCGGAGAGATGCGAGGTTTGTCCCCGTCTTCTTCTTCGGGACGATTTAGCACTTCTGCCACGTCGGCGCGCGCCACCTTCATCTTCATGATGCCGACTTCGACTTCGAAGGTGTTGTCGTCGATGCGACGCTTCACGGTTCCCGAGCGGCCCAATGATTTCAGCTTCACCATGTCGCCTACCGCGATGTTCTTGACCAAGCGAGGCTGCGCCGCGAATTCAAAGAGCAGTTCGACTCCACCGTGGTCGCGCACACCACCGGCGCCGACGTCGGTGGAGTCGAACTGCTCTTTGAATTCGCGGCGCAGCTTGGCGATGCGGCGCTCCGCCTCCTTGCCCAGCTTGGTCGCTGCGGCGCGCTCCTGCACCGCTCCTACTGTCTCGCGGGCACGGTACTCAAGATCGCGCAGTACTTGCTCCAATTTTTTCTCCAGTTCTTTCAGCTTGGAACGCTGTTCCTTCATGCCTTCCGCGCCGAGTCGGTTTTTCTCGCGCGCCACTTCCTGCTCGCGATTGCGCAGTTCGAATCGCTCGCGCTCAATCTCGGCGATGTCGGAATTAAGCCTGTCGAGGAACCGGGCGATGTCCTGCGTCTGGGAGCTCAGGCGCGAGCGCGCGGAGTCCACGATGCTGCGGTTCAGCCCAAGCCGCTGCGCGATATTGATGCCGGCAGAGGCCCCGGGAACACCAACGCGCAGCTCGTAGGTCGGCTGCAGCGTAGCTTCGTCGAAACCGACCGAGGCATTCAAAACTCCCGACGCATTCGCGGCATAGACCTTGAGCGATGTGTGGTGAGTGGAGATCACGCTGACGCATCCTGCCATGCGGAAATGGTCGGCGATGGCTACTGCCAGCGCAGCGCCCTCTTCCGGATCGGTGGCCGAGCCGAGTTCGTCCAGCAGCACCAGCGAATCGCGCGTGGCGGTGCGCGAGATGAAATCGATGTTGGTGACGTGCGCGGAAAAAGTCGAGAGGCTTTGCTCGATGGACTGGTAGTCCCCGATATCTGCCAGCACTGCGTCGAAGACCGGAAGCTCGGCCTTCTGCGCCGGAACCGGGATACCCGCTTGCGCCATCAACGACAGCAGGCCGATGGTCTTCAGCGCAACCGTCTTTCCGCCGGTGTTGGGGCCGCTGATGATGAGCTGGCGGTGATTTCCGGTCATTTCCACCGACAGCGGTACGACGCTCGCACCTTTACCGCGCAGGTTGCGTTCCAGCAAGGGATGCCGCGCCTTGTCGAGCGAGAGAGTCCCGCTGCAGAAGACCGGCGCCACGCATTGGTAGTCGTTCGCGAAACGCGCCTTGGCAAACTGCAATTCCAATTCTGCGAGAACATCAGTGGCAGCCGCGATCGCAGGAGCCTGCTCCCCCACACGGCGGGTCATCTCCAGCAGGATGCGGTGCACCTCTTCGTGTTCTTCATCGATCAGCCGGACGAGCTCGTTGTTCTGCTCGATGGTTTCCATGGGCTCGAGATATACCGTCTGGCCGCTGGAGCTGGCGCCGTGCACCACGCCTTGCACCTTGCGCTTCTGCTCGACCTTCACCGGGATGACGAAGCGCTCGCCGCGGATGGTGATCAGCTCATCCTGCACAGCGCCGCCTTCGGTGAGCCGGCGCAAGTGCGCGCGCAAGGATTCCTGGATAACTCGTTTCTGCTTTTCAATCTCGCGGCGGATGCGATTGAGTTCGGGCGAGGCTTTGTCGTCAAGTGTGCCGTCGGGCAGGATCTTATTCTTGAAATAGCTCAGCAGGGAGGAGAAGTCACCGATGCGAGCTGAGAGCCGCGCCACCGCCGTCCATTCCTGCTGCATCGCTGCCGGGGGCTGTTGCGCGATCTTGCGCCACTCCGTCGCACGCTCGATCACAGCCACGATGTCGCGCAGCTCCAGCGACTCCAGCGCCGCCCCGGCGATGGCAGCGCGCGCGATCAGCTGACCGTGATCTTCGAGTCCGTGGAATTCGAAACCGCCGCCCACGCGAAGGAACTCGCGGACTTCCACTGTCAGTTGCTGCTGCTCCTCAAACCATGCGCGGTCGCTGGACGGCGCAAGCGCCGCCACCCGCGCCGCGCCGAGTGGCGAACGTGTGTACGCGCGCAGCAGTTCGCGCAGTGCAGGAGATTCAAGCACCGGCGAACTGGAATGTTGGAGTGGACCCGACACAGCGTATTCATGTTACACGCCGCGAAACTTCAGTCCTTAGCGGCGAGGCGACCGGTCTCGTTGGGGTCGGGGACCACTTCTCCCAGCGCCGGCAGAGAAATCACAAACACCGCGCCGCCTTGCGGACGGTTGTGCGCACTGATCTGTCCTTGATGGTCTTGCACGATTCCATAGCTGGCACTCAGTCCCAGACCAGTACCTTTACCCACGGGCTTGGTGGTGTAGAAAGGATCGAAGACGCGGCTGGGGTCCTTCAACCCGGGCCCGCTGTCGGTAACTTCGACGATCACAGCGTTCTTCTCGCGATGGGTACGGACGGTCACTTTGCCCCCACCGATCTCGGACAGCGCATCGACTGCATTGTTCATCAGGTGGAAGAAGACCTGCAGCAACAGGTTGGGATCGCCCCACACTCCCGGCAGGCCCTCCTGAAGGTCGACCATCAACTCGATCTTGTGGCTCATCAGGTCGAGTTCGCGCAGCTGCACCGCGTTGGTGAGGAGCGCATTGATGTTGACCGGCTTCTTCTCTCCGGGCGACTGCTGCGCGAAGGAGAGCAGGTTCTGTACCAGCCGCCTTGTGCGGCGTGCCTGATTGCCGATCTTGCCGGCCATCTCGCGCGGTGCGTCGGAGAGCGCGGGGTCGTTGGCCAGAAGATCGGAGTAGCCGAGGATCGAGGTCAGTGGATTATTCATTTCGTGCGCTGCGCCTGCCACCAGTTGGCCGAGTGCAACCATCTTTTCCGACTGGATGGCGTGCGACTGCAATCGCTTCATATCATCGAGCGATGTTTCTGAGCGTTGTAAGAACGTGACCAAAGACCGGTCGACCAGCGTCTGCTTCCAGAACAGTAGAGAAGTCAGCACCAGCATGGCGGCGAAGGTCAGCACCAGGCGGAAGATCACGATGCCGTGCGGGGTGTATCCGCCGTACATGGTGTAGACGCCCATGATAGGGATGGTCGCGGTGGCGAACATCGCCAGACGCGCTGGCCACAATCCCTGCACCTGTTCGGGCGCCGGCGTGCGGTGCTCCTCCAGCCGGTCAAAGCGTGCCGTCCACGAGGCGACCGCGTACCACAACACTGAAGTCAACAGTGGCAGGTCGTAGTAACTGCCGGTGTAATAGGCGTTTTTGGTTATGGCAACATTGATGGCCTGCGAAGCGAGCAGGTAGAGAACCGCCGCCCCGAAAAAGCTGCGGTAAAGCGCGCGCCATGCGCCTGAGGCTTGCAACCACAAGGTTCCCAGCAAGCCGACGAAGATCATGTTCTCGAAGAATTGCAACCGTGCAAAATTTATGCCGTACTCGGCCTGATCGAAATGGATGAACTGCCACGGTGTAACAAAGAAGAAATACAGGTATACGAACCAGAGCACGATGATCGAGAGATCGAGCAGGCCGATGTTCGGGCGGTCCTTCACCGGTTCACGATGCGGCTGCAGCCCGAGCGCGGCGAGCAGGGGCACACCCTTCAGGAAGTACAGGGCGTCCCAGGGAGAGACCTGCGGATACTCTGTTCGCAAGTAGACTTCGTAGTAAGCCCAGACGAATTGTCCCATGCCCCACAGCGCGAAGCTCGCGGTCATGAGCACCCAGAACTTCCGCATCTCGGGGGAGCCGCGACGCACATTCGACCACGACGCAACGACCAGTAATATCCCGACCAGGCACTGAAGTATGTTTCCGAAGGCAGCGAGTTTGAACCCGGGGCCGAGCAGAGCCGTCCCGGCGGCATACACTCCCAGTATTAGGGCTGCGAACAGCCATGCTCTCTGCACAGGTTTAAGCATCGGTGGTTACCATTGTTCTATAGCACACATATGTACGAAAGTTACGGAGGTAATGCGGGGCGTTGTACCTTCGGACACGTCCCAGCGAAAACGCGGCTCTGTTAGAATCCGGATTTTATGGCCTTCCCCGTCCATCGCATGCGCCGGCTAAGGGCTTCTACCGGGTTGCGTAATTTAGTTCGCGAGACCCGCTTGAGCCCTGCGAACCTGGTTTACCCGCTCTTCGTGTGTCCCGGAAAAGGAGTGCGCAAAGAGATCCGCTCCATGCCCGGGGTCTTCAATCTTTCTGTTGATGAAACGGTAAGAGAGGCCGAGGCCGCTCGCTCGCTGGGCATCCCCGCCATCATTCTTTTTGGATTACCAGAGTCAAAAGATGAGCAGGCCAGCGGCGCCTGGATCGATGACGGGATCGTGCAGCAGGCCACGCGCGCTATCAAGCGCCAAGTGAAGGACCTGCTGGTGATCGGCGACGTTTGCCTGTGCGAGTACATGAGTCACGGGCATTGTGGCGTGGTGAGACGCACTACTACCACGGATAGTAAGAGTTCCGGCAAAAAGTCGGGAGCTGCGGCTGCCGCCGCGAAGGACGCAGAATATGAGATCGTCAACGATGCGTCTTTAGAGATTTTGGCGAAGACTTCGGTATCGCTGGCGAAAGCGGGCATCGACATCATCGCTCCATCCGACATGATGGACGGTCGCGTTGCGGCGATTCGCTCTTCGCTAGATGGCGCCGGCCACGAGAACACGCCCATTCTTTCTTATGCGGCGAAATTCGCGTCGGCTTTTTACGGTCCGTTTCGCGAAGCTGCTGACTCTGCTCCTGCATTTGGCGATCGCCGCACCTATCCGATGGACGTCGCCAACGT
>Ga0137418_10006852_pt1 | contig 10472 bp, 9 predicted proteins | sample CZODoug3_1_2_16f_FD_122242 | JGI IMG/M metagenome (GOLD analysis project Ga0137418, IMG submission 122242) | Vadose zone soil fungal communities from Angelo Coast Range Reserve, California, USA - CZODoug3_1_2_16fungal (Hybrid Assembly) | ecosystem: Environmental > Terrestrial > Soil > Vadose... | reverse complement strand
GGCGGCGGGAATCGCGCCGCTGGAGCCGCGCCCGTGAAGGTGGCCTCCTTTTCGCAGCGCCGGTTCGATGCGGCGAAGCTGCAGAAGCTGAACCTGTTCGAGACGGAGCGCTTCTTCCTCGACGTCTACTGTCTCGAGCCCGGGCAGGCGCAAAAGGCGCACGCGCATGCGGGCAGCGACAAGGTCTACGCGGTCCTCGAGGGCAAGGTGTACGCCAGGGTCTCCGGCGAGGAGCAGGAGCTCCAAGCCGGCCAGGCGGTGCTGGCGCCGGCCGGCAGCGAGCATGGAATCGAGAACAGATCGGGGGCCCGGGCGGCCGTCCTGGTGCTCATGGCGCCCCGGCCTCTTTGACAGCGCGGCCGCATCTGGTTAGGTTCGCGGTCGCCCGGCCATCCCGGGCGGCGCGGATTTTCGCCCACCTTGAGTGACGCGCCTTACAAATCTCACTCTAAGCGGCTGGGTTTTTTGTTCAGCCATCGTGGTGGGTGGAAAGGTTGCCCGCGGTGGCGAACACGAGCTCTCCCGAACCGAAGCCCTCCACCCTCGCCGTCCACGGAGGCGAGCCGCGCAAGAAGGCGCACGACTCCGTCACTACGCCGATCGTCTTCTCCGCCACCTATGCTTTCGCCGACACCGCGGAGATCGAGCGGTACTTCACCGGCGAGATCGAGCGCGAGGAGTACGGCCGCTACGGCAACCCGACCGTCCGCGCGGCGGAGCTGAAGGTGGCCGCCCTGGAGGGCGCGGAGGCCGCCGCCCTCTTCGCCAGCGGCATGGCCGCGGCCACCACCGCGCTCCTCGAGCTGCTCAAGGGCGGCGATCACGTCGTCCTCACCAGCGACTGCTACCGGCGGACGCGCCAGTTCGTCACCCGGTTCCTCTCCCGGCTGGGCGTCGAGTCCACGCTGGTGGAACCCGGCGACGAGGCTGCGCTGCGAGCCGCCCTGCGCCCGGGTCGGACCAAGGTCATCCTCGCCGAGTCCCCTACCAACCCCTATCTGCGCGTCGCCGACCTGTCGCTGTTCGCCCGGGCCCGGGATGCCTGCCCCGGAGCGAACCTGATCATCGACGGCACCTTCGCCACCCCGGTGAACCAGCGCCCGCTCGCGCACGGCGTCGACCTGGTCATCCATTCCTGCACCAAGTACCTGGGCGGCCACAACGACCTGCTCGCGGGCGCGGTCTGCGGGCGCGCCGGATTGGTGCAAGCGATCAAGGACCTTCGCGGCGTGCTCGGCGGCGTGCTCGATCCGCAGAGCGCCTTCCTGCTCATCCGCGGCCTGAAGACGCTGCCCCTGCGCGTGCAGCGCCAGAACGAAACCGCGCTTGCCGTGGCGCGCTGGCTCGAGCAGCACCCGCGAGTGCACCGCGTGTTCTACCCGGGGCTGCCGAGCCATCCCGATCACGCGATCGCGCTCAAGCAGATGCGGGGGTTCGGCGGCGTGGTGAGCTTCCGTGTCCGCGGCGACGCGCGCGCGACCTCGCGGGTGATCGACGCGTGCAGGCTCGCCACCATCGCGCCGTCGCTGGGAGCGACCGAGACCCTGATCGAGCAACCCGCATACATGTCCTACTTCGAGCTCACCACCGAGGAGCGGCAGGCGATCGGCATCCACGACGATCTCATCCGGCTTTCCCTCGGGCTGGAAGACGCCGAGGACGTGATCGCGGACCTGCAGCAGGCGCTGTCGGCGTAAGCTGCGCGCCGTGGACACGCCAGACCGGCTGCGAGGCTCGGCCCTCGGGCTTGCTTCCGCGCTGCTCTTCGGGCTGGGAGCGCCGGTCTCCAAGCTGCTGCTCCCGGGCACGCAGCCGCTGGTCCTCGCCGCCCTGCTCTACCTGGGCGCGGGCCTGGCATTCCTGTTGGCGCGGCCTAGCCGGGCGGAAGCGCCGCTGGCCCGGTCCGATGCGCCCTGGCTCGCGGCGTCGGTGATCGCGGGGGCGGGCGCGGCGCCCGTGTTCATGCTCTTTGGACTGGCCCGCCTGAGCGGCCTGGCCGGATCGCTCCTCCTGAACCTCGAGGCGCCCTTCACCATCGCGCTCGCCGTCCTGGTCTTCCGGGAGCATCTGAGCCGGCGCGAAGCGGCCGCCGCGGCGATCGTGGTCCTGGGCGGAGCCTTGCTCGGCGCGCGCGGGGGATGGTCCGGATCCGCCGCCGGCGCGGTCTCCATCGCGCTCGCCTGCCTCTGCTGGGCGATCGACAACAACCTCTCTGCGCGACTGGCGCTGAAGGACCCGATCCGGGTGCTGCGCATCAAGGCGCTCTGCGCCGGCGCGGCGAACCTGGTCCTGGCGCTCGCCCTCGGCGGCTCGCTGCCGCCCATCGCCACTTGCGCCGCCGCGCTCGCCCTCGGCTCGGTAAGCTACGGGGCAAGCCTGATGCTCTACCTCCGGGCGCAGCGGGCGCTGGGCGCCGCGCGGCAGGCGGTCCTCTTCGCGGCGGCGCCCTTCGCGGGCGCGCTGGCGTCGGTGCCGCTGCTCGGGGATCGACCCTCGGCCCTGGATCTCGCCGCCGCGGCGCTGATGGCGCTGGGGATCGCAGGCCTGCTGCGGGCGAGGCACGCGCACCTGCACACGCACGAGCCGCTCGAGCACGATCACCTGCACGTGCACGACGCCCACCACCAGCACGCGCACGAATCAGGGATCGCCGAACCTCATGCGCACCCGCACAAGCACGACCAGGTGACGCACGCGCACCCGCACCTCTCCGACCCGCACCACCGTCATCCGCACCGGTAGCGCAGGAACAGGTGCCCTCCGTTCCGGCGCACCGAGAGCAGCGCCAGCGGCACGCCGGCGAGATCGCGCGCTTCGGCCAGCGCCTTGCGCCGGTCGCCTGTCCAGCGGCCGAACAGACGGGGCGAAACGGTGAGGAAGAGCTCGTCGACCAGCCCCGCCGCGAGCAGCTCGGCGAACAATCCCGGCCCTCCCTCGCAGAGGATCCGCCGGTGGCCGGCGCCGCGCATGGGCGCCAGGATCTCCCGGGGCTGGAACTTGCCCTCGATCAGCACGCCACCTGCGCGCAGCGCGGGATGCGCGCGATCGACGCGCCCCGATCCGGTGACGACGTACAGCGTGGGCCGCTCGGGAAGCCCCAGGGCCTTCCGCAGCTCGGCGAACAGGGCCGCGGCGTCCGGGAAGATGGACTCCGGGAACCAGAAGTCGTTCCTGGTCGCCCGCAACGTGCCTGCGCCGATCAGCACCGCGTCCGCGCACGCCCGCAGCAGGCCCATGAGGAATCGATCCGCGGCCGAGCCGCCGCTGACGATCGCGCCCGACTCTCCGCTCGCATCGGGAAACGCCACCACCCCGTCCACGGACTCGACGAAGTTCGCCACCACGCACTCGGGCGCAAGCCAGAGATCGCTGCCGTAGGCGCGTTCCAGCGCCGCCGGAAGACCCATCCGGAGGCCGACCCGGGCGGAATCGAAGAGGACGTCGAACTGAGGAAAGGTTTGCATGGCGCGCTGCGGAATGAGAGAAGCGGCTCCGTGTCGATCCTGGTCGTCGGACACTATTGCCACGACACGCTGTTCGGCAACGCTGGGACGCACCGGACCGTCGGCGGAACGGCGGCATATGCCTCGGCGATCCTGGAAGCGCTGGGCGAGTCATACGAGGTGGTCGCCAAGGTCGGGGCGGACTTCCTCTACGACGACCTGGTCTCGCGTCCGGCCATCGTGGTCCCGGGGCCGACGACTTCGTTCATCGACGATTACCGGGGCACGGAGCGGTTGGAGCGCGTCGACGCCGTGACGCCCGCCATCGAACCTGACGATCTCCGCGGCACATGGGAAGTAGGCCTGGCCGGCGCCGTCGTCGGGGAAGTACCGCCGCGGACGCTCCAACGGCTGCGGCGGATCAGCAGGATCGTGGTGGCCGACGCGCAGTCCATCCTTCGCGAGATCTCGCCCCGCGGCGAGGTCTTCCTCCGCCGGCCCTCCGAGGAGGTGCTCGGGCTGATCGACGTCCTGAAAGCGAGCCGCAGGGAGGCCGAAGTCCTCGACGTGCGGGCGCTCCAGGGAAGGCTGACGCTCGTGGTCACCGACGGAAAAGAGGGCTGCAGCGTGCTGCGCGGATCTGCCCGGTTCCACCTGCCGGCCTATCCCGCGCAGGAGAAGGATCCCACCGGCGCGGGCGATTGCTTCCTGGCGGGCTTTGCGGCGGCGCTGGCGCGCGGCCTGCCCCTCGAGAGCGCCGCGCGGGTGGGCGCATGGTGCGGAGCGCGGGCGGTCGAGCACATCGGGTTGCCGCGCCTGACGCCGCAGGAAGCGCGGGCGGCGATGGGGTGTGCCCGACCGCCCTGAGCGATCAGAACCGTCCCGACATCGCGGTCACGGCGAAGCCGTTCACGTTCGACTCGCCCGGGTCCCTCTCCGCGTACGAGCGGCGCGGCGGAGGCTGTGTCGCGGACTCGTACACACCGTAGCCCGCCCCGGCGAGGATGCCGATGCCTGCCCCGATCATGAGGTTCCTGGCCCAGTTGTTTCCCTGATCGATCAACGTGACTCCCCCGCCGACGAGCGTGCCCGCGACGCCGCCGTACAGCGCGTCCGTGGCGATGATCGCGACCGCCGAGCGGCCGCTCGGGACCGTGGCCACGCCGCCGACGTCCTCGTCCGAGCGGACGGTGGTGCGCGGAGGCGGCACGTCATTGGGATCGCTCGGGTTCACCACCACCTGGGTGGAGGGCCCGGGCTGAGGCTGTGTCTGGGTCGTCACCGTGGTCGTCGCGGGCGGCGGAGCCGGCTGCTGCTGCTCGGTGGTCACGGTGGTGGTGGTTTGCGCGGCCGCCGGCAGGGCCACGAACGCCAACGCGAGCGCGAGGGTCTTCGACATGGTGGTCTCCCGGAAGTGGTCTCCGGGAAACAGTTTGCCCGCTCGCGCAAGCCGACAACCCACGGCCTCGAAGGCGCCCGCCTCTCCGGCCTGCACCGGCGGGCGCCATGGCGGCTACCGTGCAGCCTCCTTGCAACTCGTCTCCATCTCGCCCAACCGCTTGCTGGCCGCTGCTCTCGTCTCCTCGTTGCCGTTGCGCACGAACATCCGCACGGCGCGGCGCTCCAGCTGCAGGGCCTCCGCACACTTGCCCAATCCTCGCGCGACCACCGCAAGGCCTTCGATCATGTTCGGGTTCCAGGGTTCCAGATCGAGCGCGCGGTTGGCGAATGCGAGCGCGTCCTTGGCTTTGCCTAGCGCAACCAGGGCCCCTGCGGTTCCCTCCTGTGCCCAGGCACTGTCGGGATTCAGCTCGGCGGCCTTCTGAAATGCGAGGCGGCGTTCCAGGTCATTTGGCGTGCTGCGGGCGAGCGCGAGCCAAGCACGAAAATCCGTCTTGCGGGCATCGGCGATCGCACGCAGCCGGTCGGCGTCGATCTCCTTGCCGTCGAGGCGGGCCCGTTCGGTCAGCGCTTGCGGGTGCTGCGGGTCCTCCCGCAACGCCTCGTCCAGCTCGGCGCGCTCGGCGTCTGGCGTTGTGCGCGCCCGGGCCTGGTAGAGGATCAAGTGGACGTCAGCGGATGAGAGGGGCGCCTCGGTGTACTTCAGGGAGGCGCTCGTCGTCACCTTGTAGAACGCGTACCGCGCTGACTTCGCGTACACCGCGAGCGCGGCGTCGAGGCTGGCCAGCGTCGCCGGCCGCGCAGGATCGTACTCCGGGAACGCCGCCCTCCAGGCCGCGTCCGGATCTTCTCCGTCTGCGAGGCGCTTCTGGTACGCGGTGAACTGCTTGTCGCGCTGGTTCCAGAGCCAGTGGTACAGGAGCCAGCTGGACAGGTGGAAACGGCCGGCGCTGCCGGTGCTTTCCGCTCCGCGCCATTCGAGGAGCTCGCGGGCCGGCGCTACCTGCTGGTTCTGGCTGAACGCGTACATGAAGTCCGTGGGCATGGTGCCGACCGACGGGCCCTGCGTACTGGCTCCGCGGACGATGTGGCTGAACTGCGCCGATACGTTCTGACGCTGCTCCTCGGGCTTCGCCACGGTCTGGAGGAAGGCCGCGAGCCCTTCGGCAAACCAGGCGGGCTGTTCCGGGAATTGATAGTGCGACAGCAGATGCGCCAGCTCGTGCGCCACCACTTCATCGGAGGCCCTGCTCCCGACGACGGGCATCGCGATCAACGGCTCGTCGTGCCAGCTCGTCTTGAAGTACGCCCCCACGTCAGGGGAGCCGGCAAGGGTCGCGAAGTCCGACGGGGAGGCGGGCGCCACCACCCGGACTCGCCCCGGTACATCGACCTCCCCGTTGAAGAGCCCGTTCAACACCAGGCCGCGCATGGTTTCCAGGCTCTTGATCAGGCCTTCGACCTTGAAGCGGGACATGTCGGTGTCGAGGAGGAAGTGCGCCGTCTTGTACTCGCGCCATTCGGGTCCACCCCGGGCCGGGCAGGTCCAGCCGAAGGCGGGCGAGGCGAGGAGCGCGGCGAGGGCCGGGACCAAGACGAGAATACGCATGCCCGGATGCTAGCCTGAGCAGGGGCCTCGGATGAACGCCTTCTCTTCCTCCGGATTCATCCTCAACATCCAGCAACCGGAGACGAGGAGCGACACATGCGGTCATTCCGCAGTCCGGTCATGCGTTCTAGCCATGGCGGACGCGCGGCGCCCCCGCGCCAGAGCGCAGCTCCGCCGCAATCCGGCCCAGGGTCCCGATCGCCGCCTCGACCCGGGGCGACCAGACCAGGCCGCAGCTGATCCGGATGCAATGCTCGTAATCCTGCCGCGCCGAGAAGATGGGACCGGGCGCGATGGCAATGCCCGCCGCCAGCGCGCGGTCGTGCAGCTCGAGGGCGGAGATGCCGCCCGGGAGCTCGACCCAGACCACTCCGCCGCCGTCCGGGCGGGTCGCGCGGGTGCCGGCCGGAAAGTGCGCCGCCACCGCGTCGCCCAGGCTCCGCATCATGGCTGCGACCGACTTGCGCAGCGAGCGCAGATGCCGCTCGTAGTAGCCGCCGGCGAGAAACTCCGCGAACGCGAGCTGCTGCAGCGACGCCGTCGCGACGGTCTGCGCAAACTTGAGGAGCGCGACCCGCTCACGATACCGGCCCGGAGCCACCCACCCCACCCGCCAGCCGGGCGCCAGCGTCTTGGAGAAGCTGCTGCAGTAGAGCACGAGCCCGCGCTTGTCGAAGGACTTGGCCGCGCGCGGACGCGAGTCCCCGAAGTACAGGTCGCCGTAGAGGTCGTCCTCGATCAGCGGCACTTCGCGCGCTCCCAGCATTTCGACCAGCCGCTCCTTGTTCGCGTCCGGGATCACGCACCCGAGCGGATTGGAGAAGTTCGTCACCGCCAGCACCGCGGCGATGCGCCTGGACTTCAGCGCGCGTTCCAGCGCGTCCAGGTCGATGCCCTGGCGGGGACAGCTGGGGATCTCCACGGCCTTCAGCCCCAGCGCCTCGATCAGCTGCAGCGATCCGAAGTACGCGGGAGACTCGATGGCGATCGCGTCTCCCTGCCGGGACACCGCGAGCAGCGAGAGCTGCACGGCCTCCATCGCGCCGGAAGTGACGATGAAGTCTTCCGGAGAGAGGGTGCATCCCCAATCCAACGACAGCCGCGCGAGCTGCCGCCGCAGCGAGCGCGCTCCGGGCGGCAGCTCGTACGCGAATCCACCGCCCTCGCGCGCGATGCCCGCCGCGATGCGGCCCAGGCGCCGCCAGGGGAAGAGGTCCGGATCCGGCTGGTTGCACCCGAGCGGGACCAGGTCCGGATCGCGCGCGCTGTCCACCACCTTCGCCACCAGCGCGCTCACCGTCACCGGAGTGGCCCCACTCGCGGGACTGGTCGGCGGCGGCTCTGGCGGAAGCGGCCGCTGCCAGCGGACGTAGTGCCCCGACTGCGGCCGGGCCTCGATCAGTCCCCGCGACTCCAGCTTGAGATAGGCCTGGAGCACGGTAGAGACGCTGACGCGCTCGCGCTCCGACAGGCGGCGCACCGAAGGCAAGCGATCTCCGGGCCGCAAAGCGCCCACCCGCATCGCTTCCTCCAGCTTGCCGCAGACGCGCTCGTACAGCCTGGTCTGGTGCATGCGCGGCAGTGTGGCCGGAACCGGTACAGCCCGCAACTTGGGAAACTGTACCGGTCACAGATGCGTCCGACTGCATCTGTTCCGCTCGAGCGCGCCGCGGTAGATGCTGGCAGCATGCGGCCCGATACCTTGCTGGTCCACGCTGGAGAGCCCCGCCCGCGCGACGGCGGCGCGGTGACGATGCCCATCTATCAATCGAGCACGTTCGAGGAGTCGGAGGCCCGCGGGTACCACGACATCCGCTACGCCCGCCTCTCCAACACGCCCTCCCATGAGGCGCTGCACGCGAAGCTCGCTGCGCTCGAGGGGGCGGAGGCGGCGCTGGCGACGGCGAGCGGCATGGCGGCCATCAGCGCGACCCTGTTCTCGATGCTTCGCGCAGCCGACCACGTGCTGGCGCAGGAGGGGCTCTACGGCGGCACCCACGATCTGCTGACGCGGGACCTGCCGCGCCTCGGGATCGAGGTCACGTTCGTCCCCGGGGACGATCCGGCAGCTTGGCGAAAGGCCGTCACTCCACGAACGCGCCTGTTCTACCTGGAGGCGATGACCAACCCGCTGGTGCGGATCGCAGACCTGCCGGCCGTACCAGCCTTCGCGCGCGAGCGCGGCCTGATCTCCGTCATCGACAACACCTTCGCCACCCCGCTCGCGTTCCGTCCCCTCCGGCACGGCTTCGACCTGGTCGTGCACAGCGCCACCAAGTACCTGAACGGCCACAGCGACCTGATCGCCGGCGCCGTGATGGGCGCTGCGGCCCGCGTGCGGGAAGTGAAGCGCACGCTCGATCACCTGGGCGGCTCGCTCGATCCGCACGCCTGCTTCCTGCTGCAGCGCGGGCTGAAGACGCTGGGCGTACGCTTCCGCCAACAGTGCGCTACCGCGCTGCAGATCGGGCAGTTCCTCGAGGAGCACCGCGCGGTGGCGCGCGTCAACCACCCGGGGCTGGCGAGCCATCCGCACCACGCGCGGGCGCGCGAGCTGTTCGCCTACTTCGGCGCCATGCTCAGCTTCGAGCTCAAGGGCGGCGTCGAGGCGGCCGAGCGGATGTTCTCGCGGTTCACCCTGCCGCTGCACGCTCCGAGCCTGGGAGGCCCCGAGACCCTGGTGACGCGCCCGGCGGCAACCTCTCACGCCGGTCTCGCTCCGGAAGATCGCGCGCGGATCGGAATCTCCGATTCCCTGGTGCGGGTCTCGATCGGCCTGGAGGCCGCGGAGGACTTGATCGAGGACTTCGGCAAGGCGCTTGCGTAGAGCCGCTACTTTGCGCGCAGCGCCGCGAGGTGGCCAGCACTGCAGTTGTAAAACAACCGCAAGGTCGAACTTGAAGGCAACCCCCGGTTCGCGCCTTTGCCCACCTTGAGGCATCCTCCCCGGGATGGACCGCCACCTCGATCCCCGGAACGACGCCATCGCGCCCGCTTTGGCCGTCGGCACCATGAACTTCGGCAAGCGCACCCCGGAGCCGGAGGCGCATCGCATCGTCCACAGGGCCTTGGAACGTGGGCTGATTTTCTTCGATACTGCGAACGCGTACGTCGGGGGTGAATCCGAGCGGATCCTGGGCCGCGCGCTGGGAAGCCGCCGCGCGCAGGCGCGCATCGCCACCAAAGTCGGCATCGGCCCCAGCATGACCGAACCGGAGGGTCTTGCGCCGGAGCGGATCTCCGCGGCGGTCGAGGAAAGCCTGCGCCGGCTGGGGACCGACCGCGTCGAGCTGTACTACTTCCACAAGCCCGATCACTCCCGACCTCTGCAGCCCTCGCTGCGGGCGATGGAGAAGCTGATCGCGAGCGGAAAAGTGGGGGCGTTCGGCGCCTCGAACTTCGCTTCCTGGCAACTCCTGGAGATGATCCAGGCCGGCCTCAAGCCGCGCGTGTCGCAGCAGATGTACAACCTGCTCGTCCGCCAGCTCGAGGTCGAGTATTTCCGCTTCGCCCAGAAGTACGGCGTCCATACCACCGTCTACAACCCGCTGGCCGGAGGTCTCCTGGCCGGCAAGCTCAAGCGGGACGCCCCGCTGGAACCCGGGTCGCGCTTCGACAAGAACCCGATGTACCAGAAGCGGTATCTCAGCGACCGTTTCTTCGAGCTGGCGGACGCCTTCACCGGGCTGTCCCTGGAAGCGGGTCGGACGCCGGTGGAGCTGGCCTACCAATGGGTGGCTGCCCGCCCCGGCGTCGACTCGATCCTGCTCGGGCCCGCGTCCGTGGAGCAGCTGGACGCCGCCATCGACGCGCTGGCCAAGCCGCTCCCGAAGGAGATCATCGATCGAGCCGACCAGCTCCACCGCGCCTTCCAAGGCACCGACGCGAGCTACGCCCGGTAGGATCCGCGCGGCGCGCGGGCTTGCGTTGGCTGCGGACGCGCTGCAGATCGCCATCGCTCCGATCTTCGGCGAGGGATTCGCGTCGCCCTTCAACGACGCGCTCGACCTGGTCGTCGC
>Ga0137418_10006851_pt1 | contig 10472 bp, 8 predicted proteins | sample CZODoug3_1_2_16f_FD_122242 | JGI IMG/M metagenome (GOLD analysis project Ga0137418, IMG submission 122242) | Vadose zone soil fungal communities from Angelo Coast Range Reserve, California, USA - CZODoug3_1_2_16fungal (Hybrid Assembly) | ecosystem: Environmental > Terrestrial > Soil > Vadose... | reverse complement strand
CGATCGGTTGCCGAAGGCAGCGCACAACGATCCGAGCGCCGGCAAGGCGATCGGGTTTCAGTTCATTCCGTACTTCAACCTGTACTGGATCTTTTTCAGCGCACTGCGGCTGAGCGATCGACTCACGCTGCAGTTCCGGTTGCGTGGTCTGCGCAATCAGGCGCCGCGCGGCCTGCTACTCGCGGCGTGCATCCTGACCGTGATCCCGTACATCAATCTGCTGATCGGGATTCCGATCGTGTGGACGATCGCGGTGTGCATGCTGCAGTCGACCGTGAACCGCGTCGCCGAGCTCAGCCCGGCGACGTGGGATGCGACCGCGATCGCGGGCACGAGCTTGCAGCTGCCGGCCGCGAATCCCTACCAGGCCGCCACGCTGCAGCCATCGCCCGAGCAGCTAGTACAGATGAAAACTTTGGTGCGAGACGCCATGAGAGACGGGGCGGTAGGAGTTTCTAGCTCGCTTGAATACGCGCCAGCACCCTACGCCAAGACCGACGAGCTTATAGCACTTGCTGCCGAGGCATCGAAGTTTGGCGGCATCTATGCCACGCACATGCGAAGCGAAAGTGACGCAGTACTTGAATCAATCGACGAAGCCCTGCGCATCGGCCGCGAAGCCCGCATCCCGGTTGAGATATGGCATCTCAAAGTCGCGGGCAAGAACAACTGGGGACGCATGCCCGAAGTCGTCGCCAAGATCAATGCAGCGCGCAATGCCGGCATGGATGTCTCCGCGAACACCTATGCCTACACCGCCTGGTTCAACGACTTCTCAGCATTCATTCCTCCCTGGGCACACGACGGCGGCACGGCGAAGATGGTCGAGCGTTTGAAAGATCCTGGAATGCGGTCTCGCATGCGAAAAGACATGCTGACCCCTTCGAAGGACTGGGACAACGAGTGGCAGGAGATTCCCGGTCCCGAGGCCATCATGATCGGGATCGCGCAAAGTCCCAAGCTTGTCCCTCTGCAAGGCAAGAGGCTCTCTGATATTGCTAAGCTTTGGAACAAGGATCCACTGGATGCGCTATTTGATTTTCTTATGGAAGATCCCAATGCCGGAGTTGCCGTCTTCGGCATGTCGCAGCCAGATGTAACTCTGGCGCTGCAACAACCGTGGGTCTCCATCGACAATGATTCGTCGGGAGCTTCCCCGGAAGGAATTCTGGGGCAGGAGCACCCGCATCCGCGCGCGTACGGCACATTTCCGCGCATTTTGAGCAAGTACGTGCGCGAGGAAAAAGCTCTCACGCTGGAAGACACCATCCGTAAGTTTTCGGCGCTGGCGACACAGCGGATGTGCCTTACCGATCGTGGAGTGCTCAAGTCTGGCATGTGGGCGGACGTCGTGATCTTCGATCCCTCCTCCGTGCATGATCGAGCCACGTTTGAGAATCCGAATCAGCTTTCGGAAGGGATGGACTATGTTCTGGTGAACGGAGTGCCGGTGGTTGACCAGGGCAAGATGACAGGCAAGCTTCCGGGGAAAGTGCTGCGGGGCCCAGGATACGCTCCGTAAGAAGTACGACAGCGGAAGGGATACCGGTCAAAATGCGGGACAGCCTTCAGGGTTTCAGTTGAGCTCGCGTCTCGACCGCATTCACGGGAGCCACTAGCGGCTCCTCGAGCGTGCCCGTGATGTTGTACCCCGGAGATCCAGCACGGACCAACTTGATCGCTAGCTCGCGGTCGAAGGAAACGGTTCCACTCACTTGATATGCCCCGCCGGGCGAATCCAGCTTGCCCTCGTTTATGTCGATTCCACCGTCGTGCAAGCGCATTCGCCCTAGAAATCGGTCCACCCGCAAAGGTGCTGTGCCGCTGCCCAGCGATACATGCGGCAGTAGGCCGTCGCGAATATCGAATTGGAGCGCGCCCTCCGCGGAGTGCCAGAACTCAGAGGCATCCACTCCGGACGCGTTAAGTTGATAGCTTCCAGAAGCTGTTCCCGCGATCCATCCGTCGCGCATGGCATCAGCCAGTTGGCCCATGGAAACGCCGGTAAAAGTTCCACTCCCGATGTAGACCGGGGGCTTGAGAGTAAAATCCGCGTGCAATTCGCCGCGATGCTTGCCGCCCATGAATTCCCCTCGCAGGTCGGAAAGGAACAATTTCCCGCTATCGAGCTCGACGCCCGCGGAAACGCGAGTGGCCACCAGGTTACGAATCAGCACCCAATCCGCGTTTACTCTGCCCGATGCGCGAAGGCTTCCCAGGAATGATGGTTGAGCCTGTGGGGTTGAAGCCAGCAGCCGATACCAAGGCGGCTGGCTCGGACTGGGGTTTAACCAATGGCTCAACTCGCCCATGGCGATCTCGTCTGTCTCTAGGTTGAAGCGAATCAGACAAGCTCTGGGCGCTCCGCAACCGCGTGGCAGAATCAGGGAACCGGTCCAATGCGAGCCTCCTCCCGCAGCGCTCAGTTTGTCGACCCGAATTGCGTCTCGCGAGAGCTGCAACTGGGCCGAGAAAATTTCGATCGGTCCATTCAATCCGCGCAGTTTGGCCCGCACGTTTTGCAACTGCGTTGTCCCCGTAATCTCCGGCGCGGAAAAACCAGTTGGAGCGCCGGCCTCCCCTTGCAACCACGAGCCGGCGATCTGCAAATCCATGTCAGTGATGCCCTCGGCAGTGGTTCGTAGCGCCGGCAGGCCCAACAGGCGTGCCAACTTCAGAGTGTGCGAGACTTCGCCTTCGCCGGTAAGAAAAACATCGTAGCCCGACCTGTTAATCCAGCCCCGGACCGACAATGGAGCCGGCCTCCCCAAGGTCAATGGCAAAGGACCAAACTCGAGATGCGGTTGGCTCGGAACCGTCGCTGCGAGACTCGCATGGTGCGGAGTTTGGGTTTGCGTCTTGTTCGTCGTGTAGCTGCGCCGAAAGTCACGCGAAGTCAGCAGCAAGGGTACGCTCCCGGCATCGAGATTCGCCTCGCTGCTGGCGGAAGTCAAATGAAGACTCGCAATTTCGCCTCGACCCTCGAACCGTGCCCCCTCGACTGATGGGCCGTTTCCATTCACCGTAAAACTGCCGTCCACAATGCCGGTGGCGACCAGGTCAACAGGCAAGTCTTTCTTTGCACGGCGCGCGAGGTTAGCCGCGGAGTTCACTGGCACGCGCTTTGCGGCCAGCGTCAGATGATATCGGTGGCTTCCCGGAAGTCCCATATCGCCGCGCACCGTGATAGCCCCGGCTCCCACCGGCGCGCTGCACAGAATATCGTGCAAGCTGCGCTCCACCGAACTGTACCCGGCATCGCAGTGCGCCGCCAGTACAAGTGGCTGGCCGCTGGAAATGTCGTAGCGGCGGAAATCCTGAATCGAAGCGTCGCTGCTCACCTGTAACTGCGCTGGAGTGCCCTGCAAAGTTGCTTCGAGCCGGAGCATTCCGCGCCAGCCCCTGTCGCTGCCAGTAAAGAATTTGCTTACTTGGCCGAGTTGAGGGCCGTTCCACTCGATGCTGAATTGCAGCGGCGTTTCGCGAAGGCTGCCTGCACGTTGCCATGTGCCGTTCACTCTCAACCATCCGGTATCGCTCAGATTCAAATCGGCGCGCAGCGGTTGCGCTCTCAGGCGCCCGCCCCAGGCATTTTCCGACTCCTGCCAGAGGGCGAAATCGGCATTGGTCAGGGCGTAGGGTTTTTTCTCCGCTCCATTCTTGAAGTTGATTCGGCCCGTGCTGGCTTCAATGTAGGGAAATCCAGCGCGTGGCTCCGACTTGGATTTTGCAGTGGGCGCCAATGGAGTCCTCGACGCACGCTCCAGCAGGGCCTCCAGGTTCCAGCGCCCATTCGCTCCACGCACCAGGTTCAGGCTGGGTTCGGTGAGGTTCAGCCGGGCGATCTCTAGCCTCCCGCGGACAAGCGAAGTAAGGCGCAGGACGGCGGTGACCTCCGGCGCTCGCAGCATGGGCTCAGCGCTGAAGGCGGGGTCGTCGTAGACCACAAGATTTTGAAGGTCGAATCCCGGCTGAGGCAGCAGGCGAATATGAACCGTACCAATTTCCACCTGGCGACCCAGAGCTCCGCCTATGGAACCGGCGAGTCTGGCTTTCAGGTGCGAAGCCCCCGGCCGGAGAAGAAACATCAGCAGCACGATCACTGCGGCCGCAGCAAGAGAACGACGCCTGGAAATAAAAGATCTCACAACACCTTACCGAACTATCCGCAGTGTGCGCCGCCAGCGCGTTTCGTCGAAGAAGTGCAACACCACGTGCGCCAGAAAACCGAGGCGGTCGCCGAACGAAGTCCTTTGGTATTGGTCGCTGGGCGTTTCAAATGACCAATAAACGAACATCGGGCGTCCAATCACGTTTTCCTGGGGGATAAACCCCCAATAGCGGCTGTCCAAGCTTACGCCCCGGTGGTCGCCCATGCCAAAGTAATGCCCGGGAGGAACTACGAGATCCTCCCCTTGAATATGCGATGGCAACTCGGCCTGCCAGACGTCGTAAAGGTTATCCGTGTCGGAAGGAGGCACCGCCGGGAAATTGTTCCGGTAGGGATCGTATCTGTCGGCGTCGTGCAGTACGTAGGGCTCGTCAAGTTTTTCGCCGTTTCGGTAAACCACACCGTCGCGTAGATGGATGCGGTCCCCGGGAACCCCAATAATCCGCTTCACGACGTAGAGTCCCGACGTTTGTGGCGAGAGAAACACCACGATGTCTCCCCGCCTTATTTGGCGATAGGGCAGCAGTGGGCCGGTCCACGTCGTTTTTGGCGCGAACTGAACCCGGTTCACGAAGACATGGTCTCCGATGAGCAGCGTGTTCTCCATTGAGCTGGAAGGTATCTCGAATGCCTGCACCACGAAGGTAATGATGAACAGGCCGGTCACCAACACTGCCGCCAGCGAGGACAGAAATTCGACTGTAGTCTCGCGAGGTTTCTCGTTTGGAATGCTATCTTTTGCTTTGTCTTCTTTCTTGGCCACTATGATCCGTTCTGTTTTTTTGGGTTCAGTTCACCAGCCTCAGGGTCCGGTTCCATCGCGTGATCTGGAAGATGTGGGTCACGGCATGTCCGAAGTGGTAAATCTTATCACTCACCGATGAGGAGGACGCTGCCAGGTCGTCCGTGCTACGCACTGACCAGTAGATCAGCAGCGGCCTTCCAATAATGTTCTCCTGTGGCACAAATCCCCACCAGCGGCTGTCGTAGCTGTCGTCCCGGTTGTCGCCCATGACGAAGTAATGACCCTGGGGCACGATAAGTTGTCCATCCTCCACCAACTTCCGCAGCTGCAACCACCACTTGGGTTCCAAGCCGGATGGAACATCCATGCGGGGAAAGTTGTCGCGGAACATATCATCAGCGGGCTTAGTGAAGCGGACATACGGCTCCGGCAAACGCGCTCCATTGACCCATACCTGCTTATTCACCAGTCGCAACCGGTCACCCGGCACCCCGATTACCCGTTTGACGAAATGCTGCGCCGGGTTAACCGGATAGTGAAACACAATAATGTCGCCACGACTGATCTTCCGGTACGGCATTACGTGGTCCGCCGCTCCACCACCACCGTAAGTGAGCTTATTCACCAGCAGGTAATCGCCGGTGAGAAGCGTGTTTTCCATCGACTCGGAGGGAATCTGGAAAGCCTGCACAATAAACGTGATCACAAATACGGCGATCACCACTGTTCCCAGCAGCGACTGCAGCGAACCCACGAAGTCCGCATCCCCCGACCACGGCTTCTTCTCGTTCGGGAAATTCATCAACTTCACTTTTCACCCGCGCGCGATACCCTTGCCGCCGGAGCGCCACCCGCCTTTGCATGTGAAGCCAGGTAGGTCAGCACTTGTCGGGCAGCGTTCTGTTCGGCATTCTTTTTGGTCGAACCCTGTGCGCGACCTACAAACTCGGCCGGCCTTCGACCGTCCACGGCGTTAAGCCGGGCCTCGACGGTAAATATCTTGCTGTGCTCCGGTCCCGCTTCCTGTACCAAAACATAAGAAGGCTGAGGCATGCCCAATCCTTGCAGCGCTTCCTGCAAGGCGGACTTAAAGTCTGTAAGCGGTAGAGCGCCCCCCTCCCGCTCCATTCGTTCCAGTTCAGGAGCAACGATGTAGCGCAAGACAAACTGACGTGCCGCTTCCAATCCGCCGTCCAGATAAACGGCCGCCAGAATCGCTTCCAGAGCATCAACCAGCAGAGCAGTCTTGCCGCGGCCACCGCTCTTTTCCTCTCCCCGCCCCAAACGCAGGTAGTGCCCTAGTTCAAGCTGCTGAGCGACTTGAATCAGATGCCTTTCACTGACCAGGTGGGCGCGCAGCTTCGAGAGTTCGCCCTCGCGAAATTGCGGGAAACGTTGAAACAACTCTTCACTGGTGACCAAAGACAGCACAGCGTCGCCCAGAAACTCCAACTGCTCATTATCACTGACCTGATATTTTGCTTCTGCCGCCTGCTGCGCTTCCTGCTCGCGCGCCTGTGAACTGTGCGTGACCGCCTGCTCAATGACAGCTCGGCGCCGAAAATGGTAGCCCAGCGCGGCTTCTAACGCTGTGATTTCCCGTTCTTTCATGCTTGGACCACCTGGAAGAGACAACGAGACTAATTTTTCGGCGGAGCTGAGCTCGGCGTCGGCTCGGTTCCGCTATTCAACTTGGTTAAGCGGTCTTTTTCGGCGCGAGCGGCGGTGCCGGCGTTGGTTCCTTCCTTGGTCAACTCAACCGCTTGGCTGGCGTACTTGAGGGCCTCGGGATATCTTTTCTGATTGTCCAATGCGATCGACAACCGCAGCACCGCAATCGGATCCACCTGTTGTGGGAACGCATCAATAGACTTGCGCAGGTCTCCCTCTGCTTCCGGCCAAGCTTTGGCGTTGTACTCCAGAGTGCCCAAAATGGCGTATGCCTCCGAACGCAGGAAGCTTTTGTAAGCCTCGATTCTGTCCGGCGGCTGGCCGGCGGTGGGGATATCTGTCTCCACCGTAGACAGAGCGCGTTGCGCATCTTTCTTCGCCTCGGCAAGGCGCTGGTCTTTATCGAGATCGGTATCGCGCGTACGCTCCGCCAACACTTGCGCCACTCCCAGCAGCGCCTCTGGGTCGTCGGGGTCATAGTTCAGTACTTTCCGCGACATGTCCATCATCTTGTCGGCGTTGTTAGTTTGCTGGTAGCCGTGCATCGCCGACTTGTAAAGAACCGCGCGGAGTTCGCTATCGGCGAACTTGGCGGCGAAATCGTCCGCGGCCTTTTCCTGTGCCGCAGGGTCCGTGAGAGCCGCCGCGGTTTTGTAAGCATCGAATTCCGGCTGCGTCTTGGCCTGGGGCGGGCGCTTGCCCGTAGGCGCGGGCGCGGGCTGTCCGGCTGGCTGCCCGGCCTGCGTGTTCTGAGGCGCTGGAGGGTTGCTTTGGGCGAAGCTACAGGCCGCAATCCCCACGACTACTATCGTCGTCATCGCTGCTCGTTTCATGCGTTCTCCTTAGAATGACAAACCTTGGCGACTACTATTTCCAATTGTCGATTGTAAACGCGCCAGCCGCTGCCCCTACCGCGGCTTGGCAGGCGGCTCATAGGGTTGCTGCAGACCACGTTCGGCGGCCTCTTTAACTTCCGGCAGCGCCCCCCCGGCGTTCAAAGCGGCTCGATATTGATCGAGAGCTGCTTCGCGCTCTTCCCGAAGATCCAAAATTCTCCCCAGGTATACATGCGACCAGGCAATCACTTTAGGATCTGTCCCCGCCTGGATCGCTTTCTGAAAATTATCGCGCGCCCCGGCCATATCTTTGTTGGCGACCGCCGCTTCGGCCAGAATGAAGAGAGCCCGGCCCTGATCGCCCACTTTCTTCTCCAGGGCCTGCTGGGCGAGTTCCTGTGCGCCTTTCGTATCACCCGCAGTCAAACGCTTTTCTGCATTTACCAGTATTTGACGGTCTTCCAGCCGCGAGAGTTGCAGCAACTCCGGAGTAGCCGCCGCGGCATACTTTAGCTCTGACGCTGTCTTTGCTTCCCTCTTCACGTCGATATTATCCAGAAATCCGGAGTATGCGCTGCGAATTCCCGCCGGATCTTTCTCGAATGCAACCAGCGTGTTGTAGAAATATCGCGTTAGGATGTATCCCTGGTGCGCCGCATCGTCCACGGCCTGCGCCCGCATGGCCTCCGCTGTCTGCTTGGGCCCCGTGATGCGGATCTCAATGGCCCGTACCAGGCACTCGGTCACCAGCAATGAGATGTCGCTCTTGAAGCTCTCTTCGAGTGGGGCGTTTTTTACCGACACCAGCAATGGATCGAGACGCTTCATGGAACTGAAATGTTTCTCTGCCAGCGGATCCAGCAAGTAATGAAGATAAGTGTGCCGGATCTGATCCATCTTCAGCGACGCTCCCGAAGAAACGGGCGAGGGGAAAATTACCACGTAATAATCCGAGCCATAGTTCCTCGCATTGATCTCACTCGGAGCACCCATAAAATCCAAATATATGGTGAATGTGCGTCCCAGATATCCCGAGGAGGCCAATTTCAGATATATCTCGGTGTCAAAAACCATCTTGGCCAGCGGTTCGTGATACCGGTCGGTCAAAACGGCATAGGCATTCTTATTCTGCTCCCAGATTGCACGCAGCCCCGCCTTGTCGTAAAAACGTTCCAGCACCGCAGCGAACCCTACAACGGGCGCTGCATCCGGAGGGAGTTCGTCCTCTTTCGCCTTGGGCAGAAAATGCGGTGGCCCTTGCAAAGAGAGGGCCAGCGAAACATACTGCGACAAATTGCGCGCGCCATCTTGTCCCAGATGCGCCTGATAGTAACCACACAGCGTAGTAGCCGTCCCCTGCGCCTCTTCTGACGCCTGCAGATTTTTCTGTACTTGAGCCCGGATATTGCTCCGCATTGCGTCCGAGCCAGTCAAATCCTGGTCATACCCGCACGTGTTGATGGCAGCAAGTACCGCGAAGAGAGTTTCGCTGGTATCCAGCGTTATCTGAGAAGTATTTTCCGCCGCACAAAACGGCCCCAGCAGTCCGATCAGGGCCACCAGCAACCATCCTCGAAATAGCGGACGTGGAGATGACGAATGTCGAAATAACGAACCATCAAATGACGAACTCCTACACCGTAAACTCAGGAAAACCTCCCGCAGGATAGTTAGATGCAAGGCGGAGAACCTCTTAGTGTAAGGAGTTCCGCGAAGAGGGTCAAACGGGGCACGGGGATAGCTACTGGTGCGGGAAAATCCGGACAACCCCGGGCTCGCATGTCTGTAATTGATCCTGGCTGGTGGTGATCGCCGGACTGATAGAGCCGCAGTATTTGGTGACAAACCGCTCATTCGTAGGGAAGTTCGCGGGGTCGATCGTGGGATCGCAAGGTCCGCCACCTAATTTCTTTGGTGACGCGAGGTGCTCGTCGTAGGCCTTGTAAACGACGCCCATCCCACCTGCACCGATCTGAGAAAGGATACGGTAGTGGGAAATCGTCTCGCCGACCATCACAGGGGACCCGAAAGAGGCGCAAGCAAGTTTATGTCGCCCGAATTTTGCGGTCAACCGCGCGCCCGACCGTCACCAGTAAGCATATTTCGGTGCATACGCTTCGGAGAGCAACTGGGGGAGACGAGGGGAGAACGTAGTCCCGTTTCTATCGGTACCGCCCTGCTAAGTGACCGGGATGTGGTCGACCTGATTAAGTCGCCGATTGGGGGGGGTCCTTGCACATAGACGTACGTCAATCTTAATTTCTAGCTGATTGGTGGTCACCCCGAAATCGCACCGGACATGCAACTGGTGGAAACCGTTCTCGCCGCGGAAATCATGGGTCACTATCGCTCCTATCAAATACAGGCAGCCCTCTGCCTTCCGGAAGATGCCAATGAACCGGTTATGCACGCGCTGCGCGAATCCATTCAACAGGAACTGGAAAGGGTCTTCCGCCTCCTCGGACTCCTGTATCCGCACCTGGATTTGCATTCGGTCTATTTTGGATTGCAATCGAAGAATGCGACCGTCTATGACAATGCGCTGGAATTTCTCGAAAATGTCCTGAAATCACCATTGCGCGCCATTTTAGTGCCGCTTCTAGACGGCAAGGTGAGTCCCAAGCAGAGAGCTGCAATCGCGGAGCGTTTGTGCGCGCAAAAGTAGGAAATCGCGAGCAGGCCGTCGCAGAACTGGTCGCCAGCGATGATCCCTGGCTGAAATCCTGTGGAGCCTATGCCATCGGCACCTTTGCCATCAAGTCTTTGGAAGTAGAATTAGGAAAGTGCCTGGAGCATCCGGATCCGCTCTTGCGTGCAAGGGCTCGCGCCGCGAAACTTCGCCGGGAGGCACTCGCCGCCAACTCTTGAACCTTCGCGGCCTCATGCAGATCACTCACGCTCCGGAGCCGCCGCCGATCCGCCGAAAAAAGCTAGCACCTCTGCGCCGCCAGCATGGCTCCGGGTCATGAAATTTGGACAAGTTTATCGAGGACGCCTCAAGTCGATTCGCGTAGCGTGCAGCACGCCGTCGTGATCCAAATGGCCCAGC
>Ga0137418_10006849_pt1 | contig 10473 bp, 4 predicted proteins | sample CZODoug3_1_2_16f_FD_122242 | JGI IMG/M metagenome (GOLD analysis project Ga0137418, IMG submission 122242) | Vadose zone soil fungal communities from Angelo Coast Range Reserve, California, USA - CZODoug3_1_2_16fungal (Hybrid Assembly) | ecosystem: Environmental > Terrestrial > Soil > Vadose... | reverse complement strand
CTCCATCGCCTTCCGAAGCTCGACGATCGCCTGCTTGGGAGGAATGCCCAGGGCGCCTCGGCGCAGCTTGTTGATCGCCTCGATCTCGTCCTTGGAGTAGAGAAGCTCGTCGCGGCGCGTGCCGCTCTTCGAGATGTTCAGGGCGGGGAACACGCGCTGGTCCGCCAGGGCCCGGTCGAGAACGATCTCGCTGTTTCCCGTCCCCTTGAACTCCTCGAAGATCATGTCGTCCATGCGGGAGCCTGTCTCGATCAGCGCGGTCGCGAGGATCGTGATCGACCCGCCCCCCTCCACGTTGCGCGCCATCCCGAAGAACTTGCGCGGAATCTCGAGCGCGCGGGAGTCCAGTCCGCCGCTCATCGTGCGGCCGGAGTCCGAGCCGTAGGAATTGAACGCGCGGCCCATGCGCGTGAGGCTGTCCACCAGCACCACCACGTGGCGCCCGCACGTCAGCTCGCAGCGCGCCTTGTCCATGCACATGGTCGCGAGCTGCACGTGGTCCTCCAGCGACTGGTCGCTGCTGCTCGCCAGCACCTCGGCCGCGACTTGCCGGCGGAAGTGGGTGACTTCCTCGGGGCGCTCGTCCACCAGCATGACCATGACCTGCGTGTCCGGCGCGTCGGACAGGATGGCCTGGGCCAGCTCCTCGAGAAGCTGCGTCTTGCCCGCCTTGGGCGGTGAGACGATCAGCCCGCGCGTGCCGCGGCCGATCGGCGCGAAGAGATCGATGATCCGCATCGAGACGTTCCCGCCCGTGCCCAGGTGAAAGCGACGATCGGGATTGGTGGCGGTGAGCTTGTCGAACGGGATCCGGTCGCGGAACGCCTCGGCCGTCAAGCCGCAGACGGACTCGATGCTGTCGAGCCTCGTGCCCTGTCGCTCCGGGCGCGCCGTGCCGGTGATCAGCGCCCCGCCCGCCAGGCGGAAGCGATCGATCAGCGCCGCGGGGACGAACACGTCCTGACGGCTGGGGACGAAGGAGCGCGAGGGATCGCGGAGAAATCCGCCGCGACGGTCGAGGACTTGGAGCACACCTGTGACGGTCATGGATTCCAGAGATACTCCCGGTGGGTCGAACCTAGCCTGGGCAACGGGCCCTAGCTTACATGAGGGCGGTCGGAGTGGATACCCCATGGTGGCACGAGGCGGAAATGGGGCGTATCGTCGTCCCTCATGAAGATCGAAGCGATCGAGCGGCGAATGCGGGATTCGAGCTTCAGCCAGGCGCGGTTCCTCGCTCCATGAAGACCGAACGCATCATCCTGATCCCGGGCTTGGGGATTGCCGGCCTGGACCTGCTTCCACTCGCTTTCCGCCTGCGCGGGAAGGGCTACCGCGTCTCGGTCTTCTGGCATTTCATCGGACGACCCACGCTCGAGGAGAGCGCTCGTCGTCTCTTCGAGATGGCTGGCAGGCAAGAGGAAGAAGTCGTCCACTTCGTTGGGCACAGCCTCGGTGGGATCGTGGCGCTTCGAATGCTGGCGGATCACCCCTGGGATCGACCGGGACGGATCGTCACCCTGGGAACACCCCACGCGGGGATCACCGCCGCCCGGCGCTTCGCGCGGTTGCCGGGCTCCCGGGCTCTGCTGGGCGCGGGTCTCCTGAGCGCGACGGACGCAGATCCGATCGCCATTCCCCAAGGCCGCGAGCTCGGTGTCGTCACAGGAAGCCGGACCCGTTTTTACGGAGGGTGGCTCGTCCCGGGGCAGCAGAACGACTCGATCATCGGGGTCGACGAGACGCAACATCCGGGGAGTCGAGCGCGTGTGACGGTGGCCGAGACGCATCGCGGCCTCGTGCTCAAGGCGAGTGTCGCGGCTCAAATCGACTTGTTCCTACGCGAGGGGCGCTTCGACTGAGCCACCTTGCGCCGCACCATTTCGGCCCTCACAATCTCCGTCAAAGATTCCGCTGATCGCGGAGTACGCGGAGGAGAACATCATTATCCAGTCGTTCCTGCTCACGCGCGCCACGAAGGTCTGACGCACCGAGGCGAAGGCGGGGCGTACCAAGCCCCGCGCGTCGCGCTCGATTCACCCGCTACCGCACGATGGCGATCTTGAGCGTGTTCTCGCTCATCGTGCCGTCGGGGAACTTCATCCTCACGAAGTAGACCCCGCTGGCGGAGCTTCCACCGTTCAAGGTCGTTCCATTCCAGCGGACTTCATTCGCGCCGCGCACCACGTTCTTGCCCAGCGTTTGCACCAAGCGCCCGGTCACGTCGAAGATCCGCACTTCCACCCGGCCGGTCCAGGCGGACGTGAATCGAATGACCGTCTCCGGGTTGAAGGGGTTCGGATAGTTCCCGAAGAGGCGGTTCGATACCGGCGGAGCGGGCTCCTCCTCGATCCCGGCCGCGGCCAGGTTTCCGTCCTGGATCGGGTAGAGCGGACCGTACACGGCGGTCTGGAACGGATCCGTTTGCGCCGCGCCGTGGAACCCACCGCCCGCGTTCGGCGAGCTGATGGCCAGCCCCCAGTTCCCGAACCGGTTCGCGGACGCCGGACACGGCCAGCAGGACGCGGTGTCCGTCGCTGCTCTCGGCCCCCGGCAGCCCGTGAGGAACTTGTAGAGGATCTGCGTCCTCGACTTGAGGTCGTTGATTCCACCGAAGCGAACCATCTGGATCGAGAAGCCGAGCCCCAGGCTCTTATTGCGATCGTGATCAGGGATGGCGTCCTGCTCGGCCATGTTGGCCACGGCCGCGTTGTCCGTCTGGCCGCCCGATATCGGAAACATCGCGACGTGAGCCGCGCCGGGCGCCGCGGTCTTGGTGAGCGCGTCGAATCGCTCCGGACCGGGACAGCCTCCCTGGAGCGCATAGGTAAAGGAACCGGGCGCCGCCAGTCCGGGGCCGGAGGATTGAGCGGAGAATCGGTCGTCGATGACCGGATTCGGAATCGTCGGGCTTCCAACCCACGAGCCGGCGGCGGCGCCGACACCGAATACCGTGCCGGCGAGATCCATCTGGTTCGCCTTGGGGATCGCGTTGGCGACGGGCGATGGATTCTGCAGCGTGTTGAAGAGGTCGTCACCGGTTCCGAAGATGCACCGATCCCCACCGTCCGGACCTGTCGGGGCATCCCACCAGCCTCGGATCAGAGCCGCGTCCTGCTCGTCCGTGGATGGCCAATCGCCGTTCTTGTGGGTCGGAAGGAGCAGAATCCGGTACCAGGTCGCCAGGGAGTCCTTGATGCCGTACTCGGTCCAGTTGGGGAAGTAGTTGCTCAGTCGCTCGATTCTTTGCCCGGGCAGCTCGTGGCCCCCGATGTTGGCTCCTTCAGCGATGCCCTGCAGCAGGCGGTAGTTGTCCGCCCGAACGCCCATCGCGCGCAGGGTGCCGACCAGGGCGTCGTCGCCGTAGTTCCAGGCTGAGTACGCCGCGTTCACGTTCAGAATGGGCGTGTTCGTCCTGCCCGCGAGCAGCGAGCCCGCCGAGCCCGCCGGATAGACTCCAGGAAGGACGTCGAACTCCACGATGTCAGGCGACTTGAGCGCGCCCCCGGGCAGAGGGAACAGATCCGGCTTCTCGTACGCCCGCAGATCGGACGAGAACTGATACGAGAGGCCTCCGGCCGTGTCGATCGCGCGGAAGTAATACTGCAACCTCGTTCCTCGAGGCAGGAACGCGAGTCCGGCATAGGCCGCGACCCCGTTGACGGTGAACCCGCCCGGAAGCACCGCGCCCGCCGCGACCTTGTCGGCAGGGGGCCAGTCCCACCGGAATTTCGAGTCGTCCACGCGCAGGAGCTTTCCGATCGCGGTCACGTTGTCCGGATAGAGAGCGCTGCTGTCCGGAGGGCTCCACGTCTTCGTCGCCGGATCGTACAGGCGGAACACCACCATCGGCATGTTCGGCGCGCCCAAGAGCCCCGGGACGTAGGCCGGATTCACGATCATTCCACCCATGGCCTTGTCATAGCCCTTGTCCCAATTGATCGCGGTCCCATCGAGGCCCAGGCCGCTCCGGATGACAATAATGAGAGAATCCCCGATCGGGCTGTTCACGTTGTCGTTGATGCCGACGGGAGCGCCGAGCCCGGTGCCGCGGATTCCGGGCCAGCACGGAGCGCCCACGGCGGGCGCGCAGTTCAATCCCGCGATCGTCCCGTCGATGAAGGTCGACTGCGCCAGGGATCCGGGATGGATGTAGAAATTCGGCGCCGGGATTCCCGACGTTACCTTCAAGTAGAAGTTGTCGAAGACGACGCCGATCGGGACCGCCTGGCAGTTGGCCAGGTCGGTCGCGAGCGATGGAACGCACCGCAGGGTGTACCGGAACTGGACCGCCGCGGATCCCGCCGCCTCGGCCACCTCGTACCCGTCCGAGATCCAGGCCTGGGGGATCCCGACGCGAACGGCCTCGGGGCTGGACATGTTCCTCCAGTCCGACCAGATCAGCCCTCGCTGCACGCGGTACTCCGCGTAGGACACGTAGCCCGCGCCGTGCGGCAAGTCGGCGAACTCGTCGAACATGGCAAGGCACGAGGCGGTGCCGGCGGGGAGGGGAAAAACACAGCTCACGACCGAGGACCACGCTCCGAGAACCGTCTGCTTCGTCCCCGGGTCCCCGCCGAAGAATTGGAGATCAGGGGCCGTGCTCTTCGCGGGAGCGCAAGGATCGGCCGCGGGCAGGGCATTCCCCGGATTCAGAATCCACGTGGAAGGAACGTTGTTCCAGGTGTGATCCACGCTCGTGTAGGGAGCGGTTCCTCCCGCGAGGTAACTGTCCAGGGGATCCCACTGGGGTGTGTTCTTGGGCGCCCAAATTCCGTTCGCCACGTCGGAGCATGCGTTCGGATAGAAATACCAGGAGGTCGTGGCGGCGGCCGCGCCGACGATTCTCGAAGCGGCGGGGGGGCCTCCGGCGGCCACCGAGCGCGTGTTCATGCGCTCCAGGAGCTTGGACGACTGCCGGGTCAGTGGGGCGCCCCCGCACGACCACAACCTGATTCCGCCGGCGGGCACCCATGTGAAGACCCTCCCCGTGTAGCCGGTGACGGGGACGCCGCCCAGACGCTCCGAGAGTCTCTCGATGAAATCTTCCCCTTCGACGCCGTGTGCGGCGCTGCAGGAGAGGAGTCTCAGGCTCTTGACCTCCCCCTTCAGCGTGCAGAACTGCGCGAAGTTGGGCGCGTCCGCGGGACTCTGGCTGACTTTGTCGATCGCGTTGACCGTGAATTCGCCGTCGCCTCCGTGATCCAGGAAGACCATGTCCACCGGACCGCCGGCGGCATCCGCGGTCACGTCCGCGACCAGAAGGGCCAGGCTGGCGTAGCACGCCTGCACGGGGAAGTAGGCCGCACCGAGACACACATCGGCGCCGACGTATCCCTTGGGTGGAATCGGGAAGACGAATTGCGCGGGCGGACCTCCCGCCATGAAGCAAGCGCCCAGCACTTGGGTCCCGACCCCGATGATGTGCCACTCATCAGGGCCCGACGCCCGAACGACACGGACGATGTAAGGGCCCGCCTTCTGGAACGTCACGTTGTTGGCGCCGGTGAAGGGATCGAGGCAGGCGTTGTAATCGATGTTGGGTCGGTAGGTGTCGGTCGTGTCGATCATCTGAGGCGGCGCGATCTTGATCCCCATGATCTGGCTCGGGCCCGTCGAGAAGCTGATGGAGCCGCCCGTGTTCAGGGAATCCTGGGTGTAGAGGACATTCAGGGAATCCCCCGGGGAGACGTGTCCGATCTGCCCCGGCGGAATCGTCGCCGGGTCGAGGAACAGGCTCGTATTGCTGATGGGATCACAGGATGCGAGGGCGTTTCGCGGAGCGAGGACCCAGAGAACGGCGAAGACGAGAACGAGCATGGAGCGAAATGGGGCGGGGTAGGACATGGGGGTGCCTCCGTTTCCTTCCGGCGTTGGCGCGCGACCGGTACCCGCCCCTGCCTGTCCACGGAGGCGCGCGAGGAATTTCTCTGTCGTCGCCTACTACATGGGGGGCCCTGGAGAAGTTGGAGGGGATTTCAGGCCCCGGAGACGCAGGCGAGACGCTACCGAAGACGCTGGACATTTTCCGTAGAGGCGCTACGCCTTCTTCTTCGCGTAGATGAAGTCGTAGAGCACCGTCCAGGTCTTCCCGCCGTCGGTGGAATTCTCGCCGAGCTGGCGAACGGTCCCGTTCGGAAGCGGCGTCAGCGTCAAACGAGCGGGAATGCGCTCGTGGGTCGCGCCTTCCCGGTATCCTTCGAGACGCATCGCGCCGTCGCGGAAATCTCCGTCGAACTCGGCGATCGCGCCCTGATCGTCCACCCAGGTCTGGTGCCACTTCTTCGTCGTCGCGTTGTAGTAGTTGTAGCTCTCGCCGTTCCCGCCGAGGCCGCCTGCCCAGTGCTCGTGGATCCAGCAATCGCCGTTCTCGACCGTGATGGAGTTCTTGCCCACGACCGTTCCTTCCGGCGAGCTGACGTCCCACTCGCCCAGCCAGAAGTCGAACTGGCGGTTCTCCGTCACGTGCGCGCACGGCCGCTGGTTCCATTCCACCTTCTTCACGATCTCGGCGAAGCGGTCCGAGCCGCGCAGCGAGACCAAGTCCTCGTCCTTCTGGATCTGGTCGACGGAACGGAACCCCGTCGCGATCGCCTTCTCCAGCCACGCGTAGGCCTGATCCTTGTCACCAGACTGTGCGTACGCGCACGCGAGGCCGTAGCGGACGACCGGGTTCTGTCCGATCGCCTCAGCCTTCATGTACGCGGGGATCGCGTCCTTGGGCCTTCCGAGCTTGGCGTAGCTGATGCCCAGCCGAAACCACGCGCGTCCGCTACCCGGCTCGAGCTTGGTGATGGCGTCATAGCCCGCGGCCGCCGCCTTCCAATCGCCCTTCTGGTACGCGGCGCCGGCGGCCGACCAGTCCGAGGAAGGGGCGGTCGCTGCCGTGAACGAAACGAGCATGAGAAGAAGGGGGACCGTGCGAAGAACGTTCCGACGGCGCATGGGAAATCCCTCGCCGGCATGTCAGCGGGGATGCAGGGAGTCTAGCTCAAGCGGAATTCCGCGAGAAGGGGCCATAGACGTTCTGCGAACAACGTCCTAGAGTAGCTGGTAACCAATTTCTCTGCCAACTCGAGGAACGATCGGAACCCCATGCTCGGCAAGACGCTCTCTCATTACCGCATCCTCGAGCGCATCGGCGCGGGCGGAATGGGCGAGGTCTACCGCGCTCGCGACCAGCACCTGGACCGCGACGTGGCGGTGAAAGTGCTCGCGCGCGGGTCGCTCGCGGATCCCAGCGAGCGTGAGCGGTTCCGTCGCGAGGCCCACGTGCTCTCCCGCCTGTCGCACCCCGGCGTCGCCACCATCTTCGATTTCGACAGCCAGGAGGGCGTGGACTTTCTGGTGATGGAGTTCGTGCCCGGCGGCACGCTTCAGTCGCGACTGCAGCGAGGGCCTCTGGATCTCGACGAGCTGGCGAGGATCGGGGCCCAGATCGGCGACGCGCTCCAGGAAGCGCACGAGGGTGGGTTCCTCCACCGCGACCTGAAAACGGGCAATGTGGTTTTGACCGCGTCGGGAACGCCGAAGATTCTGGATTTCGGTCTCGCCGGGCTCCTTCATACCTCCCACAGCTCGACCGGACTCACACACGCCGGCGCGGTGTTCGGCTCGCTGCCGTACATGGCCCCCGAGCAGCTGCGCGGCGAGCCGGCCGGTCCCCGCACCGATATCTACGCGCTGGGCGCGATGCTCTACGAGATGGCCACGGGGATGCGCCCGTTCCACGCGGAGCGGCCCGAAGCCCTGATGTTCGAGATCATGCACAACGCCACACGGCCCGCGCGGTCGCTCCGCCCGGAGATCTCCCTGGAGCTGGACCGGCTGATCGATTCCTGCCTGAGTAAGGATCCCGCCTGGCGACCCGCCTCGGCGGGGGTCGTGAGCGCGGCGCTGCGCCAGACCCGTGGACCGGCCACGCGCGGCGAGACGGAGCCCACGCGCGACGTCATCCGCTCGCTGGCCGTCCTTCCGCTCCAGAATGTCTCGCGCGACCCGGCGCAGGAGTACTTCGCCGACGGGATGACCGAGGCGCTCATCACGGAGCTGGCCCGGGTCAAGGCGCTGCGCGTGATCTCGCGCACCTCGGCCATGAAGTACAAAGGGGTCCAGAAGGCGCTCCCGGAGATCGCCCGCGAGCTGAGCGTGGACGCGATCCTCGAGGGGTCGGCGCTCCTGATCGGGAAGCGCGTGCGCGTCACGGTCCAGCTCGTCTCCGCGAAGGTGGAAGAGATGCTCTGGGGGGACCGCTACGACGGCGACATCGAGGACGTGCTCGACATGCAGAGCCGCGTGGCGGAAACGGTGGCGAAGGAGATCGCGGTGCAGGTGACGCCGAAGGAGGCGAAACAGCTCGCGAAGCGGCGCCCCGTGAATCCCGAGGCCCACGTGGAGTATCTCCGGGGCCGCCATACGGCTACCGGCGGCTCGCCGCAGGCGATCGATCTGAGCCTCAAGTACTACCATCGCGCCCTCGAGCTGGATCCGACCTACGCCCCGATCTGGGCCGGCATCGCGTACTGCCACAACACCCGCGCCGGCCGGGGCATGGCTCCGCCCGCCCAGGCGAATGCCGAGGCACGCGCGGCCGCCATGAAGGCCCTGGAGCTGGACGATTCCCTCGCCGAGGCCCATTCCGCGCTCGGCGCGATCGCGCTGGATGAGAGGAAGTTCCCCGAGGCGATCCGTCATCTGGTGAGGGCCATCGAGCTGAATCCTGGACTAACCAGCGCGCACACTTCCCTGGGAAGCGTCTACTACTGCTCGGAGCGTCACCCGGAGGCGCAGGAGGAGATGTTGAAGGCCCTGAGCCTCGATCCGCTCTCGATGCTGATCCACACGTGTGTCGGGGATGCGTACTACTACGGCCGGGAGTACGAGCGCTCGCTCGTCTACTACCGAAAGGCGGTCGAGCTGGACCCGCGCTTCGACGGGGCGCACACGGATCTCGCGCGCTCGCTCGAAGCCCTTGGCCGCTTTGACGAGTCTAGAAGTGAATACGAAGAAGGGCGGCGGATGAGCGGCGGTGTGGCCGGCCCCTCGATCGGTCTCGCACACCTCGAGCTGAGCAGCGGGAATGAAGCCGGCGCAAGGAAGGCGCTGCATGAGCTGACCGAGGCGCGCTCGCGGCGGGTGGTTTCCGCGTGGGGCATCGCCACCCTCCATGCGGCACTTGGTGACGCGGACGAGGCGTTCCGGTGGCTCGAGATCGCGTTCGAGGAGCACGCCACGGGGCTCATGTTCCTGCACGTGCATCCGCGCCTGGATCGGATCCGGAAGGATCCACGCTTCGCGCCCCTGGTGAAAAGGGCAGGTCTCGCGGACGTCTGAGGCGGCGGGTTACTTCTTCGTCGGGGCGATGAAAGAGGCGAGCTTGTCGATCACCCGCGCGTCCACGTGGCCGGGCTTGTCGTATTCCGAGGGGCTGGGCTTTCCTTCGCCCGCGATGAAGAGATGGCTCAGGCCGGGAATCACGACGAATTCCACGTTCGGCGTCCCCGCGAGCCCTTTCTTCCACGCGTCGAAATCCGCCTGGGCGACCTGGAAATCGCGGTCGCCCCGCATCACCAGCACGGGCTTGCCCAGCTTCTTCGCCATGGCGATCCCGTCGTGCTTCGCGAGATCCTTCCAGTAGCTCTGCGGCGCGCCCACGAAGCGCTCGGTGCCGAGCGTTCCGGCCTTCAGCTTGGCGACCTGGAGCTCCAGGGTCGCCATCTCGTGGGGCGGCGTGTTCATGTATCGCGCCTGCTCGAGAACGATGTCCTCCACGGGCCGCCCGGGCGGTGCCATGAGGATCACACCGGCGACCGGCCCGAAGCGCACGCCGATCTCGGGCGCGAGCAGGGCGCCCATGCTGTGGCCGATCACGTAGAGATGTTGCGCGTCCACCTCAGGCCGGGCGCGCAACGCGTCCAGCGCCAAGCCCGCGTCGACCATCACCTCGTCGTCGACCGAGATGCTGTCGCCGAGCTTCGCGCCGTACACGAACGTCCGCTTGTCGTAGCGCAGGACCTCGATGCCGCGCGAGGCGAGTCCCTCCGCGATGTCCTTGAACACCTTGTTCGCGGCGATGGTCTCGTCCCGATCCTGCGGCCCCGACCCATGAACCAGGATCGCAGCGGGGAAGGGGCCCAATCCCACCGGCACGGTGAGCGTTCCACCGAGCACGAAGGGGGCTTTCCCGACGGAGATATCCGACGCGCGAAAGTCGGAAGGACGTACGTACGCCGCCGGCGGCGCGGGCTTGGCCGCCGAGGGAGCGGGCTTGAGAAGAAACCCGGCCACCTCCTGGGTGTCCGGATGGATCGCGATCGTGGCCCGGAGCGCTCCGTGTTCGAACGTCAGGAGCGCGATCCGGACATCCAGACCCTGGGACACCACGCTCGTCGTGAACTTCCAGGATTGAAGCGCCCCGAACGCGCCGATCTGTTGGGACCACACGGTCCCGAGCTTCTCCTCGGACAGTGCCTG
>Ga0137418_10004937_pt1 | contig 10473 bp, 8 predicted proteins | sample CZODoug3_1_2_16f_FD_122242 | JGI IMG/M metagenome (GOLD analysis project Ga0137418, IMG submission 122242) | Vadose zone soil fungal communities from Angelo Coast Range Reserve, California, USA - CZODoug3_1_2_16fungal (Hybrid Assembly) | ecosystem: Environmental > Terrestrial > Soil > Vadose... | reverse complement strand
GAGTCGCTCACCGAAGGTTGACTTGACGGCGGCGAGGCGACGGACGTAGAGTACGCGGCAACTCTCCCTCCGTCAGTTCAGTGTCCCCCCTTACGGTTCATCAGATCCACGGAGGAAAGTTGAAAGGAAAATCAGATGACAGAAGGACAAAGATTCAAAGCTTTGTGTGTGGCAGTAGCGTGTGCCGGAGTGGCGATGGCTGGAATGCTGCTCAGTTCACCCCGCGGAAGGGCGGATGACCGCGACGACCGTGACGATGAGAAAGATCCGAGGATCGAGCAAGGATTCCACATTGCACCGGTCCCCTGAACCTGGAGGGGAAGAACCGGAGATTGGTGGGATTGGGAAGCTATATCGTGAACGCGCAGGCGGATTGCGATGGCTGCCACAGCGCCGGCCCTCGTACTGAATTCGCCATGGGTGGAAACCCCTTCTTTGGCCAACCGGAGAAGGTCAATCCGGCGACGTATCTGGGTGGCGGACGAGATTTTGGGGAATTAGTACCGCCGCCGGGTATTGGTTCCGCGCACATCATCTCTCGCAACTTAACACCGACTCCCAAGACTGGTTTGCCCGAAGGGGATCACACGTTTGAGGAATTCCTTACCATCCTTAGGACAGGCAAAGATTTCGATCACCTGCATCCAACCTGTACCGGGGCGCCGAATCCCGGTTGCGTACCAAAGCCCTTCGACGGTGATCTTCTGCAAATCATGCCATGGCCCATTCAACAACACATGACGGATCATGAGATTCGAGCGATTTACGAATATTTGAAGGCGATACCATGCATTCAAGGGAACTATCCGGGAGAGCCGGCTGACCGCTGCAAGAAAGAGTAGCTAGGACGAGCTGAGCCTGCCACTAAGTTACAAAGTCCGAAAACAAGGGGCGGACTGAAGTCCGCCCCTGCCAAGAATATAAATTACGAGTTAAAGGGTAGCCGTTAGTGAGGGGCGGCGAGGAGGAACGCGTGTGTGTACGCGCGTTTCAGGGATTTGGCAACTTTTTGGGTGTCTTGGCGTCGAACTTAACGGGGCGTGTATACGTAGATTGAGAGAGAAGAAGGAACGGGTCTAAAGACCCGCCACTCCAAAGAGCCGGGCTGAAGCCCGCCTCCACGGGATAGGCGGGGCCTCGAGCCCCGGAAGTAGGGGTTGATCGAAGCGGGGATCGAGTGAACGGGGGATGAACATGGAGACGTTTGGGCACGACATCCGGTATGCCGTGAGGAACCTTCGCAAGACGCCAGGATTTGCGGTGATCGCCGTACTTACGCTGGCGCTGGGAATCGGAGCGTCGACGGCGATTTTCAGCGTGATGGACAACATCCTTATGGAGCCCTTCCCTTACCCGGATGCGCAGCGATTCTATTCGGTATTTATCCATGATACGGAGCGGAGCGAGCCTGGAGGGCGGCCTGCATTCATCGGCCCGGAACTTTTGGATTATATGGAACAGAATCATGTGTTTGACCGGGTGATTGCGAATGACCAGATGGACGTGTTGTACCGGTCTGGAGAAGGGACGCAACGCTTCGAGGGGTACTTCGTGACACCGGGAACTTTCGAGTTTTTGGGGATGCCGGCGCTGCTCGGGCGGGTGATGCAGCCAGCGGATTACGAGCCGGGGGCTCCGCCGGTGTTCGTGCTCCGCTACAAGACGTGGGTAAAGAGCTTTGGCGCCGATCCAGCAATTGTAGACAAGACGTTTGTGCTGAACGGCGTATCGCGAACGCTGGTTGGAATTATGCCGCCGCGATTCGGATGGGGCGACGCAGACATGTGGATTCCGGCCAAGCCGAGCCGGGCGGCGACGGGAAAAGTCATTGCCGGAGCCTTTCAGCAGCACTGGTGGATGCTGGGACACCTGAAGCCGGGGGTCACAGTGAAAGAGGCGGAGGCGGATTTTACGGTCATAGCAAAGCGGCTGGCCGCGGTGTACCCGACCGAATACCCGAAACATTTTACGGTGCAGATGGATTCACTGACGAATATGGTGGTGGGCCGGTTTAGGACGACCCTCTATATCGTGTTGGCCGCCGTGGGGTTGTTATTGCTGATTGGCTGCGGGAATGTGGCAAATCTGCTGCTGGCGCGGGCGACGACGCGGGAAAAGGAGTTTGCAATCCGGTCGGCGCTGGGGGCCAGCCGCTGGAGATTAATACGGCAACTTCTAGTGGAGAGCTGGCTTCTGGCAATTGGCGGAGCCGCAGTGGGCACGCTGATGGCGTGGGGAGGCCTGAAGTTTCTGGTGGCGCTGATGCCGCAAAATATTATTCCAGCGGAAGCGGTGATCCGGCTGAATACGCCGGTGCTGGGGTTCACGCTGGGCGTGGCCGTGCTGACGGCGCTGGTGTTTGGCCTGGTACCGGCGCTCAAAGCGGCACGGAAGGACATTAACGACCCGTTGCGGGACAGCGGCAAAGGGATCAGCGGGGGATTCCGGCACGGGAAGTTGCGCGACGCGGTGGTGGTTCTGGAAGTGGGACTTTCGTTGACGCTGCTGGTTGCAGCGGGGCTGCTGATGAGAAGTTTTGTGGCGCTTCGCGAGGTGAAGCTCGGCTTGCAACCCGATCATGTACTAGTGGCGAGGCTGCCGTTGCCGTTAGATCGCTACAAAACGGCGGACCAGGTGGCGGGATTCTACCGGCCGCTGCTGCAGCGGCTGAAAGCGTTGCCCGGCGTTCTGGAGGCGACCGAAACCAGTACGCTGCCACCGTTTGGAGGGATTCCGAGCGACATCGAGATTCCAGGAAAGACGCATGCAGAGAAATGGAAGGCGATGTTTCAACTGGTCAGCGAGGGATATTTTCCGGTGCTGAAAATCCAGTTCGTGGGCGGAAGGGGCTTCACGGAAGCGGAGGTGAGCGGAGCGCGCAAGCTCGCGATTGTGAACCAGACCTTTGTGAAAAAATACCTGGGGAACGAGAATCCGATCGGGAAGCAAGTGCGAATCGCGCAGCTTGCGGAATTCGATGACGCAGTGAAAGAGCCCCTGTTTGAAATTATCGGCCTCGTGGCAGATGTGAAAAACCAGGGATTGCAGGACCCGATCGAGCCGGAAATTTGGGTGCCGTATACCGTGACGGGTTCGGCGTTCCGCGGGATTCTGGTGCGGACAGCGAGGGAACCGCTGACGATGATGAACGCGGTGGAGCATGAAATTTGGGCAACCGATAGCAACGTGGCGCTGACGTTCACAGGAACACTTGAGGGTTACATTAGCCAGTTTTCCTACGCCGGACCGCGATTTGGATTCTTTCTAATGACGATCTTCAGCTCGATTGGGCTGGTACTGGTGACGCTGGGAGTCTATAGCGTGCTGGCATACACGACCGCGCGAAGAACACAGGAGATAGGGATTCGCCTGGCGCTAGGAGCGAAAAGCTCGGATGTTCTTGGACTAGTGATTCGAATGGGGCTGCGATTGGTGGGGATTGGCGTGGGCCTCGGGTTGATCGCCAGTCTGGCGCTGGGGCGGGTGATCGCGACACAACTCTGGGGAGTATCGGCGTACGACCCGTGGACGCTGACATGCGTTCCGGTGTTGCTGATCATTACCGGCCTGGTTGCGTGTTGGCTTCCCGCGCGGCGGGCGGCGAATGTGGATCCGTTGGTTGCGCTACGGTACGAATAAAATCCGCTTTGGCTGGGCTAGGCCCAGGAGTAGCCGTGTTTGGAGAGCGGCAAAGAGCGAATGCGCTCGCCAGTGGAGGCAAAAATGGCGTTGCACACGGCCGGGAGAACCGGTGGAAGCGCGGGTTCGCCGAGACCGGTGGGTGAGTTATCGGTCTTGAGGAAATGGACTTCGATTTCGGCCGGCACCTGGTTCATGCGAACCGGCGGATATTCGTGGAAATTGCTTTGGACGGCGCGGCCACCGTCAATCGTGATTTCGTAAGACATGACGGAACTTAGCCCTTCAATGACGCCGCCACGAACCTGATTTTCCGCGTTGATAGGATTAATGATCTGGCTGCCGACGTCGCCGGCGACCCAGATTTTGTTGACCTTGATTTTCTTGTTAGCGTCGACACGCAGCTCGACAACCTCCGCGAAATAGCCGCGATGCGCGAATTGGAAGGCGACGCCCATGGCGGTTTCCTTGGGCAGAGTGCGCTTGCCCCAGCCGGACTTCTCGGCAACGAGTTTCAACACGCCTTGCATGCGAGAAGCGTCGAGATCGATGTCGCCCGGATTGGAAGAGGCCGAAGCGCTGGGGACGCGAGGGGCGCTGAGAAGATCAAGGCGGAACTGTACGGGATCTTTGCCGGCGGCGTGGGCGAGCTCGTCGGTGAAGGATTGAAAGACCCAGGAGTAGGCATTGGTACCGGGGGCCCGAAGAGCGTAGGTTGGAACGCCGAGAGGCATGAGGGACGCGCCGAAGAAAAAATCCTGAAGGAATGTGCCGGGAAATTGGTTGCCGGCGATGCCGGCGGAGGGAGCGAACTTTTCGCCTTCGCCAAAGCTAACGAAATGATTGCGCCAGGCGACCAGTTTGCCGGAAGAATCGAGACCACCCTTGAGGAAGTGAAAACCGGCGGGGCGATAGTGATCGTGGTGAAAGTCGTCTTCGCGGGTCCAGAGGAGCTTGACCGGAACGCCAACCTGTTTGGCGATGGCGCCGGCCTCGAGCATGTAGTCGTTGGTGAGGCGGCGGCCGAATCCACCGCCGGCGCGCTTCAAGTGAACGATGATGTCGTCGTGGGGAATATCAAGAACTTTGGAGACGAGCAGGCGGCCATTTTCAGGCGTCTGGCTGGGCGACCAGAACTCGAGCTTGCCGTCGTGGTAGTGAGCGAGGCAGTTTTCGGGCTCCATAGGAGCGTGCGCGAGGAAGGGATAGAAGTAGGCGGCCTCGACGGTTTTTGCGGCGGACTGGAGGGCTTTGTCGGCGTCTCCGTCCTTGCGAAGGGTGATCGAAGGCGACTCCTTGGAAAGTTCTTCTGCCCGGCGCGCAAAACCTTCGCTGCTTTGTTGCGCGGTCGGGCCTTCCTCCCACTTGGCACGCAGATTCTTGCGGGCGGCGTTGGCCTGCCACCAAGCGTCAGCAACGATGGCTACTCCGCAGTGCAAGCCGAGCAGATCGGAAGTTCCGGCCACGGCGAAAGCATGGCGGACGCCCGGCATCGTCTTGAGTTCGTCGAAATTAGCGCTGACAAATTTGCCAGCGTAGACGGGGCACTTATCGTACACCGCGTACAACATTCCCGGAACTTTAAAGTCAATGCTATAAAGATTCTTTCCTGTGACGATGGACGGATTGTCCACGCTATGAATGGAGTGGCCGATGATTTTGTAGTCCTTGGGATCCTTGAGCTTGACGGACTTGAGATCGGGCGCGGGCAGCGCGGCAGCTTTTTCGGCGAGTGCGCCATAGGTGAGCGTACGCTTTGACGGTTGATGGATGACACGGCCGGAGGAGGTCTGGCATTCGGATTCAGGGACGGACCACGTTTGCGCGGCCGCGGTCACAAACATCTGGCGGCAGGCGGCGCCAACGCGGCGAAGTGGATCCCAGTTGGTGGGAGTGGAAGTGCTGCCGCCAGCGCGCTGCGGGCCGAATTTCGTTTCGTCGAGATCGGCTTGCTCGATGCGGACGTCTTTCCAATCAACATCGAGTTCATCGGCGATGAGCATGGGGAGATGGGTCTTGACCCCCTGGCCGACCTCGGGATTCTTGCTCATGATGGTGACGATGCCATCAGAGGCGACGCGAAGAAACGCCGTGGGCTGGAAAGCGGGCGTCGGCGCCTGCGGCCCTTGAGCAAAGACTTCGGCGACAGGCTCGAAGTGAAGAGCGACGAGAATGCCTCCGCCGGCGACAGCGGAGACGCGAAGAAAACTGCGGCGATCGAGGAGCGTGGCTTCCACAGGACCTCCTTGTTGCGTGCGAAATTGATTGCGGACGGGCGGGGCGGCCAGCATGGCTGGTATTGTAACGCCAACTAGGGCGATTTGGTTTCACCGCTCTGGAGGAGATTGGCCAATACAAGGATCTTTAAGGCGGGCTTGAATGTCAGACCTAGCACTATGGCGGGAAGAATCAAAAACGCCAAATGCTGAGCTTGAGATACGTGGGTGGGCCGCACCACATGGATGGAACCGAAACCGCGTTATAATCGGGCGCCGAGAAATCCCACAAAGTGTCGAAGTGAAGGGGCCATGGCCCGGTCGAAGCTCCCATTGCAGTTTGTCCCCTCCCCCGTTCTGCGCTACGGTATCGCGGCCGCTTCTTTCGCCATTGCCTTTGGCCTTGCACTTCTGGGGCAACGGTATGGTTTCCAGAATGTGGAAGCGCCGCTTTTCCTGTTTGCCGTCGCCGTCACTGCCTGGTATGCGGGGCCGGGACCGGCAGCCCTGGCGGTTGTGCTCACGATCGCGTTCTTTGATTACTTCTTCATGGAGCCGCGTTACACGTTTTACGTCAGAAGCTCGGACATCCCTTACCTTATCGTCTTTATTAGTTTTGCATTGCTGGTTGCATGGTTCAGCGCCGTTCGGCGGCGCGTCGAGGGGGAGCTCCGTCAAGCCCGCGACGAGATCCAGATCGAAGTAGCGGAACGAACGCGACAGGCCAGTTTGCTGAATCTAACGCAAGCAGAAAAGAATCTGCGGAGGAGCGAAACTTACTTAGCCGAGGCGCAGAAATTGAGTCACACCGGGAGTTTCGGCTGGGATGTTTCCAGCGGAGAGATCTACTGGTCTCGAGAAACTCTCCGGATATTTGAGTACGAGCCGACAACCAAGGTTACGACTGAACTGATAATGCGACGAACTCATCCGGAAGACAGATTGGCGGTGCGGCAACTAATCGAGAGCGTTTCGCGCGAGAGGACGGAGTTCGATTTTGAACATCGACTGCTGATGCCTGATGGATCCGTCAAATACCTGCGGGTTGTGGGCCATCCCTCAAATGACGAGCGGGGCTCCTTCGAGTTCGTGGGAGCGGTTACTGACATCACGGAGCGCAAGCGCGCGGAGGAGGCCTTGCGGCGGAGCGAAGGTTACTTAGCTGAGGCACAGAAGTTGACCCGCACAGGCAGTTGGGCGTGGAACTTGGCCGCTAGGCATAGCCTCTACTGGTCACAGGAACATTACCGTGTGTTCGGCTTCGATCCGAAAGAGGGGATACCGTCGGACGAAGCATTTCACCAGCGCGTGCATCCAGAAGATCGAGACAGGGTGCGCAGAGAAGTTTTTGTCGAAAGGCCGGACAAAGGTTCCGACTTCGACGTGGATTTCCGAATCGTTCTTCCAGATGGGGCGATTAAGTACATTCGCTCGACAGGTCATCCGGTTTTCAACGCTTCCGGCGATATCGTCGAATACTTTGGTATTGCTATGGATGTGACTCAACAGCATGACGCACAAGCGGCCCTGAGACGGAGCGAGGGTTACTTAGCTGAAGCGCAGAGGCTGGCTCATACAGGCAGTTGGGCGTGGAATGTGCGCACGCGCGACGTCTTTTGGTCGCAAGAGATGTTTCGCATACTTGAATATGATCCCGAGAAGGTGAAGCCCACGCTCTCCCATTTTCTCGAAAGGGTTCACCCTGAGGATCGATCTTCAATCGAGCAGAGGGCGAAAGTGGAGTCCACAGAGAAAGAGAGAGCCGATTCTGCCGGTGATTTTCGAGTCGTGCTTCCAGACGGAACGATAAAGCGCCTTCACTCCATCGCTCATCCAGTGATGAATGAGTCGGGCGAAATCACAGAAGTTGTGGGTACCACCATGGATGTGACCGAACAGCATCAAGCGCAAGCGGCGCTGGAGACTGCGTTTGAACAAATAAAGGCGCTAAAGGACCAGCTTTACAACGAGAACGTCGCGTTGCGCGAAGAGATCGACCGCTCTTCGATGTTTGAGGAGATCGTGGGAGAGTCGCCCGCTTTGCAAGCCGTCCTGGCACATGTAGTCAAAGTCGCGCCGACCGATTCTACAGTCCTAATTACCGGCGAGACAGGAACGGGCAAAGAGCTGATTGCTCGCGCGATTCACAAGCGGTCGCAGCGAGGCGCACGGGCCTTCGTGAGTGTTAATTGTGCCGCTATCCCGCCTTCGTTGATCGCGTCGGAATTGTTCGGTCATGAAAAAGGGGCGTTCACAGGCGCGATTCAGCGGCGCCTCGGCCGTTTTGAGTTGGCCGAAGGGGGTACTATTTTCCTCGATGAAATCGGGGAGCTTCCAATGGACACCCAAATTGCCTTGCTACGCGTCCTGCAGGAGCGCGAGTTTGAGCGTGTCGGCGGCGCCAAAGTGCTTCGTGCGAACGTGCGCGTGATTGCCGCCACAAATCGTGACTTGCAGGGCTCTATCGAGGCCGGCACGTTTCGCAGGGATCTCTATTACAGGCTCAACGTTTTTCCGATTGAGATGCCGCCCCTGCGGAAAAGAAGAGAAGACATCCCGCTCCTGGTCGAGTATTTCATCGATCGCTATGCCAATAAGGCGGGAAAGAAGATACGAGGCATCAATAGGGCGACGCTTGAAAGGCTCAAGTCGTACTCGTGGCCTGGCAACATTCGTGAGCTTCAAAACGTGATCGAGCGGTCGGTCATTGTCTGTGAGACGGAGAACTTCACGGTCGATGAGAGTTGGCTTTCGAGGACGCCGGACGAGACAACGCGGGCCGGAGGACCGCTCTCCAAAATGCCCGCGTTTCAGGAGAAACAGACAATCGAGGCGGCGCTCGCCCACGCCCAGGGCCGGGTATCAGGACCATCAGGCGCTGCGGCTAAACTTGGCATTCCCCCTTCCACGCTCGACTCGAAAATCAAAGCATTCAAGATCAACAAACACCGCTTCAAGACGGAATAGCGCTTCTCCCGTTCATAAAGTAAGAATTACGAACTTCGTGATTTTGCGAACTTCGTTAGTTCCAGTACTAATTTAAGCTCCCTGGAATCAGTGATTCACGATGGAACTCGTGTTGCTCGATAGTGCGAAAGAATGTTGAAGATTCGACGATCCGAAGACGGTGGGCTCGCAATCTTCGCTCTGAGTGGCCGAATCGAAGAACAGAACGTGTCGGAACTGCAAGAGCTTCTCGCGGGCGAAGCGGAGGTCACAAAGACCGCTTTGGACTTAGAAGAGGTGAGGCTTGTGGACCGGGAAGTCGTGAGGTTTTTCGCAGCCTGCGAAGCCCGAGGTATCAGATTGAGGAATTGCCCATCTTATGTCCGGGAATGGATAGGAACAGGGAGGGTGTGAGTCATGAACCACAATTTTGAGCGATCCCCGGATGGAATGGTTGGCGCTGCGTCGACTCGTGATGTGGTCCCGTTCACAGGCGGGCGAATTCAAGGATGGTTTCGTCGCCACAATCACGAAGAATTGAACCGGGAACTGAATCTTCGTTTGGAGGAACGGCGAAGCGAGTGTGCGCGTATCCCGCACGAGTTGCACGACTCTGGCATGGCTTCCACAAGTCTGGAACAGGCGCTTTCCGGCGTCGGGGACAAATTGACGCCTGGCGGCGCACGGCTCCGAATCCTTGTCATGGGGCAGCCGAGGGCGTTAAAACCGGCAATCCAGGAGCAAATTTACTTGATCGTTCGAGAAGCGCTCGTGAACGCGTTGCGTCATTCCGAAGCGACAAGCATCGAAGCTGAGGTTGAGTACCAGCGTCGTCAGTTGCGCGTGGTTGTGCGGGACGATGGCCGCGGCATCGATCTCCAAGTCCTAGGGTCGGAGTGGGATTCGCGCTGGGGCCTTCTGGGAATGCACGAGCGGGCCAGATATATCGGCGCGCAGCTCCGCGTATGGAGCAAGCGAGGAGCCGGTACGGAAGTGGAGATCTCGGTTCCGACCAACATCGCGGCGGATGCCCCTGCCTACGTCTTGAAGCCGCGGACCTTGCAAAACGAGGCAGTGGTCTAAGCAAAACAAATTGCCAAATTTGGCTTTTGCCTGGACCCCCGCGGTAAGGCGCCTCTCACCGCCGTCATCCTTCCAGACTCGACAAGCCGTGGTTCTGTTCGATGTCTAGAGAAGACACACCTGATTTGCCTTGCCTGTGAAGCGCCTTGGATTTATCGCCTGCCCTTCGCCTTGGATGATTTCGGCGCGTACAGGGGTGACGCCGAGCTTGCTCCTGGCGATAGGTGCCACGAAGAACTGACCGATGGCATCAAGCCCCGGTCAGCCGAACAGCTTTAGTGCGCCGTGTGCGGCAAGTGTCAATCCCACGGTCGGCCACAGAAGGAGTAGCCCGATGTCCATATATCATCATTCGTCCTTTATCCTCGGATGTCGCGAACTTCCCCACTATCCCGGCTGCCCGCGCGAAAGCACCCCGTGTTCGAATTCGCGTTCTGACCAAACGAAGGGAAACCGCTGATGTCAAGAATCTTGATTGTGTTCGCTTTGCTGTGTGCTGGTCTTTCGAACCTGGCTGTCGGATCTTATGGTGCTTCGCCTAATGACGAGCATCAAGGTGCAAACGACTCCTCTGCTCAGCCGGTGAACC